>Ga0209515_10000643_pt1 | contig 61885 bp, 72 predicted proteins | sample Subgroupgradi54m_FD_187454 | JGI IMG/M metagenome (GOLD analysis project Ga0209515, IMG submission 187454) | Subsurface groundwater microbial communities from S. Glens Falls, New York, USA - GMW60B uncontaminated upgradient, 5.4 m (SPAdes)... ...
CCGGAACTGAAACAGGATTAGCTCTTAATGTTCCTCTGTACTGGATTGCTTTTCTCATCGGTTGTAATCACCTCCCCAAGGTGTAATTCTACCTTGGAAGTGTAACCGATGTATCTCAGCCTACTCAGCAAAGTTTAGTAGTCAATTACAACTTAGGAAAGCCTTCAAATAAAAGGAAACACCCTTCAGATATCTTTATAATTGGACAAAGGCAAAAGTCAGCCCAACTCAGAAGGGCTTTAATTGAATCTAAAATTGAATATAAATGTATAATATGTGGTATTAATAGATGGAGAAATCAAAAACTAAATCTAGAAATTGATCATATAGATGGAAATAGCTCTGATAATAGAATCAAGAATCTTAGATTTTTATGTCCGAATTGTCACTCTCAAACCAGTACTTTCGGATTTAGAGGAAAAAATATAAAATAATAACTTAACCATGGGTGGCAGAACGGTTTATGCAACAGACTGTAAATCTGTGCCAAGTAGGTTCGACTCCTACCCCATGGACATTAGTTTAGACTGTTGGAAAAGGCTAAACTAAATTATAATCCTGATTTTTTTAAAATTTTTGCCATCTAATCCCTGTATAGATATTTCTTCTTTTATAAATTTTCTTGATTCCAGTTGTTTGGGTGAAAATATGTTTTCTATAAAAGAATCCTCTCTTCTTTCCAGCACTCCTACGCCTATCCAGAATTTCATTACCGAGGTTTTGGTAGTCCCAATAGCTAAGGAATTTACTATTGGTGTTAGAGCCACCATGATTTTATCTAAAGTGCGATAGTATGGTCTACGTTTTGAAATCCTGGCATAAGCTTCATGAATAATGAATACTTTTTCCCGCCAATTAGAATCATTGGCTTGCTCAGGTTTCAATTTCACATTTAGCTCTATAGTGGACGTTTGTTGAGGGGTTAATATTGGCAATTTACCTCCTAACTCAACTTGAAATTTTTCAATAAAACCCACCAAATCCTTTTCAAATTCTTCTTGATTTTCATATTGATCGGCAACGCGATTTAAAGTGAAATTTAAATTTTGGGGAATATATGGTTTTATAAACTCTAAAAGTTTTCTAAAGCTTTGTAAGTATTTTTGCGTATCCATAGAGGGCACATTGTTCATCCTTTCCACAATTACATCATCAGAGAAAAAATCAAACCAAACACCTGGTTTATATATTGAACAAATTGGTTTTAACCAATTTGCGTAATAAATAAGAGAAAAAAGTTCTGCCCAATCTACTTCTGGTGATTCTTCCAGCCTCCAAAGTTTATAAGCTCCAAAAACCAAATTTAGTTTAATTGGTTCATTTTTAGAAACGTTAGTTTTTATAACTGAAAGAATATGCTGTGTATATTCTAAACCAGGGAAATATTTACGGAATTTTTTGGACATCAATAGAGTAAAAATAAAGCTTACAAGTTCTTCTTGGTTACTTGGAGAATCTGTAGTTTCACTTTTTAAATTTTCAAGCCTTTGGATAATGTATTCTTTTGATATCATTTTGAGATGCGGGTAGGACTTGAACCTACGTACCCTGTCTTGCGGACAGGTGCCTGAACTCACTCGGCTACCGCATCAAAGATATTATAACTAATTTAGGATAAGATGACTAATCTTTCTCCAGGATTCGTAGTAAATATAAATGATTCCAATTCCTAATCATTTGGGGGGAGTAAAAGAAAATTTACAAAGCTAATTGTCTATATACTTAATTCTTCAAATGATAAAATTGGAATTAGGGTCAGACTAACATTTACCAGGTGACCTTGACAGTCTTATTATATGTGGATACAATGTAATTACCTATGCTAACAACAATTATTGCTATAGGAAATTCCCAAGGTATACGTATACCAAAACCAATTCTTAGTGAAAGTGGTCTTGGGAAACAGGTTGAACTGCAGGTAAAAAAGGGTGAAATAAGAATTGTTTCAGCACCTGTAAAAAGTATGTCTGTAGTAAATACATTACTACTATCAGAAAAAACGCTCGCAGCTGATTGGGATCGACCCGAAGAGGATAAAGCATGGGCAAGTTTACAAAGATGAAATCCTTGAAAGCTCCGCTTACAGTGAGCAAAGCTGCTCTGCGAGTGAGACGAAATCTCCTACCTTTGGTAGTAGGCAGTGTTGTTTTAGTTACATTTCCGTTCTCTGATTTAAAAGGCCAAAAAGTTCGTCCAGCACTAGTTTTGGCAAACGTTGAGTTTGATAATCTCATTTTATGCCAAATTACCTCAAAGCCGTATACGAGTAAGCTATCTATCTGTATTAAATCTGAGGATTTTTCTGAGGGCAACTTACCAGTTATTAGCTATGTACGACCAGATAAATTGTTTACAGCCGATACAACTATTATTAAAGATACGATTGGTAAATTGACTCCAAAAATCAGAAGTAAGATTTTACAGAGTGTTCGTGGATTATTTGCCTAACCCTACCCTTGGATTAAACAATTGAATCTATTAAAAAATGAAGTTGTACATACTAAGAGGAGTATATCAAATAAGTGAACTAAATTCTAACATAGTAAATTTCTCTCAATGAAATATTATGGAATACCCAGCTAGAAATTCGTGAGCAGGATTAGAACCTTCTTGATATACTTAGACAATGATTAGCGAAAATTTTGTAATTGTGGCGATAATAATTAATGCTCTTGGTAGCTTAAGCTATGTAATAGATACCGTTAAAGGTAAAATAAAACCTAATAAAGTCAGCTTTCTTCTATTTGGTTTGGCTCCTTTTATTACATTTGCAGCTCAAACAAAACAAGGGGTAGGGATTCAGTCACTTTTAGCACTTACAACAGGGTTTTTTGCTTCAGCAACTTTTGTTGCTTCATTCTTCAATAAAAAATCTTATTGGAAAATTACACTTTTTGACATTATCTGCGGTGGGCTGTCTATCCTTGGACTTATTCTTTGGTACTTAACTAGAATAGGAAACATGGCAATCGTGTTTAGCATCTTTGCAGATGTATTAGCAGCTCTTCCCGTAGTAGTAAAATCCTACAACTATCCTGAGACAGAAAGCGCGTATCCTTGGTTGCTTGTTTCTATCAGCGGTATGCTCACGTTATTAACTATCAAAAGTTGGACGTTTGCAAGTTATGCTTTCCCTCTTTATGGTTTTCTTATCAATCTGATTATTTTTACTTTGGTTAAGTTTAAATTAGGCAGAGTAAGAAAATAACTTTCAACTTGAATTAAAGCTGAAAATTTACCTTATTTCTCCAGGTGTTTTTATACCAGAGAATTTTTGGCAAAATAGGAGAGTATAATACAAAAGCCAATAATAAACCCTCCCATGATAATACATAGAAGATTTTTTTAATTGATCATAAGATTTACTAATTCCTTGCTTTTTTGTAGAAGCTCCATGGTGATGAATAAACTTAGCAGTTGGTACAAAATAGAGAGAAACTCCAAGCTTTTTCAATCTTCTACAATATTCTATATCTTCAAAAAATATAAAAGTCCCTTCATCCAATAACCCAACCTTTTGTAAAACTTTTTTGGGAATCATAAAACAGGCCATAACCAAACCTTCCACTTTACTAACTTTTTCTCCAGAGGGCATATACATAAAATAAGATCCCCATTTTTTCAAAAAATACTCTTTAAAAGCGCCTGTTATGGTAGGGAGGTGAAATACTGAATCCTGGGAAGATTGATCAGGAAAAATTAACTTTCCGCCCAAAACAGCTTCTCCTTTTAATTTCTCTTCTGCTTTAATCAACTCTGAAATTCCGCCTTCCAACACCTCAGTATCAGAATTTAACATTAAATAATATTCACCCAGGGAATACTTAATTGTTTTGTTGTATCCTTTGGAGAACCCTTCGTTTTCTTTATTTTTTAAATATTTAATCCGAGGCAAAAATTCCTTTATTTCTTCTTTACATGGATCAATATTCCCATTATCTAAAACAATAACTTCTATATCCGTATTCCCACTTGACATGTGGGAAGCTGCTTTAAAAATACTTTCCACTAGTTTTTTTGTTAAATCAGCTGTGTTGTAATTAACAATTCCAATTGATAATTTTAAAGGATATTCCACTTCAGATTTTTGAATATTTACCCCTCCGGTTATCCCTAGGTAAAAATCTAGCACCCCTTGCCTTTGAGCATTTCTTCCAAATAAAAGCAACCAAAAAGCTTCCCTAATTAGGGCAAACTTAGTTCTGTCTGATCCGTACTTAAATCCAAAAATCAGCCTGTTTCTGGTGTGGTAATAATCTGTAATAGCAGAACCTATACCTGTAGACTGGGATACCTTATGGTATATAGAAACCTGTCCCTGGTAATAAATTTTAAATCCTGCCTCTCTTGCTCTTTTGGCAAACTCACTATCCTCAAAATACAAAAAGAAGTCTTCATTAAACAAACCCATCCTTTCGAAGACTTTCTTTTTGATTAAAACACAAGCTCCGGAAAAAATTCCCTGTTCCTCCTGAGCGTCATATTGACCTAAATCTATCTCATCTATCCCTCTGTGTTTATTCCCAACATATCCCCAGTCAAACTCACCACCTGCAAACCAGATAACTTTACCTAAATCATCTTTTTGATATCTGTCTTTGTGAAATTCAAACCCGGGAGCAAATAAAATTTTAGGGGAAACCAAACCAATTTTGTCATCAGACTGTGCTGTTTTTATTAATTCTTCCACTAAATTTGCATCCTTAATTAGACAATCATTATTTATAAGTAAGAAATAATCCGCTCCCCAAATTTGCCCATATTCAATGCCCTTATTAAACCCTCCGGAAAAACCTAAATTAGAACCTACCTGAATGATATCCACTTTTGGAAATTGCTTATGGATTTCGGACACTGATCCATCCGAGCTAGCATTATCAACAACAATTATTTTCAAATCGTAAATCGTAAATCGTAAATCGTAAATCGATTTCAATAGCTCTAATGTATCTTTTTTACCATTATAATTAACAGTAATTATTGCTACTTTCATATAACTGATAATCCTTCCATATAAATTCTGGCACGAGCCATTTTCCCTAAAAGACTAAATGCTACAACCCTTAAAATTAAACCCAAAATTAAAAACATCTTAGCTATTGGATAATAAGATAAATAGTGTTTATTTAAATAATATTTAACTCCTTTTAATTCATTTAAAAAGCTTGTGCTCAAGTCAAAACGGGAAGAAGCCCCGTGAAGATGAACTACTTGTATTTGAGGAACATACCATATTTTATACCCTGAGCTATTAATCCTTTTGCACCATTCAATCTCCTCCATATGCATAAATAAATTTTCATCAAAACCATGTGTTTTATCAAAAATTTCCTTTTTTAACATAAAGAATGCTCCCATTACCCAACCCGCCTTGTGGGCTTTTGAAAAAAAACTTTTACTCCTTGGATGAAATTGGGAAATAAAAGGCAAAAAGCCCAAACCTAAAATCCAAAAAATTAAATTTAGAGGATTTGGTAAATTCCCAGCAGAGGGCTGTAAATTGCCTGTTGCATAATTTAGCCTGACCCCTAATACATCACAGTTAAGATTAACTCTAAAATAAGCTAAAGCTTTATATAAAGATTCCTCTTCCAAATACACGTCTGAATTTAAAAGTAAAATGAAAGGTTTTTTTACTTTTTTCATAAGTATATTGTTACCTTTTGAAAAACCGGTGTTTTCGCTGGATTTGACCAGCTTTACCCAGGGAAAACTTTGTTTAATCATAAAAACTGAGCCATCCTCTGATGCATTATCCAAAACAATTACTTCTATTTTGTTGTTTAATTTTTTCTCGCAATATTTCTTAGCAGGTTCAAGCTTTTCCAAACATCTTTTGGTAATATCCTTGGTGTTGTAGCTTAAAATTATTACTGAGAGATCCATAGTTTTGCCTTTCTGTAATGCTCAAGCATTTTTATGCCTGCCAAAATTAAATCTCTAAAAATAGGCGGGTATTTATTATACAAGTGTTTTTTATAAAAGATCCTCATGGCAGAAATACCGTGAGATATGGCTTTTGATTTTACTTTACCGGAAGACGAACCTTTATAATGGATTATTTTTACCTGAGGATAAAAATAAATTTTCCAGCCCTTGTCCTTAAGTGAGTAGCAAAATTCTATATCTTCTCCATTCCAGAAATAATCTTTGTCCCACCAATTTATCTGATCTCCGGCAATTTTTCTGACCATTAAAAATGCGCCTGTCAAGCAATCTATTTCATGAGCTGTTCTGGTATCCAGATAACTGGCAGTGTATCCGGAAAATAGGGGAGAGTGAGGGAATATTTTAGAAAGCTTGCTAAAATAACAAAAAGCGTTCCAGGGGGTTGGAAAACCTCTATGACAGGAATAATCCAACTTTCCATCTGGCAACTCCACGCGGCAGGTTATAGCCCCAATATCCGGATTACCCATTAAATATTCATAAGTTTTTTGGATTGCCCCATCTATCACTACCGTATCAGGATTTAAAAATAAAACAACAGAAGCTTTGGCTTTTTTTACCCCCACATTATTGCCAACAGAAAAACCTAGATTAGTTTTATTTCCAATTAAATCTAGCTTATTCCCATATATTTCTTTTACTTTTTCCATCGACCCATCCTCTGATGCATTATCCACTACAATTATCTGCCAATTATCAGTGGATTTTTTGTTTTTAAAAATTGAATCTAAGCAATTTAATAAAAGTTCCTTAACATTATAATTAAGGATTATTATTGAAAGATCAGGATTATCTGACTCTACCATGTAGTTAATTGTACCAATTTATCTAACTCTGTGTCTTCTTTTAATTCTAAGCTGGGCCAGAGATTTTTCTAGGTTGGCTAAGGTTTCTGCATATTCTTCATCTGATAAAGTTTGGGACAGCGCTTGCTCAGCCCGCTTTTTAGCTTCCTCAACAGCTTTCTCATCTATATCTTCTTCATTCACAGCCAGATCTGTCATGACTGTTAAAGTATTATCAGCAACTTGTAAAAACCCATCCCCCACAGCCAAAGTGTCAACCTTCCCACCTTTTTTTATTACCAGCTCACCTGGTTCTAACTTAGCCATTAAATTTGCATGATTGGGAAGAATTCCTAAAATTCCCTGTTCAGTGGACACATTAACCTGTGAAACTTCCTCATCCACCAATAACTTTTCCGGAGTAACTATTTTTAAATGTAGATTTGCCATGATATTATTATATACTACATTATGGATTACCAAACAGAAGGTACAATTGTTACTTGCATTGACTTCCGCTTTCAAAAAGCCATTAATAAGTGGATCACTGAACACATCCGTCCCAAAATTTTTGACAGAGTATCTTTGGCAGGGGCTACAAAAAACTTAAGCACCATATTAGACCAAATTGATATTTCAGTAAGGCTACACCATATTAAAAAAGTTATTTTAATAAATCACGAAGACTGTGGGGCTTATGGGGAAGAGGGAACCCTCCAAAAGCATACCCAGGATTTAAGAGAAGCTAAAGCAAAAATTAAAGAAAAATACCCGGATTTGGAAATAGAAACATACTATCTTCACCTTGATGGAACCTTTGAATTAGTTAATTAACTCTTCTTCCACTGGACAATTTGCAAGTTTGGAGTATAATATAAGGTATTAGTCAGAGGAAACTTAAGGAAAGGGAGCCGAAAGGCTTTTTTTTGTTATAAAGAAGAAAGATTTTTAATGAGACAATTACTTTTTTGTCCGGGGCCAATAAATCTTGCTTTAAATGTAAAGCAAGCAACAATAGAAAATGAAATAGGGCACAGAGAACCTGAGTTCTCTACACTTCTCAAAGAAGTAAATATTAGACTTCTTGCTCTTTTTGGCCAAAAAAATGACAAAATTTATTATCCAGTAGTTATTACAGGCTCTGGTACAGCTGCTAATGAAGCAGTTTTATCTTCAGTTGCTGATGGAAACTCTATCTTAGTGCTGACTAATGGAGAGTTTGGAGAAAGGCTTTATGATATTTCTAAACTTCATAACAAGAATACATTTATTCTAAATTTTGCCTGGGGGCAAAGAATAGATTTAGAAAAGGTTGAGAAATTCCTTAAACACAAAGTTGTTGATGCTATTGCTATGGTTCACCATGAAACAAGCACAGGAATGTTAAATCCTATATATAAAGTAGGCAAATTGGCAAAAAAATATAGGAAAATGTTTATTGTTGATACAGTCAGTTCTACTGGGGCAGAAATTATAGATATTGAGAAAAATAATATTACTTTTTGTACTGGTTCAGCCTCCAAAGCCATCGGCTCGCTGCCAGGTTTATCCTATGTCATTGGAAAAAGAAAAGCTTATGAAGCTCTAGAAAATGTTGCTCCTAAAATAATGTATCTTAATTTATACAAATTCTACTTCTACTCCAAAAACTTTCTGCAAACTCCAAATACTCCCGCAGTCCAACTATTTTACGCTTTTAACCAAGCCCTAGCTAATATTTTAGAAGATGGTCTAGAAGAAAGAGTTAAACATATTAAAGCTGTAGCTAAAAAAATGAGACAAGGTCTAAGGCAGATGAATTTGCAGTTTTTGCTTAACGAGAGTGAGATGTGTAACTTTTTAACAACAGTTTTACTTCCAGCAAATCTAGATATTAATAGAATAAAAGAAGAATTGAGGAAACATAATATTGTCATTTATGATGGTAAAGGTCCTTTCAAAGGCAAAGTTTTTCAAATCGGGCATGTGGGAGAATTTAGCAATAAAGAGGTTGATTACTGCCTAACAGTATTAAAGGAAACATTAAGAAGTCTATCTTTACAAAAACCTCAAAAGGAAAAGTCCTTAAATACCTTTAAATCTATACCTAAAAGCTTCATACTAAATCATAGGCAATACAAAAGCTTGTGAGAAATATAATAGAGCCATCTTTTTTCAGCAACTGGGCAGATCTGTTCTTTCCTAAAATCGCCAATAAACTGATTCCTTTGGCTTTGTTAGTACCAGGATTAAAACCTAATCATATAACTCTCATCTCGTTTGTTTTATATGTTTTAGCTTCTTTATTTACCTTTATTTCTTTTCCCAATCATCTCTATTTGACAGCCATTCTTTTACCAATTGCTTATATTTTGGATTGTCTAGATGGACAACTAGCCAGGACAAAGAAACTTTCATCTCCAATAGGAGACTACTTAGACAAAACTCTAGACGTATTTAAGGTGTTTATCCTGACTCTTTCGCTTTCATATTCACAATATCTTAAGACAGAAAATCCTTTTTATTTTATTCTGGGCTTTACCGCTTGTTTTGGATTTAATTTTCGCTATTACATAAAACTGGAAACTATGTTTAGCTCAATAAGTAGAGATAAGGATTACTTGGATAAATGCCGAAGTTTAAGATATGAATTATATGAAAAACTGGATAGTCAATACAAAGAATTGTCAAAAACTATTTGGGGTAAATTAAAAGTCTTCTGGTTGAAAAATAGAATCCTCTTCTTTATTGATGAAGCAGAGTTTGTGGTTATTGTCAGCATTGCTGCTATTTTTAATAGACTAGATATTGCTCTTTGGATTTTTGCCATTGGGCATTTTGGAATAGCTTTATTTAGATTATTTGAAAGAGGCTATCAGATAAATACAAACTCCAAAAATCTTCTTAAACCAATGAGAAAATAAATTAAATCTCTAAAGCTGGGTAATAAACATAGAGTATATACGGAATAACAGACAGAACATTAATTACACCTGCTATTAAAAAGAGAGTTTGAAAACCATATTGAGCTGCCACAAATCCACCTAAAGCAGTTGCCAATGCCATACAAATAAAAGAGACAGCATCATTTAAACTCCACTCTGTTGCTTCTTTGTTTTTATCCAAATGCATAGCAAAAAGAGAGTTTTTTGCAGGAGCAGCAATTCCTAAACCTACTCCTAATATACTATAGAAAAGAAAAACTAATTGCAGTGTTTTTGTAAATGCAAATCCAAAATAAGCCACGCTTAAACATAAGATACCGAAAATTGACATTAAAACTTTCTTTCTGTCATTGGTATGCTGTAGGATTCTTCCACTTATTAATTCAAAAACAACTCTTGTGATTAGATAGACACTATAACCAGCTGCAGCTGTTTGAATATCACCCCCAGAAACATTTTTAGCAATAAAAATGGCAATAATTGGTGTAACAAAATCCCAAGCAGACCAGAGGAATGATTCAGAAACAATATACGCTTTTACCACAGGGTTTAGTTCAAAGTGTGAAGGCCTTCTACCAAGAAATCTTTCTATAAACATAGTTTGAAAGCTCCGCTTATAAACGAAGTTTTCAAGCTTTGCTTATAAACATACTACTAGTATATAATAACAGACTTATGAAAGCAGTAATATTAGCAGCTGGAGTAGGATCAAGGATCAGACCGCTAACAAACAATACTCCGAAGCCTTTACTTAAAATTGGAGAGAAAACTATTCTGCAAAGAATGATCGATAGCTTACTTAAAGTGGGCATTGATCACATGGCAATTGTCACAGGTTATCTTGAGGATCAAATTAAAAATTTTGTTAAAAAAACTTATCCTAATCTTCAAATTACTTATATAAGGAATGAAATTTTTGATAAAACCAACACAGCTTATTCCTTAAACTTAACTAAAAGTTTTGTGGGTGATGATGATTTTATAAAATTTGATGCAGATGTGGTGTTTGAAGATGCTGTTTTAGAAAAATTAGTAAAGGATGCAAGTCAAACTTGTCTTTGTATTGATAAAAATATTCACCTTGAAAAAGAAGAGGTCAAAGTTAGCTTAGATAAGAAAGGTAAAGTGTTAGAGGTTGGTAAGAAAATAGATCTTAAAAAGGCTAAAGGGGAATCTATAGGGATAGAGAAGATTGGTAAAGCTGCCTCCAAAATCTTATTTGAGGAGTTAGAGAAAGTTTTAGCAGATCCCAAGAATCAAAATGAATATTATGATGATTCCTACACTACTTTAGTTAAAAAAGGAGTACCATTCTATGCTGTTGATATTAGCAATTTAAAATGGGTGGAAATAGATACCCTAGAAGATTACAAGTTAGCAGGAAAACTGCTATGAGTAATAATGATTTAACTATTTCAAATAAATCTGTTATCAGGGCTAAGTCTTTCAAAGTAATCTCCGGTGCGCAAAATTTTGCCCAATATGTCAGGACAGTTAAAGCCTATGCTTTAGCAAGTATGCCACTTGAGCATATTGCCAATGCAGGAGAGGAAATAGGGGATGCTATTGAAAGGGCAGAGATTGATGCTAATCTTTTAGAAAGTTCTAAAAGTAAGGCCGGTGAAATTGCGGAGGATGAAAATAAAATTATGGCCTGGCAAAGCAGAGGAGAGACTATATCTATTATTAATCAATTGCCGTCGGCACAGCCTTTAAAAGAAACAGAAATTGTACCTGTTATTAATAAATTAGTAGCTATCGGAGAAACTCCTGAGCAGAAAATAAACGTTTTGGAAGGAATTGCTGTTTTTAACAATCAAGCTCAACCAGTAGCTAATCAATCTAACTCTCAGCTGGAGAATAATCCCTATTTAAGTGCTCCAGCAAACATAAAATAATCTAAAGATGAATTTTTACCCTATAGTTTGACAAAACCAGTAAATTGTGTTAGTATTTATGAAATATATGGAAATAGAACCCATTTCAGTTATAGAAAGATTAAAGCAGATCGACCCTAAAAGAAATGTAGCCTATGTGGCTGCTGATCATTTGACTGATCCTCTAGATATGATTCGATTCATGAACGAGTATGCCGCATTAACTGCTGAATATTTAGCAAGTAAGGGTATGAAGATTGATCCTTTTGAGGCTGCTGCAACAGATATGGGATATGTTACAAATCACATGGGTGGAGAAACTGCAAGAAGATGGAGTGAAGTATTTGAAGGCTTACCTCATCCTTATTTTGGAAATAGCTTAAGTTCATTACCTGGCGACCTAAAATAAAACTTATTTTACTTCTTCAATAGTCCCAACCATATAAAAAGCTTGTTCACCTTTACTGTCATGTTTACCTTCCAGGATTTCCTTAAATTCTATGTTATAATTAAGTTTATGAAAGCAAATATTCTCTTAAAATATGAGAATAAATGGGTTGCCTTAAGCAAAGATAGAAGTAAAGTACTCTATGCTGCGAAAAATCTAGGTCGTTTATTTAAACTTTTACCTGAATCAAAAAAGAATAATGTAATACTCCATTTTGTTCCGCCTTTTGATGGCTACCTTTCTTTGTAATGGCTAGAATAACAGGCTATTCATACATTCCTAAAGTCTACAAAAATCAAGATACTAATCAGTTCGTTCAGGTTTATCTACCAATGGTTCCTATCAGGATATCTACAGATTTAAGACAAATATCTCCATCTTTTGATGCAGTAGCTGATTCAGGTTCTGAGAGGAATTTATTTCCTATGTTTTTAGCAGAGTACTTAAGGATAGATTTTGGGAAAACAAAACCTAATAAAGTTTATGGCATTGGTGAGGATTATATTAAAGTTTATCCTGCAAGAATTAATATCTTGCTCGGAACTAAAAGTTATAAGACAGAAGCAGATTTCAGCCATGAGCAAAATATTCCTATTTTAGGAAGAAACGGATTTTTTAACTTATTTAAATCCATTAAGTTTGACGAAAAAGACCAGTTTGTTTATATAATAGAAGAATCAATCCTCTTGACTTAAAATCCCAAAAAGTAGGAATTCAAAATTTGATTTTTTGTTTAATTTATGGTACTATAAGTTAGTATGTCAGAACACATTCAACACATTAACCAAGTAATTTCCAAAGAGTTAGGTCTCATGAGTAAAACTAACCCCGATAGGCCCTTTATAACTTCATTATTATCACTCGTGGAAGCTTACACTAATAAAAGACCTGTTGAGGATTTGTCTGTTACAGAAGTAAGCCGTTCAGGCAGATATAAAACAGCCACAGTTGGGGGTAAACATATCCGCCAACTTCGTAAAGATAGTGAGCTAACTCAAGAAGAATTAGCCAGCTTAATGGTGCCTCCTAGGAGTCGTGGATATATCGCACAAATCGAGCGACAAGAACGAGCAAGGGTAAGTAAAACTACAGCCTCTGCCATTGCTAAAGCATTGAATATAGAAGTTCAAGATTTAACTGTATAATATTTACTATGAGTCCTGAATATAATTTTGCTGGAAAAATAAGCGCAGTAGATGCTCAAGAAGCTGCACAAATTGTTGAAGTTCTCACCCAAATTAGAGGTGTATCGCAGGCAAACCTACTTTTAGAGCCACCTAAAACAACTCGGTTGTTAAAAAACAAAGCGGCTGCTGCTTATTTGCATGTAGATGTAAGAACTTTACGTAGATATGTGGAAGCAGGTCAGATTACCCCCATTAAATTAGCTGGAATTGGAAGACCTAGATTTAGACTTGATGATTTGGATAAACTTCTAGGTTTCCCTGCTAGTGAATGAGATAATTTTTTACTTTACTTCTTCAATAGTTCCAACCATATAAAAGGCTTGTTCGGATTTGGAGTCATGTTTACCTTCCAGGATTTCTTTAAACATCTTGATTGTTTCTTTAATTGGCACGTATTTTCCTTTTCTACCTGTAAATGCCTCACCCACAAAGAAAGGCTGGGTTAGGGCTCTTTGGATTTTTCTGGCCCTGGCAACTGTTAATTGATCCTCATCAGATAATTCCTCAATCCCCAAAATTGCAATAATATCCTGCAAATCCTTATACCTTTGCAAAACCTTTTGCACTCCTACTGCCACATCATAATGCTCTTGTCCTACTACATCAGGGGATAAAGCCCTAGATGAAGACTGCAAAGGATCAACAGCCGGATATAAGCCTTGTTCTGTTAAAGCCCGCTCCAAAGCAATTGTGGAATCAAGATGTGCAAAAGTTGTTGCCGGAGCAGGATCTGTTAAATCATCTGCCGGCACATAAACAGCCTGAACAGAAGTTATAGAACCTTTTTTAGTGGAAGTAATTCTCTCCTGCAGCTGTCCCATTTCAGTTGCCAAGGTGGGCTGATAACCTACAGCTGATGGAATACGACCCAATAATGCAGATACTTCAGATCCAGCTTGTGAGAATCTAAAAATATTATCAATAAAAAGCAAGACATCTTTTCCACCTTCATCACGGAAATACTCTGCCATGGTTAATCCGGAAAGTCCCACCCTTAACCTGGCCCCAGGCGGTTCATTCATCTGTCCAAACACCATGGCTGTTTTATCTATCACTCCTGAAGCTTTCATTTCATGATATAAATCATTTCCCTCCCTGGTCCGCTCACCAACTCCGGCAAATACTGAATATCCACCATGTTCTGCAGCAATGTTTCGGATTAACTCTTGAATTAAAACAGTTTTACCAACTCCTGCTCCACCAAAAAGCCCTACTTTTCCACCTTTCACAAATGGGGCTAGTAAATCTATCACTTTAATCCCTGTTTCAAAAACTTCTGATTTTACTGATTGTTCTTCGTAAGAAGGAGCTAATCTATGGATAGGAAGTGTCTTTTTTGCCTTAACCGGGCCTTTTTTGTCTATTGTTTCACCCAAAACATTAAACAGTCTGCCTAAAACTTCCTCACCAACAGGAACAGAAATAGGGAAACCGGTATCAGAAACAGGGGTGCCTCTTTTTAATCCGTCTGTTGGCCCCATAGCCACAGCCCGGACTTGTCCTTCACCTAAGTGCTGTTGGACCTCTAGAACCAGTCTTGCTTTGCCAATATTAAGCTCCAAAGCATTGTAAATCTCCGGTAATTTCCCAGCTTCAAACTGCACATCTACTACTGCACCTATAACTTGTGTAACTGTTCCTTTCATATTACTCCATTGCTGCTTGAGCGGTTGTTATCTCAAGCAACTCATTTGTAATTGCACTTTGTCTGGTCTGATTATAAGTCAGGTTTAAATCATCTACCAGCTCCAAAGCATTATCTGTGGCATTTTGCATAGCAATCATCCTGGCAGAGTGTTCTGAAGCTTTAGTTTCCAAAAGCGCCTGATAAATCTGTTCCTCAATATGATGAATTAAAAGATAATCCAATAAAGCATCAGCAGCTGGTTCAAAAAGAAATTCACTGCCACCACCCACGTCATTGCGAAGACTTTGTCCGCTCGCAATGACAGATTGTAGGTCTATTGGTAACAGCTTCACTTTTCTTGGTTCCTGCCTTAAGGTAGACAAAAAGTGCGGATAAACTAAATAAGCCTCACTAATTTCTCCTAACTTAAATGAATCCATAACTAACTTAGAAAGCTGTTTAGCCTGCCTGAAAGTAACAGTATCCAGATTCTCAAAATCTGCTTTTAAATCCTTACCTGATCTTGCCACAAAGCTCCTGCCTTTTCTCCCCACAGTATAATAAACCGTATTCCCACTTCCTAAGTGGGAAGCTACTTGCCTGATAAGATTGGTATTAAGTGCCCCAACTAAACCTTTATCTGTGGACAGCAAAACCACCCCCACCCTCCCGTCATTGCGAGGAGTCTTCGACGAAGCAATCTCTTTTCCACCCAGCAGGGGATGAGCTTCCATATCTATTTTAGGCAAAAGCCTGGCCAGAGCCTCAGATAAATTCTCTACATACGGCCTGCCGGAGGTAGCCTGATTTTGAGCTTTTCTCATCTTGGCAGCAGCCACCATTTGCATAGCCTTGGTAATCTGGCTGGTATTTTTGATAGATTTTATTCTTCTTCGAAGTTCTCTAGTGTTTGCCATATATCCTCACAAATTCTTTAGTAACTTTTTCTAATTCTTTTATAGCTTTTTCATCTAATATTTTTGTTTCAGCTATACCTGAAAGAAGTTTTTTCTCCCTCAGTTTTAAATGGGCTATATATTTTTGCTCAAAATCCCGCACTTTTTCTACCTCTACCTCATCCATGTGTCCGTTTATAACTGCCCAAAGCGAAACCACCTGCTCTTCAACCGGGACAGGGGAGTAAGGAGGCTGTTTTAAAACTTCCTGAATTCTTCTGCCTTTTTCAATCCTGCTTTTTGTTTCCGGATCCAAGTCAGATGAAAATTGGGCAAAAGCCTGGAGAGCCCTAAATTGTGCCAAGTCTAATCTTAACTGCCCGGCCACACTTTTCATGGCTTTAGTTTGAGCAGCCCCCCCAACACGGGATACAGAAATACCCACATTAAGAGCCGGTCTAAACCCTGCAAAAAATAAATCAGACTCCAAATAAATCTGCCCGTCAGTAATGGAGATGACGTTTGTTGGAATATAGGCAGATACATCTCCGGCTTGAGTTTCTATAATAGGCAAAGCTGTTAAAGATCCCCCTCCATAATCTTTGTTCAATCTGGCTGCTCTTTCCAACAGTCTTGAGTGAAGGTAAAACACATCTCCCGGATATGCTTCTCTTCCGGATGGTCTTCTAAGTAGCAAAGAAACCTGCCTGTATGCCCAGGCATGCTTACTCAAATCATCATAAATAATCAAAGCATCCTTCCCCTGATCCATAAAATATTCACCCATGGCCACTCCTGCATATGGGGCAATATATTGCATAGTTGCGGAATCAGATGCTGAGGCAGCTACCACAATAGTATGATCCATAGCCCCAAACTCTTCCAGCTTTGCCACCAGCTGGGCAATCTTGGAAGTTTTCTGACCAATTGCCACATAAATACAAATCACATCTTTTTGATTGATGATTGTATCAATGGCAATGGTGGTTTTTCCTGTATTTCTATCTCCGATAATCAGCTCCCGCTGGCCTCTGCCAATTGGGATCATGCTATCTATGGCTTTAATGCCTGTTTGAAGGGGAGTATTAACAGATTGTCTGCTAATTACTCCCGAAGCAATCTTTTCTACCGGGTATTTTTTAACAGACTTAATTGATCCTTTTCCATCAATTGGTTGCCCCAGGGCATTTACAACTCTACCAATTAAACCCTCGCCAACAGGAACTTGTAAAATTTGACCTGTTGTTTTAACTTCAGTGCCTTCCTTAACCTTAATATAATCTCCAAAAATAACTGCCCCCACATTATATTGTTCCAAATTCAAGGCTAAGCCGGAAACACCACCCCCAAAATCCAACAGTTCTGAAGATTGCACGTCAGACAAACCTTCTATCCTGGCCACCCCGTCACCAATCTCCACAACCTTACCAATATTTTCCTTTTGGGCCTTCAGTTTAAGCCCTTTAATTTCAGATTCTATTTGTTGTAATAAATCAGCCATGGATTACCTCCTTTACCTGCTTAATTTTGCCTAAAATTGTCTCATCCCAAACCTCATCTCCTACTCTTAGTTTAAACCCTCCCAAAATTTCCGGATTAATATTAGTCACCACTCTAGTAATTCTTGATTTTTTCTCTACAATTTTTCTCATTTTTTTAACAGTCATCTCTGGCAGGGGAATGGCAGTTTCAATATACATAGTAAACTGTCTTTCCATCCTTTTGATGGATTTTAAGTATTCTCCTAAGGAAGCTATTGCCTGGAATCTTGGCAAAGATTTTAAAGCCTTAATTGACCTAGTTACCTGAAGCTCCAAAATCCTTCCATCTTTAAAGGATAAATCTGCTAATTTTTTAACTATTTTTTGTAACTGTCTTTTTGTCATGATAGATTTCTAACCTCTTTTTCGATAAGTTCCTTTTGATCCTTCCTACTAAAAGTCTTTCCTGTTACTTTTGTTATTCCTAAAGCCACAATTTCTGCCATGTTCGCCATCAACTCCTGTTGCCTCTTATCCATCTCAGCTCTTGCATTCTCTTCACCTTTTTTAATAATCTGGGCAGCTATTTCTGTTGCTTGAAGTTTTCCTTCCTCTTTCATAACCTCAATTTCCTTTTTGGTTTCATCCAAAATTTTTTGAGCCTCAAGAGAAGTCTTTGCCAGAATTTTTTCTTTCTCTTCTTCAGTTAAAAGTAACTTTTTTTCTATCTCCTCTGCATTTTTTAAACTTTCCTCGATTCTTTTCTTCCTATCGTCAAGCACCTTTAATATAGGTTTATATAAAAACTTCTTTAAAATAAAAAGAAGTATTAAGAAATTGACAACTTGCGCTGCCAAAAGTATAGGTTGAACTCCAAACTGGTTTAAAATTTCCATTACTTCGTAAATGCTATAACCAAAGCATAAATAGCAATAGCCTCAGCAAAAGCCATTCCCAAAAGCATGGCTGGCAAAATCTTTGCCTGGGCGTCAGGATTTCTCCCTATTGCCTCCATTGCCTTTGCCCCAATTAAACCAATACCTAACCCCGGGCCTAATGCACCGAGTCCAATTGCCAAACCTGATGGTAAATGTTCCATTTTATAAACCTCCTTTCATGAATGTTCGACAGCTTCATGCTTCTCACTTAGTATCACCATAAATACTAAGGTTAGCATCATAAAAACAGCTGCCTGTACAAATCCTACAATAATTTCCAGGAAATAAAAAGGGAGGGGTACTATAAATGCAAAGATCGAAGAGACCGTTGATAGTACAACCTCACCAGCAAATATATTACCAAAAAGCCGGAAAGATAGCGAGACTATTTTTGTGACTTCCCCAACTAATTCCAAAAGACCCACAAATAAAAATATCGGGTTTAGAGTAAACCATTTTTTTAAGTAACCTACTAAACCTAAATACCTTAATGCAAAAACATGGGTTATAAATGCAGAGAATAAAGCCAATCCCAAAGTCATATTTAAATCAGAATTCATGCTTCTTAAAAACGGTACTCCTTTAAATGTAATTGTTGCAAAACCAGGCAGTAATCCTAAAAGATTAGAAAATAAAATAAAAAAGAAAAAAGTAGCAACAAATGGGAAAAATACTTTAGCTTTTTTCTCTCCAGCCAGCTGAAGAGCAGTGTCATACATAAAATCAATAATTACTTCAAAAACAGACTGCAAATAAGAAGGAATAATATTGACCTTAAGTCTGATGGCCAAACTTATGCATATTAAAGTGGCCATTACCAACCAGGAGGTAAATAAAGAATTAGTGATAGGGATATTTTGAAAAAATCCCAATATTTCCGGCTTTAAGACAATTGCATTTTCCATCTTAATTTAATTATCAAGGTTAATGGGTCATTTTACAAGAAGCTTTCTAAATCAGTCAAGCTTTTCGCGCTGGGTGCGCAAAAACAAAAGCCATTGTTCAAAAAAGGCCACAATTCCTTTAAACGGAGTTTCAATAATAAAATCAAATACAAACAAAATAATATTAATCTGGGAAACTGCCAATGTTAACCTTTGTCCCACCTGGATAAAAGGCATAAAGAAAAAGTCAAATAAAAGTGAACCTAAACTGTCCTTTTTATCTTTAATTAAATACATATTTGCTGTCCTGTTTATCCTGAAGGCCACAAAGGAAACCACTGCTAAAAAGAATATAAAAACAGACTGAGAAAGGGGATTAACTGCAAATTTTGAAAGCACAAAAACAATTGCCCCAAAAGATAAGGCAAAGGTAGTGAGCCAAAGGATGATAAAAAGCCCCCAAAGAATGGGATCAGATTTGCTGGGTTTTTTTCTTACAGATAAGGGTTTATCCAAATCAGGGTTTTCATCAAACAAAATTGTATTAATCTTTTTTAAAATCTTAAATGAATTTTCTCTCTTGGGAGTTTTAATTAAAAGACCAACTACAATCATGAGAACAGGGGGGGTTAGGGTATTTAGAGCAATGGCTGACCAAAGCACCTGGCCATAAATTAACCTTTCAAAAGTTCCTTCCACAAAAAGGGCAAAAATGGCCTTTGTGGCAAAAATGAAAATTACTGACCTGATTATAGCTCTTCTTACCTTGCCTGAGATGGATTTATAGCGGGCACTGGCAGCACTTAAAATTTCTGAATTTAACTTATCCTCATCAGAAACCAAACCAGAGATATTTCCTCTGTGCTTTCTAAAAATATCATCCAGGATCAAAAAAGGGATGCTCTGGTTTTTGATATATGAATAAATCTTATCTTTAGCAGGATAGGTAAACTGCTCTTCTAGAACCTTTATACCATTAACAAAATTATCCGAGATTTTATTTATATTTTCCTCATTTATTACTCCAAAATACTGCTTAAACAAATGATATCTTAAAAAAGGCAAATCATCATTGGCAAAGCTACGCCTTACCGCAATGAATGTTTGAATATCCCGTACCTCATCTGTATCATCCATGATAGCAACCCTTTCTCTAAAGATTCTAAATATAAAATTGCTCATCAAATCTTTGGGATCATTTGGTTTTAAAATATGCTCTATCTCGGAAGAAAGCAGGTGCCGCATCCACTCAGCCACCACTCCTTTATTAATCCGCTGTTTCCTGTTAATTTCTTCCTCAAGTTTAAAATATAAATCAATAGTATGGGAAACTTTAGAAACAGAAGACTGCGGGATAGTTGAGTCTGGAAAATACCTAGCCCAAACCAACTCCCGGATTAAAGGAGCTGCCACACTTTGACCGCTCCCTCCCAAAAGCAACCTTCTTTTTAAAACCCTCTCAATGGCTGATCGAAGTATTACCTCATCATCCCTGTAATCCATGGCTGTCCTGAATTTTTCATACCATGAGGCAAGCTCGGATGCTAAAGGGTTTACAGAAATTGTCCTGTCCTCGGTTTGAAGGTATTGCCTGTCATAAGAGGTAACAAGAGTATTTGATAAAGCAGTTAACTGTTTTCCCATAGGTATGATAATATTACCATTAATGACTACTGATGAGAAATTTCAGCTTATTACCAGAAATTTAGAAGAGACTTTAACCGAAGAGGAGTTAAAATTTCTAATAGAATCAGGTACTCCCTTAAAACACTACATTGGTTTTGAAATTTCAGGAAAACTACATTTAGGTTATTTGTTTACTTTACTTAAGGTTAAAGATCTACAAGATGCTGGAGCAGAAACTGTAATCTGGCTGGCAGATCTGCATTCTGCAATAAATGATAAGTTAGATGGGAATTTGGAAACAATTAAGAAAGTCGCCAGAGGGTATTTTACAGATGCTTTTAAAGCTTTGTTTGAGTGTATTGGCGGAGATCCTAATAAATTAATCTTTAAACTTTGCTCAGAAACTTATGCCCAGAATCCTGATTTTTGGTTAACTTTACTGGGAATCGGTAAAACAACTACTTTAGCCAGGACTAAAAGATCTATCACTATTATGGGCAGGGAAGCATCAGATGATAGTATGCCCACAGATAAACTTTTTTATCCTATTATGCAGGCAGCTGATATTTTTTTACTGGGAGCAAATATAGCCCATGCCGGGATAGATCAGCGAAAAGTACATGTGATTGCCAAAGATGCAGCCATGCAAATCAAGACATATCCGCTGAAGGATTCAAAAGGTAACCAGATAAAACCTGTGGCAATTCATCATCCAATTCTTCTTAGTCTGTCTGGGCCAGCTAACACAGAAGGAGAAGCAGATGAGGTGGCCATGAAAAATAAGATGAGTAAATCCAAACCAGGCAGTGGAATTTCTATTCATGATACTCCTGAGGAGATAAAACAAAAAATTAATGCAGCCTATGCACCTGAGGGAGTAGTTGAAGGAAACCCAATTCTAAACTGGACCAGATACTTAATTTTCTATACAGGCACAGAAGAAGAGACCTTTCCTGTTCAAAGGGATCAAAAATGGGGAGGAGATTTGAGCTATAACTCTTATGAAGATATAGAAAAAGATTATTCAGAGAAAAAGCTGCACCCCCAGGATTTAAAAGCAGCTGTGGCAGATTGGCTAATTAAAAAACTGGAACCAGTAAGAAAGTATTTTGAAGACCCCTCTAGGAAAGATGCGTTAGAGGAGATTGAAAAATTAACTGCAAAATAGTAAATATATATTTATGATGTATTCTAAAAAGTTTAAGATTTTTTGGATTATACTCTCCGGGATTGCAGGAGTAGCCATAATATTGTTTTCTTTAATCCCGCTTCTTTCCGCCATCCGCTAGGATCAGATTGTGCTACAATTCCTTAATGGATCTTCAAACCCCTTTATCTAATTTAACCGGAATTGGGCCTGGGCTTTTATATAAACTGTCCAGACTTAATTTAAATACTGCTCTGGATTTAATTTATCATTTCCCATTCAGATATGATGACTTTTCAGAGTCTACTACCATAAAAGATGCTCAACTTGGACAAGTTGTTACTTTGCGAGGGGAAATTTGGTCTATTAAAAATATCTATACCAGGTCCAGAAAAATTTTAACCCAGGCCCTGTTTAATGATGGCACTTCCCCAATTGAACTTACCTGGTTTAATCAAAGTTGGCTGATAAAACAGATAGCAGTAGGCGACAGGCTACAGGTTTCAGGCAAATTAAGTAAATACAAAAGTAAAATCTCAATCATGATGCCAAGGTGGGAGAAGATTGCTGACGAACTACGTTCCCACATCGTAAGTGGGAACACGTTACATACCGGCCGCCTTGTCCCCATCTACCCTGAAACAGAAGGGTTAACTTCCAAATGGGTCAGAACTAAAATTGATCAACTCCTTCCCCAGGTTTTAAATCAAATCCAAGACCCTTTGCCTGATTTCATCCGAGACAAAATGCTACCTTCATCAGATGCTATCCAAAAAATTCACTACCCCAAAGACTGGGAGGATGTGGAAAAATCAAGGGAAAGATTAGGCTTTGATGAATTATTTTTTATTTCCTTAGCCACCCAAAAAATAAGAAGGCAATGGAGAAAAAAGCCTACAGTTAAACCATTAAAAATAAATCAAAATACTTTAGGTAAATTTATACAAAAACTACCATTTCAGTTAACATCAGCTCAAAAAAAAGTAGTTGAGGAAACAGTTAAAGATTTAAAGAAAGATGAACCTATGAATAGACTGATACAAGGGGAGGTAGGCTCAGGTAAAACAGTGGTAGCCACCATAATTTCTTATTTGATGCATTTGAATAAGCTAAAAACCCTTTTTATGGCTCCAACAGAAATTTTGGCTTTTCAACACTTTGAGACTATCTCAAATTTACTGGAACCATTTGGGATTAAAGTAGGAATTTATACTGGGTCAAAGAAAGATGCCAGGAATGCTGATGTAATAATAGGCACTCATGCCCTGTTATCTAAAAAACTAGACACCCCTGATACAGGTTTAGTAATAATAGATGAACAACAAAGATTTGGAGTGGACCAAAGGTCTCTGCTTCGCAACAGTGCAAAGACCCCACATTTTCTAACCATGACAGCAACTCCAATCCCCAGAACTATTGCCCTAACTTTATATGGTGATTTAGATATATCAATTATTGACGAACTTCCAAAAGAGCGGCTTAAAATAAAAACCTTTGTTGTCCCTTCTAAAAAAAGAGCTGATGCTTATAAATTTATTGAAAAAAAAGTCAAAGAAGGAGACCAGGTATATATTATTACTCCGCTAATAGAACTATCTGAATCCCTCCAGTCAGCAAAGGCTGCAACAGAGGAATATAAAAGATTACAAAAAGATATTTTTCCAAATTTGTCTTTGGGACTTTTGCACGGAAGGTTAAAATCCAAAGAAAAAGAAGAAGTAATGAAAAAATTTAAAAATGGGGATATAGATATTCTGGTCTCAACCTCTGTGGTAGAAGTAGGGGTAGATATTTCCAATGCCACAATTATGGTAATCGAGTCTGCGGAAAGATTTGGCCTTGCACAGCTACATCAGCTGCGGGGAAGGGTGGGAAGAGGAAAAAAACAATCCTTTTGTTTGCTTTTTTCTGAAAATAAAGATGCTGAAGGACGACTAAAAAACTTGGAAAAAATAAATGACGGGTTAAAACTGGCTGAGCTGGATTTAAAAATCAGGGGTTCAGGTGAAATTTTTGGGGCCAGACAATCAGGCAGGTTTGAATTTAAAATAGCCTCATTCTCAGACTTAGAGCTGGTGGAAAAAACAAAAGCCGCTGCCACAAATTTACTTAATTTAGACCCCAGCCTTGACAAACATCCCCTAATTGCGGCAAAATTACAAAAACTGGCAACAAATGTGATGCCTGATTAATATCATGGCTGGAGAACCAAAGAGAAGACATAGCAAGACAAGAAAAAGGGTTAGAAGGGCATCCATTAATTTGGCTGTTAATTTGATAGCTTGCAGTAATTGCGGTACCTTAATCAGATCTCATATGGTTTGTATTAGCTGCGGCTATTACAAAGGCAAAGCAGTTGGTAAGAAAGAAGTAACTGTTACAAAAGCACCGGATGCTAAGCCATGAAGTTAAAAACTGACCCAAGACACTTAAAACGCATTGCTTTAATGCAGGATCTTTTTACCTTTTCCTTTAGAACTGAAAAAAAGAGTACAAAGGGAGTTCAGCCAATTATTTCTAAATTAGATGAAATTGATGAGTTGATAAAAAAATCAGCACCCAACAGACCAATTGAGCAAATTAACAAAATTGATTTATCTATCTTGCGTTTATCAATTTTTGAGTTAATAATAGATAAAGAACCACCTAAGGTGATTATTGATGAAGCTGTGGAATTAGGCAAGGAATTTGGTTCTGATTCTTCCTCAAGTTTCATTAATGGAGTTTTAGGAAAAGTGCTCAATTTAAAAGGAATTAAAACAAATGCCAACAAGTAATGATATTTTAAAAGCAATTGCAGAACATTTAAGTTTATCTCCTGAAGACTTGGACAGGCATGCCCTGCTTCGGGGAGAGTTAAACTTAGGCCCTATTGAGATAAATGATCTTTTGCACAATATGTCTTTAAAATTTGGGGTCACTTTTGAACCTGAAGAAGTAGAAGACCTGAAAAAGATAGATGACATTATAGTGTTGGTTGAGGATAATTTATTAGATTAATGGATGAGCTAGAAAGCCTTGCAAGGCTTTTGGGAATTAAATTTAAAAATTTAGGACTACTTGAGCAGGCTTTTTTTCACAGGTCATATCTTAATGAGTTCAAAGGCAACCTGGTCTCAAATGAAAGACTGGAATTTTTAGGAGATTCCATACTTTCTCTGGTTGTTTCCACTAATTTATTTAACTTAAGGCCAAATGATGCTGAAGGGGACTTAACCAACCTTAGGGCATATATTGTTAAAACAAAATCACTTTCTGAGGCTTCCAAAAAGCTTAATTTAGGCAAATATTTAAAGCTTTCAAAAGGAGAAGAAATGGGTGGGGGCAGGGAAAATCCCCAGCTTTTGGCAAATACTTATGAGGCAATGCTGGGGGCAATCTATTTAGACCAAGGTTTAGAGACGGTTCAAAAAGTTATAGAAAAAACATTGTTATCTTTATTTGCTAGTGAGTTAAAATCAGGCCCTCCCAAAGATGCCAAATCCAACCTGCAGGAGATGGTGCAGGAAAAGTTTAAAGAGTCCCCACATTACAAAATATTACAAACCAGGGGACCTGACCATGCCAAAGAATTTGTGGTTGCTGTTTATATAGATGGAAAAGAAATGGGCAAAGGAGTAGGCTCTTCCAAACAGGATGCGGAAGAACAATCAGCCAAAGAAGCTTTAAAAAAATTAGAGTAAGTGTTAGAATAATATATATGCCGTTTATCTGGGATTATGATATAAATGAACTGAAAAAAACCAAATCAGGAAGGCTACTGATTTTGGAGCGGATGATCAATTACGGCCCTGATAAGGGAGAGAAAATCCCTTTAAAAGAGGTTAAAAAGAACTGGGATAAACTCCAGCTGGATCCTCTTAAAAAGAGGCTAATGCAACTATTAATATGGGGCAAGTAGACTTTACTCCAAAACAGCAGATTATATTTGATGAATTTAAAAAAAGCACTTTCTTAAGACAAAATTTTTACTTTACCGGCGGGACGGCCCTCTCCAGCGTTTATTTACACCACCGCTTATCTGAAGATCTGGATTTTTTCTCACAGGATAAATTTGATACCCAACCGCTTTTGGCCTTAATTTCTGAATGGGGAAAAAAGCATAAATTTAAAACCCAATCGCAGGAATTAGAAGTAGTAAGAATTTTTCTTCTTAAATTTCCTGATGGGGAAAAGCTAAAGGTAGATTTCGGCTATTATCCGTATAAAAGGCTGAAAAAGGGTAAAACAATAGGTTCTGCTGAAGTAGATAGTCTGCTTGATATTGCTGTTAATAAACTTCAAACCATCCACCAAAGAACTGCTGCTAAAGATTTTGTTGATTTATATTTTCTACTTAAAAGATTCACAATTTGGGATTTAATGGAAGGAGTCAGGGTAAAATTTAGAATTGAACTGGACCCATATACTATAGCTGCTGATTGCTTAAAAGTTGTAGGTTTTGAGAACTTACCAGTTATGTTAAAACCTTTAAGCTTAAAACAATTACAGGAATTTTATAAAGACCTGGCTAAAAAAATAGGCATGAGTGTTGTTGAAAAATAACAAACAGGATAAATTTAAAAGTAGTATAATTATCCCGCAAAACCTTCGTCTATTTGACATTTAACCTTATTTTTAGTAAACTATAGGTTCTATTATGATTGAACGAAGAATTGGACAATTATCACTCAAAGGTCCCCAGGCATTAGCGGGGTTGGAGAAAAAGGGACAGCAAATTGATTTTGCTGTGTCCCGTTTAGGAATTGTCCTAGATGAAATAGGAACAACTGACTCACCAAGTTATCTGAGAAAAGGTCGAAGAGATACTGCCAGGCACCCATTCTTTGAGAAATTAAATTCTCATAACTTTGGCTCTCTGCCTGCTTTGGAAAGAAGAGATATATTTCTTCAAACAGCAGGTTTAATGACTGAAATAGCAGAAATTATCATACCTTCCCTGCAAAGACAAAAATCTGACCTTGCGGAGAAAACAGCTGAAGCTGAAAGAATGGTTGAAGAAGCAGATGAAGTCAAAAAATTGAAACAAATACTTGCAGGCCTTGAGGAATTAAAGGCAAATGGTGTGAGAATTGGAGATGAAAGTATCAGTAGAATTACACAAGATCTGAATTATTTAAGAAGAAACGCAACCATCTACTTTGATAGTCCAACCAATCATCCAGCTGCCCAAACTCAAGAAGCACCGGTAGAGCCTGGTGAGGAAAAAAAACCAGTCCAAATAACAGTCCAGTTCCCTGCAACTTTTGAAGCAAAGCCGGCAGGCCCTTCTCCCAGAAGGGAATCCTTTAAGCCACAAGTGCCTGATATAAGGCTTGGGGTCTTAAATAGAATCATCAATGAGCCGGCAGTTACAACCGAAGATGTTTTAGCTGACCTGGGAACCGGACTTAACAAACCTGTGAGTGTTAATGCGGCTGTCTCCAGCTTAAAGGAGGCTGTAAATTATTTATGGTTGAGAATCAATGAGGCAAAAGCTACAGCGGATGAAACCGAACTTTGGACCTCAATCCAAATTCTCTCAGGTGAAGATGATATGTCAAGGGCTTTAAGGGAATTCCACAATTTGCTTGAAAAATGGTTTGAGCCTTCTAAAAAACCACAACCTGCTCAAAAGATTGAATTACAAGACACCACACCAGAAATAAGACAAACATCTCAAGCTCCTCTGCCGGAAATTGACCTGGGACCTTTTCCTAAAGATGCTTCATTAAAGGTGGTAACTATTGAAAGTGCAGCTCTTGCAAGAAGTCTTTTGCATATAATTCCGGAAACGCAGCCTAATGGTAAACCAATTGATAAAGATGCAGCTTCAAAATATCCGGACCAGGCTTTAGCTTTAGCTATCTTTACAGCTGATTTAAAAGATGGAAGAGTAGAACCAATCACCAATGCTGAGATTATGCAGACACACGACTCTCAAAAAGCACTGGTTGCCCAAAACGCTATCAGACAAAGATTAGCCCGTCTTATAGCTAGATTCCCTGATAAGCCATTAGAGACGTATCACCATCAGTGGGCCAGAGATGCCAGGGATATTATTGATTGGCTGGGAGCAGGTGGAACCGAAAATTTTGCTCATGCTTTAGATAATCTCCCTGAACTTGAAAGGGCAATGGTAATTTCTATTTCCTCTCTTACTCTTTTACAGGATTTGGGATATTTGGATTTGGATGAGTGTGATGAGGAAAGTTTTGTTTCATATATCAGAAATGCCTCATTCCGCAAACAACAATCTGAAAGAGATGATAATCTTGAGCTGCTTATTTGTTCGTTACTTGAAAGAAGCGATATGGGTACAATTAACCCTGCCGGAGTTTTAGAAACCCTGCTTGAGGTGGATTATGTTGATTCAATCTTCGAAAGGCTTATTGAAAGCGCCAGGATGTTAGGTTTTCTGGATAGGGTAATAATTCTTTTTTCGCATCATAATAAAACTACCCGTCTTGCAGGAAAACTCCAAGAGGAATTACTTTTTTATGACTCTGATGAGCAGGAATTACCCCGCTGGAGAATAATGCCCTAAAAGGCTTTAAGATTACCTATGACTGAACAAAAATTAGTACCGATTTCTACCTTTTTAACAACCACTGACTCAAGTATACAATCGCTATTGTCAAACAAACAGGAGAAAGATGTTATAGCTGCAGCCAGAATGTATTTAAGAGATAACCGGATAGGGATAACTAATGATGTTTTCCAAAGAGCTCTTGGAGTTATGGGTGATGCGGCAAGGCGGGGACTAACCCTGGAGGGAAAAACTACTTTTACCCCTAAAGAAAGAATCCGAGCTTTAATTGCAAATGGACTTGAGATACGAGAGGATTTAAGAAGCAAAGCAACAGAATTTCTTGCCCTTTCTAAATCAGAACCAGATGTTTATATGGATTTAATCGGACCATTAGCCCTGTCTGCTTCTTTGGTAAGGGCTGCTACAGCTGAAGCAGGCAGTTTTGCACTTGTGGCAAAACCTAGGGCTACTGAGGAAGTAGTAAATATTGGTGATCAAAGGAAAGACAGAATAGATCATATTGCCCAAATAGCTTTGGATTCTCTACCTGAACTGTTTACAGGAATCACTCTTAATCGATTCCCTACGGTTGTTGAAAGAGCAAGGCTTATAAGGAATATGATTGCCTCGTTTACATTTAGAGGAAATTTATCGCCACAGATCTCCACCCAGGATTTAAAGGATTTTGTCCTGCAACCTGAATTAGCAAGGGACATGGAATCTAAAGCTGACATCATTGCCGATACTGCAGGATTAACAGAGCAACCTGATCGGGTTTTCCTCCATGCTTTGGCAAGACAAGCATCACAATTATTTACACCACATAAAACTTTTCCCAGTGATGACAATCCTGGATCAGTAGATAATTTTTACAGGCATTTTGCCCGGGGATTATTGCTCCTTCATCCGGCATTAGAGGGACAATTAATTGTAACTGTACCTGACAGGATAAAAGAGGATGCCCCCAGCATATGGGATGAAGGTGTAATGCTTGAAGGAGTAAAGGTTCCCAAAGTAGAAATGCTTGTAAAAGCATTAAGGCAAGCCGAGGCAAAAGGTGATCAAGTTAATAAAGAACGGCTCATTTATGCCATAAGGACATGGAAATTGTATGATGGTATCACAAAAAGACATAATTTAGCTGTCCAAAAAGAAGAAGCAGAGTTACAAGAAAGGGAAGAGCTTTTTCTAAATCTTAATGATCCTAATTTTGAACTGCCAAAAGAGGCTCATTTTGTTGTTTATACAGAACAAAAAGAAGCAGCAACAACCTTTAGATCAACCCGGGCAAATGCAGAACGTTTGGCAGTTATTTTGGAAGAGACTTCTTTGGAAATCAATGAAATTGAATTGTACGAACAATACCTTAGGCAACAGTATCCGGAAGCCTTACCGGATTTCGTGCCTATTCCAACAGGAGTACAAGACAAAATACGATTGCAGCAAAGAAGAGAATTAATCGGGAGAAGAGCTGCCATCCAGACCAGAATCACCTTAATGGAAGAATTGTTGGATTTTGATCTTTTAAGATCCCGCAAATCAGGATCTGCTATTGCAAGGCTAAGAAGAGAAGATTCCATGGATTGGTTGGAGAAGCAAAGAGAAACAGACCCGGAAGCCTTACCCTATGACGAACAACTGTTAAAAGAAATGCAAACTCATCTAAAAGGAAGAACAGGTAGAAAAAACGGCTTGCCAAATATTCCTAAGTCATTAAAGGATATCTTTAATTTCTGGAAGGATCTTCCTAAAACAATAACCAGGATTCTACGTTCAAGAGATAAGGGGAGCGATTGGGTATTGCTTGTTAGACAAATCCTTCAAAATAGAGTAGAACTTTTAAATCAAGCTGCTACCTCAATAGAAGAAAGAGGAGAATTGTTTGCAACAAGTATAGAAATTATTGAACCGGATAAGCAATCAGCATCAGATAAAACTTTAGTTATTGAGGATGTGTTGTGGGGAAAAGAAGAAGCCTTAAAGTATATCCAGAAAACAAGAATCTTAAAAATTCCGGAAGATGCAAAATTGGAGAAGGAATACATTAATCAAATGCGTCTTTTTGTACTTGGTCTTAATTTAACATTTCTGCCGCAAAAAATTACCGGCAGACATAATCTTATAAATTGGATCCTTGGAAGAATTAATGCTGCAAAACAACAAACATCTGAAGCCTCTGGCAAAATTGATACACTAAAACAATCAGCAAACCCTGACAGAGGTGAGTTGGTAAGAGCAAATCAAAGGATTAGAAACTCGCAAAATAGGATTAGGACTTTTGAAAGATTGCTTATTTTTATGAAACATGATCTCTTCCCTCTTCCGGAAGGAATGGGGCTTTCCCGAGAAGATTTTCTTGATGCCTGGAAAAAGAGGATGAATTTTGCTTATGCTATTTGCTATCACGATGAAGTTGCAAAGGAAAGCCAAAAAGCTCAATTAGTTTATGAGCGAATTATGAGAAGGCAATTTATAGAAAAGCTTGCTAAAGAAATTTACTCCAAAAAAACACATTTGGATAGATTAAGAACAAGAAATGTAGCTGGAGAATTCGTTGAAGCGCTAAAAAGATTAGATTTGGTTTTGGAAGAAAATAAAGATGAAACTTCGTAGCCATTGCTAATTCCAACCATAATCTGTTAAAATTCATCACATGCTAAAAATACGTTTAATGAGAATAGGTGGGAGACAAAGACCTTTTTATAGGGTGGTGGCTGTTGATGAAAGAGCTAAAAGAACAGGTGGCTATATTGAACTTTTGGGAACATATAATCCGCTAACAGAACCAAAAGATATTAAATTAAAACAAGATAGAATTGATCATTGGATTAAACAAGGAGCCCAATTGAGTGATGGATTCCTCCGAATTATTGGTAAGGCTCCCCAAAGACCAGCCAGAGGACCAAAAAAGAAACAACAGGAAAGAAACAAAAAAGCAGAAGATGCAGCAGCTAAACCCACAGAAGCTCCAGTTATAGAAGAGGCTACTGTTGCTGAACAGTCAACAGAAACACCTGCAACTAAAGCAGTAACCCCAACGGAAGAACCAGTTGAACAGCCAGTAATTGAAACTCCAGATCCTACGGAAGGGGTAAATCCAGTTGAAGAAAATCCAACCCAGATTGCCACGGAGCCAGAAGTTCCTCGCAATGACGAAAAGGAAAGTAAGGAAAAAAGTGAAAGACCTGCTTAATTATATTGTTACCAGTTTAGTCACCAAACCTGATTCAGTTTTAATTGATGAAGCAAGGGAGGAAACTGATATAACATTTACCCTTACTGTAGATCCGGAGGATATGGGTCTTATTATTGGTAAAGGTGGACAAACAATCAGAAGTATTAGAAAACTCTTAACAGTCAGGGCTATTGCAGAGCAGGTCAGGGTAAATCTTCAGCTTAATGATCCACAAGGAAGCATTGGTACACCAAAAGAGTGAAAATTTCCATTATCACCCTATTCCCTGAAGTTTTTGAACCAATACTTAACTCCTCAATTTTAAAAAGAGCCCAAAAAAAGGGTAAAGTTGAATTTGAGTTTATTAATTTAAGAGATTTTGGGGAAGGAAAACACCAAATAGTTGATGGCAGACCATATGGTGGGGGAGTAGGAATGCTTTTTCGTGCTGACATTCTTTCTAAAGCGCTACAATGGACATTTGACAATTCACATTTGACAAAGAAAAATAAGAAAAAAATCTCAAATGTCAAATCTCAAATGCCAAATGTGATCCTAACATCAGCATCTGGAAATCCATATAAACAAAAGGATGCTCAAAAATTATCAAAACTTGATCATCTAATTATAGTTTGTGGTCATTATGAGGGAGTGGACCAACGTTTTATTGATAAATATGTTGATGAGGAAATTTCTATCGGAGATTATGTTTTAACCGGCGGGGAAATTCCTGCTATGGTAATAGCAGACTCTATTGTAAGGCTTATCCCTGGAGTTTTAGAAAAAAGTGAAGCGACAGAGGAAGAATCTTTCTCACGATATACTTTACTAGAATATCCTCAATATACCAGACCAGAAACTTGGGAAGATAAAAAAGTACCTAAAGTTTTACTTTCCGGAAATCATGGAGAAATTGAAAAATGGCGGGCTGATCAGTCAATTAAAAAAACCAAAAAAATCAGACCAGATCTGGTCATTCAAAAGGATTAGCCCTTCCTCTTGGAGGCAAAGACACATAAGTAGGTTGAGAAAAAGCAGGAGCAGTATTTTTAGCAAGCCTCTCTATTAACTTTTCATCTCTATCTGTAACCTCAGGCAAAGAGGAGTCAACATTGCCAAAATTGGTTGGCAGAGGCAAATAAAGAATATCCAAAGTAATAGATGAATTAACTGCCTGCTGGTTTGGAGCATTTGTAAACTCTATATTAGATACTTTCATCAGCCTGATTGATCCTTCCAAATTGGAAAATAAAACCCCCAGTAAACTTTTAGCGCCAACTACATCCAATTTTATACTATAACTTTGGGCATTTGCCACTTTTGCGCTGCTTGAGGAACCTAAAGATATGCTGGTAACGCTAAATCCTGATTGAATAGCCAAATTTTGGATCAACCCTAAAACTGTGGCAAAATCTTTGTCCTCAGGAAGAGACGAAAGAGCGTACTCTAGCTTTCTGGCTAAATCCGAAGAATCATAAGTCTCAAGGGTTGCTGCCTTAACCTCAAGTGATTTGGACCTGACTAATAAATCCGAGACATTTTTTTGATTTGTAAGAAGCGCCATAAGTTGCGGTAATATCACAAAGATTATCAGTATCAAGCTTGAGAGAGCCACGATGGCAGGAAAAATAAACATCCTGTATGTTGTATAAAACTTAATGATTGATTCTTTTTTCATGATGATTTAATTGTTAGGCTTATCCTGTAAAAGCCATCTCTTCCTCTTGAGATAGTATCCAAAGATACTTGTTTAATTAAATTATTGTTTTTTTCTTTATCTGTCAGGTTATCTATCAGGTTGCCTAAAGTTACAGAATCCGGAACCAATCCTAATATATTAATGCTGCCTGATTTATCAACACTGACTGAGCTAATTGAAACAGAAGCAGGAATCAATTTATCTAAAAGTTTAAAATTCTCTGTTTGTTTGGAGGGAATGTCTAAATATTTATCTATTGTAGTAAGCCTGTTTTTTAAAATAAGTAGTGAAACCTGCTTTTCTTTAAGTTTTTGAATCTTTTGCTCAGAGGCAGAAACCTGATTCTGTACCCCTTTGATATTCTGGCTTTGCAAAATCCTCAGAGCCACAGAAAGGGAAGATAAAAACACCATAGCTAAAATAACAGCTATTCCAACTGCCTGGACTTTGTAAAATTTTGCCCTTTTAACCTCTGACTCTGTAAATTCAATAGGCAAAAGGTTTATTGCAATATTGGCCATTTTTAATCCTCCCTTAAAGCAAGTCCAACAGCAACTGAATAAGAAGGGGCATCCTGGGCCAGTTTGGAAACAGATGCTTTATCTTTGGCAATTGCATACCAGGGGTCTGCTTCCTGTACTTCCAGACCCAGTGCATTTGCCAGATAAATTACAAACCCCGGCATTTTTGCCCCACCGCCTGATAAAACTACCCTTTTTATAGGATCACTCGGGTATTTTGCCTCAAATGCCTGTATAACTCTTTTAGCCTCACCAGCAATTATATCCACCACAGGCTTTAGTGCCTCATAAACCTTGCCTTCCAACTGATCTTCTAATAAACCGTAAACTTTTTTATACTCCTCAGCCTGAGATAGTTCAAAATTAAAATGCTGGGAAAGGGAGCGGGTCAGCGCCATACCACCGGTTGAAATGGAGCGGGTTAACCAGATTAAACCTTTTGATACTGTGGCAAAATCTGTGGTGGTTGCACCGAGTTGAATAATCAAAGTGCTTGGTGAAAAAGGGTTGTTGCCAACCAGGGAACGGGTCACTGCTATAATCTCTGTTTCCAAAACTTTCGGGCGGAGTCCTGCTAATGCTAAAACATTAATGTATTTTGAAACAGCGTTTTTGGACGAGGCTACCACTAAAACAACAGTCTTTGTGTTTTTATTTTTTCCATCAGAGCGGAACAATACCTGCCAGTTTAAATTTACATCATTCAAAGGCATCGGTATAAACTCCTCAGCAGCATATTTGATTGCCTGGGAAAGTTCATTATCAGTCAAATATGGCAAATCATCTATCACCCGGGTAAAAACTTTTGATTCCGGAAGCGCTATAACCACTTCATTTTGTTCAATATGGGTAGCTTCAAGTAATTTTTTTATTGATACTGCTACAGCCTGAAGAGCAGGTTCTGCATCTGAAATCATTCCTGGCTGGGGACAACTAATTGAACCTAAAGAAATTAGTCCAGTTTGATCCTTATCATGGCTTAAGGCCACAACTTTAATTGAAGAAAAACCAATATCTAAACCAACTGATACTTTAGCCATAGGCAGTAATTATCATTGTAACCTGTTGCCTGTTGCCTGTAAACTACTTAACCTGGTATGTTCCTTTAACCAAAGAGAAAGACCCTGAAGGACCAGAGGAAAAAACAGTTGATGCAAAACCGCTGTCATAATTTAAAACAGCATTATTTCCAAGAGCAATTGACCAAGCAGTAATTTCTTTAAATGAAGCTCCGTTGGCCAAATTTACAATGCCTTTGGGCGCATACAATATCCCGGAGATTGACGAGTTACCTGTATCAATGGCAGCCTGACCACTTTCTGAACCCTGAAAACATGTATTTTTTCCACCTTGAGCTATAGAATTAAAATTTGAAAAAAGCATTAAATAACTACCCGGCGTCCCAGAGCCTTTGAAATCAGAACCATTACCTAGAGTGGTTGTACCATCGACAATAATTGGTCCAGATGTCCCCCCAAAAGATGAATCCAAAATAAATGTAGTAGGACTCCCTCCGGATATATTTCCAGTTACCCAAAGAGGTGTCTTAACCGTAACTGTACACCCGCTACTTAAGCTAATATTACCAACAATTTTCCTGGGTCCCAAATTCATTGTACAATTACTACCGCCAACAACATCACCATTGGTAATACCTCCTGCCACAGCTTCATTTTTCCACTCAGTCACAGCTGCATCAGAAACAGGAAAAACAGTGGGGGGAGAATCAGCAGAGTTGGGATATTTTGTCCCCTGAACACTCACCAATGGATCAAGGATTTGATAATATGCATCTTTTTTTAGGATTACACCGTTTGCACCATTGATAGTATTTGCATGAACGTTACCATTTACTGTTGAACCGTTACCTAGACTAATAGAATGTACGACTCCTCCCATGTATGTTTTAAATCCAAAATCTCCGGTAATGGAGATCCAAACAGGGTTGCTGGCTTGCCAATTTGAAGACCATTTTGGAGAGCCACCGTTGTAACTTTGTGCAAGATCATTTGAGATGTACCAATAATTTGAATTATCCAGAGCATTAGTATGAATCATAATCCAATAGGTTGTATTAGCTGATAATTCAGGGCTTGAGTTAAATGTCACATCAACAAAACTATATTGGTTGGTGACTAAATTTGCAGAAAGCGTTCCAGAGGTTATAACATTATTTTTATCAGGCTTACCACTCGCATCCTTCATAATTCTAACCGTAGGGTTTGAAGGATTACCTGTTTTTTTAAGTTTTAGAGATATTTTATTAAGGTTACCGTCTATTGACGGCTTAAAGCTTTGAGCTACGTCTTGACGGTTTTCCCCTGAAACAGACTTTCCAAATATATAATCCTGACAATTTATCCCAGTACAGTCAGACTGTTGGTCAGCACTAGGTTGAGTTCCACCAGCCACATACACATCACTTGTAATTGAAGCTGTAGTCCCTGTAGAAACATTTCCATTAGAATAAATAGAACCATTTATTATGGCGCCATTCCCCATACAAATACCTCCTTCGCCGGTTTGCAAGCCATAATTAAAAGCAATCCCTAAACCTTTGCTGGCTTGTATAGAAATACTCCTTTTTGACTTTGGATTAATTTTATTAGGTATGTAACCTGTAGCTGTAAGAACCTTAGTTACACTATCTTTATTGGTAATAGTTACTGAATAGGAACCATTTCCCAGGACAGTTTCACTCTCTCCATTATAGTTTCCTCCTGTTTTATTTAAAGAAGCCAAGGCTTTATCTATTCCAGCCTCTGCCAAACTTGCAGCTGATTCCCTCTGGTAGGAATACTGTGAATTTTGATAAAAAATTTGCGACCCTCCTATCACAAACAGGACTGTAAATAATACTACCCCCAAAGCTACAAACACTAAAATTAGAATCTGACCATTTTCTTTCTTCATTTACATATTCCTTAAATTTGCCTCAGATGTTGCAGTATTTGTTTCATAATTTAGCCCGTTTTTTTGTCTTAGGGTTAAAGTTGTCCTCACTTTTAAGCCAGCAGTTGGGGTTACCTCAACTGGGGGAGCTGCTAAATTAAGATACTGAAATTTTAAGTTATCCACACTGGTGGAAAATATTCGATCTTGAGCTTTTCTGGAACTTGCAGCATCAGGAAATATCTTAAACCTTAATATATTTTGATCTAAGGAAAAAACAAAGAAGTCATAGGTATTTGAAACAATATTATTTGAAGAATCAATTGAGGGAACTTTAAAAACCAGTTGGGTTATACCTGAGGTATAAGTTGTTCCCCCTGAGGTGTAACTGGCAATTATGGAATTTGACTGCTTAATATTCTCCCTGATCTGAGACAATGCATCATTAATATTTAATCCCTCTGTTACTTTTGAGGACTGTTTATAGAAAACCCCAACACTGTTAATAACAATTACCAAAAGTAATACCCCAATTACTGAAACTATCCCCATGGTTATAACTATCTCCAGCAGGGTGAAACCTCTCACTGATTTATCCCTCCTTCTCCGATAAATGTATTTAAACTAATAGTTTGACTTTTGTTATTATCTTTCCAGTTTACAATTACTGTTACAATTTTTATGTGTTCACTATTCGGACAAAATTGTTGGTTTGCCACTGGATCACAATCTGCTACTACTACAGTCCCTGAACCTGACGGGAGAAGAGAAAACCTTGAATCAGTGATGCTTGAGTTATCCGAAACCAGATTTGCATAACTTAAGCTTCTTTTATCTTCAATTTGTTTTGCGGCAATCTCACGGGCCAAAGATATATGATTGCTCTTGGTAACCAAATTTAGAGCATTCGGTAAATTAGCAAGAAGAAAAACACTGGTTCCAACAATTATTATTACCAGAAGTAATTCAATAAGAGAAAAACCTTTACTAAAAGCAACTTTCATTTCCTTATCTCTCCTGCCGAAAATATGGCAAAGTCAAAATACGGCGGGATAACTTTATTCATCTGGAAAACCTGCACCTTTCTCTGGGTCTGACCAGAGGCGCCGGTGGAAATTAATTTCCTGGCTTGAGGAGGCAGGGAGCAATCCTTACCGCAAGTGCCAACTGCCAAAACAGCCAGAGGCTGGGAAGTTGTATTATATAAAAGCCTAGCACGGAGCATCATCAAGCCTGAAGGCAAAACACCATTTTTTGCCGCATTTATACTCCCATCACCTAATTTCATGTGACAGGAATAAGAAATTTTGTCAGGAGAACCTTCAGCAATTTCTGATACGGAACAATTGACTTTATCAAAATTATTAGCAGGCGAGCGGGTAGCATTATCCCAATCAAGATACCATTTGCGGTCGTTTTTATATGTTTTAGATACACTGTCATAGTATACAAGTGTTAACTCCAGTGCAGCTTTATCTGTTTTGGAATTTCCCCAATAAATATCCAGAGTATTTTGGCTATAACAGACTGGTGAGTGCTTAGCGGCATCAATTGCACTGCAATCCGGTAGTTTAATATTAGAATCAGGGTCAGATAGCCAAACCTGTATTGCTTCTTCTTTGGCAAATGAAGGAAATTCCAAGGGCAGTTGCCTGTGATTCACCTCAGGCAAAAGAGGCAAATTACCGCTATCTTGAATGTCTGTGACCTGGGCGCTGGTTCCCACCAGAGGAAAACTTCCGCTGCCGCCGCCTGATAAAACCTTTTCAATACCTGCCTCAGCAGCAGAAAAAGCCCGCTGTGAATCTTCTACTTTAGTAGCTGTGGAAACATCTGTCAGGCTTTTTTGGACAATAGATAGCCCAATTGCCAAAGCCACAGTCATAACCAAAACCAGCATTAAAACAATCTGTCCTTTTTGTTTCATAATCTTATATTATCACCTTAGCTCTATTGATGTTTGAAAACTTACCTCATCTATCTGACCTGCTACTGCCTTAGCAGCATCCACTCCCGGACCCAGCACAAACTGGATGGAAACAATATCTTTAAAACCCGGTTGGGGATCGCTTTTTTTAAAACTCCCGGAGATTAAATTCACCCCTGTTTGAGAATTATTGTCAGTAAGAGTTTGGGTAACGCTCATAGGATCCTGAGGATTACATATCTTATTTTTAAGAAACAACTTAGGGTCACTATCATTCAATCCTGCAACAGGATTATCCTGAAAAACTATACCATTTCTAGTTTTATCCGGATATACTTGAAATCTAAACCTGGTATATTTTCCTCCTTTAATAACTACTATAGTATTATCCGGATCATTTGAGATACAAACCAGGTTATCTGCCCCTCTGATAGTCTTATCCATAGTTTCCAAAACTGCCTGGCCGTTTTGCTTAATTGCAGAAATTATCTGGGATTTATTAGTTCCCCGCAAAGTTCTTGAGAAAATAGTTACAATTAAAAGTCCCAAAATTGAGATCACTGCTATAACTACCAAAATTTCAGCAAGGGTAAAGCCTTTCTTACTCATATATTAAGATTTCTTAAATAAGTTGTTAGCTTGGATTGATGAATGCCTGAAAAATCTGTCCAGGTGACAATTACTGTAATTTCTTTTTGTACTCTGTAGCAATTAGCAACAGAGGGACAAGATTGTCTGTCAAAAATCCGGACTTGTCTTGAAAAACCTCCAGGGATACTCTCATAATTTGTCTCTCCAGGTACCTGATTTAAAGAACCTGAAACAAATCTAAAATAACAAAGTGCATCGCTGCAATAGTCATGCGAAATAAACCAATTGTAGAGATTTAAAAAAGGTATTGAGCTTGAGGAACCTCCAATAGTAAGTGTTTGAATATTAGTATTCCTGTCCCTGATACTTCTTACTTTCTCTATCCCTTCCTGGGCAAGCTTTGTAGCCTGGGCCTGGTTTTTGGAAAAAGAAGCATTTCTTAAAGAGCCGATGGTAGCAAAGGTAAGCGCGCCTATCACCAAAACTGCCACTGCTATAACTATTGTCAGCTCCAAAAGTGTCTGGCCCTTCTCATTGAACATCAACTGACCCTCCTTTGTCCAAAGTTACGGTTTTTAAAGCTGCATCATTATTATTATTTTTTAATTTTATTACCAGACCAGTGCTTTTTCCAAGGCAATCTTTGGCAGTATCTATGAAAGTGGCTTTCCCCTCAGAATAAGAAAAATTTATGGTAATGGTAGAAGAAATTGTACCTGATGGGGTAAAAGAGGAAGTACAAGCGTTAGGCCTTACAGCATATATTTCAGAAATATAAATGGGAAGAGGGATTGACCACCTGCGTATAATAGATGGATCAAGAGACCCTGATATTGAGCATATTAAATTAAAAGTACTCCTATCTCTAAACTGGATAGACCAGGGAACACCTCCCTCATTGCCGCATTTGACCCCTGATAAAGCATTTGACTGGGCAAGCCTGAGGGCACTTTGAATGTCTGAAGCCGCATTTTTAAGTGCTGCATCTTCCCCAAAAGATTTGAAATTAACGAAAAAACTGACTGCTAAAATCGCCAGTATGGAAATTACTACCATTAATTCAATCAGGGTGAATCCAAGATTTTTCTTCATGGCCTGGAAACTCCAAAATATCCATCTTTTTTACAAGAAGCATCTGAGGTCTCACTGGAAAGATTAGCCAATTTGGCATAAAGACAATAATTTGTGCAATTTTTCTCCTGATCCCCACTGCCGCAATTTACTCCTGATGGTTCATATATATATATTTCTCCTGCAGGGTCAAAAGGCACTTTACTAAGGTAAACCTTACTTCCATAAGCTAGTGGTGTATCAGGAGTAATTGAAGAAGGATAAAAATGTTGGTCTGCATTATATTGTTCAAGGGCAGCTTGCAAAAACCTCAAATCTGCTTTTCTTTGGGCATCTTCTCCTTTTTGCAGGAAAATCCGGTAATTTACTAAAGCTATAGCCATAAGTATACCTATAATTGTCACTACTACCAAAAGTTCAACCAGGGTGAAGCCTTTTTTCACAGGCAAGCTCCCCGGGTTAGAGAAACATCATCAAACCAATCAGTACTATTATCATAGTAAGTCCTCAAGTATACTTGAATAGTAGAGCTACTCCAGTCTGCAGGACGGGTTACAGTAAGCCGTACTAGCTGCCAATCAGTTGTATTTTGAGTAGCAAGTGATACAGATCTCCATGGGTCAGCTGTTTCTTGGATAGCTATAAATACCAGATCATTGGCAACTCCTTTTTTAACTCGAGCCGCTAGACAGAATTGTTCGTTAGCTGAGGCAGTAATTCCTCCTTGAGCCAGTTGCCATCCCCAAACATTAGTACCGCCAAATACTTTTGCAGAATAATTACCAGCATATTTTGTTCCAGAATCAGCTATACAGATTCCAGCTGTACCAGTACTTGCACCTTGACATAGCCAATTATTAAGTTGGTTTTCAAAACAACCATTGGTCAATAGTCCTGAAGAACAAGAAGCTGGGGGGGTGGAAAAGGATAAAATATTGCCATAAACAGTGCCACCAACAGTTCCAGCTATAGCACAAAAGTAATAAGTTGCGTTTGCTAAGAGCTGCTGCAGGGTAATAGGATTACTGACAGGGGAGGTTTGGGTATTGGAAAAACTGGCAGCGGCAATACTATCAGGTAAAGTGCTGCAGTTATTGGTATTTGTAGTGCCGTATCTGTACCAGCTACCCATTGTGGAGCTTGGATCATTGTTAGTTAGTTGACTGTTTAAAATGGCAGAATCAGATTGGATAGAACTGGCAGCTAAGGTTGTGACTGAAGGGGGAATGTGTGTCAGGGGAGTTGGAGTGGGAGTTGGAGTGGGAGTTGGGATTACAACAGGAGGAACAAAAACCACAGAGGCCTGATGGGTAGACTCCTTACAATATGTTGTATTATCAGATAAAGTGGTGCAAATATTAAAAGTTTTAGCATCCTGATTTAATACACCGGTATAATTTGTGGTGTCAGGTTTATTGTTTGAGAAATCTTCATCTGTCAATGCTTTATATTTATGCGATTTGGTATCATATCTCAATTCATATACTGAAGCTATCTGGTCAATATTTGATTTTTTTTTAATATCTTTTGCTTTTGTTGTAAGGGAGCTGTAAACAGTCATCCCAATAACAGATAATATAGCAATAATTGTTATTACCACCAGAAGTTCGATCAATGTAAATCCAGATTTTTTAGGCATTAATTTAATTATCAATTAAGCAGGGTTTATAGTCAAGAAAGAAGACAGGAATTATTGCTGCTGGCTGGAACTGCAGTATGGTGTTGTTACTGCAACACCTGCTACAGATTCAAGATCAGCACAGACTTTATAATTTGCTCCACCTGCTGATTCACTTGCAGCTCCTCCTGAATAACTATATGCAGTAGTACCGTCCTTTGGATCCCTGGGAATTGCACCATTGCTAAACCAGGTTACAGCAAGTTGAGGATAAACTGGGGATTTTGTCCCGTCATAATGAACTTCCCATGCTTTGGAAATGGAGTTAATATCTGCTCTTCTTCTTGCATTACGGGCGTTTGATTGAACCCCAGTAAATACTGCCAAACCAATAACAGATAATATAGCAATTATTGTTATAACAACTAAGAGTTCAACAAGGGTAAAACCAGAAGGATTATTTAAAGATTTGGGCAGAAACTTTTTCATTTAAATTTAGTTAATAAACTATTATTCCCACACAATAAGACCTTTGTCAATACATCATAATATATCAATATAGCTTCAGAATTTAATGCTTAAATACCAGTTTAAGATTTCCTGACCCCAGAAAAGCACAATTAAAGAGCCCAGAACTAAAAATGGCCCAAAAGGAATCACCTGACCAAAGCTTTTTTTACCAAAAATTATCAGGATGATGGAAAAAACTGCTCCTGTTAAAAAGGATAAGATTAAAGCTATTAAGGCTTGAGGAAAACCCAGCATTAATCCCATAAATGCTCCCAGCTTTACATCTCCACCACCCATACCTTTACCTTTTGTAATAATAATTAGTCCCCAAAAAAAACCTCCTATCAAAAGCCCCATTAAAATACCCCCTAATAAAGGCTGAACTGTATACATAACATGCCTTAAAAAATAATCAGAGTGGGGAGGGAGTAATAATTTCCCAATCTGGGTTTTTGAAAGGAAATAATATAAATATCCTATCTTTATAAGAGTAATAATAAGACTTAAGATAAATCCTATTTTTATGGCAGGAAATATTATCCTGTCCGGAATAAGCATTTTTTTAAGGTCTGTCAAAAACAAAGCAGCAAGAACTGTGATAAAGAATATCTTAAAAATCAGATCTATAAGAAAAATTGTCCAATGTCCAATGTCCAATGTCAATTGTATCTTAGAAAAACTTTGCCAAAACAAAAATCCTATCAATATCCCCACCACCATCTCTATCAGGGGATATTCCCAGGAAATTTTTTTATGGCAGTACTTGCATTTTCCACCTGTAGAAATGAAGGACAGAATTGGAAAAAGGTCGTACCAGCGCAGGGTTTTTTTACACTGCACACAATACGACCTTCCCCAAAATGATTGCTTAACTAAACTCCTATCAGCCAGAACCTTTATAAAACTCCCCAATACCGTACCCAGTAAAAATCCAGCTGATGCCCAAACCATTATATTAATAAGTACAACTTCCTCCTGATGCAGCAATCAACGTCAAGTTTGATCCAACCTCATAGTAGTTATCATCCTTCCCACCATCTGTTTTCATCTTACCTTTTTGCTGATCAGACTCTAAGACCGCATTAATTTGCCAAGCATCTTTGTCAGCACAATAAGTATAGTGATAGGGAAGAGAATTTATAGGATCAACAGGAAGAGTTGGAACTGAAACGCTCTTTTGAGAACTCATATCAGTCTTTACCCATCCAGTACCATCTGGTGTTCTTCCGCCTACATTACTTTGTCCAGTATCAAGAGCACCACCACATGGGTATGTGCCTTTCTGTTTACAAAGTATAGTTACAGTTCCTGAGCCAGTTGATTCTTGTACAGCAACATTGATGGCGCTTTGAAGATTAGCAAGATCAGAAAGTCTTGCAGCATCTCTACCACGTTTTGTTAATTCAAGAGGATTAATAATCAAAACTACCACTGCTGCCAAAATGGCAATAATTGCAATAACAACTAAAAGTTCCACTAATGTGAAACCTTTGCGAGCAGATTTTATCAAATTATTTCACCCCCTTCCGATGATAATTCCATTGTATTCATACTAAAATGAAGTTGTCAACTTGTATATTGGCAATATGATTGAAATAACCAAAAAAGCCACCCCAATTCCTAAAATAACTAAAATTATTGGCTCAATTGCCACAGTTAAATTTTTAACCAGATGGTCTGATTCTGATTCAAAATAATCTGCCAGCTTAAAAAAAATCTCATCCACTTTTCCTGTCTCTTCTCCTACCTTCACCATCTGTCCTACTATCCTGGGGAAAACCTGACCTGTCAGGAGTGATGAAAAAGGTAGTCCTTTTTCTACTCCGGCATATGCATCTTTAAGGGCAGTCCTATAAACCGGGTTGTCTGTTAGATCTGAGACAATCCCTATGGATTCCAAAAGAGGAATGCCTGCAGAAGTTAAAAGTCCAAAAGTGCGGTTAAAATTGGTTAAGGTTACATTGGCAATTATCTTACCAATTAAAGGAATTTTAAGTAGCAGCTTACCTAAAAAAAAGCTTCCCTGGGGAGTTTTATTCCACCTGGAAATTCCCACAAACGCAGCAATAATTAATAAAATTCCTGCCCACCAGAAATGGATAAACAAGTTTGAGGAAGCAATTAAAATTTTGGTAGGCAAAGGCAAATCTATTGTTGACTGCTGATAAAGCGTTACCAGTTTTGGGATAACAAACACCATCATAATAATGACCACCACAACCATCATGCTGATAACAACAATAGGATAGATCATTGCCCCCCTAATCCTTGCCTGGAATTCCCTATCTTTTTCTAACCCGTCAGCCATTTGCAAAAGCACTTGGTCCAGCTTTCCTGAAGCCTCACCTGATTTGATTAAATTCACATAAAGGCGAGGAAATATGTTTGGATGCTTACCCAAAGCCTGGGCCAAAGTAAGACCTCCTTTAATATCACTTGATACTTCTTCCAGGGCTTTTTTCAAAGTTTTATTGTTTTGCTGGTCAATTAAAATATCTATTGCCTCAGATAAAACAAGTCCTGCTGAAACCATGGTAGCAAGCTGACGGGTAATCATAACTAATTCTGTAAAAGAAACCCTGTTTAAAAACTTTGATAAAATTGAGTTGCCTTCACCTTTTGGATGAAGTGAAATGACAATCAGGCCTTTTTTGCGGAGTATCATGGCAGCAGAGTGAGAATCAGGCGACTGGACAGAACCAGAATGATCTTCACCTGTTGAATCTTTTGCTGAATAAACAAATTCGGCCATATATTACCTTAATAATTTTTCTAATAGCTGAGGCCTGAGGGCAAACCTTAAGGCAACCTCATCAGTTATTTTGCCTGACCTTACCAGCTCTGATAAGGATTTTTCTAAAATCTGCATTCCCATTTCTGCTGAGGTTTCAATCAGATTATCAATCAGGTATGTTTTTCCTTCCCTGATAATATTGCGGACAGCAGGGGTGGCAAAAAGAATCTCAGTTGCCAGAGTCCTACCAGGCTCTATTGTAGGAATAAGCCTTTGGGCAATGATTACCTCCAGTACTGATGCCAACTGCAGCCTGATTTGGGGTTGTTGAGTTTCCGGAAATACATCTATAATACGGTCAACTGATTGTGCAGCAGAGTTGGTATGAAGGGTAGCCAAAACCAAATGTCCTGTTTCTGCAATAGTCATGGCTGACGCTATAGTTTCTAAATCCCTCATCTCTCCGATTAAAACTACATCCGGATCTTCCCTTAAAGAAGCACGCAAAGCATTTCCCCAAGACCTTGTATCCCGATACATTTCCCTTTGTTCAATGAGTGATTTACCCTTAGGGTATACATATTCAATTGGGTCTTCAATTGTGATTACGTGTTCTGCTCTTTCCTGGTTAATTTTATTAATAAATGAAGCCAGTGTTGTGGATTTACCATGACCTGTTGGTCCTGTCACTAAAATAAACCCCTGCTTTAGCGCAGTTAATTTTTGCACAACAGGTGAGAGTCCTAAAGAGGCTAAATCAGGAATTTGGTAAGGTATCAACCTTAGGGCAATTGAAGAATTACCTTTTTGTCTGTAAGTATTAACTCTAAAGCGGGCTTTACCTTCAAACTCAAAAGAAAAATCAAGTTCAAAGTTTTGCTGGTAAATATTTTTCTGCATGGGGGATAAAAGAGGAGTAATTAAGCTCTCAATTTGCTCCGAAGTAATATCTACCTCTCCACTCACAGGTACTAATTCCCCATGTATGCGCAAAGTAGGAGGAAAACCTACAGTCAGGTGCAAATCAGAAGCATTCCGTTGCACTGTTAAATCTAGCAGCTGTTGTATATTCATACTAGTCTTGCGCTACTCTTAATACCTCCTCTAGCGTTGTTACACCTTCCAGTACTTTCATATACCCATCCTGTTTCATGGTAATCATACCTGAAGATGTAGCCAACTCCTCAATTGCCCCGCTTGAGGCATGTTCCAGAACAAGCTTTGCAATTGCATCAGATATAACCAGAACTTCAAAAATTCCTATTCTGCCTAAGTAGCCTGTTTTTCCGCAAAAAGAACAACCCTGACCTTTATAAAGCTTTAAAATGGGCGCCTGGTTTTGGGGAATAAATTTCCCTAAAATCTGTTTAATACTTTCCACCACTTCAGGGGGAGCATCAAATTGCACCTTACAGTGCGGACAAATTTTCCTGACCACTCTTTGCCCTACAACAGCATTTAATGCAGAAGTCAACAAAAATGGCTCCACCCCCATATCCAAAAGCCTGGGAGGAGCACCTGCAGCAGAGTTGGTGTGAATGGTAGAAAAAACCTGATGGCCTGTTAAAGCTGCCTGAATTGCCAAATCAGCTGTTTCACTGTCTCTGATTTCTCCCACCATTATAATATTCGGATCCTGACGCAAAAATGACCGTAGGGCTGAGGCAAAGGTTAATCCCACTCCAGGATTTACCTGCACCTGGTTTACTCCGGAAATTTGGTATTCAACCGGATCCTCAATTGTAACAATATTAACCTTGGTTGTGGAAATTTTAGATAATATGGAATATAAAGTGGTGGTTTTACCGCTCCCTGTTGGACCGCAAATCAATATTATTCCATGAGTTCTTAAAAGCTGAGATTCCAATGCCTTAAAAGAAGCTCCCCGCAATCCCAGCTCCAAAAGGGTTGGAGCACCAGAGGATTTTGGCAAAAGCCTCATCACTACTTTTTCGCCAAAAACAGTAGGAACTGTAGAAATACGAAGATCTACCTCCTGGCTTCCAAAGGTAAAAGTAAATCTGCCATCCTGAGGCAGTCTTCTTTCGTCAATTTTTAAAACAGATAAAATTTTAATCCTGGAAACTAACGCATCATGTACACCTTTAGGCAACAAAATCTTCTCCTGCAAAATCCCGTCAACCCTATATCTAACCCTGGTCCTATCTTCCTGAGGCTCAATATGAATGTCTGAAGCCCGGGTTTTAATGGCATATTCCAAAAGCTGGTTGACAATATTAGTCACAGGCGCCTCCCTGATAATCTCCGGTCCTTCCTGAACCTCTTCCTCAGGGCTAACTGATTGCACTTCTTTTAAGGCAGAGGTTACCTCAGAGGTCAGGTTTTGAGAATATTGGTCTCCAATTGCTTTCAAGATGTCTTCAGCAATAGCAAGATATGGTTTTATTCTCATGCCAGACCTTTTTTCCACAAACTGGATAATCTGGATATCCAGCGGATCTTCCATAGCTACATATAGTTCATCGTTTTGTTTTTCAAAAGGGATGATTTTATATCTTCTGGCAGCAGGTTCAGGAACTAAATTCAAAACATCTGCACCAATTGCCTTACCTTCAAGCTTTATAAAAGGTACATGTAAAAGCTGTGCTTTAGCCTCAGTAACCTTATCAATGGGAACAAGGTTGTGCTGGATGATTATCTTGTCTATTCCCTGTCCGGAGTTAATACTTTCCAGCTTTATTGCAGAAAGCTGATCAGGAGTAAGCAAGCCCTGGCCGAAGAGTATATCTTCTATTGTAGAACCATTATTCATTTGGGCAGAAACATTGGGCATAACTTTATTATGTTAAAATTGTGCCATGATTGCAAGGCTTTTGATTGGGCCTACTGAAACAAGAGTAAAAGAGGTAGAAGAAATTCTTGTGCTCAACCTGGAAGGTTACCGCACAAACAACCATCCGGATTTATTGTATTTTAACTCAGATTCCAAGTTAGGAATTACTGAGGCAAGAAAAATAAAAGAGTTTTTTTCTTTAAAACCATACTCTGCCAAAGGCAGGGCAGTTATATTGGAAGAAGCCTCAAATTTAACCCATGAGGCCCAAAATGCGCTGCTTAAAACTTTAGAAGAGTTGCCAAAGACGGCCTTATTTATTTTATGTGCAAACTCAGATGCAGCATTATTGCCAACTGTGATATCCCGCTGTCAAATAATTAGAATTACGAATAACGAATTACGAATTACGAATAATTATAAAGAAGATATAGAGAAATTATTAGAATCTAGTATAGAAGAAAGATTTGAGTATGTTGAAAAGTTAAAAGACAGGGAAGAATTTTTTCATAGTTTAGTTAACTATTTCCACCAAAATTTGGCTTCCCACCTTCGAGGTGGGAACGTAAACTTTTTAAAAAAACTTTTGCTCTCAGAGGAGTGGCAAAAACAAAATGTAAATTTGAGGGCAATTTTGGAATACCTAATGCTAGTGATGCCCGCTCGCCATCGCTATGCTCAGGCGTTAGCGGGCGAGCCTTCCAAATAATCTTATGGTATGCTAAACTAATTCTTCAATGGCCAAAGATTCCAGTAAATACTCAGCAGAACAAATTCAGGTTTTAGAAGGTTTAGAGCCTGTCAGAAAGCGTCCTGGAATGTATATTGGCTCCACAGACTCCAGAGGTCTACATCATCTGGTTAAGGAAGTTGTTGATAATTCCATAGACGAAGCACTAGCAGGCTATGCTAAAAATATCTGGGTTACTCTTCACGAGGATAATTATGTGACTGTTGCTGATGATGGAAGAGGAATTCCGGTTGATATTCACCCAAAAGTGGGAGTTTCTGCGCTAGAGGTGATTATGACCACGCTCCATGCAGGAGGAAAATTCGGGGATGGCGGATATAAAGTTTCCACAGGTTTGCATGGGGTTGGAGTATCTGCTGTTAATGCTCTCTCAGATTATTTAAGAGCAGAAGTAAGACGTGAGGGTAAGGAATTTTATCAGGAATATTCACAAGGAAAAGCTAAAAGTAAAGTTTCCCCAAACCCAAAAGATCCAGAGGTTCCATATAAATCAAACTTTAAATGGAGCTCAAAAGATGGTACTAAAATTACCTTTCTGGCAGATAAAACCATTTTTTCAACCATAACTCCTGAATTTGATAGACTGGAAAAGCAATTAAAACAAGTAGCATATTTGGTGGCAGGAATATTTTTCCACTTGCATGATGAAAGAACAAATCAGGAAACACATTTTTATTTTCAGTCAGGACTGGCCACTTTAATCAAGCATTTAAACAAAAATAAAGCTTTAATTCACCCTGAACCAATTTTAATTCATAAAGTTGTTGATGGGGTGGATGTGGAGGTGGCCATCCAATACAATGACGGCTTTAATGAAAATGTTGAATCCTTTGCCAATGTGGTACCTACCACTGAGGGCGGCTCTCACTTAACAGGTTTCAGGATAGCCTTAACCCGTGCCATTAATGATTATGCCCGCAAAATTGAGGCCTTAAAAGAAAAAGATGAGAATTTAACAGGTGAGGATATGAGAGAGGGATTAACAGCCGTAATCTCCATTAAAATGGATTCAGATATAATCCAATTTGAATCCCAAACAAAAGAAAAATTAGGCAATGCAGAAGTTCAACCAATCGTTTCCCAGGTTGTCAAAGACGGACTGGAGATGTTTTTTGAAGAAAACCCCCAGGATGGAAAAGTCATTTTGGAAAAAGTTTTCCTGGCAGCAAGAGCCAGGGCAGCGGCTAGAGCTGCAAAAGACGCTGTGATTAGGAAAGGGGCTTTGGAGGGAATGACCCTTCCTGGTAAACTTGCAGATTGTCAAAACCGGGATGCTGCTGAATCAGAATTATATATAGTGGAAGGAGACTCTGCAGGAGGCTCAGCCAAACAAGGCAGGGACAGAAAATTCCAGGCTATTTTACCCCTTAGAGGTAAGATTCTAAATACAGAAAGAGCCAGGTTAGATAAAGTCTTAGAATTTGAAGAGATTAGAGCTTTGGTTATAGCCTTGGGAACAGGAATTGGGGATACGGTAAATTATGAGAAAACCCGCTATCACAGAATAATTTTAATGACGGATGCTGATGTAGATGGAGAGCATATCAGAACCTTACTTTTAACTTTCTTTTTCAGATATTTACCCGAGATTATAAATAAAGGCTATATGTATATTGCCCAACCTCCTTTATATAAAATTCAAAAAGGTAAAGAGATTCACTATGCTTACTCTGATGAAGAAAAAGCTGAAACCTTGAAAAAAGTAGGGGAAGGGGTAATTATCTCCAGATATAAAGGCTTGGGAGAAATGAACCCGGACCAGCTTTGGGAAACTACCATGAATCCGGAAAATAGGGTTTTAAAACAAGTTACAGTGGAAGATGCTGCAGGAGCAGATGAGGTCTTTACCATGCTGATGGGAGATGAAGTCCCACCCAGAAAAAGATTTATCCAAACCCATGCCAAACAAGCGATTCTTGATATCTAGATTTGAAATTATCCTATAAAAGTTGTAAAATAAGCAACTTATGTCAAGTTGCGCAGAGTTATGTCCTTATTTTAATCAAAGATCAAAAAGAGGTAGATGTCCTAACAAATCTGGAATGAACATTGAAGATGTTCTTCAAGAATGTGCAAGAAGAGTAAATGACAAGATATGGGAAAAACCTCCTAAAAAAGTAGTTACAGTAACAAATACTCTAATCAGAGCTAGCAAATTACGAAGAGAAGATACTCCTCTTCTATCAATTTAAAACTGTATAATTGTAATTATGATTCAAAAGATTCATTTTTTGGGAATAGGGGGATCCGGGGCATCTGCTGCTGCAGCTTTGGCAGAAGCTCAAGGTTTTGAAGTAACCGGATGTGATTTAGAACCACATAATGAATTCACCGCTCAGTTTAAAAGCTCCCAGCTTCTGAAAGGTCATTCTGCTTCCCACATCGTAAGTGGGAATGTAGATATTTTGGCTGTTACACCAGCAATTTTTTCGCTAGACCCAGATAATCCAGAACTTATGGAAGCAAAGAAAATGGGCATTCCTATTATTACCTGGCAGCAGTTTGTTGGAGAATATCTTGCAAAAGGCAAATTTGTCATAGCTATTTGTGGAACTCATGGTAAAACAACAACCACTGCCATGGTTGCCCAAATGCTGGAGGATGCAAATTTAGATCCAACTGTTTTACTTGGAGCAATCCAGCCAGAATGGAAAGCTAACTTTAGAATTGGGAAATCTAAATACTTTGTAGTTGAGGCAGATGAGTTTAATGATAATTTTTTACACTTCAAACCAAACATAACTGTAGTTACTAATACAGAGATGGATCACCCTGAATATTTTAAAGATATAAATGCCTATTTGGATTCTTTTGAAAAATTCCTTTTACAATCTAAGGATACAATCGTGGCAAACCTCTTAGATAAAAATGTGGCAGAAATTGTAAAAGATATAATGAAGGAATCAAAAGTGTCTGCATTGGATTTTAATAAAATTGAGGTGGAATTTAATCTTAAAATTCCAGGGGAATATAATATTTCAAATGCCAAGGCTGCTTTTCAAGTAGGATTACTTTTAGGAATTGATCCGCAAATTATCAGAAAAAGTTTAGAGAATTATGCTGGAGTGGGCAGAAGGTTTGAGTTTATTGGAGATTACAATGGGGCCAAGGTTTACTCTGATTTTGGCCACCACCCAACAGAAATTAGGGAAACTCTGAAAGCTGCCAGGGAAAAATTTAAAGATAAGAGAATTTTAGTTATTTACCAACCTCATATGTTCACAAGGACTAAATACTTATACAATGATTTTGTTAAGGAATTTAGAGAAGCTCCAGTTGATAAAATTTTTATAATGGATATTTATCAAAGCAGGGAACATAATCTGGGAGAAGTTAGTAGCGAGCAACTTACCCAGGCAGTTGATAAAGACTTTGTCTCCTATATTGGATCCGCAGATCAGGTTTTGGAAAAGCTAAAGCCAGAAATAAAAAATGGAGATATCTTATTTTTTATGAGCGCAGGAGACACAGATAAATTAGCTAAAGAACTAGTTGCCTCCTAATTTCTTGACAGACTCTTTAAACTGATTTCCTCTGTCTTCATAATCTTTAAACATATTAAAACTGGCTGATGCAGGGGACATCAGGCAAATTTTTCCAGGGGAAGTATTTTCAAAAGCTAATTTCACAGCTTCTTCCATATTCTTTGCATCAAATTTTCTAATAGCTGTGGGCCCCCGAAGGGGAAGATAGCTGACGACTGAATCCCAGATTTTTTCTCCTGTATCTGGAAAAAGAATTAGATTTTTAACCTGTGACTTTGCGATTGCTGGTCCTAAAACCGAATAATCAACTCCACGGTCAAATCCACCTGCTATTAAAGTTTCCACTTTTTCTCCCAGTGTCTTTAATCCAAAAATTGTGGCATGAGGATTGGTGGCAAGTGAATCATTATAAAATTTAATCCCATTTTTCTCTGCTACAAATTCCAGCCGATGGGGAAGAGGTTTAAAGTTTTCAATTACTTTGTTAATTTTTTCATCAGGTATTTTAAATAATCCACCAATTTCTCTTGCAATCTCAGTAGCGGATTTATCAGAAATAAAAATATCTTTTTGAGTCTGGAACTTTTTAATATTCTCTTTAGCTTTTCTGTAGTTTTCCAGACTACCATGCCAGTCCAGGTGATCTGCATAGATGTTGGTTATCACAGCAACATGAGGACTTTTTGTTAAATCAGCCAACTGAAACGAAGAAAGTTCGTAAACAATAATCGAATCCTCGTTTAATTTATCCAGTAAATCTAGCGAGGGCTGACCAATATTCCCAACTAGATATACATCCAAACCTCCATTTTTTAAAACCTCATAAATTAAAGAAGCAGTAGTACTTTTTCCCTTGGTACCTGTAACTCCAATAATTTTACCTTTGCATAAATCAAAGAAAATTGATGTTGCAGATGTAATTATTTTTCCCTCATCCTTTGCCTTTTTAATCTCTGGAAGATAAGGTATACCCGGAGATTTAATGATGATGTCATAATCTTTAATTTTATCCAGATAATTTTTTCCATCTTTTGCATCGGCTGTATCAATCTGGTTCTCCGGGAGATAATTTTTTAAAAACTTAAGCGTAACTTGACCTTCTCTACCCATTCCTAAAATTAAAATAGATATTTTACTTTTAAATTTTTCCAAAAGTTTTGGTAAATTTTTACCTCCTAATTTTAATATGCTTAAAAGTAAGGCGTATTGAATTTCTTCTTTTGTACCAACACATTCAAATGGTTTAAATTTACCTGGCAGTTGCAGCAGCTCCTCCATGATGGGAGATAAACTTTCATCATTCAATAAATCCCTACCAAAAATTATCTTTAATTTTTCTCCTAAAAATGGATAAAGAATTAGATCGGCAAAGAGACATTTTGAACACTCTCCACACCATATTCCTTGCTTTGACCCTCTGTTACAACTTCTGAAAATTTTGTGGTATTTTTCCAAACTGGAAAAGATTCTTGCAATCTCCAGTTCATTATAGTCTCTTAAAAAACTATAATAATAAGTTTCTTTGGATAAGTATTTTTTACAGTAGTCTCTAAAATCTTTTTCAAACTCAAAGCTTTTGGAATACTGATGATTTATCTCCTGACCCATCCAGTTAACGTTGCCTTCATTAGATGAGGACTCATTGGAAACTACAATGTTTTTATAGTTATATAAACATGCAACTAGGGTAGATAGAAAAGCTAAGTATGCAGAAAAAGGAGTATGACCATTTAGATAACCTTGTTTATTCGTAGAAGAGCTTTGCTCATTTAACTCAAGAAGTTTTGGGTCTATTGTTCTTTTAATAATAATAGGATTTTTACATCCAGAAACTTCTGCAATTTTTATTGCTGCCTCAGTTGGATTTAATAACAAACAATTAAACTCTTTTCTTGATTTGGAAATAGAATCCAAAGTCGCAGCAGAATCTTTGCCACCTCCAACTAAAACCAAATCACGATCCTTTAACTTTATTTCGTCATTCTGATCCGGCTCTGCCGGAGAAGAATCTCTAGATTCCATAACAAACTCAACTAAATCTGGGGTAGTGAAATCAATTTGATTATTGTAGAAAAATTCTCCCAGACCCTTAGTTAAAAGATTTTTCCAGAATTTTATTTGCACTTCATCTAAATATCCTGCTCTAATTATTATCTTAGGAGAACAAGTAGCCTTCCAATAACTTAGAAGTTCAACCATCCCCAAGTTAAAAACCAGATTATTTAAGTTGTCTTCTTTTAATCCCTTAGAAACTAATGGGAAAACAACTTCTGGTCTAAACTTAATATCCGGGGAAATTTCAAAATCAAAATAAATTTTTAGATCTTTATTTTCTTCAACTATCTCAAATCCATGGTATATAAACTCTGGATGTTTTTTCCTTAAATCTTCATAAGTCATTGTTAAATTATACCTAAAATAGGGAATATAGTATAATCTGTCTGCCTAAAACAGATGTTAAATATATTAAAATTTATAAAAAAAGATTACCAAACTCTAAATAAAATTGAGGTATCAAAGTCAAATTTAATTCATAACTATAAATACCTATCTTCTTTAAACCAAAAAATTAAAATTGCTCCGGTTATAAAAAGCAATGGATATGGTCACGGGATTGTTAATGTGGCAAAAATACTCGATTGGCAAAAGCCACCATTTTTTTGTGTTGATTCCTTATATGAGGCTTATGAATTGCTTAAAGTTAACATAACTACCCCCATTTTAATAATGGGCTATACTGACCCTGAAAATTTTAAAGTTAAGAAACTCCCTTTTTCTTTTGCTCTATTTGACCTTGAAACAGCCCAAGTTTTAAATGAATACCAAAAAGGCTGTAAAGTTCATATTTTTGTAGATAGCGGAATGAACAGAGAGGGCATACCCTTAAGTGAACTTCCAAAGTTTTTACATGAAATTAAGAAATTATCAAATATTAAAATAGAAGGATTAATGTCACACTTGGCATCTTCCGATAATATAAAAGATCCATTAAATGTATTACAAATTAAAAATTTCAAAAAAGCATTGGAAATTTGCGAAACAAACGGTATAAAACTAAAATGGATACATATCCAAAACTCAGATGGACTCGAGCTTAACCTTAAAGGTTGCAACCTAAATATGGCAAGGGTGGGTCTTGCTTTATACGGAATCTCCACTAATCCAAAACTGAGCAAAACTCGCACGCTTCGCACACAGATGGGCACGTTTCGCGCACTAAAACCAGTGCTTACCTTAAATACAAAAATTATTCAGATTAAAAAATTAAATAAAGGGGATAGAGTAGGATATAATGGGACATTTGTTGCTAAAAGACCTACAACTTTGGGAGTATTGCCCATTGGTTATTATGATGGGGTAGACAGAAGACTGTCTAACAAAGGCTGGGTAATTGTTGACGGGCAACCATGCAAAATTGTTGGCAGAGTCAGCATGAATATTACAACAGTTAATATAAGCAATGTACCAAATCCCAAAATTGGTGATGAAGTTTTCGTTTATTCGAATAGTCGAAGTGATAAAAACTCCATAGAAAATGCTGCCAAAATTTGTAGGACCATTCCCTATGATATACTTGTCCATCTAGCTACCTCAACAAAAAGGATCATTGTATGAAAATATTAGTGGTAACCGGTGGGACATCATCTGAAAGAAGAATTTCTCTTATGTCTGCAGGACAGGTAAAGAAAGGGCTTGAGGAATCTGGTTATCAGGTAAAGTTATTTGATTTAAAAAAAGGGTACTCTATTTTAAAAAAAATATCAAAAGATTTTGACGTAATTTTTCCAGTAATACATGGTGAAGAAGGAGAAGGAGGAGATTTGCAAAAATTCTTATCCAGCTTAAAAAAACCATTTGTTGGGGGAGACTGGAAAGGTTATAAAAAAGGCTGGTATAAAATACCTTTTAAAAGATTCTGTGATGAAAATGAAATTTTAACCTCTTTTTGGAAAGAAGTTAAAGATATTAAGGACATTAAAGATTTTGGACTGCCTTCTGTTTTAAAAAGTTCAAATGGAGGATCTTCCAGAGAAGTTGTAATACTAAAAACAGAAAAAGATTTTCAAAACCCTCTGCTTAAAAAACTTTTAAAATTAAAAGATAAACTTCTTATTGAAAAATTTCTGCCCGGAGTTGAGATAACTGTGGCAATATTAAATGACACTGCTTTACCGGTTTTGGAAATTGTGCCGCCAGATGGAGCTTGGTTTGATTATAAAAATAAATACTGGGGGAAAGTAAAAGAAATACCCTTTGCCCCATCAGTTTCAAAAGAGATTCAAAAAAAGGCTCAGGAAATTGCTTTAAAAATTCATAACAGTTTAAATCTTGGACAATTTTCCAGAACAGATTTCATTGTGTCTGAAGAAAAGATTTATGTTTTGGAAGTAAACACAATTCCAGGTCTAACTGCCACTTCACTTTTCCCAAAAGCAGCACAAGCTACCGGTATAACTTTTCCCAAACTTTTAGATAAAATTATTAAATTAGCCTTGAGATTACACGGGTAATTTTTGCTCCTTTTGTCTAATTTTGTCAAAACATTCTACAATCTGTGGAAGAAGTAATCTATCTAATGGAGGAAGAGTTTGTCCTCCAACTATGGCATAAAGTGCGTTACGAAAAGAGCTAACTCTTTTATGGATAAGAGCTGCTTCTTCATAGGCCAATACTTGTGGCGGGCGTCCCCGTCTTGGAAAAAGTTCAGGAAAGAATATCTCAACAGCTATGGATCGTGCTCCCAATTGTCTTTCCAAGTCTCCCTGGTCGCGACGTCCGTTGCCTTTATCACGAAAATCCCGTCTTTGTATGCCTATATGCGCCAAATTTAAAAACCCTGCTGCGCCTCTTAATTCTATTTCTTGAAGTCTGGTTAACAAGGGGTGGGTATTTTCCTGTCCTGATAATTGTTTAAGCAAGTCAATTGTTTCCGGGGAAAATCCCAGTTTAGGTTCACCTTTATGCTCTTTACCCATTTATGTTTATCAAGTATATAATAGATCAAATTATGAAACAATTTGTTTCCCCTAATGATCCTATCTTAGTTAAGATTGCCAAAGAGATTCCTATTGCAAAAATTGACTCTAAAGAAATTCAAGATATTATTAGCCTGATGCTTAAGGTGTCTTATGGCCAGCAAAGACAAAAGAAAAAACCAGTATTAGTTGGCCTGGCTGCGCCGCAGATTGGAATTTCAAAAAGAATAATTTTGGTGGATGTGAAAGCTGATGGGAAAGGACAGGTAGGTGGGGTTCATGTTTACATTAACCCAGAGATCACATGGACTTCCAAAAGAAAAGGGGAGTGGTATGAAGGGTGTTTCTCAACAGGAAAAGTCTGCGGAATTGTTTCAAGACCTGTTTCTATAAAAATAAAGGCACATATCCTGGGGTTGAAAGCTAAAAAATATACAGGGTATTTAGCCAGGATTTTTCAGCATGAAATAGATCATTTAAATGGAAAAGTATTTGTTGATCACATAACAAATCCTGATAATCTACATTGGGTTGAGAAAAGAGAATTTCCTTTATATAGAAATCAGCAAGCCTGGAAAAATTGGCCTAAAAAATGTTCTTTTGAAAAATGGAAAAGTCTTAAATCCCCCTTGCTTAAGCAAGCTTAGAAAAGGTATAATTTAACTTTCCAACATGAGTAACATCGGTAAAATACAACTAGCTCCCATTATCCAGGAAATGCAGGATTCGTACGTGAATTATGCAATGTCTGTTATAGTTTCACGGGCACTTCCAGATGTAAGGGATGGATTAAAACCAGTACAGAGAAGAATTGTTTTTGCCATGCAGCAGCAAGGTTTACATCATACTTCAAGGTATCAAAAATCTGCAGCAGTGGTAGGTGAGGTGTTGAAGAATCTGCACCCACACGGTGATGCACCTGTTTATGAGGCAATGGTCAGAATGGCACAGAATTTTTCCCTAAGGTATATGTTAATTGACGGCCAGGGAAACTATGGATCAATTGATGGGGACTCTCCTGCTGCTATGCGTTACACAGAAGCCAGGCTTGCTGCAATAGCTGATGAGCTTTTAAGGGATATCAACAAAAATACTGTAGATTTTGTGGATAATTATTCCGGCACCATCAAAGAGCCCACTGTTTTACCCTCAGTTATTCCAAATCTGCTGCTCAATGGAGCCTCAGGTATTGCTGTTGGCATGGCCACCCAGATTCCGCCTCATAATTTGGGTGAAGTTTGTGAGGCTTTAATCCATATGATTGAACACCCAAGTAAAGAAAAGGGTGCGGACGGCAAGTTTTCATCCGATGCCACTGTTGAAGATTTAGTAGGCTTTATAAAAGGACCCGATTTTCCTACAGGAGGCTCTATTTACGACCAGACAGAGATTTTGGCAGCTTACGGCACAGGCAAAGGCAGGATTGTCATGAGAGCCAAAGCAGAAATTGATGAAACAGCCCAGGGAAAAATGCAGATTATTGTCTCAGAGCTTCCATATCAGGTTAACAAAGCAACTCTGATTGCCAGGATTGCGGATATGGTCAAAGATAAAAAGCTGGAAGGAATAGCTGACTTAAGGGATGAATCAGATAGAAAACAAATGGTAAGAATTGTATTTGATCTAAAAAGAGATGCCAAACCTCAATCCCTTTTAAATAATCTTTATAAGCATACAGCCATGCAGTCTGTATTTAATGTAAATTTGGTGGCTTTATCAGATGGGGTTCCACACCTTTTAACCTTAAAACATATCCTGGAAGAATTTATAACTCATCGTCAGACAATTGTTAGGAGAAGATCTGAGTTTGAGCTGTCTGAGGCCAAGGCTCGCGAGCATATTTTAGAAGGTTTAATGATTGCTGTATCAAATATTGATGCAGTAATTGAGACTATCAAAAAATCCAAAGATTCTGATCAAGCCAAAGTTAATTTAATGGAAAAGTTCAAACTGACAGAAATACAAGCAGTGGCTATTTTGGATATGCAGCTTAGGCGTCTGGCAGCCCTTGAAAGACTAAAAATTGAGGAAGAGCTAAAAATGGTAAGGGAATTGATTATATATTTAGAAGATTTACTTGCCCACCCTGAGAAAATCTTAAAAGTCATCAAAGAGGAGCTTTCTAAAATCAAGGAAAAATATGCAGATGACAGAAGAACCCGGGTTTACAAGCAAAAAATAGGAGAGTTTAATGAAGAAGACTTGGTACCAAATGAGGTGACAATCGTCACCATTACTGAGGGTGGTTATGTTAAAAGACAATCTCCACACTCATTTCGAACCCAAGCAAGGGGAGGTAAAGGAGTTATGGGTATCTCCACCAAAGAAACAGATGCTGTTTCTCACATTTTTTATACCCAAACCCATGACAATATTTTATTTTTTACAAGCAATGGTAAGGTTTATCAGGTGAAGGTTTGGGATATTCCAGAAACCCAAAGGGCAGCTAAGGGCCAAGCTATAGTTAATTTAATTAATGTAGAGCAGAATGAAAAAGTTACTGCAGTACTTACAACTAGAGGTAAAGGTGAACAGGCTAGGTTTTTCCTGATGTGTACAGCAAAAGGCACTGTTAAGAAAACTTCTCTTACAGAATATGCAAATATCAGAAAAAATGGACTGGTTGCCATAAAACTGGACGCAGGTGATGAACTGGGATGGGTCACTCCTACAACAGGGGAGGATGATGTCATAATCGTATCTCACGAAGGTAAATCAATTAGATTTTCCGAAAAACAAGTAAAACCAACTCATAGGGACACATCAGGTGTCAGAGGAGTAAGACTTGGAAAAGATGATGAAGTTGTTTCCTTGAATATTATTGGTAAAACTGAAGGGGAGTTATTGGTAGTGATGGAAAATGGTTTGGGTAAAAAGACTCTAACAACAGGCTGGAACTCCCAAGGAAGGGGAGGACAGGGAGTAAAAGCAGCCCAGGTTACCCCAAAAACAGGAAAAATTGTCACTGCCCAGATAGTTGATAAGAATATGGATACTTTAGTATTAACATCTACTAAAGGACAATTAATAAAAATGAATCTTAAAGAGGTTCCAACTTTGCAAAGACAAACACAGGGTGTGATTTTAATGAGGACCAGGCCAGGTGAAAAAGTAGCTGCAGCAACAGTTGTATCCTCCAAAGATAAAACAGAAGATAATGTGAATCAAAATAAGGCATGAAAAAATCCTCTATTTTATCAACAATAGCAATTGGATATTTTATGGTTGGCTTTGTTTTTGCAGCCTTTTTTGCCCTTTATTATAAATGGCCTTTTATTTCTTTTTTATCCCCGGGATTTTATATGGTAATTTTAACCTGGCCATATCAGGCAATTGGGTTTGTGAATGATCTATTGATTTATGGCCTAGCAGGCAAACCTATTTAGATCCCAGGACTCGTCTGACAAAGTCATTCACGAAGTTTGAACCCCGGGAGATGATAAAACCTGAGAGTAAAAAATCCAAAAATGGGTTTCCACTATCCAGCCCTAAAAGCGTGGATAAAATATTTATCTGATAGGTAAAGGTAAGGAATATAGCTGAGGCTAAGGCTAAAAGAGGCAGGTATGGATGCAAAGCTTCCACACTTCCAAATAAATACTCAATAATTGATTCATTTAAAGTGGAAAAGGCAAAAACTACTGCCAGAGGTGAAAAATTAAGGTTAGCCATTATCTTCCTTTCTGGCAGGGAATATGAACTTATAAAGATTAATTAAAACTCCCACCAAAGTCAAGGTTGTATCAGGTTTAGGCTGGCTATTTTCAGGTAAAGTAGGCTGAGGGGTTGAACCAGGGATTTTTTCTTTTAAATCCTTTATTAACTGATCCCTTTCCTGCAGCGACTCCTGTAGGAAAATTACCTGCTGGTTAACTGAAGCCAGGGTGGTCTGCAAAGAATCTACTTGAGACTGTAAGGAAGAAACATTTCTAGCTGCAGCTATTAATTCTTTATGCTCTGTGGATGTTACCATAGAAATAGCAATCTGCTCAATGCTCATAGGCCCGTTAGTATATGTTTGCAAACCTCCCATATCAGAATCCCTTCCCAATACAGTCCTATAAAGTTCTGTTATCTGGGCCCCTCTGTCTGAGGATGGTTGAGGAGTGGGGGAGGGATTAAAGATAATCCCGCCATTATTCAAGGAAGATGTACCGGAAGTTATTTGTCCTCTCCATCCAGGCCAATTATCACCAGGACAGGTGGTTTGTTGACCTGGCAGTTCTTTATGGCCACGAACCGAGTCCCAGGATTTTACATTTACTAAATCAGGAAAATTATTGATAAAAAAATCACAAAGCTTATGGCTAGAGTCATATTGTTCCTGGGAAGGAGTTCTGCCAGAGGTAAAATTTCCAATCAAACAGATTCCTATAACCTGCTCATTTAAATTAGCAACATTAGCCCTGGCTGTGGAAAGGTCTCCCACATAATAAACAGTCCCGTCTTTGCTAATCAAAAAATGATATCCAATCCCACCCCAGCCATTATTGTTAATGTGATAGTTGGCAATTTCAGTAGGGGTTTGAGTATCCGGCCCGGCGCTGTGATGAATTGCCAGATAATTAACCTGAGAAAGAGGCCTGATCCAACTCCAGTTGTATGAATCACCTGGAATTGAATCTCTTAAATCCACTAATTTGGAACCAAGCAAGGGAATATTTAAATCTATTTTAGCCATATCAAAAAGCAGTCCAGCTATAGTACAAATGTTTTAGTTACTTGTCAATTTTTTGTCTTGGCCACCTAGATAGAGAACGGTTGTCCTCCTTTCTCAAGATAACTTTTAATATAAGCACTGGGAGTCTGGTAATGCAAGGAGTGGTGGTATCTTTTCTGGTTGTATTTTTGATTGAATATC
>Ga0209515_10000644_pt1 | contig 61791 bp, 50 predicted proteins | sample Subgroupgradi54m_FD_187454 | JGI IMG/M metagenome (GOLD analysis project Ga0209515, IMG submission 187454) | Subsurface groundwater microbial communities from S. Glens Falls, New York, USA - GMW60B uncontaminated upgradient, 5.4 m (SPAdes)... ...
ACAGGGACGGTCGGCCTAGGGGGCAGTCGCTTACCCCTCAATCGATGCCACAAATGGCCCGCGCAGCAACACCATCATTTTCATCCCCAGTGGTGCGCGCCAGCGGCGCGCTGGGCGTCTCTCCCGCAAGCGGGCGAGGGCAAGATCAGCGATCTCCGGGGATTTTTCCGCCCTATTCCCCGGCCCGTGCCAGGGCCGCGGGTTCCGCCGGGGCGGCCTTGTTGTCCTCGAACCAGATGTCGCGGGCGTAGTCGGCGACGGTGCGGTCGGAGGAGAACTTGCCCATGCGGGCGACGTTCAGCACCGCCTGACGGTTCCATTCCTCGGTGTCACGATACAGCTTGTCGACCCGCTCCTGGGTGGCGATGTAATCGGCATAGTCGGCGTTGAGCATGTAGAAGTCACCGCCCACCGTCAGCGAATCGAAGATCGGCCGGTAGCGGTCGGGCTGTTCCGGTGAGAAATAGCCGTCGCGCAGCATGTCCAGCACCTGACGCAGCTCTGGATTGTCCTGATAGGCGCGCCAGGCGTCGTAGCCTTCGCGGCGGACCTTGGCGACCTCGTGAGCCTTCAGGCCGAACAGGAACATGTTCTCCTCGCCGACCTCCTCGCAGATTTCCACATTGGCGCCGTCCCAGGTGCCGATGGTCAGCGCCCCGTTCATGGACAGCTTCATGTTGCCGGTGCCCGAGGCTTCGGTGCCAGCGGTGGAGATCTGTTCCGACAGGTTGGCCGCCGGCATGATCATCTCGGCGGTCGAGACATTGTAGTTGGGGACGAAGATCAGCTTCAGCTTGGTGCCGACCGCCGGATCGTTGTTGACCACGTCGGCGATATCATTGACCAGCTTGATGATCAGCTTGGCCATGAAATAGCCGGGGGCAGCCTTGCCGCCGATGATCACCGTGCGCGGCACCACCTGCAACGAGGGATTGGCCTTGATGCGCAGATAGCGGGTGATGACATGCAGCAGGTTGAGCAACTGGCGCTTGTACTCGTGCATGCGCTTGACCTGCACGTCGAACAGCGAGTCGACGTCGACCGGCACGCCCAGACGCTGCTCGATCACATTGGCCAGACGCAGCTTGTTGGCGCGCTTGATATCGGCGAATTCGGCCCGGAATGCGGCATCCTCGGCCATCGGCACCAGCTTGGCCAACTCGGACAGGTCGGTTACCCAGCCGTCGCCGATATGCCGGCTGATCAGCTCGGACAGGCCGGGATTGGCGGCGACCAGCCAGCGGCGCGGCGTGACGCCATTGGTGACGCAGACGATCTTGCCGGGCTGGAAATGCTCGAAATCGGCGAAGATGGTGCTTTTCATCAACTCGGTATGGATCTCGGCGACGCCGTTGACCCGATGGCTGCCGATGAACGCCAGATGCGCCATACGTACCCGCCGGCCATCATGCTCGTCGACCAGCGACATGCGGCGCAGCACGTCCAGATCGCCCGGCCATTTGTGGCGCACGGCATTCAGGAAGCGGTGGTTGATCTCGTAGATGATATCCAGGTGGCGCGGCAACAGGCGCTCGAACATCTCGACCGGCCAGGTCTCCAGCGCTTCCGACATCAGAGTATGGTTGGTGTAGGCGCAGGTACGCCTGGTCAGATCCCAGGCGCGTTCCCAGTCGAGATGATGATCGTCGACCAGCACCCGCATCAGCTCCGCCACCACCAGCGCCGGATGAGTGTCGTTGAGCTGGATGGCGACCCGCTCGGGCAGCATGTCGAAGCTGCGATGAGTCTTGCGGAAACGGGCGAGGATGTCCTGCAACGAAGCGGCGACGAAGAAATACTCCTGCTTCAGCCGCAGTTCCTTGCCGCGCGCCGTCGAATCGGACGGGTAAAGCACCTTCGACAGGTTTTCCGATTCGTTCTTGTCGCGCACCGACTCGATATAGTTGCCCTGATTGAAGTATTTCAGGTTGAACTCGCGGGTCGACTTGGCCGACCACAGGCGCAGATTGTTGACGGTCTCGCCACCATAGCCCGGTACCGGAACGTCGAAGGCCATGGCCATGACCTCTTCCGCATCGACCCAGTGGTGATGAAAGCGGCCGTCCGGGTCTTTGTAATGCACGACCCGGCCGCCGAAGCGTACCGGATAGATCACACCGGGGCGCTGGAATTCCCACGGATTGCCGTAGCGCAGCCAGTTCTCGGGCGATTCAACCTGCCAGCCCTGCTCGATATGCTGGGTAAACATGCCGAATTCGTAGCGGATGCCGTAGCCGAATCCGGGAATGCCCAGCGTCGCCATGGAATCGACCAGACAGGCGGCGAGACGGCCGAGGCCACCATTGCCGAGCGCCGGCTCGACCTCCCAGCCCTGCAACTCGTCGAAGTCATAGCCCAGTTGTTCGCAGGCCTCCTTGAACGCGTCGTACAGGCCGAGATTGATCATGCTGTTGGTCAGCGTGCGGCCGATCAGGAATTCCATCGACAGATAGTAGACACGCTTGGCATCTCTGTCGTAGTAATTGCGCACGGTGCGCATCCACCGTTCCACCAGCTTGTCGCGCATGGCGAAAGCGGTGGCGATGAACCAGTCGCGCGAGGTGGCGTTGTAGGTGTCCTTGCCGACCGTGTAGAGCAGATGGTCGCTCATGCTCTGCTTGATGGCGGCCACGGTTTCGGCCGAAACAGGACCGGCAGGGGCGACCGAACGTCTCGACATGCTGCGCCAATCTCCATGACGAATGAATCGGGCGAGCCGCCACCCGGAGCAACGGCCCGTTGCACAAAACTCGGCTTCAATTGGTCCTTTTCGCAGGCTTACGTCAAGCCGATTCGCGTCCAACAGCGGTAGCGAAAGAGGGGGAGGTGCCGACCAGCAGGGCAGCCGGAAAGGTCAGGAACAGTTGGGAGGCCAGAAGGGATGCGGTTCGGCGGCGTGGCACCGAGGTCACGGTGCGGCCGGTCAGGACGTCCGTGAAATTTTGCGGACTCCGCGGCATTTCGATCGAAATACCCTTCCAGGCGTCGCCCAGCGGTGGCCGCTGCTGGCCCTCCGGCCAGAGCCGCGCCGACAGCCGCGGCACCGCCACCACCATGATCTGTTCTCCCAGATGGCGCGTAAAGGCGACCACATGGGCCGCCCGCTCACCGCGCACCTGCAACGGCCGGTAGTCGCCATCCTCGAACAGGGCGGGCGATGCTCGGCGCAACTCCAGAACCCGCCGGATCAGGCCGAGCTTGACCGCGCCGTCCTGCCAGGACTCGAGCAGCGTCGGCAACGATTCGGCGCGGGCGCGCTCCAGCAGGGCGCGGCGGCGGGCGTAATCCACCGGCCGGCGGTTGTCGGGGTCGACCAGATCAAGCTGCCACAGCTCGCACCCCTGATAGATATCCGGCACCCCCGGGCAGGTCAGCTTGAGCAGGGTCTGGGCCAGCCCATTGAGGCGGCCGATGCCAGCCAGACGCTGCCGCAGCATCAGCACGTCGTCGAGGAACGGCGAGCGCCGCTCCGGGTCACAGATGCGGCGGACGAAGTCATCGGTGGCGCGTTCATAGGCAATATCGGGCTCGTGCCAGCTAGTGCGCCGCTTGGCCTCGCGGATGGCCTTCAGGGTTGCCGTGGCCAGACGGTCGACGAACCCCGGCACCTCGTCGGGCGAGTCGGGCCAGGCACCGAGCAGGGTTTGATAGAGGAAATACTCGTCATTGGCTTCGGGGGCCGGACCGCTGTCGAGCACCCGCTTGACCGACTGGTTCATGCGGCTCCAGCGCAGCACATGGCCGCGCCACTCATCGGCCATCTCGGACAGGGCATGGATGCGCAGCCGTACGTCTTCGCCACGCTTGGCGTCGTGGGTGGCGGTGGCCAGCAGGCTATGCGGCCAGGCCGCGCGGCGGCTGCGCATGGCTTGGTGGAAGGCGACCGGTGACAGCCCGAAGCGGCGCGGTTCGCCGCCCACCTCGTTGAGCGAGATCAGCCGGTTGTAGCGGTACAGGGCGGTGTCCTCGAAGCCTTTGGCCATCACCGGCCCGCTGTACTGCTGGAGTCGCATGGCCGCGTCGAGTACCTGAGTGCGCTTGTAGAGCGGCTTGCGGCCCCGCGTCAGCGAGGTGTCCAGCACGCTGCTCAGAAAGTCGAACACCGCTTCGTCGTAGCTGCCCTTGCGCGCCTGGGCCACCGCCCAGGCGACATAGCCGCGATCCTGCTGCGAGGCGCGGCGCGGTGTGAAATAGGTGCGGTAGATGGGAAACTGCGCCACCACCTCGCGCAACGCCTCGCGCACCGCTTCAATGGTGAAATCGCGTGAGCGCCAGTGCGACCCGGCCAGCCGGCCGAACTGCACCCCCAGCACATGCAGCTCTGAGGCCATCGCCTGACGGGTGATCATGCGCTTGGCGGCGACCACTTCGGCGGCGAAGTCCATCGGCTCGCCGATGAAGCCGGCATAAGCGGAGTCGAGAGCGGCCTGGGTGCTGTGATCGACGAACAGGCCGGCGACTTCGTTCATGAAGTCGTAGCCGGTGGTCCCGGCCACCGGCCAGTCGCGGCGCAGCCGTTCGTGATGAGCCAGGATCTTTTCGACCAGCAGATAAAGCGGCCGTTCCTCCTCGTGCGCCTGCTCCAGCAGGTCGCGGGCACGGCGTTGCAGGCGCTGGCAGTACTGGGATGGATTGTACAGGCCGTCGATATGGTCGATGCGCAGGGCATGCACCTTGTGCTCGGCGATCAGGCGGAACACCAGGCGATGGGTGGCCTCGAACACCGCCGGGCGCTCCTGACGCAATCCGGCCAAGTCATTGATGTCGAAGAAGCGGCGATAATTGATCTCGGTGGCAGCCACCCGCCAGGAGGCGGCACGGTAATGCTGGCGCTCCAGCAGGGCATGCAGGCCGGCGACGCTGCGCGGATCGCCGGGCGTTCCGGCAAGGCGGGCGAGCGCCGCGTCAATGGCCGCGCCGACCACCGGGCGGACCAGGGCGAGGGCCGCCAGCCGGGTCTTGGCGGCAGAGGCACGAGCCCGCCCCGCGGCACCGGCCCGTTGCTCGGCCCGGCCCAGCGCCAGCCCGGCGCACAGCTGCAATACGTCCTCGAAGGCGGCGCGGTCCTCGGGGTCGGTGACGTCGGCCAGCGCCGGCCGCAGCAGCTTGGCATAGTCGGCCGGGCGGATCGGCAGGCGGTGATCGAAATACCAGACGCTGATCGAGCCCTCGCCGTGATCCAGCCGCGGCACCAGCTCGCCGCGCTCCAGCACCGCGCCGTAATGATCGCCGAGAAACGGGAACAGCACCTTGCCACGCATGTCCTGGCGGCCCGGCTGCCAGGCGATGTCGAAGAACTCGGCATAGGGCGAGTGCTCGCCCCATTCCAGCACGTCGAGCCAATAGGCGTTGTCCTTGCCGCCGATGCCCATGTGATTGGGCACGAAATCAAGCATCAGCCCCATGCCGCGCCGCTCGAGTTCATCGGTCAGGGCCGTCAGGTCGTTGTCGTTACCGATCTCGAGGTTCAGGGCGTTATGGTCGACGATGTCATAGCCGTGCTGGCTGCCCGGCCGCGCCGCCAGGAACGACGAGACATAAAGATGGCTGATGCCCAGATCGTCGAGATAGGGCACCACCCTCAGCGCATCGCGCAGGGTGAAGCCGGCGTTCAGTTGCAGACGGTAGGTGGCGCGCGGGATGCGGGGTGGCGGGGGCATGACGGGCAAGGTTCTCCCTCGGCGTCGGCGGTGGTCCCCCCTGCTGCTTCAACACCTCAAAAAAACCGTCATTCCCGCGCAAGCGGGAATCCATGCGGCCTTCGAGCCAGTAAAAATGGCGCCGATCGCGCCGTCTTATCCACACCCGTCATGCCCGGACTTGATCCGGGCATCCACGCCTCTCCGCCGCTTGGATGCCGGGCTTTGCGGCACTGCGTGGATGGCCGGGACAGGCCCGGCCATGACGGTAGAATCACAACAAACGTCACCATCGCATGGATTCCCGCTTTCGCGGGAATGACGACCTATCGTTTAACTTTCACCTCTACACCGTCACCTTCCCTCGCTGCTCCGGGGCCACGCGGCCATGCAGCAGGTGTCGGGCTGTCTCCGCCAAACGCGGATGGCCGCAAATGGTTGCAACTTCCATCGGATAACGGCGGCGCCAATTCGGGTGCTGGTCGACGGTGCCGGGCAGGTTGAATTGCAGCACCAGCCCCAGCGCGTCCTCGGGCTGAACCATCATGATCTTGGATGGCGTGCGTTCCAGGCAGACATGGACCGCATCGGCCAGGGCGCGGGCCTGATGGTCGGACAGGGTGCCGTCATGGGGGAAGGGCTCGGGCAGCAGGCCTTGACGTTGCAGCGCCTCGACCAGACCGCGGCGATCGCCCGAGCGGTTGCGGTGTTCCTCCTCATCCTGGCCCTGACGCGGATACAGGTTCAGGCGGGCGCGAGCGGCCACGTCGATGCCCTGCCAGTAGCCCAGCAGCGACGGCAGGTCATGGGTGCCCAGGGCCACCAGCGCCTGTTCGGTGAAGACTTCCGGCAGCTTGAAGGTGCCATCGTTATTGCGTTCAAAGACGAACAGGCGATAGCCGTAGACCCCGGTATTCTCCATGCGTTCGCGGAAACCGTCGGGCACAGTGCCCAGATCCTCGCCGATCACCACGGTATTGTTGCGCCGGCTTTCCAGGGCGAGGATGCCGAACAGGTCATCGACCGGCATGCGCACATAGGCGCCCTGGTCGGCGGCATGGCCTTGCGGTACCCAGTAGAGCCGCTGCAATTGCATGGCGTGATCGAGTCGCAACGCGCCGGCATGACGCATATTGGCGCGCAGCGCCTCAATGAACGGCCGATAGCCGGTCTCGCGCAGCCCCAGCGGATTGAACGGCGTCAATCCCCAGTCCTGACCCCGCGGCGCCAGCGGATCGGGTGGGGCGCCGATGGTCACGCCCGAGGCCAGGGCGCGTTGCTGCATCCATGCCTCGCCCCCGTCATCGGCGATACCGACACCGACATCGCGATACAGGCCCACCGGCATGCCGCCGGCCTGTGCCGCCGCCTGGACGGCGGCCAGTTGAACGTCGGCCTGCCATTGCAGATACCAATAGAATTCAACGCGCTCGCGCTGCGACTCGGCGAAACGCAGCACCGCCGGGCCATCGGGATTGCGGAACTCGGCAGGCCAATGCCGCCAATAGCCGTTGCCCTCGTGCAGGAACCGCTCCTGGAGAGCCTCGAAGGTGGCGAACTGCCGGCCGGAATCCCCCGACTCCTCCTGGTGGCGGCGGAAGGCATGGCCCCGCTCACCGTCGAGATGGCGGCGGCGGAAATGGGCGTAGAGCGCTTCCAGCACCGGCCGCTTGAGCGCGGCGACCCCCTCGTAGTCGACCAGTTCAAGGTCGCGCAGGGCGGCCTTGCGTGCGGCGAACTCGGGTGCGGCGACCAGCGCCTGGATCTCGGGGCAATCCTGGAAATCGGCCATGGCCTCGACGTCCAGATAGATGACGTTGAGGAAGGCGCGGCTGGACGAGGAATAGGGGCTGAAATTGCCCGGCTGGTTGGGAAACAGGGCGTGCAGCGGGTTGACGCCGACGGTGCCGGCGCCGAGACGGGCGGCCCCGGCGGTCAACTCGGCCAGAGCGCCGTAGTCGCCCACGCCCCAGTCCCGCCCATTGCGCAAGGCATAGACCTGGGTCTGCACCCCCCAGATGCGACCGCCCTGCTCCAGATGCTCGGGCGACCATGTGCGATCGGGGCAGACGATCAGCCGAGTCGCCGCCTCCACCCGGTCCCAGGTGGTCAGGCGGAAACGGTGATACCCGGTCGAGGGCAGAGTCGGCAGCCGCAGCCGCCAGCGCTTGATCAGCTGACCGTCGAGCCAGCGCTCTTCGATCCATGGCAACTGGGTGGGCACGAACCGGCCGGAATGGACGACCCCGATTTCCTCGTCCAGCTCCCACGAGAATTCCTCGTTGTCGCGCGCCGACGGCAGGGTGAGCACCAGTTCGGGCGCGTCGTGCCGTTCATGGACCACCACCGTCGGCGGCAGCCAGCGCCGCCAGTCCTGTTCCTCGAAACGGCGCAGGGACTCGGCGACCTGCGTGTCGTCGCCGACGGCAAAGCCCATCGCCGTCAGAAAGGCGCGCTTGGTGTCATCGGACACCACCCGGAACGTGCCGAAGAAGTCCCACCAGCCATCCTCAATGCCGGCCGCTTGCGCCAGCCGGGTCAAAGCCTCGGTCATGTCTACGCTTTCCCCCCCTGGTACCACGTCACGCACCACGGCGGCAGCGCTTCCGGCGCACCGTGGGTACCGAACAGCAGCCGGCCGCTGACCGGGCCGACGGCGGCGGTCGGGCGGTCGCCGAAATTGGCATGCAGCTCGAGCGCCGTGCCATCGGCAAACGGCCAGCGTGCCCGCAAGGCATGCGCTCCTTTGTCGGTCACCTCGGGCTTGCCGATGCCCGACAGGCGCGGCATCAGCACGCGGCGGCGCAGGTACAGCAGGTCATGCACGAAATCCAGCCAGCCCTTGTAGGGCTCGACCGCCACATCGTCCCAGTTCAGCACCGAGACATCATGAGTCGAGGCGGCGTTGGGATCGGGGATGCGTTCGCGCGAGCGGGCGTCGCGGAACTCGGCGAAGGTGGCGAACTCGCGCCGCCGGCCCTCGCGTACCGCCCGCGCCAGCTCGTCATGATAGTCGCAGAAATACAGGAACGGCTGCTCCGAGGCCCACTCCTCGCCCATGAACAGCATGGGCGGCGAGGGCATCAGCAGCATGGCGGCGGTCATCGCCTTGACCGCTTCGCGCGACGCCACCTGATGCAGGCGCTCGCCCATCGCCCGATTGCCGATCTGGTCGTGGTTTTGCAGAAATGAGATGAAGGCCCCGGCCGGCAGATGCCACGAACTGCCGCCGCGCGTCGCTCCCTGGCGGTGCGCCGAGACCTCGCCCTGATAAGCGAAGCCGTCGGTGATGGCGCGGCTGAGCCAGCGCACCGGCTGCTCGGCATAGTCGCCGTAATAGCCATCCTGCTCGCCGGTGGCCAGGACGTGGAAGCAATGGTGGATGTCGTCGTTCCACTGGGCGGTATACAGCTTGGGCCGGCCGGCCTCGTCGCGCTCCAGCAGGCGCGGATCATTGCGGTCGTTCTCGAGGATCAGATGAATCTGGCGGTCGGTGATCTCGCGCCGTACCGTCGTCGCCAGTTCGGTCAGGATGTCCGGCGTGCTGTCGTCAACGATGGCATGCGCCGCGTCCAGCCGCAGACCGTCGAAATGATACTCGTCGAGCCAGAAGAGCGCGTTGTGGATGAAGTAATCGCGCACCGTCCGGCTGTTGGGGCCATCGAAGTTCAGCGCGTCGCCCCACGGCGTGGTGTGGCGGTGAGTAAAGAACGAGCGGGCATAGTGGCCCAGATAATTGCCGTCCGGGCCGAAATGGTTATAGACCACGTCGAGCAGCACCATCAGGCCGCGCTCATGGGCGGCATTGACTAGGCGCTTCAGATCCTCGGGGCGGCCATAGGCATTTTCCGGGGCATAGGGCAGCACCCCGTCATAGCCCCAGCCACGCTTGCCGGGGAAGTCGGCGATCGGCATCAGTTCGATGGCGGTGATGCCCAGCCGGGCCAGATGGTCGAGCTTGGCGAGAACGCCGTCGAACCCGCCCTGACGGGTGAAGGTGCCGACATGCAGCTCGTAGATGACCGCCTCGTCCCACGAGCGGCCCTGCCACTCGCCATCGGTCCATTCGAACTCGCACGGATTGATGACCTCGGACGCGCCATGCACGTCGTCGGGCTGATAGCGCGAGGCCGGGTCGGGCACCTTGGTGCCGTTGGGCAGCCGGAACATGTAGCGTGTTCCGGCATGGGCCTCTTCACACAGCACCTCGAACCAGCCGTCTTCGGTGCCGAGCATCGGGTGAACGCGTTCACCCAACGGCCCGTCCAGACAGACGTCGACGGTCTTCACATCGGGAGCCCACAGCCGGAAGCGGACGCCGCCCGGCTCGAGCGTTGCCCCAAAGGGCATGAAATAGCGTCGTCTCAAGCGTCCCCTCCCATCAGTGACCCGACGTCGCCGTCGCGGCGAACCAGCACGGCCAGCGACCGCGGCTGCAACGGGTACTTGGTGCCAACCTGCAACAGCTCGCCGGAGCCCAGCCCGCTGGCGGTAGCGGTATCAACGAGCACCTGCCAGCCGCGGCAGCGCTCGATCTGCGGCAGGACGTACGGTACCGCGCCGTGATAGGCGTTCATCAGCACCAGAAACGTCTCATCCAGTTCACGGCGGCCGGTGCGGCTGTCGAACTCGCCGGCATCGCCCCCCAGGATGAAGCCGAGGGAGCGGGCAAACGGCGTCATCCAGTCGCCATGCCCCATTTCCCGCCCCTCAGGGGTAATCCAGGTGATATCCTTGACCTGGCGTCCGGGGATCACCTGGCCGAAGAAGAATTTCGGCCGGCGGAACACCGGATGCTGGTGGCGCAACTGGATCAGGCTGCGCACGAAAAACAGCAGATCGGAGTCGAGCCCTTCCCAGTCCAGCCAGGTCAACTCGTTGTCCTGGCAATAGGCATTGTTGTTGCCGGCCTGGGATTGCCCCATCTCGTCGCCCGCAAGGATCATCGGCACGCCCTGTGACAACAACAGCGTGGCGAACAGGTTGCGCATCTGCTGGGCACGCAGGCGGAGCATGGCCGGATCGTTGGTCGGCCCCTCGACACCACAGTTCCAGCTGAAATTTTCGTCGGTGCCGTCCAGATTGCTCTCGCCGTTGGCGGAATTATGTTTGTGGTTGTAGCTCACCATATCGCGCAGGGTAAAGCCGTCATGGGCGGTGACGAAGTTGATGCTGGCCCATGGGCGGCGGCCGCCCCACTCGAACAGGTCGGAAGAGCCGGTTACGCGCGACGCCATGTCGCCGATCAGGCCGCCATCGCCACGCCAGAAACGCCGGACGGTATCCCGATACCGTCCATTCCACTCCGACCAGCCGGGCGGGAAGCCGCCGAGTCGGTAGCCGTCGCCACCCAGATCCCACGGCTCGGCAATCAGCTTGACCCGCGACAGCACCGGATCCTGACGCACTGCATCAAGGAAGCCCGAGCCGCCGTCGAATCCGGCCTTCTCGCGCCCCAGCGAGGCGGCCAGATCGAAGCGGAAGCCGTCCACATGCATTTCCTCGACCCAGTAGCGCAAGGAATCGGTGACCAGTTGCAGGACGCGTGGATGGCGCAGGTTCAGGGTATTACCGCAGCCGGAATAGTTCTCGTAATGACGTTCGTCGCCGGGACACAGGCGGTAATAGCTGGCATTGTCGATACCGCGATAGCTCAGCGTCGGCCCCAGATGATTGCCCTCGGCGGTGTGGTTGTAGACTACGTCGAGAATCACCTCGATGCCCGCCTCGTGCAGGCGCTGCACCATGGTCTTGAACTCGCCATGGCCTGAATGGTGGTAGTAGCGGGAGTCCAGCGAGAAGAAGCCGATCGGGTTGTAACCCCAGTAATTGCGCAGCCCGCGTTCGGTCAGGTGGCGTTCGTCGACGATGGAATGGACCGGCAGCAGCTCGACCGCGGTCACGCCCAGGCGCACCAGATGATCAATGGCCGCCGGCTCGGCCAGACCGAGGAAGGTGCCGCGCACCTCGGGCGGCACGTCGGGATGGCGCATGGTGAAGCCGCGCACATGCAGTTCGTAGAAGATGCTGCGCGACCACGGCACCAGCGGCGGCCGGTCGTGACGCCAGGTGAAGGCCGTCTCCGCCACCCGGGCCTTGGGCATGTAGCGGGCGTTGTCGCGCTTGTCGAAGGTCAGATCGGCCTTGGCCGCGCCGATCTTGAAGCCGAAATGGGCATCGCTCCATTTCAGCGGCCCGGCCAGATCCTTGGCATAGGGATCGAGCAGCAGCTTGTTGGCGTTGAAGCGGTGGCCGCGCTGCGGCTCATACGGACCATACACCCGATAGCCGTACAGCAGCCCCGGACGCGCATCGGGCAGATAGCCGTGCCAGACCTCGTCGGTGTATTCGGGCAGGACCAGACGGGCGACTTCCCGCACGCCCTTGGCATCGAACACGCACAGCTCGACCTTTTCGGCATGGGCCGAGAACAGGGCGAAATTCACCCCGTGGCCGTCCCAGGTGGCGCCCAGCGGATAGGGTTGCCCTGGCCAGATGCGCCAACGGTCGGTCACCTCACATCCCCTCCCACCGCAGCACGATCACCGCCAGCGGCGGTAGCGTCAGGTCGAGGGAATGGGCGAAGCCGTGGCCCTGGTAATCTATGGCGGTGACGCTGTCGTTGCCGACACCGCTGCCGCCATAGATCTCGCCGTCGGTGTTGAGGATTTCGCGGTAACAGCCCGCTTCCGGCACACCGATGTGATAGCCCTTGCGCACCTCGGGCGTGAAGTTGCACACGACGACCACGAACTCGCCGGCCTCGCGGCCGCGCCGCAGAAAGGCGATGACGCTGTTGTCGCGGTCGCAGCAGTCGATCCACTGAAAGCCATGGTGATCGCAATCGAGCTGATGCAGGGCCGGGTAATCGGTATAGACCCGGTTCAGGTCACGCATCAGCCGCTGCACGCCCATATGCATGGCATCGTCGAGCAGGCCCCAGTCCAGGCCGGTGTTGTGGTTCCACTCGTTTTCCTGGCCGAACTCGCAGCCCATGAACACCAGCTTCTTGCCGGGATGGGTCCACATGAAAGCGTAGTAGGCGCGCAGGTTGGCGAAGCGGCGCCAGCGGTCGCCGGGCATGCGCCCCAGCACCGAGCGCTTGCCATAGACCACCTCGTCGTGACTGAGCGGTAGCACGAAGTTTTCGGAAAAGGCGTAGAGCAGGCCGAAGGTCAGATTGGCGTGGTGATAGCGGCGATGGATCGGGTCTTTGCTCATGTACGACAGGGTGTCGTGCATCCAGCCCATGTTCCATTTGAAGCCGAAGCCCAAGCCGCCCACATAGGTCGGCCGTGACACCATCGGCCAAGCGGTGGATTCTTCGGCAATGGTGACGATGCCCGGCTGGTCGGCATAGGTGACCTCGTTCATGCGGCGCACGAACTGGATGGCCTCCAGATTCTCGTTGCCGCCGTAGCGGTTGGGAATCCACTCGCCGGGCTCGCGGGCATAGTCCAGGTACAGCATCGACGCCACCGCATCCACCCGCAGCCCGTCGATATGGTATTCGTCCAGCCAGAACAGGGCGTTGGCGTACAGGAAGTTGGTGACCTCGTTGCGGCCGTAATTGTAGATCAGGGTGTTCCATTCCCGGTGCATGCCCTGGCGCGGGTCGGCATGCTCGTACAGATGCGTGCCATCGAACTGAGCCAGGCCGTGGGTGTCCGAGGGGAAATGGCCGGCCACCCAGTCGATGATGACGGCGATGCCCTTGCGGTGCATGGCGTCGACGAAATAGCGGAAATCGTCGGGGGTGCCGTAGCGGCTGGTCGGCGCGAACAGACCGATCGGCTGATAGCCCCACGAGCCGCTGAAGGGATGCTCGTGCACCGGCATCAGCTCGATATGGGTAAAGCCGAGATCGGCCACGTAGTCGCCCAGTTCGTCGGCCAGCTCGCGATAGGTCAGCGGCCGGTCGCCCTCGTCGGCATTCAGGCGCCACGAGCCGAGATGAACCTCGTAGATCGACACCGGCCTTTCGCGGTCCTCGCCGTGACGGCGCCGCTCGATCCAGGCGGCGTCGGTCCAGTCATAGGATTTCAGGTCGTAGACCACCGACGCCTGTTTGGGCGGCACCTCGGCATAGAAGCCGTAGGGGTCGCATTTCAGCGGCAGCAACTGGCCGTGACAGCCGATCAGTTCGTATTTGTACAGGGCGCCCGGGGCGACTCCGGGAAGGAACAGCTCCCAGATGCCGGCCTCGACGCGCAGCCGCATGGGGTGGCGGCGGCCGTCCCAGTCGTTGAAATCGCCGACCACCGAGACGCGCCGCGCATTGGGCGCCCAGACGGCGAAATTGACGCCGGCCACGCCGTCGACCTCGACGCAATGGGCGCCGAGCTTTTCATAGGTGCGCAGATGGGTGCCTTCGACGAACAGATGCATGTCCAGTTCGCCGAGCACCGGCGGGAAACGATAGGGGTCTTCGATATCGGTGGTGATGCCGTCGCCCAGGTCCAGCCGCAGCCGATAGCGGAAGCGATCCGGCTTGCCGGCCGGGCCGCAGAAGAAACCCTCCGGCAGCAGGCGTGCCAGTTCGGTGGTGGCCTTGCCGGTGGCGGTGTCGACCACCCACACCCGCAGGGCGCGGGGCTGGAACGTGCGGACTTCGACGGTGCCGCCCTCGGCGCGGTGCATGCCGAGGAAACCGAACGGATCGCCGTGCTCGGCACGCACGACGGCTTCGGCCTCGGCGCGCAGGGCGGAATTGTTTTTGGTTTTGGTTTTATCCGGTGGGGCCATCGGTCTTCATCTCCTCGGGGGCCAGAAGCGAAAGCAGACCCCTCATCGGCACTACCAACCAGCTCGGCCGCTGGGCGGCTTCGTAGGCGATTTCGTAACACGCCTTTTCTATCAGGAACACGGTCACCAGACGATGGAATGTTTCTTGATCATCGGGTATCGCCAGACATCCGGCGGCGGCTTGGCGATAGGCGGCCAAAAACGCCTCGCGGGCGCGAGTCCGCCAGTCCATCGCCAGCGATTCGAGCTGTTCGGCGGCCCCCGGGCGCACCGAGTCGGCCTGCATGAGAATTGACCAGGCGGCGTAATCGAAGGATCGCACCATGCCGGCGACATCGCGCAGCGGCGACTCCTTGGCCCGCCGTTCCGCCAGCGAGCGGCGCGGCTCGCCCTCGAAGTCGACGATGACCGCGTCGTCCATCGCCACCAGAACCTGACCAAGATGATAATCGCCATGGATACGGGTCTTGAGCAGCGCCGGCGGCACCTCGGCGAGCAGGCCGCGCACCATCTCGTCGATGCGTTCGGCGCCACGCCGCACCAGTTCGGCTTCCGGCAGATCGACACCGCGCAGCGCCTCCAGCGCTTCCGCCACCTGGCCGTTGAGCCGCCGCCCCCAGCGCTCCAGATCGGTGGCGGTGATCGGTTCAGGGTCAAAGCTCTGGTCGCCGGTCTCGACGGTCAGGGCGCGGTGCAGTTCAGCGGTGCGGGTGCCCAAGGTGGCGATGAAGCGCAGATGGTCGGCATGGACCCCTTCGGCCAGCCGCTGCCCGACCTCTTCGGGCGGCAACAGGCTGTGCTCGGACAGGAAGCGCCGGACATAGTCCACCGTCCATTGCCAGGCGTCGCCCTGGTTGCGCACATGGCCGAACAGCGAGGCCAGCACCGTCTCGCGACCGGTCTGATCCACCGTATTGACCCAGCCGAGCAGCGGCGGGCTGTGGGGAAAATGAGCCGCCTCGGTGAGGAAGCGCCCCATCTCCACCTCGGGATTCAGACCGTCCTCAATGCGACGGATCAGTTTCACCACTACCTTGTCACCAACGACGATGGAGGTATTGGACTGCTCACCGCCGAGCCGGCGCACCTCGGGGACGTCCGGCAGGTCCACCGTCTCCAGCGCACGGGTGGCGTGACAGGCGATGGTGCCGTCGGTGCCCGGCAGCACCGCCCCGATCCGCGCCGCTTCGAGCAGCCCCAAGGCGAACGCGTCATCCTGGGCGGCATCGAACAGGGCGCCGACCGTACCGCCGCGACGGATGCGCGCCAGCACGCCGGCCCCGGGAAGCTCGTCGGCCCGCTGCCCCCAGGCGATGGCCAGCGGCACGAAATAGCGGCGGCTGCCGCCATCGGCGCGGCCGACCGCCAGCAGCGCCAGCAGCCAGCGGCCGGCACTGGTCGACAGCTCGGCCGAGCGCAGCAGCTCGGCCCGCCGCACCCCGGCATCCTTGTCGCCGAACCAGCGTTGCAGCGGCAGGAAGGCCGGCAGCACGTCCCGTTCCAGCATCACCCGTGCCGGGCCCGAGGTCAGGCTCATCCACGGATCGGTCACCACCAGGGTGGACATTTCGGCCATGGACCGGGTGGCGCGCTCATGCCAGGCCGGAGCCTGCGACTCGACCGACAGGGTGAACCAGTAGAAGCCATAAGCGGGCAGGGTCAGCACATAGGGCGGCTCGCCGATCGGCGGAAAGGCACTTTCGCCGGTCATCTCCACCGGGACGCGGCCCTTGAACTCCGACAGCTCCAGCTCGACCCCTTGCGCGGCGCGCGACAGGTTGGCGACGCACAGGATGGTGTCGCCCTGGTACTCGCGCAGATAGGCGAACACCTTGCGATTGGCCGGATAGAGGAACCGCAGGCTGCCGCGGCCGAACACCTGGCGTGAGCGGCGGATGGAAATCAGCCGTTTCATCCAGTTGAGCAGCGAGTTGGGATTGCGCTGCTGCGCCTCGACGTTCAGCGCCTGGAAGCCGTAGACCGGATCCTGGATCGGCGGCAGCAGCAACCGCGCCGGATCAGCCCGGCTGAAGCCGCCGTTGCGGTCCTCCGACCATTGCATCGGCGTGCGCACGCCGTTGCGGTCGCCCAGATAGAAATTGTCGCCCATGCCGATCTCGTCACCGTAATACAGGATCGGCGTGCCCGGCATCGACAGCAGCAGCGAATTGAGCAGTTCCAGCTTGCGCCGGTCGTTCTCCATCAGCGGCGCCAGCCGGCGGCGGATGCCGACATTGATGCGGGCCAGCGGGTCGGCGGCATAGGTGCTGTACAGATAGTCGCGCTCGCGGTCGGTGACCATTTCCAGGGTCAGTTCGTCGTGATTGCGCAGGAAAATGGCCCATTGGCAGGAGTCGGGGATCTCCGGCGTCTGGCGCATGATGTCGGTGATGGGGTGCCGGTCCTCGCGGGCGATGGCCATGTACATGCGCGGCATCAGCGGGAAGTGGAAGGCCATGTGGCATTCGTCGCCGTCGCCGAAATAGGGCAGCACATCCTCGGGCCACTGGTTGGCCTCGGCCAGGAACAGCCGCCCGGGATGGCTGGCATCCAGCGCCGCCCGCAGTTTCTTGAGGATGGCGTGGGTCTGAGGAATGTTTTCGCAGGAGGTGCCCTCGCGCTCGCACAGATAAGGCACCGCATCCAGCCGCATGCCGTCGATGCCCATATCCAGCCAGAAGCGCATGACATTGATCAGCTCACGCACCACTGCCGGATTGTCGAAATTCAGGTCGGGCTGATGCGAAAAGAAGCGATGCCAGTAATATTGCTGAGCCATCGGATCCCAGGCCCAGTTGGAAGCCTCGGTGTCGGTGAAGATGATGCGTGTTCCCAGGTATTTCTGGTCGGAGTCGGACCAGACGTAGTAATTGCGATGATGCGACCCCTTCGGCGCCCGCCGCGCCCGCTGGAACCATGGATGCTGGTCCGAGGTGTGGTTGATCACCAGTTCGGTGATGACCCGCAGCCCGCGGGCATGGGCCTCGCGCACGAACGCCTTGAACTCGCGCAAGGCACCATAGGCGGGGTGGACACTGCGATAGTCGGCGATGTCATAGCCATCGTCGCGCAACGGGCTGGGATAGAACGGCAGCAGCCACAGAGTATCCACCCCCAGCGACTGCACATAGTCCAGCTTCTGCGTCAGCCCGCGAAAGTCACCGACCCCGTCGTCGTTGGAGTCGAAGAAGGATTTGACGTGAATCTGGTAGAGGATGGCGTCCTTGTACCAGAGGGAGTCGGGTGTCTGGGGCATGGGGGTGATTCCCAATCCGTTGCATTACTCGTCAGTCCTGCGGAAGCGCTATGGAATGTACATTTCTCGCGCTTGCAGCATAAGAGGCTGTCCGGAAATAAAATGAGTGATTCAAGAGTATTGTTCGTCACCCCCGCGAAAGCGGGGGTCCATGGTGCCGTCTGGAATCCGCGGCCGGCATGGATTCCCGCTTTCGCGGGAATGACGGGTGATGAATATGACGCACTGAAAATGCTTCATTCATTTCCGGACAGCCTCTAATAAAGATCGTCATTCCCGCGAAAGCGGGAATCCATGCGGCCTAGCCGTCGGAATAAGCGGCGCCTGTCGTGATGCGGTGCGGAAACATGGGACGCTTTCTTTACCACCGTGCCAGATGTCAAGGTCGCATGGATCCCGGCTTTCGCGGGGATGACGATCTGCTATGATCTCAGCATGCGGCAGCCTTGTGTCTACATCCTCGCCAGCAAGCTCCGCGGTACGTTGTATGTCGGCGTAACCAGCGATGTGATCCGCCGCGTCTGGGAGCACAAGACCGACGCGATCGAGGGGTTCACGCGCAAATACGGTGTTCACACGCTCGTCCATGCGGAGTTTCACGCCGCGATGCCGGATGCGATCCTGCGCGAGAAGCAGATCAAGAAATGGAATCGATTGTGGAAAATTGCTTTGATTGAGCGTGACAATCCGACATGGCGGGATCTGTATGAGGATTTCCTGTGATCCGCTCGCCCTCCTGAAATCCCGTTTCAGCCAGAAATCGTCATTCCCGCGAAAGCGGGAATCCATGCGGCCTGACCATCGGAATAAGCGGCAGTAATCACGCTGTGATGCGTCGGACGTACCAACACGGTTTATTCTGGCGCGACCGCAGCATAGATTCCCGCTTTCGCGGGAATGACGATTTAGAATGTGGGCCATATCGTCACTCAAAAACACGGCGTTCGGTAATCGACGAAGCGCCACACCGTGACCCGCAGAATCATCGCCGGGTTGACCCGGGGATCGAGCCGCACCCTGTGGCGGGCGCCGCGCCAGAGGTGGTGGTTGCCGGTCAGCAGGTCTTCCACTTCGAAGGTCTCGCCCTCCGGTACCCCCAGGGCGTCGAGCGGCAGATGCAGCACCGCCTCGCGGGGGTCGAACGGGTCGAGCGTGACGGCGACCAGGATCATGTTGCCGCGGTCCAGGGTGATCTTCGAATAGAACAGCACGCTGTCGTCGTCGGCCTGATGAAAGCGCAGGTTCTCGAACTCATGCAGGGCCGGATTTTCGCGGCGGATGCGATTCAACGCGGTGATTTCGTCCTTGATATGGCCGGGGCGGTCCCAGTCCCAGCAGCGATACTGGTACTTTTCCGAATCGCGGTATTCCTCCTTGCCCGGCAGCGCGGCGGCTTCGCAGAGTTCGTAGGAATTATACAGACCGTAGACGCTGGACAGGGTGGCGGACAGCACCAGACGGATGACGAAAGCCGGCCGGCCGCCGGTCTGAAGATAGGGCGGCAGGATGTCGGGGGTGGTCGGGAACAGGTTGGGGCGCAGATAGTCGCGGCTGTCCCCGTGGGCCAACTCGCTGAACCAGTCGGTCAGCTCCTGCTTGAAATTGCGCCAGGTGAAATAGGTATAGCTCTGGCTGAACCCGACCTTGGCCAGCATGCGCATCATCTTCGGCCGGGTGAAGGCTTCCGACAGGAATACCGTGCCCGGGTGGCGGTCCTGGACGGTGCGGATCAGCCATTCCCAGAACGGCACCGGCTTGGTGTGGGGATTGTCGACGCGGAAGATGGTCACTCCCTGCTCGCACCAGAACAGCACCACCGCCAGCATCTCCCGCCACAGCGCTTCGGCATGGGCGCCGTGGAAATTGACGTTGACGATGTCCTGGTACTTTTTCGGCGGGTTCTCGGCGTAACGGATGGTGCCGTCGGGACGCCACAGAAACCAGTCGGGATGCTCGCGCACATAGGGATGGTCGGGGGCGCATTGGATGGCGAAATCCAGGGCCACCTCCAGCCCGTGGCGCCGGCAGGCGGCGACCAGGCGATGGAAATCGGCCAGAGTCCCCAGGTCGGGATGCACCGCCCGATGCCCGCCCTCGGGAGAGCCGACGGCGTAGGGGCTGCCGGGATCGTCAGGGCCGGCGGTCAGGCTATTGTCGGGGCCCTTGCGGTGAACCCGGCCGATGGGATGGATCGGCAGCAGGTACAGCACGTCGAAGCCCATCGCCTGGATCTCGGGCAGGCGGCGGATACAGTCGTCGAACGTGGCGCTGCGCGTCGGGTCGGTGCCCTGGCTGCGCGCCATCATCTCGTACCAGGCGGCGAAGCGGGCAATGACCCGATCGACCACCACCTCCAGCTCCTGGCCGTAGCGCACCGCCTGCGAGCGGTCGGGCCAGCGACTCATGATCTGGAGCAGTGCCGGCGAGGACAGCAGGTCGGCGCGCTCATCGTCGTCCGCAGCGGCATCCGCATCGGCGAGGATACGGCGCAGCCGGTCGGCGTCGGCGGTGTCGGCGCGCTGGCGCGCGGCGTCGATCAGGGCGCGACCCTCGACCAGTTCCACGGTGACCGACTGCCCGGCACCGCGCTTCTTGGCCAGATCACTGCGCCAGGTGGCGAACAGGTCCGGCCAGGCCTCGAGTGTGTAGACGGTGCGGCCGACCCGTTCCAGTCTGACCCGTCCGGCCCAGCGGTCGTTGCCATCGACCGCCGTCATCGGCACCTCGCGCCAGCGCGAGGCGGAGGCATCCCGGTACAGTAGCACGGCGGCGAGACTGTCGTGGCCATCCTTGTAGATATCCGCCGACACTTCCAGCACGTCGCCGACCTCGCGCTTGATCGGATAGCGGCCATCATCGAGACGTGGCGAGACCGCTTCGATGAGGATCGGGCGGCTCGACAGGACCATACCGACGGCGGCGGCGGGCCGGCTGCGCAGCAGGCGGACGCCATAGGGCGGCAACGGCCCGGCTTCGCCGTCCGGGGTGACATCCTCGAAACGGTCGGCGGCGGCCACCAGGGTGGTCAGGTCGACGGTCAGGGGCTGGTCCGACACATTCATCAGCAGCAGTGCCGACTGGGTGCCGTCCGGCGTGCGGCGCAGCAGCGCCACCAGCGGCGAATCGGCGGGGGTCAGGCGTTCCTGCGGTCCCTCCTCGTTCAAGGCCGGGGTCGAGGCTTTCAGGTGATTGATCGCAGTGATCAGGGCGGACAGGTCGAAGCTGGGCGGCTCCCAGTCGGTGGGCCGGGTGGCGACCACGTCGAGCGGCTTCTGGAAGCCGAACTCGTAGCCCATCGGCATCATCCAGCCGGCCGAGAAAGCCGCGGCGAACAGGGCCCACAGACGGGAATATCGGGCGGGATCAATGTCCGGCGGCACCGAGGCGGCCAGGCGGGGCGTGTCGTGGCTTTCCGGGAAGGCGATGGACGGAGCGATGCGGCGCAATATGTCGTATTGCTCGAGCAGCCAGTCGGCGCGGAAGTCCCACCACTTGGCCGAGTTGAACAGATACTGAAATCCGGCCCCCGCCAGCGCCTCGATCTGATCGACCCGACAGCCCAGAGTCTCGGCGGCGAACAGGGCGTCGGGGGCGATGGCGTGGACGTTGCGGATGATCGCCGACCACACCGGCGCCGGCACCTGATAGGCGGCATCACAGCGATAGCCGGCAAAGCCCAGCCGGGCAAAGTGAACAGCCAGCGCCGACCAGTGCTCGATCAGCGGCGCGACATTGGTCGGAGACTCGTAATCAATTTCAGCGAGATCGCCCCATTCGGTAATCTTCGTCGGATCGTCCGGGGCGACGGCGCGGGGCGAGCGGACGCTGCCATCGGGGTTGCGGGCGAACCAGCCGGGGTGCTGCTCGATCAGCGGGCTGTCCTTGGCGGTATGGTTGATCACCAGATCCATCATCACCCGCAAGCCCTGGCCCTGGGCCGCGGCGATGAAGCCGCGCAGCAGAGCGTCGGCGGATTCCGACGCCGTACCCTGGAACAGCGGATGCAGCCGATCGGTCTGCTTGACCGCGTACAGGCTGCCGGAAAAGCCGGGATAGTGAACCGGGTTGAGATAGATCCAGTCGAAGCCCATGGCGGCGATGCGTGGCAGATGTCCATGCCAGTCACTCACCGACCCGGCCAGAAGGGGAAACAGATTGTAGATCCGCGGCCCGTTCGCCACAGCGATCTCCTTTCGTCAGGCTGCCCGACAGGATGTCTCGCTGGAACCGGCCGTTTTCAATACCACCGACGCCAATTTATCGACAAAGTCGATTACTGATACGTAAATATTGCGTTTCTACGATTTATCTGCCGACGTTATCATTTGCCTACGGCAGCAGCGCCTTGGCCCTGATGGAGCCGGCACACAATACGTTCGCCTACTACCTCCACGAACGGGTCTGGGGCATGATCAACCGGCGAGGTAACTCGGACGATCGGCATTATGCCGGACGACCGATGGTCATAGGATTGGAAGAGGAGAGGTCATGAGCACCATTGATATCGGTATCCCGGAAGAGTCCCGCCGCGCCATCGGCGACGGCCTGTCGCGGATGCTGGCCGACAGCTACACCCTGTACCTGAAAACCCATTGTTTCCATTGGAACGTCACCGGGCCGATGTTCAACACGCTGCATCTGATGTTCGAGCAGCAGTATACGGAACTGGCGCTGGCGGTGGATCTGATCGCCGAACGCATCCGCGCCCTGGGCTTCCCCGCGCCGGGCAGCTATGCGCAATTCGCCGCCCTGACCTCGATCGCGGAAGCGACCACGGTGCCGAACGCCGAAGAGATGATCCGCCAACTGGTCAAGGATCAGGAAACCGTGGTGCGGACCGCTCGTTCCATCTTCGCGGTGGTCGACGAAGCTCATGACGAACCGACCGCCGATCTGCTGACCCAGCGCATGCAGGTTCATGAAAAGACCGCGTGGATGCTGCGCAGCATGCTGGGCTGAGCACCCGGCTCGAAACGCCCGCGCTCAACGGGCGTTTCGTTCCCGCCGACATTGCCCTGAATTCGCCATGCTCTGTTGGTAGACTCCCTGTCGTCGCCCGGAAACGGGCTGCCTTGACGGAGGGGTGTCATGAGAAAACTGCTGATCGTCCTGGCCGTGACGGCGGCCCTGGCTCCGTCGGCCTTCGCCACGCCCTTGCCCGAGGAAGACCTGGGCGAGATGGCCATGGGCCGCGAGCGGCTGGCGGCGGTGTCGGTGCCCGAGATGCGGCAGCGCTTCCCGGCACTGGTGGCGCGGGCCGAAGCGAGCTTCGATTGCTGGACCCTCAACCCCGAAGCCCGGGCGCCGGAAGGATCGTTCGCCCAGTGCCGCGGTGAGTTCATGGTCAGCATCCAGGAGCTGGAGCAACTGATGCGCCGTGCCGCGCGACAAGATCTGGCCGCCCTGCAATAACCGCGAACGCCCTGCCTTACGGCGAGTCCACCACGTCTGAACCTGGACAAACGGGGTCGGTGGCTTAATATGACGGACTTAGGCAATTGCGTCTGGGCCCGTTGCTCGCAGGCCCATTGCTCGCAGGCCCATTGTTCGCAGGATCGGCGCCATGTACGTCCGTACCACGCATGATATCACCATCTCGGTCAACCCCATCTACCTGGACGACCAGTCGTCGCCTGGCGACAACCACTATGTCTGGGCCTACCGGGTGAGGATCGAGAACAACAGCGACAACACGGTGCAGCTCAAGCGGCGGCACTGGAAGATCACCGACGCCTATGGCCGCATCCAGGAAGTCCAGGGTGCCGGGGTGGTCGGTGAACAGCCGGTGCTGCATCCGGGCGACTCCTACGAATACACCAGCGGTACACCGCTCCCCACGCCATCGGGGATCATGGTCGGCCGCTATCAGATGGAAACCGAGGGCGGCGACCGCTTCGACGTGGATATTCCAGCTTTTTCTCTGGACAGTCCACACGAGTCGGTTCGCTACAACTAGAGTATTTTCCGACCAGGTCGAAGAATGCTCCAGTTGTTCAGTCCTCGCCGGGCGCGCTTGGCTGCGGCCGCAATGGCCGCTCCAGGCCTGCCTGGGCTTGCAATGGCCAGCCGGGCGCCTCACATCGGAGGTATGCCGATGGACCGCTCCGCGTTCCGCCGCCCAGTCGACAAGAGGTAGTCCGTGACCATTCAGACCACTTTGCCGCCCCGTCCCGAATCGCCCCAGGCCACCGGCCGCCCTTCGCGGGAAGAGGCGGAAGCGGCGGTGCGCATGCTGTTGCGCTGGGCCGGCGATAACCCCGACCGCGAAGGCCTGCGCGACACTCCGTCGCGGGTGGTCCGCGCCTATGAGGAATTCTTCGCCGGCTACGAACAGGATCCGGAAGATATCCTGCGCCGCACCTTCGAGGAGGTCGATGGCTACGACGAGATGGTGCTGCTGCGCGATATCCGCCTGGAGTCCCATTGCGAACACCATGTGGTGCCGATTATCGGCAAGGTCCATGTCGCCTATCTGCCGGATCGCCGCGTCGTCGGCATCTCCAAGCTGGCCCGCATCGTCGAGGTCTACAGCCGCCGCTTGCAGATTCAGGAGAAGTTGACGGCGCAGATCGCCAACGCCATCAATGATGTCCTGCAACCGAAAGGCGTCGCCGTGGTCATCGAGGCGGCTCATCAATGCATGACCACCCGCGGTGTCCACAAGCCGGGCGTCACCATGGTGACCAGTCGTATGCTGGGTATTTTCCGTGACGATCCACGCACCCGCCGCGAATTCCTGTCGCTGATTCATGCGCCCCACGCAGGGCTGTCCAACATCTGAACGATTTCCTCGCCCGGCCGGTCGCGCTATCGTAGCGGGCCGAGTCGCAGGGGAGCATCCGATGGCGCGCGTTTTCGATCCGGGAGCCAAACAGTCCTTGCGCCATTTCGGCCGGGCCATGCGACCTCCGCGGCTGTTCGACGATAAGACTCCAGGGCGGCGCCAGCGGCGCAGCAGCCTGCGCCGGATGGTGGCCGCCGCCGCACTGGCCAGTATCGGCATGGTGCTGTGGAACGACGGCCATGGCGGCACCGAGTGGATCGGTGCCATTCCCGGTGTGATCGCCCTTGTCGTCGCGGCAGCCGGCTTTCGCGCCCTGTTCGCCTCTCAGGAGCCGACTGTCACCTGCGCCGGCTGCGGCGCGGTCGGCTGGGTGGAAGACGTCAAGGCCCATGGCGGGCGTTGCCCGCACTGTGGGGCCACCCAGTTCCGCGCAGACGGCCATTGGCGCCGCGGCAGCGGTGATTTCGATATGAGTTCCAGCTCCAGTTCCGGCGACAGTGTGATTACCGGCGCCGCTCTGTGCGCCGGCATTTATTGCGTGGCTGGGGATAACGACTTTGGCGGTGATAGCAGTGGTGATAGCGGTGACAGTGGCGGAGACGGTGGCGGGGGCGATGGCGGCGGCGGTGATTGAGAACGCGCCGGAAGGAGCAGGCATGGATCAGGCCGAGATGTGCCAGCGCTATCGTGGGTTCCTGGAAGCCTTCAGCCGCGAGGAACTCGACGTGCTGGACGGCTTGGCCATGCCGAACGTCCACTTTCGCGACCCGCTCAACGACACTCACGACATCAGCGGCATGAAGCGGGTGTTCGCGCGGCGTTTCGACGAGGTCGATGATCCACGCTTCATCGTCACCCATCAGGCGGTCGACCGCGATACCTGCTTTTTCCGCTGGCATTTCACCTGTCGGCCGCGCCAGAGCGGCCGGGGCCATCCGTGGATCATTGACGGCGTGTCGGAAGTCCGTTTCGGCAGCGACGGCCGGGCGGTCGAGCACATTGATTACTGGGATGCCGGCCATTACGTCTACGAGCGCATCCCGCTGTTCGGCTATCTGATTCGCTTTCTGCGCAAGCGGCTGGCGACGGCGCTGGGCTGACCGTTACCCTCCGTTACCAGATCCCTGTCTGGCCGACATACCCCTGTTGCCGAGCGGTGCTGTAATGGCAGTACCGAAAAGGTGAGGAACAGGAGGGTTCCATGAGGACCGTTCACAAGATTACCACCGCCGTTCTGGCTGGTGTGCTGGTCGCCGGTCTGGCCCTTCCCGCCGTTGGCGACGTGGTGCGTGGCCGCGACCTGATGACGCCGGCCGAATGGGAAACCCATCGCGCCGAGATGCTGGCCGCCAAGACTCCGGCCGAGCGTCAGGCGGTCGCCGAGAAGATGCAGCAGTTGTTGCAGACCCGGGCCACCGAGAAAGGCGATGTCCTGGCGTCGGAAACCGTCCGGCCGATGACCCGCTTCGGCCATGGCCCCGGCTTCGGCCCGCGCGCCGGTCATCCCGGTTGGGGCCCGTGCTGGGTCCGGTGACTCTTTCTGTAGAGAAATTAATCCTGGGAGCGCGGGCATCTTGCCCGCATCACCGATTGGGCCGGCAGAGCGTCGACGTCGTGGGCGGGCGAGGCGCCCGCGCTCCCAGGAAGGTTGCCTTTTTATCCCTGACGATGCATGCACGACGCATGAGCCATCAGCGCGGCGACAAATCGGCCGATGGCGTCGTCCAGCGAATCGTCATTGCGCACCACCGTGACCGAGTCGCCGCAGAGTGAGATAGCACTGGCCCGAGCCACCCGCTCCTGAATATCGGCGGAGTCTTCACGGCCGCGGGCCGCCAGGCGTTCGGCCAGCACTTCGACGGGGGCGCTGACCAGCAGGACATGCACCGGAGAAAAATGTCGGCGTGCCTCGTCAATGACCGTGCGCGAAACGTTGACCACCACCGAGCGGCCAGCCGCCAGCACCTCGGCGATCTCCGCGGGAATGCCGTAGGCTCTTCCATGGGCCTGCCAGACCAGGGCGAAGCCGCCGCCGGCCTGACGGGCGGTGAAGATTTCGGGGGAGACCGGGATATGATCCTCGGACCCGTCGGGCGGGCGGGTGATCAGGCGACGGGGGAAGTGAAATTCGTCGTTTTCGGCCAGTCGCCGGCGAGCGCCGCGAATCAGGCTGTCCTTTCCGGCGCCGCTGGGACCGACCACCAGGAAAAGCGTGCCACGCATCCTTGCTCCTTGCCTCTGCCAACGCGGCAAAGTCTAGGCATTGCGCGCGGCCGATGGCAGTGAAGAATCGGTGACGCTCGCCACGGCCGGGAAGCTCCCGGCCGTGGCGAGCGTCATGATCTTACCTGGGAGCCAGCACCATCACCATCTGACGCCCTTCGACACGCGGAAACTGTTCGACCTTACCGAGATCGTCGAGTTCCTCACGAACCTTGTCGAGCACCTTCAGGCCGATGTCCTGGTGGGCCATTTCACGGCCACGGAAGCGCATGGTGACTTTCACCTTGTCGCCTTCCTCCAGGAACTTCCGCATGCTGCGCATCTTGACCATGTAGTCGTTGTCATCAATGTTTGGTCGCAGCTTGATTTCCTTGACCTCGATGACCTTCTGCTTTTTGCGCGCTTCGTTGCGCTTCTTCTGGATTTCGTACTTATACTTTCCGAAATCAAGAATTTTGCAGACAGGCGGATCGGCATTCGGCGAGACCTCGACCAAGTCGAGCCCGGCCTCGCGAGCCATTTCCAAGCCTTCGCGAAGGGAAACCACGCCCACCATCTCGCCGTCGGCGTCGACCAGCCGGATGGAGCGGGAGTCGATTTCTTGGTTGACGCGCGGCCCATCTCGGTTGGGCGGCGCGGAAACAGGCGGCCTGGCTATTTAATCCCTCCTTCAGTAAAGCATACAGGACTGGCACGGCCACCGTGAACGGAGCCGTGCCAACGTTCATTCGCTAAACGACGCCCGTTTACACGGGCATCGCAGCTTCCCGGACGAGTGTAACGACTGCTTCGTCCAGCGCAAGGATTTCTTGGGCGTTTCCGCCCAAGCGACGCAAGGCGACGGTGCGCTGTTCGGCTTCCTTCTTGCCGACCACCAGCATCAGCGGGACTTTGGTCACGCTGTGCTCACGCACCTTGTAATTGATTTTTTCGTTGCGCAGATCGGTTTCCACTCGCAGACCGGCCTTGGCCAGAGCTGCCGCCACCTCGCGGGCGTAGTCGTCGGCCTCCGACGTGATGGTCGCCACCACCATCTGCAACGGCGCCAGCCACAGCGGGAACTTGCCGGCGTAGTTCTCGATCAGAATGCCGATGAAGCGTTCGAACGAGCCGAGAATGGCGCGGTGCAGCATCACCGGGCGGTGACGCTGGCCGTCCTCGCCGATGAAATGGGCATCCAGCCGCTCGGGCAGCACGAAATCAACCTGCAAGGTGCCGCACTGCCAGTCGCGGCCGATGGCGTCGCGCAGCACGAATTCCAGCTTGGGGCCATAGAAGGCGCCTTCGCCGGGGTTCAGCGTCGTCTCGAGTCCCGCCGCTTTCGACGCCTCGAGCAGGGCGCCTTCGGCCCGGTCCCAGATGTCATCGGCGCCAGCACGCTTTTCCGGCCGATCAGAGAATTTCACGCGCACATCGGTAAAGCCGAAATCGGCGTACATCTCTTTCAGCAGGCCGCAGAAGGCGATGGTTTCCGAGGTGATCTGATCCTCGGTGCAGAAGATATGGGCATCGTCCTGGGTGAAGGCGCGCACCCGCATGATGCCGTGCAGTGCCCCCGACGGCTCATAACGGTGGCACGAGCCGAACTCGGCCATGCGCAGCGGCAGGTCGCGATAGCTCTTGATGCCCTGACGATAGATCTGCACATGGCAGGGGCAGTTCATCGGCTTGATGGCCAGCGTCAGGTCTTCTTCCGAGCTGGTCGCCAGGAACATGGCCTGACGGAACTTTTCCCAGTGGCCCGAGGCCTCCCACAGCCGCTTGTCGACGAGCTGCGGCGTCTTGACCTCGACATAGTTCGCGCGCTCCAGCTTGGTGCGCACATAGGTTTCGATCGAGCGCCACAGGGTCCAGCCTTTGGGGTGCCAGAACACGCTGCCGACTGCTTCCTCCTGGAGATGGAACAGGTCCATCTCGCGGCCAAGTCGGCGGTGGTCGCGCTTTTCGGCCTCCTCCAGCATGTGCAGATAGGCGTCCAGGTCTTTCTTGTCGAACCAGGCGGTGCCGTAGATGCGTTGCAGCATCTCGTTGCGCGAATCGCCGCGCCAATAGGCGCCGGCCAGCTTCATCAGCTTGAAGGCTTTGCCGAGCTTGGCGGTCGACGGCAGATGCGGGCCGCGGCACAGGTCAATGAACGCGCCCTGGCGGTACAGGGTGATCTTCTGGCCGGCGGGGATGCTGCCGATCAGTTCGGCCTTGTACTTTTCGCCCAGGTTCAGGAAGAAGGCGACGGCCTCGTCGCGGTCCCAGACCTCGCAGGTGATCGCCTCGTCACGCTCGACGATCTGGCGCATACGCGCCTCGATCTTCTCAAGGTCGTCGGGGGTGAACGGCGTCGGCCGGGCAAAGTCATAATAGAAGCCGTTCTCGATGCTCGGACCGATGGTCACCTGAGCCTCGGGATACAGTTCCTTGACCGCTTCGGCCATCACATGGGCGGCGTCGTGACGCAGCAGTTCCAGCGCGTCGGCGCCATCCTTGGCGGTCACGATGGCCAGCGCGGTGTCGGTCTCCAGGCGGGTCGACAGATCTTTCATCTGACCATCGACGCGGATCGCCAGGGCGGCCTTGGCCAGGCCGGGACCGATATCGCGCGCGACGTCCAGACCGGTGACCGGGCCGGGAAACTGCCGCACGCTGCCGTCAGGCAGGGTAATCGCAACCATGGAAGCCTTGCTCTGCTGGGGTAGGGATCAACGAACGCCGGACTCTAAGCCGATTCGCGGAGGTGTCAAGCCGGCCGCCCGGAACATCGCCGACTCGGTTGGGCTTATCCCTCGCGCTTGAGCCACTCGACCCGGCCGACACCGCCCGAGCGGCCAAGTCGCCGGTGCAGTTCGGGCACCAGCCGGGCCAGAGTCTCGTCGATCTGCCACGGCGGGTTGACAATGGCCAGGCCGCAGCCATTCAGCCGGGCCGGTGTGTCCTCGGGATGGATCAGCAATTCGGCGACCAGGATCTGCTTGGCCGGCAGGGTCGCCAGCTCCTGATGAAACGCGGCGATTGGCGGGCGATCCTTGATCGGGTACCACACCACATAGGTTCCGTTGGCCCAGCGCAGCAGCGCCGCGGCCAAGCCATGGCAGATGCGGGTAAATTCGTCCTTGATCTCGAAAGGCGGGTCGATCAGTACCATGCCGCGCCGCTCGGGCGGCGGCAGCAACCCCTTCAGCGCCTCGTAGGCGTCGCGGTGATGCACCGCCACCTGCGGGTCGCCGGAGAAATTGCCCTTGAGCAGCCGCACATCATCGGGATGCAGCTCGGTCAGCACCAGCCGGTCACCCGGCCGCATCGCCCGGCGGGCGAACAGCGGACTGCCCGGATAGAAGCGGATCTCGCCGGGGGCGTTGACCTCATGCAGCGCGGCGACGAAGTCGGCCAGCTCGGGCGGCGGCGGCTCGGCCAGCAGGCGCACCACGCCCTCCTGCCACTCACCGGTCCGGCCGGCGGCATCGCCCCACAGATCGTACAGGCCGACTCCGGCATGAACGTCGAACACCGCGAACGGCGTTTCTTTGCGGCGCAGATGTCCCAGCAGCAGCGTCAGGACGACGTGTTTGAAAACATCGGCGAAATTGCCGGCGTGATAAGCATGACGATAGTTCATAGGCAGCTTTTTAGGCCGGTCGAGGCCGCTGGGTAAAGCGCCCCGTGCGGAGCGGGCACACCGCACGCATTTACATAAAAGATAGATAAAATTTTACGCTTGCCGGTGACCGAGCGCGGTTATATCTACGGTGCTACGGGGGGGAGTGGCCATGGAACTGGATTGCCAATTGACGCGCATGGGTGATGCCGAGGTGTTTTGCGCTTATTGCAGTGCAACAACCGAGCATAAGCAGTACCATAATGGCCGACATCGACTGTATCTGTGCGCTGCTTGCGCCACGCTGACGACCTCGAACAGTCGCGACCGCGCGGCGGCTCGGGCGATCAAGGATTAAGGCGGATGACGCGTGAATTCCTGACCATGGTGCTGATCCTCGCGGCCGCATCGGACGCGGCGGCAGCGCAAAGTACCGAGCGCTGGTCGATGACCTGCCGCCAGACGGAGGCCGGGCGCCAGTGCGATATGACCGTGGCGCTGCCGTTCCGTTCGCGCAAGAGCACCGACAATCCGGTCGTCGCCTCGTGGAGCGTGATCAATCGGGCCATCGGCATCGACGAGACGCTGGAAGTCCGTATCGACGATCATCTGTTGCCAAGTTACCGTGTGGTCGGCATCACCGAGCAGGATCGCCATAGCATGACGCAACCGCGGGCACCGAAAGGCGACATTCCTGGCGGGCCCCTGCGCGACGCGCTGGTGGCCGGACGCGAGCTGAGCGTGGTGCTGATCGACGAAGCCACCGGCCGCCAAGCGGCGGCCAAGCTGCCGGCCGCCGGCTTCGAAGCCGCTCTTGCCGCGATGATGAGCGAAATCGCTAAGGGCGCGAACCGGCAATAGTTCGCCACCGGCCTTGGGCGACGGCCGGAAATAACCGATGCAAGTGACCGAGCGGTGCTAACGAAATGCGCTCCGGTGAGTGACCTGCTGCCGGAAAGATTGCAGGTAACGCAGATAAACGCAGATACCAACGGATGAACGCAGATAAGGTAATGATTGCCAACGGCCTGATCACTTTGTCAGTGTGATCGAATTTGTTCCGGCATTCCATGCCTTGATGACCTTGAAAAAGTTTTGACTTCCGGCGATCGTCACTCAAGCGACGATCTGCGGTTCTGACGGATGCATCCGTGTTCATCCGTGTTCATCCGTGGATATCTGCGTTCATCTGCGTTACCTGCGATGCAAGCCGCATCGACATCGCGGAGCGTCAGGGTCGATGTCGCAGTTATTTGCGGTCGTCGCCTTGGGGCCGACCCGCCGTAGCGCGGAGCGCGCCCGGCGAGGGCCCTTTCTTAATGAGATGGCGCGTCACGACGTCACGACGGGAGTGCGTTCCGTTGCGCATCCGTGTTATACCCCGCCCGTCATAAGCCATACGCCTGGAGCCCGTCATGACCGCCATTCGCCGCGCGCTGTTTTCCGTTTCCGACAAGACCGGCCTGGTCGATTTCGCCCGGTTCCTGGCCGAGCGCGGCGTCGAGATTCTGTCGACCGGCGGCACCGCCAAGGCGATGCGCGACGCTGGCGTCGCCGTCAAGGATGTGGCCGAGCACACCGGCTTCCCCGAGATGCTCGACGGCCGGGTCAAGACCCTGCATCCGCTGGTGCATGGCGGCATTCTGGGCATTCGCGGCAATGCCGAGCACGAGTCGGCCATGGCGGCCCACGGCATCGCGCCGATCGACCTGGTGGTGGTGAACCTGTATCCGTTCGAGGCCACCGTGGCCAAGGGTGCCGCCTTCGAGGATTGCGTCGAGAACATCGACATCGGTGGTCCGGCGCTGATCCGCGCCGCCGCCAAGAACCACGATTCGGTGACGGTGGTGGTCGATGCCGCCGACTATCCGGCGGTGATGGAGGAAATGGCGGCTCAGGGGGGTGCGACCTCGCTGGATCTGCGCAAGCGCCTCGCCGCCACCGCCTACGCCCGCACCGGCGCCTATGATGCCGCGATCAGCCAGTGGTTCGCCGGTCAGGTCGGCGAGGCCTTCCCGCGTCGTATCGCCGTCGGCGCCGAGCTGAAGCAGACCCTGCGTTACGGCGAGAACCCGCATCAGCAGGCGGCCTTTTACGTTACCGGCGAGAAGCGCCCGGGCATCGCCACCGCAGTGCAGTTGCAGGGTAAGGAACTGTCCTACAACAACCTGAACGACACCGATGCCGCCTTCGAACTGGCCGCCGAATTCGATCAGCCGACCGTCGCCATCATCAAGCACGCCAATCCCTGCGGCGTGTCCAGCGGCGCCACGCTGCAAGAGGCCTATGAGCGGGCCCTGTCCTGCGATCCGGTCAGCGCCTTCGGCGGCATCATCGCCGTCAACCGCAAGCTCGACGTTGCCGCCGCCATGGAGATGACCAAAATCTTCACCGAGGTGGTCATTGCCCCCGAGGTCGACGAAGAGGTCAAGGCGATCTTCGCCGCCAAGAAGAATCTGCGGCTTCTGGTCACCGGCGGCATGCCCGACCCGACGACGGCGGGCATGACCCTGCGCACCCTGGCGGGCGGCTATCTGTTGCAGAACCGCGACAACGGCCGCGTCAGCCTGGACGGGCTGAAGGTGGTGACCAAGCGGGCGCCGACCGATCAGGAGTTGCAGGATCTGCTGTTCGCCTTCCGGGTGTGCAAGCACGTCAAATCCAACGCCATCATCTATGTCAAGGACGGTGCCACCGTCGGCATCGGCGCCGGCCAGATGAGCCGCGTCGACTCCTCGCGCATTGCCTCGTGGAAAGCCGGTGAAGCGGCCAAGGCGGCCGGCTGGGACCAGCCGAAGACCATCGGCTCGGTGGTTGCCTCCGACGCTTTCTTTCCCTTCGCCGACGGCCTGCTTGCCGCCGCCGAAGCCGGCGCCACCGCGGTGATCCAGCCGGGCGGCTCGATGCGCGACGCCGAAGTGATCGCCGCGGCCGACGAAAAGGGCTTGGCCATGGTGTTCACCGGGATGCGCCATTTCCGTCACTGATGCCCGGCGAGGCGTGCATGCCCGTCGCCATCCGCCCCGCCCGCCCCGAGGACAGCGCCGTCATTCTGGCGCTGATCCAGCGGCTTGCCGCGTTCGAGGGCGCGGCGGATGGCATCGCCCTGACCGAACCGGTCATCCGCCGTGACGCCTTCGGTGACCAGCGCCGGTTCGAGGTGCTGCTCGCCGAACGGGGCGGGGTGGCGTGCGGTCTGGTCACCCTGCTGACCTCCTATTCCAGTTGGAACGGCGCGCCCACCCTGGTGGTGCATGACCTGTTCGTCGAGTCCGAGGCCCGTGGCAGCGGCGCCGGGCGCGCCCTGCTGACCGCCGCCGCACGACTGGCGCAGGATCGCGGCTGCTGCCGCATGGATGTCAACGTGGTCGCCTGGAATGACCCGGCACGGCGCTTCTATGCCGGACTGGGATTTGCGCCGCTACAGGATTGGTTGCCCTACCGGCTGGACCGGGACGGGGTGGAGCGGCTGGCGGAATAGCTTTCCAGGAATCACCCCAGCCGCAACAGCTTGTGGCAAAGCCCTTGCCCAGGCACGGGATTTATGGTTACCATCCGGCGCCTCACAGGTTCCCCATTTGATCCCCCGGTATCCCCAAAGGGTGCCGTCGTGTTGCTCCGAGTCGGAGGTTCGATGCCTATTGTTGAATCGGTCTCCGCCTGTCGCGGGGGCGCGAGCCCATGCTGATTGCCGCAGCCGCCCTGTCGCTGCTGGTTCTGGCCATGGTCGCCGTGGTCGCCGGGCGTTTTCCGGTTGTCCATCGCATGGTCTATGGCGCGACGATGGTTGCCGCCCTGGTCCTGACCGGCGGCGCGCTCGACCATCTGACCGGAATGTCTGCCGGTGAGGCGCCCACCACGGTGTTGCCCATCGGCCTGCCCTGGCTGCAAGCGCATTTCCGGCTGGACACCCTGACCGCCTTCTTCATGGCGATGATCAACGCGGTCGCCGCGCTGGCCAGCCTGTTCGCCATCGGCTACGGCACCCATGTGCCCGAGCATCGCCGGGTGACGCCCCTGTTTCCGCTGTTCCTGTTCGGCATGAACATGGTGCTGCTGGCCGATGACGCCTTCAGCTTCCTGGTGTCGTGGGAGTTCATGTCGCTGTCGTCCTGGCTGCTGGTGCTGTCCGATCACCGGTCCGAGACCAATCGCGAAGCGGCGCGCATCTATCTGATCATGGCGGTAGCCGGAACCTTCTGCCTGCTGGCCATGTTCGGCCTGCTGTCGGGCTATGGCGGCGACTATACCTTTGCCACCATGCGCCACACCGAACTGAGCGGCCTGCCGGCCCATCTGGTGGTGGTGCTGCTGCTGTTCGGCGCCGGCTCGAAGGCCGGTCTGGTGCCGCTGCACGCTTGGCTGCCGCTGGCCCATCCGGCTGCGCCCAGCCATGTGTCGGCGCTGATGTCCGGGGTAATGACCAAGGTGGCGTTGTACGCCATCATCCGCGTGCTGTTCGATCTCAACGGCGGTGTCGTCTGGTGGTGGGGCGCGGTGATGATGGTGGTGGGCGCGGTCACTGCGGTGGTCGGCGTGCTCTACGCCATGATGCAGACCGACCTGAAGCGCCTGCTGGCCTATTCGACGGTGGAAAACGTCGGCATTATTGTTGTCGCCCTGGGGCTGGCGCTGGCCTTCCTCGACAGCGGTGACCGGCTGTCGGCGGCGCTGGCGCTGGTGGCGGGGCTGTATCACGCGCTCAATCACTCATTCTTCAAAAGCCTGCTGTTTCTCGGCGCCGGTGCGGTGCTGGGCTCGACCCACGAGCGCAACCTGAATACCCTGGGCGGCCTGCTCAAGCGGATGCCGATCACCGGCACCACCTTTCTGGTGGGTGCTGCGGCGATTTCGGCGTTGCCGCCGCTCAATGGCTTCGTGTCGGAATGGCTGGTGTTCCAGGCGCTGTTCCGCGGTCCGGCGCTGCCGCATTGGACCATGAAATTCGGCATTCCGGTGGTCGGCGCCCTGCTGGCGCTGGCCGCGGCACTGGCCGCCGCCTGTTTCGTGCGGGCCTATGGCATCGCTTTTCTCGGCCGGGCGCGCAGTGCCGCCGCCGCCCATGCGGTCGAGGTCAACGCGCCGATGCGCTGGGCGCTGCTGGCGCTGGCCGGCATCTGCGTGGTGCTCGGCGTGCTGCCGGTGGTCGTGTCGACCGCCCTCGCCTTCGTCGTCAATCCGCTGATCGACGTGCAGATGAATCCTGCGGCCGGGATGGGCTGGCCGTGGCTGAGTCCGACCGGGTCGGTCAAGGGCTCGTACAGCGCCACCGTGGTCATCCTGGTGGGTGGCCTGCTGCTGTTGGCGGCGCGCTTCGCTGTCCGTGTGTGGGGCGTGCGCAAGCTGCGCCGGGCGCCGGCCTGGGACTGCGGTCACGCCGAAGACATCGCCAACGCCCAATACACCGCCGATTCCTTCGCCCAGCCGATACGGCGGGTGTTCGGCTCGACCCTGTTCGCGGCGCGCGAGGAGGTCGAGATGCCCATGCCCGGCGACATGGAACCGGCCCGCCACCGTGTCATCATGCGCGATCCGGTCTGGGATTTCCTGTATGTGCCGATTGGCGTGGCCGTCGGCCGTATCGCCGATCTGGTCAACCGATTGCAGTTCCAGACGGTGCGGCGCTACCTGTTGCTGATGTTCCTGACCCTGGTGTTCCTGCTGATCCTGGTGGCGGTGCGGCGATGAGCGCGATTGTCTGGCAGTTGCTGCATGCCTTGCTGATGGTGGGGCTGGCGCCATTGGTAACCGGCATCGTCCGTCTGGCCAAGTCCCGGTTGCAGGGACGGCGCGGGCCGTCGCCGCTGCAACCCTATCGCGACCTGTACCGGCTGTTGCAGAAGGAAGCCATCGTTGCCGACTCGGCGTCGTGGCTGTTCCGCGTTGCCCCGTATCTGATCTTTACCGCCACCTGGACCGGTGCCGCCATCGTTCCGGCCTTCACCAGCGACATGACCCTGGTGCCGGCCGCCGACCTGATCGCCCTGGTGGCGATGCTGGGAGTGGCGCGTTTTTTCACCGCGCTGGCCGGCATGGATGTGGGTACGGCGTTTGGCGGCATCGGCTCCAGCCGCGAGATGATGATTGCGTCCCTGGCCGAGCCGGCCATGCTGATGATGACCTTCAGCCTGTCGCTGCTGGCCGGAACCACCGCCCCGGCGGGGATCGGCGCCTTCGTGCTGAAGGGCGGCATCCATCTGGATGTCTCCGCCGGCTTGGCGCTGCTCTCTCTGCTGATGGTGGCCATCGCCGAAAACGGCCGCATCCCGGTCGACAACCCGTCGACCCATCTCGAGCTGACCATGGTGCACGAGGCCATGGTGCTGGAATATTCCGGCCGTCATCTGGCACTGATCGAAGCCGCCGGCATGGTTCGGCTGCTGCTGTACATGACCCTGATCGCCAGCATCTTCGCCCCCTGGGGCATCGCTCAACCCGACGAGCCGGCGGTATTCGCGGTCACCGGTCTGCTGCTGTTTCTGGTCAAGGTGGTGCTGATGGCGGTGGCGCTGGCGGTGTTCGAGACCTCGATTGCCAAGATGCGGGTGTTCCGCGTTGCCGACTTCCTGGGCGGCGCGCTGCTGCTGGCGTTGCTGGCGACCATCTTCATCTACGTGTCGGAGGCGGTATGACCTACGAACCGTTGGCCTACGAGTTCGACGTCGCCCACATGATCGACGCCATGGTGCTGATGTTCGGCTTTCAGTTGCTCTATCAGCGGCGCATGCAGTCGGTACTGCGCAGTTTCGCCTTGCAGGCGGTAGCGCTGGCGGCAGCAGCAGCTTGGCAGGCGCATGTTCAGCGCGCCCCGCATCTCTACGCCACCGCGGCCATCGCCCTGGTGTTCAAGGGCATGATCGTGCCGTTCGCGCTCAACTGGCTGGTGGTCAAGCTGGGCATCCATCGCAATGTCGAGACGGCGCTGGGCATCGGCCCGAGCATGATCGTCGGTGTCGCCCTGGTGGCGCTGTCGATTCTGCTGGTGCTGCCGGTGACCGGCAAGGCGACCGCCCTGACCCGCGAGAGTCTGGCGCTGGCCATGTCGGTGATTCTGCTGGGCATGCTGATGATGATCACCCGCCACAACGCGGTGACTCAGGTGGTCGGCTTCATGGCGCTGGAAAACGGCCTGATCCTGGCCGCGGTCGGCGCCAAGGGCATGCCGCTGGTGGTGGAAATCTCCATCGCCTTTTCGGTGCTGGTGGCGATGATCCTGTTCGGCATCTTCTTCTTCCAGATTCGTGAGCGGTTCGACAGCCTCGATCTGCGTTACCTTGAATACTATCGAGGGGATCGACAATGATCCTGGGACTGCTTCCCCAGGTTGCCTGGATTCTGGGTTTCCCGCTGGTCGGGGCGCTGGTGCTGGCCTTGCTGCCGGCGTGGCGCTGGGCAGCGTGGGGCAATGTGGTGATCTCCGGCGGTACGCTGGTGGCTGCGGCGATGCTGCTCGGCCAGCCGCTGCCGCGGCCGACCCGGATGTTCCTGATCGACCCGTTCAACATCTATCTGGTGGTGCTGACCGCCTTCGTCGCCTTCACCACGGCGATCTTCAGCGCTGCCTATATCAGTCGCGAGGCCAAGGCCGGGCAGCTTGACGCCAAGCACCTGCGTTTCTACCACGGCATGTATCAGGCCTTCGTCTTTTCCATGCTGCTGGCGCTGACCGCCAACAATATCGGTCTGATGTGGGTCGCGGTCGAGGCGGCGACCCTGACGACGGTGCTGATGGTCAGCCTGTACCGCACCCGCGCGGCCATCGAAGCGGCGTGGAAGTACTTCATCCTGTGCAGCGTCGGCATCGGCATGGCACTGTTCGGCACCACCCTGGTCTATCTGGCGGCTCAGCCGGTGATGGGCGAGGGCGAACTGGCCATGGCCTGGTCCTATCTGGTGATCGCGGCACCCGGCTTTCAGCCCGACCTGCTGTCACTGGCCTTCGTCTTCCTGCTGGTCGGCTATGGTACCAAGACCGGTCTGGCACCGCTGCATGCCTGGCTGCCCGATGCCCATGCCGAGGGTCCGACGCCCATTTCGGCGGTGCTGTCCGGCCTGCTGCTCAACGTCGCGCTTTACGCTCTGCTGCGCTTCAAGATGATCATGGCGGCCAACGGCCAATCCATGCTGCCCGGCCCGCTGATGATCGCCATGGGGTTGTCGTCGGTCAGTCTGGCGGCGTTCATGCTGTACCGGCGCGGTGACATCAAGCGGCTGTTCGCCTATTCGTCGATCGAACATATGGGCATCATCACCTTCGCCTTCGGCATCGGCGGCGCGGTGGCCAATTTCGCCGGGCTGATGCATATGACCATGCATTCCCTGACCAAGTCGGCGATCTTCTTTGGCGTCGGCATCATCACCCAGAATGCCGGCACCAAGCATATGGACTCGATCCGCGGCCTGACGGTCAGCCATCCGGCGCTCGGCTGGGCGTTCCTGGTGGCCGTGCTGGCCATTGCCGGCCTGCCGCCGATGGGCATTTTCATGAGCGAGTTCCTGGTGGTCAGCTCCGCCTTCGCCCGCGAGCCGCTGCTGACGCTGCCGCTGGCCTTCGGCCTGATGGTCGGCTTCGGCGCCCTGCTGCACCGGTTGCAGGGCCTGTCGTTCGGCGAGCCGCTGCCCATGCGCGGCCACGCCCATCCCGGCTTCGCGCTGAGCGCTCTGGCGCTGGCGCCGATGTTCGCTCATATCGCGCTGGTTCTGGTGGCCGGCCTTTACCTGCCCGCGCAGCTGGTCGACTGGTTCCAGCGCGTCGCCGGACTTCTGGGGTAGCCGCCATGCTGGGCCAATTTTCGCTGATTGATTTCCTGTCCAGCGGCCGCCGTGTCGAGGCGCACCGGCCCTGGCCGCGCTTCGTGCTGGACGATGCCGGCTGGCGTCGGCTGACCCATCAACTGGGGGTCTCCGACTGGGTGGTGCTCGGCCTGTGGGCCGATGCCGCCGAGGTTCATGTGGCGCTGCACGACGAGGAACTGGGCGAGGTCGCCGTTGCTTCGATGCCCGTCGCCGAACGCCGCGCCTTCGCCTCCCTGACCGCCATCCGCCCCGGCGTGCTGCGGCTGGAACGCGCCGTGCAGGATCTGTACGGCTATGTGCCGCTGGGTCTGGTCGATCAACGGCCGTGGCTCGACCATGGGCGTTGGCCGCGCCGGGCGCCGCTGTCCAACAGCCGCACCCCGCCCTCGGTCGAGCCCTATCGCTACAAGTTCCTGCCGGTCGAGGGCGAAGGGCTGCACCAGATTCCGGTCGGCCCGGTCCATGCCGGCATCATCGAGCCGGGCCATTTCCGTTTCACCTGCCAGGGTGAGACGGTGGTGCGGCTGGAGCAGCGGCTGGGCTACCAGCACAAGGGCATCGAAAGCCTGATGGCCGGCAAGCCCATTGATCAGGCGGCGCGGTTGGCCGGGCGCATCTCGGGCGACTCGACCGTCGCCTATGCCATCGCCTTCGCCCGTGCTGTCGAGGCCGCCTCCAGCATGGAGGCGCCGCCGCGCGCCGTCTATCTGCGCGCGATCATGGCCGAGCTGGAACGCATCGCCAACCATGTCTTCGACTTCGGCGCGGTGTGCAACGATGCCGCCGCCGCGCTGGTCCTCGCCGAGGCCGCCACCCTGCGCGAGCGGATCCTGCACTCGAACCTGGAGATGTTCGGTCATCGCCTGATGATGGACCGGGTGGTGCCGGGGGGCGTGACCGTCGATCTGAGCCCCGGGCAGGCCAAGGCCCTGTTCAATCTGGTGACCATGGTGCGAGCCAAGGCCGAGACGCTGTTCGCCTTGTACGACAATATGCCGTCGTTGCTGGACCGGACCACGGGAACCGGCGTGGTCTCGGCCAGTCTGGCGCATCGCTTCGGTGCCGGCGGCTTTGTCGGCCGCGGCTCCGCCCGCGGCTTCGACTGCCGCAAGACGCCGGGTTACGCCCCCTATGACGACCTGGATTTCGAGGTTCCCATTCACCCGAGCGGCGATGTGCATGCCCGGCTGATGATTCGCCAGGACGAAATCCGCGCTTCGCTGGGACTGATCGAACAGTTGCTCGACCGGCTGCCGGCCGGGCCGTTGCAGAACCCGGTGCCGACCCGCGGCGGCGAGGGCATGGCCCTGGTCGAGGCGTTCCGCGGCGACCTGCTGATCTGGCTGCGCCTGTCCGAGGTCGGCCGGGTGGTCCGCTGCCACGCCCGCGACGCGTCGTGGTTCCAATGGCCGCTGCTGGAAGCCTGCATCGAAGGCAACATCGTCGCCGACTTCCCGCTGTGCAACAAGTCGTTCAACTGCTCCTATTCGGGGCAGGATATGTAGCGTTTTTTGAATAGTGAATTTTACCCGGTGACCGGACCATGCCGCTGATCAAGATCCTTGCCCGCAACCTGTTCGGCCACAGCCGCACCATCCCGGCGCCGGTCGCCGATCAGGATGCCGTTGCCGAGCTGGCGGGGCGACTGCACGAGCACAGCCAGCAAAAGCTCGGCCGCAGTCTGCGCATTCGCGAGGTCGATGCCGGCTCCTGCAATGGCTGCGAGCTGGAAATCCACATGCTCGGCAATCCGGTCTACGATCTGGCCCGGTTCGGTATTGATTTCGTCGCCTCGCCGCGCCATGCCGACGTGCTGATGGTCACCGGCCCGGTCACCACCAACATGGCCGAAGCCCTGAAACGCACCTACGACGCCACGCCGGCCCCCAAATGGGTGGTGGCGGTGGGAGATTGCGGCAAGGACGGCGGCTGCTTCGCCGGATCGTATGCGGTGGTCGGTGGTGTATCGGCGGTGGTGCCGGTCGATCTGCATATTCCCGGCTGCCCACCAACGCCGCTGGCGCTGTTGACCGGGTTGCTGGCGCTGCTGGAAACCCAGTCGGATTAGAGCGTGATCCGATCAGGTTGGATCACGCTCCAGCGGCCATTGCGGCCGCGGCCAAGCGCGGAGCGCGCCCGGCGCGGGCAGATATAATCTGCTACAGGTCGATTCGTTCGAGAGCCAGGTAATAGATGATCGCGCCGGCCGGCAATACCGTATCGGTGGGCGGGTTCACCAAGACCTCGCCGATTCGCCCGGGCACGGCATAGGCCAGCAGCAGCGCGTCATGCTGGCGCTTGAGGAACTCCAGTGCCTCGCCGAAGGTGCGGCCGACCAGATCGGCGGGCAGCGCCGCACTGAACTGGGTCTGGCCCACCAGATTGGAAAAAATCTCGTGCCCGACCCGCGAGGACCACGGGTCGTGCAGCGCGCGAATCAGCAATTCATCGGTCAGCGGCCGGACGCATTCGATACGGTTGCTGATGCAGTTGATCAGATGTTCATGATGAGCCCCGGCGACGCAGGCCACCACATGGCACTCGGGCCGCACCGTGGGCGCCACGGCGACCACCGCGGCCAGCGTCTGGTCGTCGCTGTCGGCATGGATCAGGATGGTCAGGGCCGAGGCGACGCCGGCTCGCTCCAGCACGTCCAGATCGCCAAGATTGTCGCCATGCACGAATGAAATCCGGCCGGGCAGCGGGTTTTCCTGCAACTTGGAGGACACGAGCACCACATCGTCCGAGTATTTCGGATCGAAGATGATCATGTCGATCACATGGATGGTCGGCTTACCGTGCCAGCCGAAGACCACGGTGTGCTTGTCGAGATAGTGGAACGAGGACATGCCGAGATTTCCTCTGCGCATCACCTGCAAAACGCTGGTGGCGACCTTGCCGATCACCGCGCCCAACAGGGCGATGCCACCGATCATGTTGAACACCACGACGACGATGCGGCCACCGGTGGAACTGGCCGTGAAATCGCCATAGCCGGTAGAGGTCGCCGTAACGATCCAATGCCACCAGATATTTTGCGGGAGAAGGATTGGCGCGTCGGCGGGCTCGAACAGGGCCAAACCGGCCCAACTGATCCCGAACAGCCCCAGTCCGGTCAGCGCCAGCGCTCCCCAGCCGATGGAGCCCAACTGCACGAAGACGTGACCAAGGAGGCGGCGCAGCAGAACGATCATGGCGCTTAGCGGCTGCGAACGACTTCGACCTGGACCTCTGCCGTGCCGGCCAGGGCCAGTTGCTGCGCCGCGGCTTTCGACAGGTCGAGAACCCGGGACTTGCTGCCGTGCGGGCCGCGATCGTTGACGGTGACCAGCACCGACTTGCCATTGCGCAGGTTCGTGACCTTGAGCACGCTGCCGAAGGGCAGCCGGCGATGAGCCGCCGTCGCTTTGGTCTGGCGGAAGACGTCGCCGCTGGCGGTCCGGCGGCCGTCGAAGCGATCGGCGTAGACCGAGGCGGTCCCCCGTTCGGCGGCATCAGCACCCGCTGTCATGCACAGCATGGTCAGCGCTCCCGCAATCATTCCCAAACGCATGCCGTTCCCTTCAGACACCAACAGGCTCGATCAGGTTGATGAAAAATACCGATCGTGTAAACAAAAAAGCGCCTCACCCCGGGCATAAGGGTAGTCCGTTCGCGCAAAAGGATAAGGGTCCGGGGACGACATGAAGCGGAATTCATCGCCGCGACACGCGGCTGTCAGCTCAGTGTGTCACTGTCTCCCCACAGCGATTGGATACCCCCTCCCCATCGCCCAGCACCCGCAGGCTCCGGCCTGCCACCAGCAACAGGGCACCAGCCCCGGCGTTGTCGCGAGCGCCCGGGCGATCAGGGTGTTCCCTCCTGTGCCTCGGTGACGCGCTTCGTGACATCGCGGCGCGTCACCGCTTTTATTGGGGGTCGCGGACCGCCCCGCGGACATGCGAGACTGAGCTATGCGTCTGCTGCTGATCGAAGATGATGCCAAGACCAGCGCCTATGTGCGCAAGGGCCTGAGCGAAAGCGGCCACGTCGTCGACGAGGTCGCCGACGGTCACGACGGCCTGTTTCAGGCGACCACCACGCCCTATGACGTGGCGATCGTCGATCGCATGCTGCCCGGTCTGGACGGCCTGGCGGTGGTCAAGGCGATGCGGGCCGCCGGGGTGGCGACGCCGGTGCTGTTCCTGTCGGCGTTGGGTCAGGTGGATGAGCGGGTCAAGGGGCTGCGCGCCGGTGGCGACGATTACCTGGCTAAGCCTTTCGTCTTTTCCGAACTGCTGGCTCGCGTCGAGGCCCTGGGCCGGCGGCGCGGTGAGGCGCTGGTGGCGACCCGGTTGCAGGTCGGCGATCTGGAAATTGATCTGCTGCAACGCTCGGCCAGACGTGCCGGCAAGCCCATTGATCTGCTGGCCCGCGAATACCGCATCCTGGAATATCTGATGCGTCACGCCGGGCAGGTGGTGACTCGGACCATGCTGCTCGAGGGGGTCTGGGACTATCACTACGACCCGCAGACCAACGTCATCGACGTTCATATCAGCCGGCTGCGGCATAAGATCGACAAGGGCTTCGACAAGCCCATGTTGCAGACCGTCCGCGGTGCCGGGTATTGCCTCCGTGCTCCTGATTAGGTTTCTGCGCACCAGCACCTTTCGCCTGACCGCGCTGTATGCCGCGGTGTTCGGGGCGTCGGTGCTGGCCATTCTCGCCTTTATCTACTGGTCGACCGCCCAGTCGATCGAGCGCCAGACCGAAGAGGCGATTCTTGACGAAATCGAAATCCTGCAACAGCGTTTTCAGTCCGGCGGCACCCGTGCGCTGATCAATGCGATCAGTGACCGGGCCGCTCCCGAGGCGTTGGGCAACGGCGTCTATCTGCTGACCACGGCCGATCACCGGCGCCTCGCCGGCAATCTCAAGCAATGGCCGGCCAGCGCCCCACGCACCGATCCCTGGCTGTTCTTCCATCCCAACAGCGGCGAGATTGCCGCCCTGGGGCGCATTTTCGACCTGCCCGACGGGCTGTCGCTGCTGGTCGGCCGACGAATCGCCGAGTTGGAGCGGTTTCACGAGGTCATGCTGGAGGCCATGCTGTGGGCTCTGGTCGGTACCCTGGCGCTGGGCATCGGCGGCGGACTGGCGGTCAGCCGCCACACCCTGCACCGCATCGACGCCATCAACCTTGACGCCGCTCGGGTGATGCGCGGCGACATGGCCCACCGTATGGCCACCGACGGCAGCGGCGATGAATTCGACCGGCTGGTGCATACCCTGAACGAGATGCTGACGCAGATCGAACAGTTGATGACCGGCATCCGCACCGTCGCCAACAACATCGCCCATGATCTGCGCAGTCCGCTGACCCGCATGCGCGGCGAACTCGAGCGGGCGGTGGGCCATGGTGGGGCGGCGGAGGACTTGCGCGATACCTGCGCCCAGGTGATGGCCGAGGCGGACAATCTGCTGGTGACCTTCAACGCCATGCTGTCCATCGCCGAAGCCGAAGCGGGCATGGCGGTGGCCGAGATGTGCCCGGTAGACCTGACGGCGATCGCCGAGGACATCGCCGACCTGTACGGCCCGGTCGCCGAGGACCAGGGACTCACCCTGGAGGCCGCCGCCGTTCCCGGTGTCGTGGTCGCCGGTAATCGCGAATTGCTGTTTCAGGCGCTGACCAATCTGGTGGACAACGCCATCAAGTACACGCCGCCGCCCGGTCGCGTACGCATTGAGGTCGAGGCGCTGGGCGCGGTGGTGGAACTGCGGGTGGTCGACAGCGGATTCGGCATTCCCGCGGAGGAACGGGAAAATGTGCGGCAGCGCTTCATTCGCCTGGACGAGAGCCGTTCGACTCCGGGCAATGGCCTGGGCCTCAGTCTGGTCTCAGCCATCGCCCGACTGCATCGGGCACAACTGGTGCTGTGCGATGCCGAGCCCCGCGGCCTGAGCGCGATCCTGCGGTTTCCGGTGTAAGGCGACGACCGCAAATAACCGATGCAAGTGGTCGAGCGGCGATATCGAAATACGCCCCGGTGAGTTACCTGCGGCCTGAGAGATCGCAGGTAACGCAGATGAACACGGATGCTGGAGCGGTTTCCGACCAAGTCGGATACCGCTCCAGCTTTTTATCAGCCCTCGCCGGGCGCGCTCCGCGCTTGGCCGCCGCCTCAACGGCGGCTGGAGCATTTTCCAACCTGATCGGAAAACGCTCTAACGGATGAACGCAGATAATGTAATGATTGCGAACAGCTTGGTCATTTTGTCATTGCGACCGAGTCTGTTCCGGCATTCTATCCCTTGATGGCCTTGAAAATGTTTTGTTTACCGGCGCTCGTCACCAGAGTAATAATCTGCGATTCTGGGAGATACATCCGTGTTCATCCGTGGATATCTGCGTTCATCTGCGTTACCTGCGATGCAAGCCGCATCGACACTGCGGAGCGTCGGAGTCGATGTTGCAGTTATTTGCTGTCGTCACCTAAACCGCCCTACCCTGCCGCCACCTCGAGATCGAACGCCGCGGCCATCAGAGCGCGGGTGTATGCGGTCTTCGGCGCGGTGAAGATGGTTTCGGCGTCGCCGGATTCCATCACCTTGCCGTCCTTCATCACCACCAGCTCATCGGCCAGCGCCCGCACCACCCGCAGGTCATGGGAAATGAACAGATAGGCCAGCTTGTAGCGCGTCTGCAAGTCGCGCAGCAGGTCGACGATCTGCGCCTGAACCGATACGTCCAAGGCGCTGGTCGGCTCGTCGAGGACGATGAAGCGCGGTCGCAGCACCAGGGCGCGGGCAATGGAAATGCGCTGGCGCTGGCCACCGGAGAATTCATGCGGGTAGCGGTCCTGCATGCCGGGATGCAGGCCGACATCAATGAGCGCCTCGGCAATCAGTTTGCGGCGCTGGTCACTGGAGCCACCCAGCTTGTGCACCTCCAGCCCCTCGCCGATGATCTCGCCGATGGATAGGCGCGGGCTGAGCGACCCATAGGGATCTTGAAAGACCATCTGCATCGAGCGGCGCAACGGCCGCAACCGCGCCGAGGGCCAGCCCTGGATGTCCTGGCCGAGGAACACCACCGGCCCCTCGGACTGGATCAGCCGCAGCAGCGCCAGGCCCAGCGTCGTCTTGCCCGAGCCCGATTCGCCGACCACGCCCACCGTGTGGCCCTCGCGGATGGAAAAGCTGACCCCGTCGACCGCTTTGATATGGCCGACGGTGCGGCGGATGATACCGCGGCGGATCGGAAACCATACCCGGATGTCCTGGGTCTCCATGATCATCGGCGCCTCGGGCGGGGCCTTGTTGGGCTTGCCCTTGGGTTCAGCGGCCAGCAGCTTCTGAGTATAGGGGTGCTGCGGTGCCGTGAAGATGTCGGCGACCGGTCCGGCCTCGACGATCTTACCCTGGCACATGACGCAGACCTTGTCCGCCACCTTGCGAACGATGCCCAGGTCATGGGTGATCAGCAGCAAGGCCATATGGAATTTCTGCTGCAACTCTTTCAGCAACTGAAGAATCTGCGCCTGGATGGTGACATCCAGCGCCGTGGTCGGCTCGTCGGCAATCAGGATGTCGGGGTCGTTGGCCAGGGCCATGGCGATCATCACCCGCTGGCGCTGGCCGCCCGACAATTCGTGCGGCAGCGCACCGATGCGCCGTTCCGCCTCGGGCAGGCCGACCAGATGCAGCAGCTCGAGCACCCGCTCACGCACTTCACGCGCCCCCAGGCCGCGGTGAATCTCCAGCACCTCGCCAACCTGCTGACCGATCGGTTGCAGCGGGTTGAGCGACGTCATCGGCTCCTGAAACACCATGGCGATACGGTCACCGCGCACGCTGCGCAGCACCCGCTCGGAGGCACCAAGCAATTCCTGATCGCCCAGCTTGATACTTCCCGAAGGATGGCGGGCGGTGGCATAGGGCAGCAATTGCAGGATCGACAGGGCGGTGACCGACTTGCCGGAGCCCGACTCGCCGACCAGCGCCAGGGTTTCGCCCTTGTCGAGGTCGAACGACACCCCGCGCACCGCCTCGACACTGCCGAAGCTGACGGACAGGTCATGGACTTGCAGCAGGCTCATCGGGTAGGCCCTCGGGTGAAAGGTTCATACATCGTTGCCGCTTGGGTCACGTACTGGTCTTGCGCGGGTCGAAGGCATCGCGCACCGCTTCGCCGACGAACACCAGCAGGCTGAGCATCGCCGCCACCACCACGAAGCCGGTGATGCCCAGCCACGGCGCCTGGAGGTTTTCCTTGCCCTGGCTCAGCAGATTGCCGAGCGAGGGTGAGCCGGGCGGCAGGCCGAGACCGAGGAAGTCGAGGGCCGTCAGCGAAATGATCGAACCGCTCAGGATGAACGGGGTGAAGGTCAGGGTGGCGACCATGGCGTTGGGCAACACATGCTTCCACATGATGCGGCCATCGCTCACCCCCAGCGCCCGCGCCGCCCGCACATAGTCGAAATTGCGGGCACGCAGGAATTCGGCACGGACCACGCCGACCAGACTGGTCCAGGAAAACAGCACCAGAATGCCCAGCAAGGTCCAGAAGCCGGGGACGATGATGCTGGTGACGATGATCAGGATGTAAAGCTGCGGCAAGCCACCCCAGATTTCCAGGAAGCGCTGGAACAGCAGGTCGGTCTTGCCCCCGAAATAGCCCTGCACCGCTCCGGCGGCAATGCCGATCACCGAACTGACCGCCGTCAGCACCAGTCCGAACAGCACCGAGATACGGAACCCGTAGATCAGCCGCGCCAGCACGTCGCGGCCCTGGTCGTCGCTGCCCAGCCAATTATCGGCCGAGGGTGGCGCCGGGGCCGGCACCGGCAGGTGGAAATTGATGGTTTTGTAATCGTAACGGATGGGCGGCCACAGAATCCAGCCCGCTTCTTCGATCTGTCTGGCCAGATAGGGGTCGCGGTAATCGGCGAAGGTGGCGAAGTCACCGCCGAAGGTGGTTTCCGGGTAGCTGACGAACACCGGCCAGTACAGCCCCCCCTTGTAGCGCACCAGGATGGGCTGATCGTTGGCGATGAACTCGGCGAACAGGCTGAGGACGAACAGCACCAGGAAAATCCACAGCGACCAGAAGCCGCGGGTATTGGCACGAAAGCCCGCCAGCCGCCGCCGCGTCAGCGGCGTGATGCGCAGGCCAAGAAAGCGATCACTGGCGCCGGTGGCTGCCGTCCGATTCCCCATCCTCACGCCTCCCGTCGCCCGAAGTCGATCCGCGGATCGACCATATGGTACATCAGGTCACTCAACAGGTTCAGCACCAGCCCGATCAGGGTGAAGACGTAGAGCGTGCCGAACATCACCGGATAATCCCGGCCGATCGCCGATTCGAAGCCGAGCAGGCCGATGCCGTCGAGCGAAAAAATCACCTCGATCAGCACCGAGCCGGTAAACAGGATGCCCACCAGCACGCTGGGGAAGCCGGCGACGATCAGCAGCATGGCATTGCGAAAGACATGGCCGTACAGCACGCGGTGCTCGGACAGGCCCTTGGCGCGGGCGGTGACCACGTATTGCTTGTTGATCTCATCGAGAAACGAATTCTTGGTCAGCATGGTCAGGCTGGCGAAGCCGCCGATCACCAGGGCAGTGACCGGCAGGGCGATGTGCCAGAAATAGTCGGCGATGCGGGCCAGCCAGCCCATGTCCTCCCAGCCCACCGAGGTCAGGCCGCGCAAGGGGAAAAATGACCAGTAGCTGCCGCCGGCAAACAGCACCACCAGCAGAATGGCGAACAGAAAGCCGGGAACGGCATTGCCGATGATGATCAGCCAGGAGGTGGCCACGTCGAAATGCGAGCCGTCACGCACCGCCTTGGCGATGCCCAGGGGAATCGACACCAGATAGATGATCAGGGTGCTCCACAGCCCCAGCGAAATGGACACCGGCAGCTTGTCCAGCACCAGATCGACCACGTCGCGGTCACGGTAGAAGCTGCGGCCGAAATCGAACACCAGATACTTTTTCATCATTTCAACGAAGCGCACATGAGCCGGCTTGTCGAAGCCGAACTGACGTTCGATCTCCTTGACGAATTCCGGCGGCAACCCTTGAGCGCCGCGATATTTGCCGCCGCTTTCGCCCAATTGCTGGGACGATGAACGGCCACCCGCCTCCTGGCCGGTGGCCCCGGAGATGCGGCTGGTCGCCTCGACGCCCTGGCCCTTGACCTTGGCCAGCATCTGCTCGACCGGCCCGCCGGGAGCCAGCTGCACGAAGATGAAATTCACCGCCATGATCCCGAACAGGGTCAGCGGAATGAGCAGCAGCCGGCGGAGGATATAGGCGCCCATGATGCGGTCAGCGCGGTTGTGGGGACGGGGCCGCGGCGGCGGCCAGCGGCTTGGTGGTGTCGATCCACCAGGCGAAGAGCTGGAAACCACGCGGCGGGATCACCGACGGCCGGCCGAACTTGTCCCAATAGGCGACGCGGTCATAGCCGATATGCCAATGCGGAATGACATAGTGGTTCCACAGCAGCACCCGATCAAGGGCCCGGGTGCGGGTCACCAGAGTCTCGCGGTCCGGCGCGGCGATCACCAGATCCACCAGCGTGTCGATGGCCGGATTCCTGATGCCGATGGTGTTGCGGCTGCCGGGTTGGTCGGCGGATTCAGATGTCCAGAATTCGCGCTGCTCATTGCCCGGCGACAGGGACTCGCCCCACACCTCGACGATCATATCGAAATCGAATTGACGTTCACGGTTCTCGTACTGCGCCGAGTCGACGGTGCGGATGGTCGCCTTGATGCCCAGGCGCTCGAGATTGCCGACGAATGGCCCGGTGATGCGCTCCCAGGTCGGTTGGGCCAGCAGGATCTCGAACTCGAAGAGTTTGCCTTCGGCATTGGTCAGGCGGCCGTTCTTGACCTCCCAGCCGGCCTGCTTCAGCAGATCCAGGGCGAGGCGCAGGTTGGGGCGGATATTGCCGCTGCCGTCGCTCTTGGGCGCGCGGTATTCGGCCGAGAACACCTCGGGCGGAATCTGACTGGCCAGCGGCTTGAGAATCGCCAGCTCCTGGGGTGACGGCAGGCCCTTCGAGGCCAGTTCGGAATTGGAGAAATAGCTCTCGGTGCGTTCGTACTGACCATAGAACAGGTTCTGATTGGCCCATTCGAAATCAAAGGCATAGGCCAGCGCCTGACGCACCCGCGCGTCCTGGAACAGCGGCCGGCGCAGGTTGAAGGCGTAGCCCTGCATACCGGTCGGGTTCTCGTTGGCCAGCTTTTCCTTTTTCACCTGGCCGGTCTGGATGGCCGGAAAGTCATACTGGGTCGCCCATTTCTTCGATTCGTTCTCTTCGCGGAAATCGTACTGCCCGGCCTTGAAGGCCTCCAGCGCCACCGTGGTGTCGCGGAAATAGTCGATGCGAACCGTATCGAAGTTGTAATAACCTCGCACCGTCGGAAGATCCTGGCCCCAATAGTCCTTGACCCGCTCCATGACCATGAAGCGGCCGGGCTCGAAGCCGGCGACACGATAGGGGCCGCTGCCGAGCGGCACTTCCAGCGTGGTCTCGTCGAATTTGCGGCTTTGCCAGTAGTGCTTGGGCAGCACCGGCAGTTGGCCAAGGATCAGCGGCAGTTCTCGGTTGTCGCCCGGCTTGAAGGTGAACTTGACCGAGCGCGGCCCGGTCCTGGATACCGTATCGACAGCGGAATAATATAGCCGATAGCGCGGAGCACCCTTTTCCTTCAGGATGTTGAAGGAAAACACCACGTCGTCGGGGGTAATCGGCTGGCCGTCATGCCAGCGCGCCTGCGGCCGCAAGGCGAACTCGACCCAGGAGCGATCGTCGGGGACGGTGATGGTTTCGGCGATCAGGCCATATTCGGTAAAGGCCTCGTCGGCCGAGCCGCTCATCAGGGTTTCATACATCAGGCCGATCAGCCCTGGCGCCTGGCCCTTGATGATGTGCGGGTTCAGGGTGTCGAAGGTGCCGATGGCATGCAGCCGCAGCGTCCCGCCCTTGGGCGCGTCGGGATTGACATAGTCGAAATGCTTGAAGCCGGCCGGGTATTTCGGCTCGCCGTGCATCGCCAGACCGTGGGCGGTGCGGACCTCGGCATGGGCCGGTGCGGCGAGGAACACCAGGGCGGAAAACAGGGCGGCGGTCAGTCTCATCGGGAATCGGCCTCGGGCTGCTGCGGGCGGCATGGGAAAACTATCGGCGACAAGACGGGATTTGTCAGCCCGCCAAGGCGTCCAGGGTGGCACGGTGCATCCGCACATCACCGGCGGCGACCACGCGGCCGTCGGACTCCAGGCCGAGCCGGCGGCCGTGCCAGTCGGTCATGATGCCGCCGGCACCCTCGACCACCGGCACTACCGCGCAATAGTCATAGGGCTTCAGTTGCGCCTCGACCACCAGATCGACGAAGCCGCTGGCGAGCAATCCGTAAGCGTAACAATCGGCGCCGTAGCGGGCCAGCTTGACCCGCCCGGACAGCCGCCCCCACGGTGCCGCGTCATGGCCGGCGAACATGTCGGGGGCGGTGGCATACAGATAGGCATCAGCCAGATCGTCGCAGGAGCGGACTGAGGCCGGTTCGTCGTTCAGAGTGGTGCCGCGGCCGGCGGCCCCCAGCCAGCGCTCGTGGATGATCGGTTGGTTGATGATGCCGAGAATCGGCACTCCGCCGCGTACCAGGGCGATCAGCGTGCCGAAGCTCGGCTTGCCGGTGATGAAGGCCTTGGTGCCGTCGATCGGGTCGAGTACCCAGACATAGTCGGCGTCGGCATGGCTGCGGCCATGTTCCTCGCCGAGAATGCCGTGGCTGGGATAGGTTTCCTCGATCAGCCGGCGCATGACCTCTTCAGCCTGCCGGTCGGCGATGGTCACCGGGCTGGCGTCGCTTTTGTCGTCAATCGCCACTGTGGTGCGGAAATAGCGGCGGATCACCGCCGCCGCGGCATCGGCCAGGGTGCCGGCGAAGCTGATGAATTCCGAAGGGCAAGGCGCAGGCGTCATGTCTCGATCCTGTAGCTGAAGGCCCCGGCGATGCTGACCACCACGCCGTCCGCATCCTGCAAGGGCATGACAATATTGCGGTAGAGAATGTCGCCGCGTCGGCTGATGAAACTGCCCGAGTCGGCAAGCACCTGACGATAGCGGGCAGCACTGTGGAAGAAGTCGACCATGCGCTCGCTTACGCCGATCGGCAGCGCGTCCCCGGCGGGCCGGCCATGGGGATCGTTTTCGCACAGATCGCCCAGGACGCTGCCGCAATATTCCACCGGTGAGGCGGCAACGGCCGGTGCCAGGCGGACCAGATAGAAATGCGGCGCCAGATCTTCGTCGGTGCGCAGATCAAGGGTGCCGTCGAGCGGCAACCGGCCGTCCTCGCGCAGCACCTCCCAATGCAGCAGGGCACGGCACATCACCCGACGCTCATCGCGGCCGGGACGGCAGATTCCAGGCCCGTCTATGGATGAGTGCTCCACGGTTCACCCTGTTTCACCCGAGGTTGCTCCACTCTCCACACAAAGTCTCAGGCACGCAAGCGCGCAGTGGGGGAGGGGGACGGGGCAAGGCTTGTTGACGTGCGGAGAATCCAAGACCTACCGTGCAGGAGCCTTCTCGCTCTGATCGGCGGTCTGTGGTGCGCCGGGGCTGAGGGACTGGAGATAGGCGATCAGGTTGGCCCGCTCCTTGGCGTCGGGCAGGCCGGCGAAGGTCATTTTGGTACCGGGAACCTCCTTCGACGGTTTGGCCAGGAAGCTGTTCAGCCGATCCGCCGTCCAGGTGCCGCCATGTTGCTGCAAGGCCGGGGAATAGGCGAAGCCGGCCTCGCCGGCTACTTTGCGCCCGACCACGCCGGCCAGATTGGGGCCGATCCTGGCGGCGCCGCCCGGTTCGAAGGTGTGGCATGAGGCGCATTTCTTGCCGACGGTCTGGCCCGCCTGGGGGTCGGCGCCGGCCAGCAACTGTGCGAACGGCACCTCGACTCCGCCGCCTGCACCACCACCGGCGGCCTGCTGGGGAGCGGCAGCGTGATCCTCGACCATGGGAGGAATAGCGTGCTCGGCGATGATGCCGGCCCCCCATAGCAGGATCAGGGCAAACAGCACGGCTCCAGCAATCTTCTGGCCCTCGATTCCGATCATCGGCGTCACCCCCTGGCAAGCTGACTGTTCCGCGCGGCGGCAACGGGATATATGGTGTCGCCCGCGCCGTTGCGAGCCCACCCCGATCGACCTAGGCCGACCATGACTTTGCAACCTCTCGTTGTTATTCCCGCCCGGCTGCACGCCACCCGTCTGCCCGGCAAGCCGCTGGCCGACATTCATGGCGAGCCGATGATCGTCCATGTCTGGCGCCGTGCCGCCGAGGCCGGCATCGGCCCGGTCATCGTCGCCTGTGCCGAAGTCGAGATCGCCGCGGCGGTCGAACAGGCCGGCGGTATCGCCGTGCTGACGCGGCCGGACCATCCGTCGGGCTCGGACCGGGTGCATGAGGCGGTCGAGCGCTTCGATCCTGAAGGTCGTTTCGATGCCGTGATCAATATCCAGGGCGATCTGCCGACCGTCGCCCCCGAGGTGGTCCGGGCGGTTTTCGCACCGCTGGCGACAGACGGGGTCGACATCGCCACCCTGGTGACTGAAATCACCGTCGCGGAAGAGCGCACCAACCCCAACGTGGTCAAGGCGGTGGTGTCGCTGGCCCCCGGCCAGACCATCGGCCGCGCCCTGTATTTCAGCCGGGCCACCGTACCATGGGGCGATGGGCCGCATTATCACCATATCGGCCTGTACGGCTTCCGCCGCGACTCGCTGCGCCGCTTCGTCGCCCTGCCGCAGGGCGTGCTGGAACGGCGGGAAAAGCTGGAGCAACTGCGGGCGCTGGAGCACGGCATGCGCATTGATGCCGCACTGGTTGACACGGTGCCGCTGGGAGTCGACACTCCCGCAGACCTGGAGCGCGCCCGCGCCCTTCTCGCCCCACGGTAAAGAAACGCCGATGACCGACACCGATTCCAGCACCATTATCGCCTTTCAGGGCGAACTTGGCGCCTATTCGCACAAGGCCTGCCGCAGCGCCTTCCCCAAGATGACGCCGCTGCCCTGTCCGTCCTTCGAAGATGCCTTCGCCGCGGTCCATGACGGCGTAGCGGCGTTGGGGATGATTCCCATCGAGAACTCGGTGGCCGGGCGGGTCGCCGATATTCACCATCTGATGCCGGACTCGGGACTCTACATCATCGGCGAGCATTTCGAGCGGGTAAACCATCACCTGCTGGCGGTGCCGGGCGCCCAGTTGGAGGACATCCGCCGGGTGCGCAGCCATGTGCATGCCCTGTCGCAATGCCGCAAGTTGTTCCGCCGCTATGACATGAAGCCCGAGGTCGCGGCCGACACGGCCGGCGCGGCGGCCGAAGTTGCCGCAAAGGGTGATCCGACGGTGGCGGCCATCGCCTCGGAACTGGCGGGGGAAATCTACGGCCTGCAATCGCTGCTCGCCAATATCGAGGACGCCACCCACAACACCACCCGCTTCCTCATCCTGTCACGTCAGCGGGTCGAACCCAATCCGCGCGCCGAACAGGTGGTCACCACCTTCGTCTTCCGCGTCGCCGACCGACCGGCGGCGCTATACAAGGCGCTGGGCGGTTTCGCCACCAACGGCCTGAACATGACCAAGCTGGAAAGCTATCAGGTCGGCGGCGAATTCGTCGCCGCGCAGTTCTACGCCGATGTCGAAGGCCACCCGGAACAGCGCTCGATGCGCCTGGCCCTTCAGGAACTGGGCTGGTTCTCCGATGAGGTGCGCATCCTGGGCGTCTACCCGGGGCATCCGTTCCGCTATCGTAATCGTGGGGCGGTGGAGTAGGGTGGGGGCCGCCCCATAGGCGCTAACTTAAAGGCTTTCCTGGCCGCGATGCCCATTAACCACAGAGGCACAGAGAAGGAGAAATGCCAGATGCGGTGTCATTGGGCGAGCTGGATTGCCATCGCCCTCTCTGTGCAACCTCTGTGTCTCTGTGGTTGGCAAGGCCTTTCAACCAAATCAGCGCCTATGATGCCCCCCCTACATCCCGCCGACCAGACAGAACCGGTTTCGGCCGCGGCGTTTGGCGCCGTACATGGCCTGATCGGCCATTTCCATCAACTGCGGCAGAACGCGCGAATCGTCGGGATAGAGGGCGATGCCGATGCTGCCGGAGACCCGTGCCACATGGTGGTCGATGGCGAAGGGCCGGGCCAGTTCGTCGAGGATCTTGCCGGCCACCGTGGTTGTTGCCTGAGGCTGGGTCATGCCGCCGATGATGACGACGAACTCGTCGCCCCCCAGCCGGCCGACCGTGTCGATCGAGCGGACGCAGGCCAGCAGCCGAGTCGCCACCTGCTGGAGCAGATCGTCGCCGCAGGCATGGCCGAGCGAATCGTTGACCGCCTTGAAGCCGTCCAGGTCGATGAACAGCAGGCCGAAGCGGCCACCATCGCGTTCGGCCTGAGCCTGGGCCTGTTGCAGGCGATCGAGAAACAGGGCGCGGTTGGGCAGGTCGGTCAGTGCGTCGTAATTGGCGCGATGCCAGGCGCGTTCCTCGTCTTCCTTGCGGTGGGTGATATCGTGGAAAATGGCGACGTAGCGGACCGTCTGGCCGTGTTCATCCTGCAATGACCGGATCGAGATGCGTTCGGCGTAGAGCGAGCCATCCTTGCGGCGATTCCAGATATCACCCTCCCAGCGCCCATGTTCTTCCAGGCGCTGCCACACCTCGTCGTAAAAGGTGGCGTCGTGGTGGCCCGACAGCAGCATGTTGGGGGCGCGCCCGATCACGTCGTTCGCGCCATAGCCGGTGATCTCGGTGAAGGCCGGATTGACGATTTCGATGCGGCGGTCGCGGTCGAGCACCATGATGCCTTCACCGGCGGCGTTGAACACGCTTTGAGTCAGGCGCATCTGTTCTTCGGCGCGTTTGCGCTCGCTGATGTCCTGGATGTTCCAGATGGTGCCGGCCAATGGTGTGTTGGGGGCGATGGCGCGGCCCTGCATCAGGCACCAGATCAGCGAGCCGTCTTTGCGCCGCATCAGGCGCTCGGTCTGAATCATCCCGCCATGCGGCAGGCTGGCTTGGATCAATGTGGTCAGCGTGTCATAGGCCTGCTGGTCGGGATGCAGCAGCAAGGTCGAGCGGCCGATGATCTCGGATCGGTCATAGCCGAACATGTCTATCATCTTGGGGTTGACCTGGATGAAGCGGCGCTCGGCCACCAGGCAGATGCCGACCAGCGAATTTTCCAGCAGCATGGTCTGTTCGGCCAGGGCGTCGCGCAACTGCTGCTCGAGGGCCTTGCTATCGCTGATATCGGTATGAGTCGATACGAAACCACCGTCCGGCATGGCCGCGCCGCGCACCTCGATCACCGTGCCATCGCCCCGCACATGCTCGTGGCAATGATCCTGGGGCGCGCGGGCCCGCTCCAGACGCGGGGCAACCAGCTCGTCGACCGGGCCGGGGCCGTAATCGCCGCATTCGGCATTGTGGCGCAGGAACGCGGCAAGCGGCGCGCCGACGACACCCATCTCATCAGGATAGCGATACAGGTCGAGAAAGCGCTGATTCCACGCCACCAGACCCAGGTCGGCATCGAATACGCACAGGCCCTGGTTGATGGTGTCCAGGGTGGCCTTGAGCAGGCGCGACTGTTCGATGGCGCGGTGCTGGGCCTCGTCCTTGTCGGCGATCAGCCGCTGGCGTTCGATCAGCCGGGTGACCACCGACGGCAGCAGGTCCAGGTAAGTGGCGTTGCCGTCCTTGACCACGTAGTCCGCCGCGCCCAGGCGGATCGCTTCGACGGCCACGTCCAGGCTGCCCATGCCGGACATCAGCACCGCCGGAACCATGCAACCGGCCTCGCGGATAGCGCGCAAGACCTCCAGCCCGTCGCGGCGCGGCATGCGGTAGTCCAGTACCACCACCGCGAACGACTCGGCGCGGATCAGCGACAGGGCGTCGTCGCCGTCGCGCGCCCACACCATATCCAGTCCATGTTCCGCCAGACGGCGGCGGATCAGGCGAGCCATCGGCTCTTCGTCGTCGGCCACCAGGATGCGGGGCAGGGCGATCTCGGCCATCAGGGGGCATCCACTCGTGACGCGCCGACGCTGAACATGGTGCCGGTTCCGGGGCGCGAGCGCACGCCGATGGACAGGCCAAGCAGGCCGGCGATCTGGCGCACTGTCGCCAGTCCCAGGCCGACACCGCTGCCGTGACCACGGCCGCCGCCGCGAAAGAAGTCGTCGAAGATAAATGGCAGGTCTTCGGCGACGATGCCGGCGCCGGTATCCCACACCTCGACGCGCCAGTGCGTGGCGCTGCGCCGCACACCGATCAGAATGCCGCCCTGGTCGGTATAGCGGATAGCGTTGGCCACCAGATTGCCGAGCAGACGGCGGAACAGGCTGGCGTCGGTGGCAATGACCAGTTCGCCGACGGTAAAGGTCCGCACCATCAGTTCCTTGGCGTCGGCCACCGGCTGGAACTCGCGGCGGACGTCTTCGACCAGCCGGCACAGATCAATCGGTCGCGGCTGCGGGACGATCCGACCGCTCTCCAGCGCCGACTGTTCAGTGATCTGTTCCAGCATGGTCTCGCTGACCCGGACGAAATCGAGCATATGGGTCACCCGCTGGCGATGCTCGCCGGTCAACTGGCCACCCAGATCCTCGAGCTGCAAGCGCAACGCCACCAGCGGCTGATGCAGGTCGTGGGCCAATGCCGCCATCAGCCGGCCGCGGGCGGCATCGGCCCGCTCTTTTTCGCGCAAAAGCTGCTGCTGTTCGATGAGCCGTTGGATGGTGGTCGGCAACAGATCGAGATAGGCACCCTGCGGATCCTTGACCAGATAATCCACGGCACCGAGTCGCACCGCTTCGACCGCCACATCCAGGCTGCCCATGCCCGAAATCATCACGGTGGGCAGGTTGATGCCGCGTGCCCGCATGCGGCGCAGAACCTCGAGTCCGTCATAGCGCGGCATGCGGTAGTCGAGGGCCACCACATCGAAGCTGTCCTGTTCGACCAGCGTCAGCGCCTCTTCGCCATCGCGGGCCCACACCAGTTCGATTCCCTGGGCGGCCAGACGCGAGCGCACCAGGCGCGCCACCGGCTCCTCATCCTCGGCATACAGAATGCGGGGCAGGCGCGGCTCGGCGGCGGCGGCATCAATGGCGACGGTGTAGACAGTGCTCATGTCAGGTCGGCAACTTGACGATCGAGAACCAGTAGTCCTGCACCGCATGGATGGCGCGCATGAACTGGTCGACGTCGATCGGCTTGGCGATGAAGCTGTTGGCGCCCAGGCTGTAGCATTCGACCACGTCCCGCTCGGCCTCGGAGGTGGTCAGGATGACGATGGGAATGGCTGCCAGCCCCTGATCGGCCTTGACCTTGCGCAACACGTCCTTGCCGTTGAGGCGCGGCGTGTTGAGGTCGAGAATGATCAACTGAGGGCGCGGCGCGTCCTGGTACTCCGGCGCCTTGCGATTGAGGAAGGCCAGGGCTTCGACGCCATCCTTGACGTGATGCAGCGTGCAACCGACGGGGCCACTGCGCAACGCCACCTTCACCAGATGCGCGTCGCCCAGGTCGTCCTCGACCAGCAGAATATCGAACGACTCGTTGCTCGCCATCCGGTCCCCACCCTCAGCAGCCCCATCGTTTCCATCATCGCGCGGAACGTTCGGCCATGACCGTAACGTTACTGCATCTTGCGGCGCGGAGAAACCCCGCCCTTGGCCTTTGTGCATCGTGTCGAAACCAGTCGGGGCTCCGGCTATCTTTGGTCATACTCACTTCCTGCCGATTGCCCCCGCCGCCCGGCATCCTGGATACTCCACCCACCACCGCTTGGTCAAAAGTCTCATCATGCCCCATGATCTCGACATAGCCGTCAAGGCGCATATCGACTGGTTGGGTCGGCTCATGCAGGCCCTGCAACGCAATCATGCGTCTGCGGAACTGCGGGCCGAAACCGATGGAGGCTGCCTGTTCGGCCAATGGCTGAGCGAACAGGCAGCCAAGCCGGACTATGCCCCCGCCGACCTGCAATGTATCGACAGTTGCCACCGGATCATGCATCGTCTGGCCGCCAGTCTGTTGCAGATATCGCATGGCGACGAAAGCTATTATGCCTCTCTGGAGCAATTCTGTCAGATTGCCATCGAATTCAACCATCTGGTCACCGCCCTCGCCCCTCCCGTCACCCGGTTGCGCCACTCCGCCTGAGCGGATTCCTCCGATCATATGCTTTGGTAAGGGGTGAGCCACATTGCCTTCACAGGGCATTTGTGGGATCGTCCAGCGTGGCTTGGGCGATAAAAAATATCGTTATCAAACAAGCAACTGATGGTCGTTCTGGCAGGGGGCGCAGCTCATCTTGAGCGGTGGTGACGAGGAAAAGCTGCGGTTGGAAGTGGCGGCGCTACAGGCGTGCATTCGCATGTTGGAGCAGGATAACAGCGATCTGGATATCGCTCTGACCACCGCGATCGAGCACGGCGATGCCATCGAGAACGAACTGGCAGCGATCAATGACAGACTGCGCGGCGAGGTGGCCGAACGCATGCGGGCGGAATCGCGCCTGGAGAAGCTGCTGGTGGCGCTGAGCCAGCAGAAATCCGACCTGGAGATCCTGGTTTCGACGATCACCGAGCATTCCGACGAGATCGACGCCGAGTGGCTGCGGCGCTATGCCCAGGTCGAGGAGCTGTCGCGCACCGACGGCCTGACCGGCATCGCCAACCGGCGCGCCTTCGACGATATCCTGCTGCACGAATGGCTGCGCGCCGCCCGGGGCGGGTCGCCTTTGGCCGTGGTCATGCTCGACGTGGATTTCTTCAAGAATTTCAACGACCACTATGGGCATCAGGCCGGTGACGCGTGCCTGGCCGAATTGGGCCAAGTGTTGCAGCGCGCCTGTCGTCGCCCGGTCGATCTGCCGGCCCGCTACGGCGGCGAGGAATTCACCCTGATCCTGCCGGACACCGATCAGGACGGCGCCAACAGCGTTGCCGATGCGATCCGACTTGACCTGGCCGGTCTGGCGATGCCACACGAGGGGTCGCCATACGGCGTGGTGACCGTGTCGATGGGCGTGCTGTCGCGGCTGCCGGTCCGCGGCACCGATCCGGCGGAACTGCTGGCCGATGCCGACGCGCTGCTGTATGCGGCCAAGCGGGAAGGCCGGAACACCTATCGCACACCAACCGGCTGAGGGGCCGTCCAAGGGGGTTGCCATTCATGGATGACATCATCGGTTTGTTCCGCCACCCGCGTGAGGAGTTGCAGGTCGAAAGCCTGATCCTGCGGTTTTCTCCCAGCTCGATTCCGCTCAAGCAGCGCTGGCGCAACAATGGCCTGTCGGCCGACTTCCTGGCCGGCTATGTGACGACGTTCTTTCCGCGCGTTGAGGATGATCCGGCCTCCGAGGTGCGGCGCGGCGAAATCCAGGGCGCGGTCAATTACATCGCTAACGAACTGCTGGAAAATGCCATGAAGTACAGCGCCGAGGCGCTGGCCTTCCCCATTTCGATCCAGTTGCAGCTTGACAGCGAACGCATCGCCTTCTGGGAAACCAACACCGTCACCCCGCAGCAGGCCGCCGAATACCGTGGGTTTGTTGACCGGCTGGTGACCACCGACCCCAACGAGATGTATATGGAACAGCTTGAAAAGAGCGCCGAAGGCGACGTGTCGGGCCTGGGCTTCCTGACCATGATCAACGATTATGCGGCGGAATTGGCCTGGACTTTCGAAACCGCCGCACCCGATGCGGTCACGGTGACCACCCATGTGTCGCTGGCTATCTGATACCGGCGAGCGAAACGTTTGACACATGCCCGAACCGTAGCGCCGGTATCAAGCGGCCATTGAGGCCGCACCTGAGCGCGGAGCGCGCCCGGCGAGGGCATAGATGAGCCTGAAGGCTCATCGGTATGAGATGGGATCGGAGAATGGATAACGTGATACAGGGCGACAATTACTCGGTGGCCTACGACACTGCTTCGGGGATGGTGGCACTGAAGGGGATGATGCGGCTCAACGGCATGGAGGAATACGCCCCGGTGATCAGCATCCTGTCCCGTGCCGTCACCGAGAACCCGGCGGTGACGTTGGATCTGCGCGAGCTGGAATTCCTCAACAGCTCGGGCATCGCCATGCTGTCCAAGTTCGTCATCGAAGCGCGCAACAAACAGACCGTGGCACTGACCATCCTTGGCGCCAAGGCCGTCGCCTGGCAGGGCAAGTCGCTGGTCAACCTGCAACGGCTGATGCCGGCGCTGAGCATGGAGATTGCCTGACAGCGGCCTTGCCGGATATCAAGGCCGCATGGATTCCCGCATGTGAAAACTCCCTCTCCCGCTGGCGCTACGGGATGCACAGATGTTGCACCTGTATCATTCTGAGAGGTCGTCATTCCCGCGAAAGCGGGAATCCATGCGGCCTATCCGTCAGAAGAAGCAGCGTCCATCGTGATGCAGTGCGAAGGCAAAGGGTATCCCCTGTACGGCCGGACCAGACGTCAACATCGCATGGATCCCCGCTTTCGCGAGGATGACGATCTGCTTTTGCAATTCGCACCTGCACACATTTTACCGATGATTTTTCAAGGCTCATGGTGGGTTTCAGGGTGATGACCTCATGAGGCGACCAGCGCAGCGACGAGGGTGCCGAGGAGTGCCTTGCCGCGGCACTTGGCGTTATGGATGAACTGGAAAAATCCGAGGTAGAGGGGA
>Ga0209515_10000649_pt1 | contig 61511 bp, 85 predicted proteins | sample Subgroupgradi54m_FD_187454 | JGI IMG/M metagenome (GOLD analysis project Ga0209515, IMG submission 187454) | Subsurface groundwater microbial communities from S. Glens Falls, New York, USA - GMW60B uncontaminated upgradient, 5.4 m (SPAdes)... ...
GAACAGGAACAAAGCTTTGCTGCCAATACTTGCTAACGGATCTATGCAGAGAATTGGAGAATTTACTTTGGCCCTTGCTTTATCTTATGGCGCGACTGCAATTGTTGCGCCAATTGCCGGATCTTATCCTACGTTATTTGCTCCACTTGCGCTATTTGTTTTCAAAGACAAGATAACAAAACAACAACTAGCAGGTTTATGTTTGACAATTATTGGGATTGTTCTACTTTCATTCTTTAGCAGCTGATGACTTTTCTCTTCTGGTATAATCTTCAGACATGATAGCTGTTCAAATTAATTCTTACGGTGGTGTCGAGGTTTTGGTTGTTGTCAAAGATATCCCAAAGCCTACGGCTGAATCTGGGCAGGTTTTGGTGCGGATTGAGGCAGCCAGCATCAACCCTTTTGACTGGAAGCTGCGTGCGGGGTTTGCAAAGGAGTACTTGCCTCTAGAGTTTCCGGTTATTATGGGTGGGGATTTTGCAGGAGTTGTGGAAGACGTTGGAGAAGGCGTTTCAGGCTATGTTGTTGGAGACGAAGTTTATGGACAAGCAGCTTCGTATGGTGGAGGATCAGGAGCTTTTGCCGAGTTTGCAACAGCCGCTGTTGGTAAGATTGTCAAAAAGCCTAAAAATGTCGATTTTATCCAGGCCGCATCACTGCCTTTAGTTGGAGTGAGTGCGGTGCAGGCTTTAGAAGATCATATTAAATTAAAAAAGAACCAAAAGATTTTGATTCACGGTGGTGCGGGGGGAATTGGCTCAATTGCTATCCAATTTGCAAAAGCGCTGGGTGCGAATGTAGCCACGACCGTAAGCGGGGACGATTTGGAATATGCTCGCGGGTTGGGTGCAGATGAGGTGATCGACTACCGTAAAGACGATTTTACCAAGAAAATTAGTGGATATGACGCTGTTTTTGATACTGCAGGCGGCGATGTTACGAACAAATCTTTTTTGGTTTTGAAAAAAGGCGGCGTCATTGTTTCGATGGCCGGAAAACCGAGTGAAGAGCTTGCCAAAAAATTCGGCGTAGTTGCGATTGGTCAAAATACGGACGGAAATACACAAAAGTTAGACCACATTCGCGGGTTTGTCGAGGCAGGGAAAATAAAGCCGCAAGTTGCCAAAGTTTTTGCTCTTAGTGATGTTCGCGACGCCTTTACTTTTCAGGAACAAGGCCATCCTCGAGGGAAAGTTGTACTGAAAGTTAAGAGCTAATTTGCCGGCTTGACATTTGGGTTATATTCGGGTATTAATATAATTAACCTCAATATCCACTAAGATTTGGAATGAGTAAAAAAGAGAGGAGGTAAGGGAAATGGATAAGGTTATAAATAGCGTTAAATCTTCAACACTTAAGTGTGGCAAAAGAACCTTTTTCTTCGATGTTAATGTAGCTTCCAACGAGAAGAAGTATTTAAAGATCACAGAATCAAGGTTTATAGAAGAAGGCCAGGACAGAAAAAGAAACTCCCTGGTGCTTTTTCCGGAAGATATTGCAAATTTTCAATCTAGTTTTGGTGAAATAATTAAAACTCTGAATTGAGAGGTATAAGTATGCACATCGGTATTTTGGATTTACCCAAATGACCGGTGTGCGATTTCAAAACAAGTAGAGGTGGTAAAATTGGCTGGTATGAAAACGTATGTTTGTCCAATGCACCCAGAAGTACAGGCTAAAAAACCTGGTAGATGTCCGAAATGTGGCATGAAGCTGGTCCTAAAAGAAGAATTGAAAACAGGCAGAAAAGAACATCAGCCAAATAAAGATGGACTTTCAAGTTATACGCCACTTGTGGTTATTATTGGTTTAATTACTTCGGTTTCGTTTGCAATTACATTCAGACATTTTTCTGCTGGTGATAATTCTTTCAGAACTTTTATTTCAACATTCATGACAGGTTTCTTTTTGGTCTTTTCCGGTTTTAAGCTTGTGGACCTTTATGGATTTGTCGAAGGCTATTCAACGTATGATCTTTTGGCTCAAAGAATTTACAATTATGGATATATTTATCCGTTTATAGAGTTGTTTTTTGGCTTGGCTATGATCTTTGGTTTTTGGCAACACTCGATACTTATTTTGGAGGCAGTTGTCATGGGTTTTAGCGGTTTGGGAGTACTTATTAAGCTATTAAAGCGCGAAAAGTTTCAATGTGCCTGTTTAGGCACATTTCTAAAAGTACCACTGACTAAAGTAACATTAGTTGAAGATTTTGGAATGATGATACTGGCTTTGATTCTTCTTTGGCTATGAAATTGCGGAAGGTGGATTTTTACCTTGAAAATTGATCTTTTTAATTTGTTATAATTTCTAAGTGTTAAAAAAGCTGATTGATTTTTTGAAATATTTTTTACCTTTGGCGGTTTTAACAACTGCGATCTGCGGTCTTTCCTATCTTTTGGTTCAGCAAAATATTCGCCAAAGTGCGAACGATCCACAAATTCAGATTGCCGAAGATATTGCCAGTGACATAACAACTGGCAAAGATCCAAGGTCTTTGAAAGTAGATATTAAAACCGATATTTCCAAAAGTTTAAGTCCGTACGTTATTATTTTTGACGATAAAGGTGTGGAAATTGCATCGTCTGTGCAGCTTGACGGTAAAACACCAATTGTTCCTGCAGGTATTTTTGAGTACGTGCGTACACGTGGTCAAAACCGTTTTACTTGGGAGCCGAAAAACGGTGTTAGGAGTGCGGTTGTAGTCACCAGATATACGGGTCGCGAATCCGGTTTTGTATTGGTTGGGCGATCAATGCGGGAGGTTGAAAACAGAGAAGATAGGATTTTGAAATTAACTGCACTAGCTTGGTTAGTTACAATTGGTGCGCTTTTTGTGGTTTGCGGATTCTTTTCGTTTGTGCCTTTTAAAAAATTTCTCAAAGTTTAAACTGCTGTTTTTCTTATAAATTTCCCAATATGAGCGAGCGCGAAAGTCCTGAATGTCTGTTTGAAGAGCGAATACTTGTTAAAGTGTCCGGAGATTTAGTTGAAAGTGATTCTTTTTACGGGTGGCTTCATTCTGTGAATAAACCTGGAGATTATTTTTTGATTATCGCAGGCGGTGGAACTGCTATCACTAAACGGCTAGAGAGAGCCGGAATTCCTTTTGAATTCGGTGCGAGTGGTCGAGAAATAGTAGATTTGGAGGGGAAAAAATTGGCGCATGAGGTATTGAGGTCTCAGAAGACGATTGTCGAGTCGCAAATTAAAAGAATGGAAATAAATGCCGACGTGATTATTCCGGTTACAGTTTGTGCAGGCGAAATAATTCATATAAACGGCGACGAAGTTGCCAAAACCCTTTATCCATACTTTGGGTTGACTTATGTATTGACGGTTAGAGGTAAGGAGAAAAGTTTTTTGGGTTATGAAAAGTTGGAAGTAGTGCCACTCGTGATTTAGCGTATTTGATTCAGTTGGAATTAGTTACTCTTTGGTTTTTCAAAGGCTACCAATTTGCCGCCGAAAGCTGGATCAGGGCCAACTTCTGCCATTGTGGCTTTAACTGCATCAGCGGGTGACATATTTTCTGTTTCTAAATGTTTTAAAAGAATTTCTGTTGCTTTGTCAGTATGATCGGCTGAAACGGAATTATCCCAGCCAATAAAGACGGCTGCTCCTTTTTTGAAAAAAGCTTGTGCCATACCGTCTGTTTCTGCGCCATTACAACCTGTCATGATAATGGTTGAGCCTTTAAAATTTCCTCTCATTTCTTTCTCAACAAAGTATTGGTTTATACCAAAGTAGGTTTCGCCTCCATCAGAATAATTGAATGGGCCTACTTCCAACGCTATTTGTTCCGGAACATACTGGTTATATGTATACGGTTCAGATGTAAATAGTCCAATAATTTTTATGTTGTCTTTTGGTGAATTTGTAAATGTGAGAGTTCCGGTTGAATGACTCCTGATAATGACAAGCTTATCATTTTCTTTTGGAAGCTCGCGATACATGTCAACTTTAACGTTTTGTGCAGGAACTAACGAAACATTGAAACCTCTCACAGTAAGTACTCTGGTTGTATCTTCCAGAAATCCCGGGTTGCTGTCCGTGGCAGCTAATTGGTCGATGATTAGTGCTTTTGGGGGAGATGGTTTTTTATCGGCGCAGGCGTCAGAAAGCAATGCAATGGCAGCTATTCCACCTAATAATTTGATAAAGTTTGGTGCTTTGGTTTTGATTTGCGTTTTATCAAATGGACCGAATTCTTTTATATTATGCCTCCAGCGCGGTTAATTATACTTGATTTTGAGTATATTATCAAACCTATAATATATTACGGAAAATCCTTAGCCAGCTGCATCGTCTGTTAAATCGTCCTTGAAATTTTCAAAGAGTTTTTTGATTTTTGGGTCTATAACTGCCTGGCAATAGGGAGCGGTGCGATTGCTGTCAAAATAATTTTGATGATAATTTTCAGCGATATAAAATTTAAGAAAAGGCACAATTTCGGTGACGATTTTGTCTGGGTAATGGCCGGATTGGTCTAGTCTTGTTTTTACACTTTCTGCCGTTTGTTTTTGCTTCTCTGTTTGGTAAAAGATTGCAGAGCGGTACTGGGTACCAGTGTCTGAGCCCTGTCTATTTAGAGTAGTTGGGTCGTGGAGTGCGAAAAAGACCTCTAGGAGTTTTTCATAGGAGATTTCTTTTGGGTTAAATTCAATTTGAATTGCCTCGGCATGGCCGGTTGTGCCGCTGCAGACTTCTTGGTAGGTTGGATTTTCGTTTACTCCTCCTGTGTAGCCTGGATTAACAGATTTAACGCCCTTGAGTCTTTTAAAGATTGCCTCGGTACACCAAAAACATCCGCCTGCCAGTGTTGCTGTTTCCATAGAGAGTATATTCTACTACGAGACCTTGATAATTTATAGGTTTGCCGCTTACTTTTTACATACATTCATGCAGGTTTTTTTATCCGCAATATAGACGCTGAGGATTATCTGGAGACTTTTTTAATTTCTGCAGTTTTTTCACTTCGATTTTTCTGACACAGTTTTTTGCTTTTTATCGTGATCAGATGGGCGCGTTATCTGTTTTCCTGGTTAACGTATGCGTGTTGGGCGTTTTGCAGTATATGATAAAAAGAGAGCCTCACAAGGCAGAAGATTAACTCATTTTTCCACACACAGGTTTCTAAGATATAATATGCTCATGAAGAAAGTCATAGACGTTCAGTTATCGCCGGCGGGTTATGCAAAGCTGAAGGCAGAATATGAAGAACTGGCCAAGGGTCGGCCGGAAGCAGTTGTCAAGTTAACCACAATGCGTGAGATGGGCGATCTTTCTGAAAACGCTGGTTATCATGCGGCAAAAGAAAGACTGAATTTTATAGACCGGAGAATGCGCGAGCTCAAGATTCTCTTAAGATTTAGTGAAGTAATCGAGGCAAGTGATTCGGATACAGTTGGGTTTGGATCGACGGTGGTTTTAGATGACGGCGAAAATAAGCGCGAATTTACAATTGTCGGTGGCCTGGAGGCAGATCCTTTAAAAGGTAAACTTTCAGCAGTATCGCCGATAGGGGCTGCAATTATAGGAAAAAAGGTTGGAGATAATGTAAAAATAGATATTCCGAATGGGCAGGTTAATTATAAAATTGTAGAGATTAAAGTTTGATTTGAAATGCAAACCATGATATACTCAGCTTCAATATTTCTTTAAACAATAGTTGTAAGTAGTTAAAGATACAGTCGAGAAGATAATCTTCGTAACTTATTCTTCCTAATCAACTTAGATTTAAGATTTAAATTAATGAAAGGAGGAATAAAAAATGGCAAAAAGACTATTTATTGGAAGTCTTCCATATAGTGCAACCAGTTCTCAGTTAGAAGAATTATTTTCTAAAGCCGGAAAAGTCGAAAGCGTAAATGTCATAACAGACAAATTTTCGGGACAAGGAAAAGGTTTTGCATTTGTGGAAATGGCAACCGAAGAAGAAGCACAGAAAGCAATAAAAGAATTGAATGGAGCAGATCTTGGAGGTCGAAGTATCGTAGTAAACGAAGCAAGACCGCAAGAGGATCGGGGAAACCGAATGGGTGATAGATCCGGTGGACGCCCTAATTCTAATTCAAGCTATTCATCCAGACAGAATAAACGTTGGTAGGACCAGACGCTTCTCTAATCGAATAAACGCTGGTAAAATACCAGGCGCTTAAGTTGAAAGGATAATGATGGTAAAAATACAGGCAGTTGTAGAAGAATCTGCGTGTATTCGCTGTGGCAAAATCCGGATTTTTTCCAAAAAATGGACGGAAAAAATGGAAAAAGGCACGGCGATAACGCATATTGAATTTGTTTGCCCGGACCGCGATTGTCAGAAAATAGTTGAAGCCGATTTTGCAGCACGCCGCGAAAAGAGGCTGGCAATGGAGACTAAGAAAACAGCAGTTAAGATATAATTCTCTTTATTTCAAACTTAATCTTTTTACGATTAAATCAGCCATAAAACTGTGTCCTTCAACTGACGGATGGATGCCGTCGTCACTGTTTACAAAATTCGGGTTGCCATAGTTGCCGTCTGTCTGGGACGGATAAAAAGCGTTGATGAGCGGAATGTTTGCAGTTTTGGCGGCGTTTACGGCATCTTCAAGTTGTTCCACAATTTTTGCAGCCTGGCTATTGGCATCAGCAGCTGGCCAATTTACGCCATGCGGCCCTTTTCCAAAACCATTTTTACGCGGAGCGATTTCGGCAAGCTGATAAACTGCCGCGCCAGTTGCTTTGGCGCGATTTACCAGTTCAATTAAATCTAAATAATGTTGGTTTCGGTCGTGTGGAGAAAACGGGTTATAGGCAAATGAGCCAAGCACAATAATGTCTGCGTGGATCGCGCCAATTGGCGGAAAATGTCTCTCTTTATAATTTAGAGGAGACCCAAATCTGCTTAAGCCGTCTTTTATATTTTGACTGCCGATTCCATAGTTATAGAGCGAGAATTTGGCTTGGGGATATTTGGCTTTAAATCTCGGTTCTAGATATTCTAAATTTTCTCCCATTGTGTCTATAAACGAATCGCCAAAGATGGCGATTGTATATTTGGTTTTAGAAAGTGTCGGAGACGGGCTTGTGCTTGGTTTTGGGAATTGCGATGGAGAAGGAGTTGATACTGGCGATGCTGATTCTTGAGTTTTTGCAGATAGGACTTGGTTTGGTTTGTGAAAGTTATTGTAGGCAAAGATGGGAACGAAGATAAATAAAAGTAGAGATGAGGCAAGGAAAAGGTGGATTAAAAAATGCTTAGACACTCTTTACAATTTTTAATTTTGTAGCTGCCAATGTCAAGGATCAAGACGATGTCGAATCTTCGATCAGCTTGATATCTATTAAGGCAAGTTGTTTTTTGTGGTAAAGTAAATATGTAGATAGGAGGTGATTTTTGGTGGATAAAATGATGAAAGAATGTATGAAAACTCATCCACTGCTGCATTCAGTGGGTGGTATTGGGCTTGGTTTGGTTCTAGTTGCATTGGTTCCTGCTCTTGTCGCAAAAGCACTAGTTCTAGGTATTATTTTAATTGTTGTGAGCGTTGCGGGAGAGTTTATGACAATGAAGAAGTGACATTTGGTGATTTGAATAATTTTTAGCAAATTAAATTTGCGGTTGTTTTTTTGGTTTTTCTTTTAAATTTTTAAAGTCTGGAAATGAATTCCGGCAGGCTTAGTTGGCCTGTAATTCTGATTCGTGGCATATTCAAGCCTGGTCCTGATGCTTTGGCCGACCATGTTCCAAAGCCGCCAATAAAGCCTGCTTTTTGAGCGGCCGCGATTACCGAATCGTTGGCTGCGCCATATGGGTAGGCTACGAAGTTGACTGCTGCGCCTGTTTGTGCCTGAAGCGTATCACGGCTTTCTTTGAATTGGCGCAGAATTTCATTGTAGTCCATTGTAGTTAGGTTAGGATGACTGATGGAATGATCCTCAAAGGATACCAAACCGGAAGATTGGATTTCTTTGATTTGTCCCCAATTCATATAGTAGCTAGTACCGATTAAACCGGTTGGAATAAAAGAGACAGCGTGGAAGTGGTGTTTTGAAAGAATTGGGAAAGCGTTGAGGTAAAAATCGATATAACCGTCGTCAAACGTCAACATGATGGGTTTGGTGACAGTTGTCTGCTTATTGAAGATCGCATAAAGGGTTTCCGGAGAAATTGGGGTATAACCATTTTCTGCTAGATAGTTCATCTGAGCTTCGAATTTATCCGGGACTACTTCAAGAGTGTCTCTGGCTTTGTCTTTGGGATTGGGGTTATTGCCTATGTAATGGTAGGTTAAGACAGGTATTTGAAAACCTAAGTTTGTCGATGTGCGTATGGTAATGACAGGCGAAGGAGAAGGTGTAGGGGAGGGTGTTGGTGTTGGTGTTGGTGTCGGGGTTGGAACTGGCGAGGGCGTTGAACTACTGATTAATTGGGCTGATCTAGTTTGTGCTTTAACTTTGTATGTTAGCTTAAAATAAGCTGTAATACCTATCATGCTTATTACAAGAATAATCGTGATCAATGCGGCAATTATTCTGTGTTTCTTATTCTTGTTTAATTTTTCGACAAACTTTTTCATTTTTAAAGTAATAATAATTATATTACGAATTTGTGAAATTAGTACAGGCAGAATAGTTTTTGGAAAAATTAGCAGACCCGGACTAAATATAGGTCATAGTCTTTACTCTATTGAATTCGATCAATTACTGGTATAATACCCCAGATTTAAAACTTTGAGCGTTTTTAATTATAGGATGACATATTCTTAAAAATATAAAAATGTTTTTAAGAAGAGGATGACGTATTTTATCTGAATAAAAGAGGTTGAATTATTTTTTCGAAAAAGATTTTCTTTCAGAAATCTAAATTATTTTATTAAACAAATGAAAGCATTAATTATTGCAGCCGGAGACGGAACAAGAATGCAGCCAGTGACACGTGGTCGTCACAAATCCCTTATGCCACTTTTGGGCTTAAAGATTATGGAACGGGTAATTTTAGGGGCAAAAGAGGCTGGAATTCGTGAATTTGTAATTGTGACAGGTTATCGTGGACGCGAACTTCAGGGGATAATTGGTAATGGTTCAAAATACGGCGTTGCGATTGAATATGTTCAGAATAACGAGTGGGAAAAGGCGAACGGACTTTCTGTTCTAAAAGCAAAAGCTAAGTTCCACGGAAATTTCGTGCTTCTTATGAGTGATCATGTTTTTGATTATCATACGCTGCAAAGATTAGTTCGCATTAAGCTCCAAAAAGACGAATGTGCGCTTGCAATAGACAGAAATCTTGATTCGGTTTTGGATGTTACAGATACTACAAAGGTAGTTGTGCGTTCTGGTCGCGTTAATACAATTGGAAAGCATTTGGAAAAATATAATGCGTATGACACGGGCATGTTTTTGTGCTCACCTGTTATTTTTAAGGTACTTGAGCAAACTACACGAAAGGGTAAGAATTCTCTGACCAATGGGATGAACGTTTTGGTTCACAATTCTAAACTTAGAACTTTTGATATTCGTGGTAATTTTTGGTCAGATTGCGACACTTATGCCGATATTAAATTTGCCGAGAAAAAACTGCTTAAGAGTTTGATTAAGTCGAGAGACGGTATGATTTCTAAGAATTTAAACAGACGTGTTTCGACTTTTATAACGCGATTTTTGATAAAAACTCCGATTACGCCAAATGTGATTACCTTCGCGATTCCAACATTATTTGGAATACCGACGTTCTTCTTGCTTGCTCAAGGAACTTATCCATGGGTACTTCTGGGTGGAATTATGATTCAGTTTATGTCGATTATTGACGGCTGCGATGGGGAAATTTCCCGGCTTAAATATCTAAAATCTGTTTGGGGTAAATGGTTGGATCCTATTATGGATAGATATGTCGACACCATCGTGATCGCAGGTATGGGTTATGGTTACTGGAGAGTTACTGGGAATCAAATGGTTTTGCCGATTTTGGCTTTTGTTATGCTTTCTGAAATGTTTAGTGATTATTTGACAAGCAAATTTGAGAGCCAAACGGGTAGAAAATTAAGGTTTAATGGATTACGCTTTAAAAGAGATATGAGGCTTTTGGTTTTAGCTGTTGGTGCAATTACAAACCAGGTATTTTTATCGTTTATTATATTTATTGTTGTATCCCAATTAAAATTTGCCGGGCAAATTATTGCAGGCCGCAGAATTGCACAAAATATTTCAGTTTCCAGAGTTGGTTAATTTATTTTCATTGAAAATTTGATTTTCGTCTAATTTAGGAGTATATTGCGCTTCTTGCTTGACTCTTTGATTGTAAAGAGTATTAATTAAGCTGGATTCCTGATTTTAAATATCAGGATATAAGTGATAGAACAACTTGCGAGTGAGTCTGCAACTGCTGCCAGGACCGCTACCTTTCAAGGCAAAGAGAGAACGCAGGCAAAAAATTTCCCATTCCCCAAATCAGTAGAAGAATACAAAAGAAGACTATTTGATCATAGCTTTGTCGATGTTGTAACAGACATAGGTTTTGTCGGCACCGATTTTGGTGAATATTTTTGGGCAAACCGTCGTCTAGGTGGGAAACTTGAAAGATCTCATTTTTTGGACGATGAGCCTAGGGTTCAAGGTGGAGGGACACTAGTCTTTAGTCCTGGTTTACTATCGTGGGAAGGCTTGGAGCCATTTAAAAGGCAAGAACCTTGGAAGTCGATGGGGATATTTAATGGTACATATGACAATATGGAAGATTATTTTAAGGGCGTTGGAATGAAAGTTAAGCCTGTTTTTCTTGATTCTGGTTTGACAATAGGTGACGTTGACGGAACGGTAGAAGAAATGAGGAGACTGATAGATGCGAGTGAGCCCCCAACCGTCCTTATGGGTCAGAGTTTTGGGGGTTTGGCGGCTAAGGAGTTTGTAAGAAGATACCCTCAAATGGCTAAGCATCTTGAAGGAATTATCTCTATTGATGCGCCAATGCCCACTCGCGTGAATAGTGTTGTTGAGGGTTTATTTGTAGCTTTTAATGGGGATGAAAGTTTTAAGCGTGTCGGTGCAATGATAGAGTTTTTGAGCTCGAACGAGGCGGATAAATTCAATTTTATTTCAGTTCGAGCGGAAAATCAAAATATAATAGACGGGCCGGATATTGGAGAGGTGATCGAGGTTCCAGCAGGACATTCAGCGATGTGTTCCAATATAGAAAGTTTGAGAAAAGTGGTTCAAGTAATCAATAAAACACGTCGTCAAGCTAAAAATAGACATAAATTTGCGGATTTGCTTTCTAATTCTTATCCTTTAGTTACTGTTTCTGCTGCTTAAATTGTTTTTGGGGATAATTTCCAGAATCTAATCGTTGTATCGGACACAACGTTGGGCACGTTTATTTTTCTATTTTTAGTTAATAGCGCCTGCTCTTTGTAGGTTTTGTCTTTCGGCTTGCAGATCTGTATTTTCAATCTTCAAACCTTCTCTTGAAGCAAGAGCGATGCCTTCAATGAGACTGCGGACGCGAAAAACGTCATCACGGCGTAGGTTGCCTATGTAAATTTCAGGACCACCGGTTAAGTTTTTAACGTGTATACTGCCAAAGAATGGACCCGATGCTGCGTAAACACAGGCGATGTCGGTGACCATTATCGAGATAATCTGTTTTGACCAAAACCCGTTGTTTTGAACCCAGACTATTCTTAATTCCTCGACTATTAATTCGTCAGGAAAAAAGGAAATTGGGAAGACCTGTTGAAAACGGGAAAGCACACGTGAGTTGTTGCTTGCCGGTAGAGTTGGTCTTGGTCTCATTACTTCGTTGAAGCGCCAGATATCACTTTGAGCTAAAGTTTTCATTTATCACCTCCTCTCAAGGCTAGATTTTTTTCAGGATTAATAGTTTTCCAGTCGTTGAGGTATGATGTGAGCTGGTCTAAAGTTTGAAAAAATTTATGAGCCTCGGTGTGTTTAAGTTTACCAAGCAGAAATTTGTTCAAGAGTAAACTCTTCTTTTCAATAAGGTTGACCTTGTTTTTACCTTTTGTGGTTAGCGTAATTTGATATTTGCGGCGGTCACCGTTTGCAGACTCCCTCTTGACAAGGCCAGCATTTTCCAGTTCGTCTATCAATGTGACAACAGAAGCAGGTTCAAGATTGAGCATGAGGCTGATAGTTTTTTGGCTCAAATTTTTTGTGGAGTTGATGATAAGAAGAGCTGAAGCTTCTGAGTAGGAGAGTGAAATTGGTGCTGCTTTAAAGTCGATTAGCTTTTGGATTTTTCTGGCAATGTCAATTGTGTGGAATACAAGTGTGTGCTTCATGGCTGCCCCATGTTAGTTAGAAATCTTACTATTAGAATTCTACCACATGTTGTAAAGAGTGTAAAATTTATCATATAAAAAAATGCTTGTCAAACCTTAGCCTCAGGTGATTTTTCATAGAGGAATTCCCTAAAGGATCGGGATAAATTGCTACTTGACTGACAGTTTACAGTCTGTAACTATGGAATTAGGCAAAGATTTTTTTTAGCCAATTAGCCCTTTCAATAAAGTATCTGCAGGTACTTAAAAGACCCCGAGATGTTGGGGTCTTTTGCTGAGTGGAGTATATTAATAACATGAAAGGTTCGAATTTTTTTTCTGAAGACTATTTTTTCGACAAGAAATCTTCCAACTATGATGATTATTTTAGATTTGATAACGATCAGTACTGGAAGACTATTCTGGATTCTATTAAAAAGCATGATATGCACGGGAGCGTTTTGGAAGTGGGATGTGCGTTTGGTTTTTTTGTAAAAAGGTTAAAGCCATTGTTTAGAAATGTCTACGGAACAGATATTTCCAAATACGCACTAGGTGAGGCTCGCAAAATTGTGCCTGATGGTCTTTTTTCCCAGGTCGATTTAAATCGGGAGGATTTACCATTCAAAAATGATTCTTTTGATTTGGTTTGTGCCCTTGATGTATTAGAACATACAAAATCCATTGATAAATCTCTTAAAAAAATTATTCCAAAGATTAAAAAAAGAGGGTTTTTAATTATTTCATTGCCCATAAATAATACGCTAAGTGGTAAAATTTTTGCCTTAATCGATAAGGATCCGACTCATATTAGTGTTCCAAGTGAAGAAGAACTGTTGAAAATTATTCACGACAATAGACTTGAGGTAATTGAAAAGAGTTATTTTACAGTTCTTGGTATTCCTGGAACACCACTTTACAAAATTAAGGGAATCAAGGCAGAGATTGAGCTGGTTTTAAGGAAGAGAAGTTAGAGCTCACCAAAGCTAAATCCATTGCGTTTTAATTTTTTAATTATTTGCTCAAGGGCTTTGACTGTTTGTGGTCTTTTAGCGTTTTTATTAGTATTATGACCGTCGTGAAGAATAATAATTGTGCCGTTTTTTGTTTGTGACAGAATTTTATCGGTAATTTCTTCAGGAGTGATTGTCGTTTTCCAATCACCACCAACAATACCTTCAATGATTTTAAAACCTTTTTTCTTCAGTCTGTGTTTTAGCCAGAATGGTGCCATAAGCCATGGTGATCGAAATAATTTTTCTTTTTGGGGCACAAGGTCTTCGATAATTTTCTGAGTTTCAATGGTTTCTTTATAAATGGCTCCAATTAATGTTGGCAAAAAGCGGTGGTAATGGCTGTGATTACCAATGGTATGGCCTTCAGAGGCGATTTTTTTTATTGTTTTTGGATGTTCTTTAGCGTTTTGCCCACAGACAAAAAAAGTTGCCTTTATTCTTTCTTTTTTCAGGATATCAAGAATTAGGCTTGTATAGGGTGGATTTGGCCCGTCGTCGAAGGTTAAGTAGCAAATTTTATCTTTCATTTTTTATTTCTGACCCAGCAGTTAAATGTTTTTTATTCCGCAGGATTCTATTGATAATATGAGTAGAAATATAACTATATAGACCGCCAATAATCCCATAGTTTTTAAATCTTCTGGCGGAAGTTGAGACTTTAAAGTTTGCTAATCTTTTGACTTTGCCTATCTTTTTAAGCTTGCGACAAAGGTCTGAATCTTCAGAAATCGGGATATTAGTTTTAAAACCTCCTACTTTTTCAAATGCATTTTTTCTGACGGCTAAGTTTGCTCCGGAATACCAATTTAAAAGGATAAAAATATAATGATTGAATAAATATGTGCTCAATTGAAGAAGCGGACTACCGTTATAAAAGTTGTACATTCCAGAAACCGCAACTAGGTTTGGGTCTTTTGAAAATTCTTTTTGAAAAGTTTTCAGCCAATTAGTTGGAACTTTTGTGTCTGCATCCGTAGTTGCGATAATTTGTCCTAATGCTACCTTGAAACCTGCTTGTCTGGCATTTGCGGTGCCCTTTTTGGGTTCATTGATGATTTTGGCGCCGGTTTTTTTGGCGACCTTGGCGGTTTTGTCGGTGGAGGCATTATTGACGACGATTACTTCGTAATCAGATCTTGGAATATCCTGATTTAAGACAGATTTGATGCAGTCTTCAATATATTTTTCTTCATTGTAGGCGGGGATTATGACAGAAAATAGCGGAGTTTTCCTGCTTTGCATCCTTAGTGCAAAAAGCGCGATTTTTGCTCTGAATATTCTTCGAAGAATTGGTGTCGGCCGTTTTTAAAGCCTTTATTGATTTTGTGACCCATGTTTTTAGTCCCTGCAGTAATTTTTGCTCTGGTTCTTTTGGTTGCCGGCACGATTTTGGCGTGGACCGGGTTAATTGGAATTGCAAGGAAAGCGATAGTGGTTAAGACTGCAACTGCCGGATAGCCGATTTTATGAAGAAGCGAACCTTTGGATTCTTCGAGTCTTACATCCGGGAAGTTTTTAAAGACGATTTTGTTAAAAAGACCAAAAGAGATTGCGTTTATAACATATGGGATAGTGGCGCGGACAAAGCTGGTTGACCAGCGGCGTGGCGAGGTAACAATTTTCCATTTTGCGCCATACATAAATTTAACTTGTCCGATTTCGGCAAGTCTCTGAGCAAGCTGAAGATCTTCGTTCATGGGAGTTAGGTTTGTGAAGCCCTCTGTTTTTACAAATGCTTCTTTCCTGACTATGAAATTTTGGCCGATTAGGACGCTTTTTCTGCTTAAAACTTTAAAAATGAAGATTGCTTGTGAGGAAAGTTTATTTAGGGCTGTTTTTGCAACCCAGAATCCTTTATTCAAATTAAACCAGCCTCCGACTGCTACCCACTCATCGTGTGAATTGAGGGCAACAACCAGCTGTCTTAGCCAATGATTGGGCAGAATACTGTCTGCATCTGTTGAGGCAATAAAAGTACCGCTTGTTGCTTCAAAACCAGTCTGGCGTGCGTACTGGACGCCTTTGCGGCCTTCAAAAACAACTTTGGCGCCTAATTTTTTGGCGATTTGTGCCGTATTGTCGGTTGAGGCGTTGTCGACCACAATTATCTCCATTTTGCCGTCAAAGTCTTGTTTCTTGAGGCTTTGTAGAGTCTTCGCTATAAATTTTGCCTCATTGTAGGCAGGAATAACTACGGAAACTGATGGATAAGTATGTTGGTAATTTTTCATTTTCAAATAAATTATAGCACTTAATTTATAATTTTATAGACGAATCGCTTAACGTTTGGGTGCAAGCATTAATTATGGTTTCTCTGAGCAACGTTGATGTGTCTTTTTTTACATCCAGCCTTGCTTCATTGTGGATGACAGTAAATGGTAGGTTTTGTGTATTTCCAGCAAGTGTTAATCGGCCTCTTTTTGCCAGTGATTTTACAGCTTCGATAACCTTTGTATCGCCATATGCTTCTAGCACCTTTTGCAGGGCAATCTTTACATTATTTTCATCTTTAGATACTTTTGATTCTACGTGGCCTACACTCACGAGGAAATCTAACAGATCTGTCGCTTTAAGCTCTGTCGATTTTAGCCTCTCGTGGCCATATTTTTTTGTGTTATAAACAATGTCTGGTATGTTCAGCACTGGATCAGTAACACGGTTATTTTCCCTACCCTGGAACAACACATCGTTGACCAATAATTCTCCGATTGCACCATAATTGTTGTGAATATCCCGTATATACTTTGCCGCCTCTTGCAGTGCCTGAAAGCGGTTAATTGACTTCAAATCATCAGATCCTATTTCTTCAGCTTCATATATATCGTATAAATTTCTTGAGGATGTAAATAATTCTGGTTTTTTTATTTCGATTCCGTGAGGATCCTGGACATAATAATCAGATAGACCCAGCCTCTGGGCGTTTTGGGCAATTTCTGATGGAGTTCCTCGATACCTTTTTGGTTCAAAGGGCTTTGAGAATTTTAAAAACCATTTAGGATGACGTCTTAACATTTTTAAAGGTTCTTTGATGGTATGCTCGTCGTAGGTTCGAAGTAGGGCATCGCCCCATTTGTCAACTCTGGACACGATTCCTCTCATGTCATAGATCATTTTTTGTCCTACCATTCTTAATTTACCGCCATAAAAACCAACCTTACTTTTATAGCCTAAAGTTTCCTCTGTCGGCAAAGTTGATTCGCTGAATACTTTATTTGAGGCAAAACTGGTCGTAGATTCTAAAAGCCTGGGTTTTCTATCCCAAAACCTATCCACAATGCTTTTAGACGAGCTCTGAGGCTCTTCTGGTATGTGGTTTTGGCCATGGATTTGTGCATTTTCTGGTTTCATAGTTTCTATTGGTTTAAGCATAGATTATACAACTTCTGGGCTAAATATGCAACCTATAGTAAGGTTATACATGTTTTTTGCTCCATAGGCTAATAATTCCAAATTTTAACTCGAGAAGATGAAAAACAAAAGTTTTTTTAATGGGCGACATTTGTTTAAAGTAAAAAGAGAATAAAACATCCCACAGTCCGAAATTAGACATGAGGATAAAATCTGCCATTTTTTCCATTTTAGCAACGGCTTCTTTTTTGTTTTTTAAATAATAAAGGACTTCAGAGCAAATAATTAAATCAAATTTTTGTGAATTGAAGTTATAGTTTTGGAAGGAACTGTTTATGTATTTTGCTCTTGGTGCTCTTAATTTGGCTCTTTTTATTGCCTGTTTTGAAATCTCTAGACAGGTTACATTATCAGATCGATTTGTAAGGTATTTTGTAAGATGACCTTCTGCAGATCCGATTTCGAGAATGGTTTTATGGGGAATGTTTTTGATTATTTTCTCTATTTTTGTAAATCTTTTTTTTTGAAAATTTGATTTGTCTAGATTCCATGGGTCGGGAAAATCAAGGAATAAGCGTTCAAAATCTTTGACAAAAAATGATCGAAATGCTTGGCGAGTCTTTCTAATCATTTACTTTGGCAAATTCGCGCTTAAGGGAGAAATAAGAAAGAGCGCCGGCTGGAATTGGTAGCCAAAAGTTCATAACTCTAAAAACAAGAACGCTTGCAAGCGCCACTGGAGCGTCGATTTTAAAGTGGAGAAAGATCAAAATCAAAGTTGCTTCTGCGGCGCCAATACCTGCGGGCGCTAAGGTGACCCACCCAAGAAGTAGCGAGATGGTGTAGGCGGCTGTAACAACTGCCAGATTGGGCGTATGGCCGAAGGCAAGAAAGGAAAAAGAAAGAGTAGCAATATTGGCAAAATAATAAATCTGCGCGGCAATTATAACTTGAGCAAGAAGAATTTTGTCTCTAAACAAGATTTTTCTGTATTCGGGAATATTGTTTTTAAACTTGCTAAGTTCCTCATAAAAAGAAAACTTGCCAAAATATTTACGGAGAATATTTTTAATATAAGGTAAAACAATTTTTCTTTCCAAAATAAAAAAATCTAATACGATCAATATAGTAATTATAGATGCAATGAGTAGGTAGGCAGGGGTTATTGGAAGAGAGGGGAGTTCTGGTAAAAATAATAAAGAAATCAGAAAAACGGAGATTAGAACAGAGATTGTAATGATTGTCCAAGAAACTGAAAGAAAAATAATCTGCTGAACAGTTACGCCAAGTTTTTTATAAAAATAGAAAGTGGTGGCCAGCGATCCGGCTTCGCCAACCGGCAGAATGTTGGCTGCAAAAACATTAAGAGAGGCGATTTTAATGGTTTCTTTGAAGCTGATTCTGAAGCCGATTATTCTAAGAAGAACCTGGGAAAGCCAACCATCGCCAATATACTGGCCAATTTGGGTAAAAAGTGCCATTATTAGCCAGAAAGGGTGAATTTGATTTTTGAGGGAAAGAACCTTGGAAAAATCGCCTAGATGAGGTGTCAGGCGCCAGATGGCGATCGCAACGAGGGTTAGAATTATTATCCATCGAAGATGGCGCATGGGTTAATTATATTAAAGTTTGAATTTTAATTCCTAGTTAGTTATAGATGAAGGTGTAACGGGTTCGTTTATCTTAATATAGACGACATTTTGCTTTGATTTGTTATTCTAATCAAAACAAAAGCCCACGTCAAACGCGATGGGCTTCTGTTTTAAAAATATTCAATTGTTAAACTTTGCGTCTGCTTTTTGCTTTTTTAGCTGGCTTATTTTTAGATGACGATTTTTTGGTTTCTTGCGATTCCATTTCCTCATCATCTTCTTTGGTGTACCACCAGGCGGCGATTATGACTAGGCTGACGACAACCAGAATAACGAGTGCGGTGTTTTTATCAAAACTGCTTTGGATTGCTGGGTTTGGAGATCCTACAGCAGCTGATTTGAATTGAACTGTAGTTGTCTGTGGTGGATTGAGGGAAGTGTGATCGTTATTTACTAACTCTGCGTGCAGAGTGTGGTTGCCATTGGCGACATTAGAATAAGTATAGTTGTCTTCAATTAACTTAACGGCGGTGTTTGCGGTTGGGTTAGAATCATCAAGCCAAAGGTGAATATGACCTTGACCGGCGACTGGTTTGAGGTTGGTTTTAAAATCTGTGAGCTGAAAGTTGTCAATTGATATGAGTATTGGGATCTTGTCTCCATAGATAGTTTGGCCGTCAGAAGGGGTGATAATTTTCAATTGTGGAGTCTGATTTTGGGTTTGAGCGAGTACTGCGCCGTTAGATGTCAGAAAAAATAGTGCAAAGACGGCAATTGCTTTTTTTAAGTTTTTCATAGAGTTACTTATGACAGGGGTCATTCTATGCTAATGGCTCTTTGGAGTGTCAAGAGTGATTTATATTTACCCAAATATGGCTAATTTCGGGGTACAAAAGTTGCTCAAGAGCAAAAATTTAAAAAATGAAAAATGAAAATTTTAAAATTTCAAAAATTGTTTAATTTTATGTTTTATTTTAACTTTTAGATAATAATATCCGGAATTTAAGAAACCTCGTGTATAATGAGGAAAAGTTTTATGGCAAGTAAAGTTCGTGAAGTTATTATTATTGGTTCTGGGCCAGCAGGAATGACCGCGGCGATTTATCTTTCTCGTGCCAATTTAAAGCCATTAATGTTTGCCGGAGGCAAGTGGGGCGGACAGTTGATGCTGACTACGGATGTCGAAAACTATCCAGGATTTGTAGACGGAATTCAGGGGCCGGAATTGATGCAGAAATTTCGAGAGCAAGCTGAAAGATTTGGTGCAGAAATAATAAATGAAGATGTTAGTAAGGTTGATTTTAAAGTAAGCCCCTTTAAGGTTGTTGCCGCGGGGAAAGAATATCAGTCTAAAGCAGTAGTTGTAGCAAATGGTGCAGAGACAAAATGGTTGGGACTTGCAAATGAGCAAAGATTAATTGGGCGCGGAGTTTCTTCGTGTGCGCCTTGCGACGCTTTTTTCTTCAAAGATAAAAAGGTAATTGTGGTAGGTGGCGGAGACAGTGCAATGGAAGAAGCACTTACTCTAACCAAGTTTGCATCGGCAGTAACTATTATTCACAGACGGTCGGAATTTCGTGCTTCTAAAATTATGCTAAAAAGGGCCCAGGATAATAAGAAAATTTCTTTTATATTGGATACGCAAGTTGCAGATGTTTTGGGCAAAGATAAAGTAGAAGGAGTAACTCTGGCGGCCAAAAGCGGGAAAAAAGAGGAATTAGAAATTGACGGAATGTTTTTGGCAATTGGCCATTTACCACTTACCAATATATATAAGGGACAGTTGGAACTGGACGAAAAAGGATATATTGTGCGCAAGAGCATGCAACCTTTGGAGTCTGCGTCCGGCAATGGAGCACACTCTCATTTTAGAATGCTGACTTCAGTCGATGGGGTATTTGTTGCGGGAGATGTTCATGATTACCACTACAAGCAAGCCGTTACTGCAGCTGGATACGGATGTCAAGCCGCGTTAGAAGCAGAACGTTGGATAGAGATGGGAGAGATCAAATAATGCCTTTTAGAAAAGAGGACGCAACTAGATTAAATGTTGGTGATGTTGTTAAATTCGGACCTGGACCGAGAATTACGACTGTAGATATATTTGGTGATAATTTTGCAATGATTTCTCCTCCAGAAGGTAGAGATGTTTATGTGGGTGATGTGGATAAAAAGACCGGGCGATTTAAGAAATATCCAATTACATTTATGCCAACAGAAGGAGACAGAAGAATGATTGTAGATAGGCAATCAATTTCGGGAAATAGAAGAAGAATGCGTGTTACTTGGACAAGAAGATAGTTTATCTTTAAGGTTGACTTCAGATCCGAATTATTTTAAACTGCCACTAATTAAGTAGTAGTTATGTTTAGACTCTCACAAAAAGCAGATTATGGTTTGATTCTTCTTTCTAATTTATCTCGCGCCAAAAGCAGAGTTTCGATTTCTGATATTGCCCGCAAAAACAAAATTTCTTCCAAATTCTTATCTCAGGTTGCCGGTGAATTGAAAAAAGCAGGGATGATTGCCTCTCGTGAAGGGGCGACAGGTGGCTATACCTTGGCCAAATCTGCAAAACAGATTAAGGTTTTAGACGTTTTGAAGGTTTTGGATGGAGAACTTGTGCGAGGTGAATGTTTTGAAGATGATCACGAATGTGTGTGCGGGGCAAAAGATATGTGGGGAGATTTAAAAGCACAAATGGAGGAGACAATCGGCCGCAAAACTGTGGCGGATTTGGTGGGATAAATGAGGGAAATACCAGTTGGAGAAATTTTAACAGGTTCAAACCATATGGGGGAGTATATTGCGGTTCGGGCAAGGAGTCTTCCGGATGGAACAGAGGTTGGTAAAGTAATTGCCAGCGAATCAGACCCGGATATGGTTCATGGAGTAATCCGAAGAGATATAAAAGAACACGAAAATACGGGTGCAAGTTTTAAGTATTATTTTTATAAACCTTTTAAGCCTGGTGAAGATAGAGAAGGTTGGATCATCAACGGGCAGAAAGAGAGAGTATGACGCAAGAACAAGAAAGTTCTCCCGATATTCATCATGTTAAAGCGACTCGCTCTTATTTGTTTTTTAAAGAGTTTATAGCCGAATTATCGGAAGATCCGGATGAGTCTAGAGTGCAATCTGCCAAAAAGGTATCTAAAATGATTGAAAATGGTGAGATAGGTGTCATATGCGCGGACAACATTGGTTCGGATGGTTTAGGTGTTAAGGTTGCCGTTACACAATTAAGCCTTGGTGAAAAAAATATCCCAACTTTTATTGTTCCTTATAGCTTGAACACACATGAACTGATTGGGGATTTTGTAGGAATATTGCCTCTTATGGATCCTGATAATGTTCGAGAAAAAGCAAAAAAAAGTGTTGTATGTGCGGTCGACGAGATGGTCTTCGCTTTGGATGCGAGTGAGAGGTTTGGTGGTGCAAATGGATCGTGATTTGGTTAATAGGCAATTAAATGATGTTTTGAAAAATGCAGGTGCGTTGCAAGAAGCTTCAGGGAATCCTCAAAGAGTAGTTGGAGTGCTTGGGGACGTGTTCGAAGACCTTTTAACCCGTGCGGATGAGGATGAACGGAAGGATTTGCTATATGCCTATTACATGATTTACGAACAAAGAGTGGCCATTGGAGTTCCACTTGCTGACGACAACAAGCTGAGTATTGCAGAAAGAATGTTTGTTACTCCTGTACCGCACGAAGATGGGAAGTCCGAAGTGCACATTTTTTTCAGTGAAAGTTTGTTTGCGTCTTACGATTCTGCAGATGATAGGCAGGCTGTTTTGGATAGATTTCGAAATGTTGCTCTGAATACGGCAGAGCTTTGTAGAGAATTGATACTTTTTGGCAAATTTAAACCTGCTCAAGAAGGAATTTGGAGGACAGAGTGAAGTATTGGTTGCTAGTTACACATCCTACAAACTTTGAGTTGATGAAGCAGAAAAATATTGCGGCGATGAAGGCGAAACGGAAGAGCTTTGCAGATCAAGTTGAGGTTGGCGATAAAGTTGCGTTTTATCTCACAAAAATCGGCAAGTTTGGTGGAGTTGCAACATTTGAGTCGAAAGTCAAAGAGGATAAGTCAAAGATATTTACAGAAGAGAAGCCGGGAGAAGTTCACCCGTGGAGATTTGATGTGAAGTTCGAAAAAAAGCTTAGTCCAGAGGACTACAAAGATTCGGAAAACTTTAAAGATTCGCTTGTTTATCTCAAAAAATGGCCGGCAAAATACTGGAAATTAGGTTTTCAGGGGAATGTACATGAAATACCGAAGGAAGATTATGAAACCTTAAAGAAAGGAATTAATGGCTAAAGAATCAAGAGCGGTCTATGTAGACATAGATGTTCATAAGGCAATTAAAGTGTTTTCGGAGCTTGAAGATCAGGATATTAAAGATTTTTTGAGAGATAGGACTATGGGTTATTTGAATGAGCGATATGGAGAAGACTTCATTAGTAAGGTTTTGACACAGACAGATCCGAGGGAAGCACTTGCACTAATTAGCGCAAAACAGATGGAGCTAGGCGTTTTTGCTGAAAGAACTATTTTAGGTAGTTTGGTAGATTTTCCAAGAGGAGAAACTTTTTGGAGAGGAGTATCTTCCTAAGAGGTGGCTGAATTAATTAGATATTCTCGCGAAATCCGCGATAAGCCAAAAGAGCTTATCTCGGAAAAGAGGCTTAGAGAAATATATTCAGAAGAGGAATATAAAGATTTTGACAGTTTTGTTCGCACTGTATACAAGGATGGGTTAATAAGATTTTGCGTTAGCCACGGCCTAGATCCGAAAAGAAGAGATCCGGAATTGAGGTTTTATGAAATTGTTCCAGGAGTGGATGGAAAGTCTCTGCAAATTATTTTTTTGGGGCAAATGATGGGTAAAGGATCTATCGAAATAACGAATGCATATGCTGCGGAAACTCACGGATATCGTGTTTTGCAGCTTGAAGAAAAACAAAGGAAATAAATGGAAAGAACTGAAATATTAATGGCGGTGCAAAGTGTTGGCCAGGCTATTGCTGAAAAAGCGGTTGATGTACCAACAGAGGCTTGGTCATATGCTTCTGATCCGCGAATATTATTGGGTGCAGGTTTTGCTGCGGCTCTGGGTGCGATGGTAATTGCAACAGGGGTGCTCGGACAAGCGGATGGGCAAAATTCAAATGAAATTAAAGATAAATAAATTAAAAGTTAAAGCTGGAGCGAAAGAAATTCTAAAAGGGATTGATCTGGTAGTTAATTCCGGTGAAGTCCATGTGGTTATGGGGCCAAATGGAAGCGGAAAGTCTACTTTGGCACAAGTAATTGCGGGTTCTCCAAGCTATAAAGTTATTGGTGGACAGATTATGGTAGACGGTAAGAATATAACGAAGTTAAGCCCAGATAAACGTGCGAAGTTGGGAATATTTTTAGGTTTCCAAAATCCAATAGAAATTCCCGGAGTGAGCGTGTTTAATGTGATTAGAAAGGCAAATAGTAACCAGAGACCAGAGACCAAGAAAGCAGGAATTGGTCTCGGGCAACTGGCAACTGGCAACTCAGTTAGTGACTTCAGAAAAAAATTGCTTGAGCACGCGAAATCTTTAAAATTATCGGGGGATCATTTATCTCGCTCGTTTAACGAAGGTTTTAGCGGCGGAGAGAAAAAGAGAAACGAGATATTACAGCTTTTGGCGCTTTCGCCAAAGATGGCCATTTTAGACGAGATTGACAGTGGTTTAGACGTTGATGGTTTAAAGTTAGTAGCCACTGCAATAAAAAAATTCTCAACTCTCAATCCTCAATCTTCAATTATATTAATTACTCATTACGCTCGAATTTTAAAGTACATCAACGCAGATTTTGTACATGTGATGTTTGAGGGCGCGATTGTTAAATCCGGCAAGCAAAAATTGGCAAGTGAGATTGAAGATAAAGGATATCAATTTTTATCTGTCTAGAAAGGAGGCACAAATGAAAGAACCAGAATTATTACAAAAAGCAAGAACAGCCTTTGAGCTTGCGGTAAAGGAGAGTGAATTGAGGGCTAAAGCAGATGCGATAGTTCAACATGGGATTCCTGTTAGAGGTAGGCCTAACTGGAAAGAAGACTTGATGAATATGTCTGAAGATAACATGGAATTTGAAATTAAAGCGTTGAGGACAGATGTAGGAGATATTGGTATTGTCTTTGATTCATTCTATCTTAGCAAAATGTTAGTTTTGCCCAGATTGGGTTCTGCTAAAGTTTTCGACTTGGAAGGTCATCAGTCGATTCATGAGATTTTAGAAGGAAAATCTGGAATCGCTGGAATTAAAGCTGGTAATGATGATTTTAGGCAATTTAATGAGCTTATTGAGGTCTTAAGATCCCGTCCGTCGATGGCGGAATCGTTGTTCAAGCCGAAGAGTGCAGTCAGTGGACATCTTGTTAATGCATAGAGGGAAATTTAATGGCAGACCAAATCGTTACTGACTATAAATACGGTTTTAGTAAGCCGGAGAATTACAAGTTTAAATCTAAACGAGGTTTGGATAAATCTGTCGTGGAAAAGATTAGCCATATGAAGAATGAGCCGCAGTGGATGCGGGATTTGCGAATCAAGGCGCTAGAAATTTTTGAGAAAAAGAAAATGCCGACTTGGGGAGCGGATCTTTCGACAATAAATTTTGACGATATTTTTTACTACATTAAACCTACCGATAACCAAAAGAAAAACTGGAGCGATCTGCCAAAGGATATAAAAGATACTTATGATGCAATCGGAATTCCGGAGGCGGAAAAAAAGTTCTTGGCAGGAGTAACGGCTCAGTATGAGAGTGAGGCGGTTTATCACAGTTTTCAAAAAAAGTGGGAAGACAAAGGCGTAATTTTTTGCGATATGGATACGGGACTGCGCAAATATCCTGATATCGTTAAAAGTTATTTTGGTAGGTCTATTCCGGCTGCCGATAATAAGTTTGCTGCACTAAATTCCGCAGTTTGGTCTGGTGGATCTTTTATTTATGTGCCTCCGGGGGTAAAAGTCGATATTCCACTTCAGGCATACTTTAGGATCAACGCTGCCAATATGGGGCAGTTTGAAAGAACTTTGATAATTGTTGACGAAGGAGCATATGTCCACTATGTGGAAGGTTGTTTTTTAGCGGGTGCGCTTGTTAGAACCGAAAAAGGCGAGAAAAAAATTGAAGACATCGAAGTTGGAGACAAAGTGCTTACACATAAAGGCCGTTTTCGAAGTGTTTACCATTTGATGAAGAGGAAAAGAGAGGGGAAAATATTTACGATTAAATACTATGGTGATTCAGGTGCTACTTTGAGAGTTACAGAAGAACACCCTCTTTTTGTATGCAAACGTAAAAAACAGGAATATAGAAATAGTCAATTTGAACCAGAGTGGGTTCGAGCTGATCATGTTGAGAAAGGAGATTATCTAGTTTACCCGCTAAGAAACACGGAAACAGAAAAAGAAGTTATTGAAGCTGAAGAAACGAATTCAGTGGGCATGCAACATCCTTTTATCTATAATTATAAACCTCAGGTAAATCTTTCAATTCCGTTTGGACATGGACGTCATCCTGTAAGCCAGAAGGCATTAAAGTTATCTTTGGAGCCTGATTTCTATCGTTTAATAGGGTATTTTTTATCTGAGGGACATAATGACAGAGAACATTATCTCATTTTTACATTTCATATTAAGGAGCAAGAATACTTAAAAGATGTTAAAGAGCTTCTACGACTCTATTTTGGTAAAGATGTAATAGAAGGTAAGATCAGAAACAGCGGACAAACTATCACATTGTGCTCAACGCTTGCTGCGCGTTTTTTTGCTAGAGAGTTCGGGACGACAAATAAAAATAAGCATATTCCTTCCTGGGTTCTTGAAAGTCCGCCAGAACATCTTGCTGAGCTTATAAAAGGTATGTGGAATGGAGATGGAAGTTTTGATAAGAAGCTAAACTTATTCAGATATTCTTCTGTTACGCGACAACTCGTAATTGGTTTTAGAGATGTCCTTATAAAACTTGGAGTTATTGCTTCGATAAATTCACAGCAAAGAGAAAAGCCAAAACAGGTGATGAATACTGTAATCATTTCGCGTACTTGTAATTCAAAATTTGCGACATTAGTGGGTAAAAGTGCTATCAATGGACGTAAAGAGGGCAGTCCTTTTCATATGGACGATAAGTATTTATATCTGCCGATTAAGTCAATTGATGTTCAAAAGGAAGTGAGTTTTGTATATAACTTTAGCGTAAAGGAAGATGAATCATACGTTGCGGAGGGGGTAATATCGCATAATTGTACAGCGCCGGTTTATTCTGTTGATTCACTGCATGCGGCAGTTGTTGAGATTTTTGTAAAACGCGGCGGCCGTTGCCGCTATACAACTATCCAGAACTGGTCAAACAATGTTTACAACCTGGTTACAAAGCGTGCGTTTGTGGAAGAAGATGGAGTGATGGAATGGGTGGATGGCAATTTGGGATCTAAAATTACTATGAAATTTCCAAGTTGTTATTTGGTTGGGCGAGGAGCGCGAGGAGAGATTTTATCTTTGGCGCTGGCTGGAAGCGGTCAACATCAGGATGCCGGTGGAAAGTTAGTGTTTCTGGCTCCAGATACGAGTGGCGAGATTATTTCAAAATCTGTTTCTGTTGGGACAGGTAGAACTTCTTATCGCGGTTTAGTTAAAGTTATAAAAAATGCCGAAAGGGTTAAATGCAATGTGCGCTGTGACGCGCTAATAATTGACGAGACAAGCCGATCTGATACTTATCCGACGATGAAGGTGGACGAGGAAAACGTAAATATTGGCCACGAAGCATCGGTTTCCAGAATTGGTGAAGAGCAATTGTTTTATTTAATGAGTCGGGGGCTTAGCGAAATTGAGGCAACGTCTTTGATTGTGAATGGATTTATTGAGCCAATTGTTAAGGAAATACCCTTTGAATATGCGGTTGAGCTGAATCGACTTATTAATTTAAGTATGGAAGGGAGTGTAGGATGAGTGTAGAGAATGTTAGGAGAAAGCCGAGAGAGATGTTCGGTACACAAGTTGGCGACATGTTAGAAGCAGTGGGAGAACTAATTGAAGTCGATCTATCGGCTGATAAAATGAAAGTGATTGCAAGCCAGAAAGGATTTAAAGTTAAAAATATTTTAATTGAAGGGGGAGGTCCCAAAACAAAGGTAATACAGTTGACACAAGAGATTGGTGGGGCATTGGTTAGAAAACCGCTCTTTGTTTTTGCCATACTTGATTTCGACGACGTAGAGTCGTTATGGGTATGGGAATTTCAGCACTCTGATTTTAGAGAAAATTTCAATGACAATTCTGGAGATTAAAAAACTGCATGAACAAGATTATTTTACAAAAAGGACGGTTGGTATGAATGAGTCTCTAGTTGGACAAGCTGAAGCAATTGTAAACGACGATAGCTTTAGAAATTATCGAGTCAGACTGGATTTTGATACTGCGCTTGCTATATCAGGTCTTTTGAAAGTGGAGAAAACCGTTGAGGAAATTGATTCTGATAGACAATTGCCGTTTGAGGAAGGGCTTTTTGCTATGTTGGCCGGTAGGTTCTCAGATGCAATCCGTGCCTCATCTGACAATGGTTCAACGGTTGTCGAGGCTGATCTCAATTATAGAGAACTTAACACGATAGGAGATGTGGCGGTAGTTAAGGGAAATGCGGCCCGAGCACCTTATTTTTTAGATTTGAACGGTGCATTTTTTGCGGCAGGGGGTCGGGACAATAAACGTCTAAGAATTTTCTTTGAAATTCTCTCGGGAAAATGAAGCAGATTATTTTACGAAAAAAGAAAAAAAGATAAGCAGAGGTGAATATGGAGAGAGAAGAAAATATAGTCCATTTTCGAAAACCGATAGAAGTAAGACAAACGTTTGTCTACCTGCAACATGCTAGAGTGCTTTCGAGATTTCTTTCTGTTTTAAAAATGAAGACTCATTTTGGAGAGGAAGTTGAGCCAGACGAGTTAATGGCAGGTCTTAAGGAGAAGCTGGATGTTGTGGTGGAAGAAGATAAGCCAATGGCAATTAATCTTTCTGCCGCAGAGAAAGACAGGCTTGGGGCCCTTGTAAAAAAACCGATAAAATCCATGCTTAAAAGGGTTCTTGTTGATGAGGAATTATTAAATAGAGCATGGATGGATCTTGATCGTGTGTTTTTCATTGCTGGTGGGTGTAAGTTTGACCAACCTGAGTCTAGTGTGGCGGGTACAATTATCAAATTTAGAAAATGAAGCAAATTATTTTACAAAAAGATGAAAGGAGGTTGATTGGGGTACTGTTGGATGTGGACAGCAAGCGGATTGATGTGAGTTTGGCTGGCGCAAATTCGGAAATTGAGATTGTAGGGTTGGTTTTGGGGAAAGATGTACAGGATAAATCTATGGAAGTTTACATTACTCATGCGGCTATAAATACAAAATCTAAGGTCAATGTGCGGGCGGTTTTGCGGAACAAATCAACTTTTGCGTTTCGGGGCAACGTGAAGATAGAAAAAGGAGCAAAAGGTGCTGACGCATATTTAAGATCGGACGCGCTTTTGTTTGATGATGCCAAAATGGGAGACGATACTCCGGCTTTGGAAATCTTAGAGCGGGATGTTAAGGCAGGGCATGCAGCAACAGTTGGCAAAGTAGACGAGGTGATGCTTTTTTACTTGATGAGTAGAGGACTGACGAGAAAACAATCGGAAAAAATGCTAATCGAGGGATTTGTGAAGCCGATGCTGGAAAAAATAAGGAAGCCCGCCCGATCTTACTTTGACGCTTCAGGTTCTGTTCGAACACGCGTCAAAGAGCGATCTTTGGCGGGTGACAATGGAGGTAAACTCATTGTCAAAAATTAAAGTAGCACAAAAATCGGAAATAGAAAAAGGCAAAGTGAAGGCTGTCAAAGTTGGTGACAAGGAAGTTGCGATTTATCACACAGAAGGCGACGAGTTTTATGCCACAAGTGATATTTGTACCCACGAACACTGCAATTTAAGTTATGAAGGCGGAAAGCTGGAAGGTTACGAGGCAGAATGTGATTGTCATGGGTCTAAATTTGATATCAGGACAGGAAAAGTATTACTGCCACCTGCAGTTGAGGGTTTAAAAACATTCAAATTGACTGTCCAAGGAGAGGATATTTTGGTGGAAGAGTGAACAAAAAGATTGAAGCAGAACCTGTAGCTTTAACTAAAAAAGACCAGTTGCTTAAAAATTTTATTAAAGTTAGAAAAGCGTTAAGTGTTGCACTAGTTGATTTAGAAGAAGACGATTTAACAATCAAAGCTCTTGATGGTTATTCTGTGCGTGATGTTCTTGCCCATATTGTGGAGTGGGATCATTCTGCAATAACAAATGTGCACAGATTTTTAGAAGGTGGTAAGGTTGATCTTTCACCTGATGAGGATAATGATGCTTTTAATAGTGAGGCAGTTTCTAAATGGTCTAACGTTAAAGGTCACGAAATGGTTCAAATGTTTAACAGGTCGACTTTAGAGGTGCATGATTTTATACAACGTTTAACGGAAGAAGAACTTTTTTACGACCGAGAGATAAAATTTAAAGATAATAGTGTAACGCCGGCTTGGTTCTTGGTTGAAGTGGATCACGATTTGGGTCATGCAAGGCAGATTGAAGACTGGAAAAGGGAAGTGGGAATTGGTGGACTTTAGGAAACTTCGAGCAGATTTTCCGATTTTGAACAGGAGAGTAAACGGTAAACCTTTGGTTTATCTGGATAATGCGGCAACAAGTCAGAAACCACAGCAGGTTTTGGCTGCGATGGACGAATATTACCGCAGGCACAACGCTAATGTTCATCGCGGAATCCATACTTTATCTGTAGAAGCGACTGAAATGTATGAGAGCGCCCGAAACAATGTGGCAACGTTCGTTGGTGCCAATGATCCTTCGGAGATTGTTTTTGTGCGCAATGCGACAGAAGCAATAAATCTGGTTGCCTATTCCTGGGGCAGACTCAATATTTCAAAAGGCGATGAGATTGTTTTGACAATTGCCGAACACCACAGCAATTTTGTGGTTTGGCAGCAGTTGGCTGCGGAAAATGGAGCGATCTTAAAAATAATTCCGATTTTGGATAATGGCGAGTTAGATTATTTGGCGTTTAAGAAAGCATTAACTAAAAAGACAAAATTGGTCACATTTTTCCATGTATCGAATGTTTTAGGAACCATCAATGATGTTTGCAATCTAACATCTATAATCCATAATCTATCGCCAAAGGCGAAGATATTGGTGGACGGTGCTCAGGCCGTACCTCACATGCCTGTTGATGTTTCCAGACTCGGCTGTGATTTGTATGTTTTTACCGGTCATAAGATGTTGGGGCCGACTGGGGTTGGAGTTTTGTGGGGGAAGCGAGAGCTTTTAGAGTCGATGTCGCCATTTTTGTTTGGTGGAGAAATGATTTCTAAAGTGAGTGTAGAAAAGACAACTTGGAATGAATTACCCTGGAAATTTGAGGCCGGAACACCAAACATTGCTGGGGTAATTGGACTGAGTGCAGCGGTCGATTATCTTTCGAAGATTGGGGTGGAGAATGTACGCAAACATGAAATTGAGTTAACGAACTATGCGCTCGAGAGATTGTCAAAAATTTCAGAAGTGACGGTCTACGGATCAAGTCGAGGTGCGTCCTCGGGCTCTACGCAAGGACGTTCCTCGAATAATAGGTCGGGAGTGATTTCTTTTAATATTGGACCTATTCACGCCCATGATGTAGCATCAATACTTGATTCTGAAGGAATCGCGGTGCGTTCTGGTCATCACTGTGCCCAGCCGTTAGTGGATTTTTTGGGAGTATCGTCTATTGCCCGTGCTAGCTTTTATATTTATAACACCAAAGAAGATATTGATAGATTGGTGGAGGGAATTTTGAAAGTGAAAAAAACATTTCACTTAGAATCAAAAATCATAAGGCAAAACTCAAAAATTCAACTAAAAAGTGTGTAAGTATATAATTTTGACTTTTGCATTTTTATTTTTGAATTAACATTATGGATTTATATCGCGAAGAAATATTAGAACATTGGCAGAACCCTCAGAATTTTGGAGAGATTAAAAAAGCCGATTTAGTAATTGAGCAGGCGAATCCGTTGTGCGGAGATGAAATAACTTTATTTATAAAACTGGACGATAATCGATCAGCGATTCGCGACATACGTTTTACAGGGTCTGGTTGTGCTATTTCTATTGCAAGTGCTTCGATTTTATCGGAGAATATTAAGAACAAGACTGTTTCTGTAATTTCTAAAATTACAGGCACGGATGTAATAAAGCTTTTAGGCGGACAGATTGCCCCAGCGCGCTTAAAATGTGCATTTTTGCCACTCGAGGCTCTTCGACGAATTAGGGTTTGATGTAAAAATAAAATGGCTGATATTCAAACGGTAAAAAACGGCAAAAAATATAAAATTAAAATTGATCGTGATCTTTGTATCGGTGCTGCATCTTGTGTGGCGTTGGCAATTAAGACTTTTGGGCTGGACAACGAGAATAAGGCTATTGTTTTAGACGAAAACGGAGATGTGCCGGAAATGATTAAAATGGCTGCCGAATCTTGTCCGACAAAGGCGATTATTCTGGAAAATGTGGAGACTGGCGATCAAGAGTACCCGTAAAATTCTTTTAGATATCCTCAAATGTTAGAATAGTTTCATGGCAGCGTCCAGGATTGCAGAGCGTGAACCGGAACATCCAAATAGCGGAAATTTTCTAAGAGACATTGTTTTTGGTGCTAACGACGGTGTAGTTACTGCGATTGGTTTTTTGATTGGAATTGCATCGTCAGTTAGTAGACAAGAAGTTATAGTAATTGCTGGAATTTTGGAAATTATAGCAGGTTCTGCTTCTATGGCGCTTGGTAATTATTTAGCAGTTAAATCTCAAAAAGAATACCATCTACAAATGGAGAAAATAGAACGTTGGGAAATGGAAAATAAGCCTGACCAGGAAAGGAAGGAAGTAGAGGAAATATATCAAGAGATGGGTTTTGCACCGAGTGAGGTTAAACTTTTAACAAATAAAGTTACGAGTGATAACGAGCTTTGGCTTAAAGTAATGATGCGCGATGAACTGGGTTTGACTAAGGAAGAAAATGAAAATCCAATAATTTCAGGATTTGTGATCGGATTTTTCTTCCTACTTGGAGGTATTCCACCGCTCTTGCCATTCATTTTTATTCATACGGTGACAAGGGCACTGATTTTGTCTTTTATTGCAGCCATTTTAGTTAAGATTGTTATTGGGTTTATCCGTTGGGTTTTAAATAAAGGGAGTTTGGGAAGGAACGTAACGGAAACCGTTTTGATCGGTCTTATTGCTTCACTAATAGGTTTTATTTCAAGCGAAGCAATAAGATTTTTTGGAATTCCAGGAGGATTATGAAGCAAGTTGATTTTCTCATTGTTGGTGGAAGTGCAGCTGGGACTACGGCTGCCGAGTCAATTAGCAATTTAAAACCGGATGCGACGATTGCGATTGTGACAGACGAAGATCACGAACAATATTCCAGAGTTTTACTTCCTCACTATGTGCGTGGAAAGGTGAGTCGTGAGCAGGTTTTTTTGAAAAAGCAAGATTGGTATGAACAGAGAAAGATTGAATTAATAAAAGGAGTTAGTTGTCAGAAGTTAGATGCGAATAACAAGACAGTATCACTTTCAAATAAAGAAAATGTTGAATATGGCAAGTTACTGATTGCTGTCGGAGGTAAGGTGATTCCGTTTGTCGTGACAGGTGCGGAATCTAAAAACCTTTTATATTTGCGCACCATTGAGGATGCGGACAAGATAATTGAAACTGCGAAACAAAGTAAAAAGGCACTGATTATTGGCGGCGGATTCATAGGGCTGGAGATGGCATCGAGTTTTGTAAAAAATGGGGTTAGCGATATTACGGCTTTGGTTTTAGAGGACTTTTACTGGCAGGGAAAATTAGATAGTGAATCGAGTAAAGTTCTCTGCGAAGTACTTATTGAAAACGGTATTAAAATAGAAACAAAAGTTGCGGTTGACCATTTTGAAACGAAAGATGGATTAATCTGCGCGGCTATTGCCAAAGATGGCAGGCGATTTGAAGCTGATATGGTTGGAGTTGGGATTGGAATTCGCAGTGATTTGGCTTTTCTTGCTGACTCCGGAGTTAAAATTGACCGAGGGATCGTAACAAATGAATATTTGGAGACAAATTTGGCGGATGTTTATGCGGCTGGAGATTGTGCCCAGTTCTGGGACGTAATTTTTGAAAGAGAGCATATGTTGGGTAATTGGGCAAATGCAACAAGTCAGGGATCTGCAGTTGGCAAAACTATGGTTCATTCGTTAACCTTAGGACAAGCAGGAGAGAGGACAAAATTCGAAACAGCGTCTTCGTATTCAATTACTTTTTTCGACTCGCCACAGGGTGGCTCGTGTTCGTTTTTAGGGGTGACAGACGAAAAGTTTGCAGAACAAGTGATTGTTCGTGGATCTGTCGGTGCGGGGAAGATTAGTAGAATATTTATTAAAAAATATGATCAAGTGACGCGAATAGTCGGTGCGACAGTTATCAATAATCCTATGGAAGTTGCCCCGCTGACTATGGCTATTAAAGGTCAGGCTGATGTGAGTACGCATGTCGCTGATCTTGGCAAAGCTGAGTTTGATTTGAAAACTTTAGTTGCATAAGATCCCATAAAACAGTTAATCTAAAATATAGTGAAGATTTATATTGCTTCTGATCACGCTGGGTTTGAGCTTAAAAAAGCTTTAATTGGTTATTTGCGTGCAAAGAAAATGGATGTGGTGGATATGGGAGCGTTTAAGCTGGATATTGCAGACGATTATCCGGACTTTATCTATCCATGTGTTAAAAAAGTTTCAGAAGATATTGATTCTGTAGGTATTGTAATTGGAGGCTCTGGTCAAGGTGAGGCGATGGTTGCAAATAAAGTTAAAGGGGTGAGGGCTGCAGTTTTTTATGGGGGAAAGTTGGATTTGGTTAAGTTTGCAAAGCAACATAATAATGCAAATATACTTTCATTTGGAGCAAGATTTATGACTGTGGACGAAGCGAAGGCGGCTGTTGATTTGTGGCTTTCGACAAAGTTTGAAGGGGGAAGACATGTTGCAAGGCTTGCGAAAATTACAAAAATCGAAAATGGTGAAGCTCATATTGATCCTTCAATTAAGGATCAATCTTGAATATAGCTGAAAGCGCATGAAACACTCCAAAAACCTGCTCAAAATTAACTTAATTTTTATTTTTATCTTTTTAAATATCTGGGATTTTGTTGTTTCCCATTCGTTTTTAAGTGCAATGATTATTGGCATATTTATGTTTGGGCCTACGGTGTTCCTGTGGTTTTTGGGTAAATTCCGGAGTATTGCGCTTATTACCTTAATTTCGATATTGGAGTTTATGGTTATGGGTACGTTTGTACTTGAAGGATTTCAGCTTTCAGGCACTAGCTATTCCCTGAAATCGCTTTATTGGATTCCGTATTTGGTTATGGCCGGCATAAATTCTTTTTGGGGACTTAAGGTTTATTCGGAGTTGAAAGAGAAAAAAGTTCGTAGTTCGTAGTTCATAGTTCATGGCTAGTAGTTCGTTGAAAATTGTAATATGTCATTAAAAGAGTGGTTTGAAAAAGCGCAAAAGGAAAATTTTGCTGTTGGAGCGTTTAATATAGATAATTTAGAAATTTTCAAAGCTGTTTGTGTATCTGCAAAGAATAAAAAATCACCTGTAATTTTGCAGTTTTCTCCAGGAGAAGTTGGTTATTTTGGTATGAGTAATATTGTGGACTTGGTTAAAAACGCCCGAGAAGAATTGGGAATTCCGGTTTTTTTGAATCTGGATCATTCTAAAAAAGCTGAAGATTGCATGAAGGCAATTGAGACCGGAGCGTTTGAGATGGTTCATTTTGACGGATCAGACTTGGATATCATTGAAAATATAAAATTGACACAACAACTTGTTGAGGTGGCGCATAAAAAAAACGTGATATTAGAGGGGGAATTGGATAAGTTTTCCGGTACGAGCGAAGTGCATGATCAAAGTTTAGATTTGGATGCAGTTCGGCAGTCGTATACAGATCCAAAAAATGCTTTGCGGTTTGTTACTGAAAGCGGAGTTGATATTTTTGCGCCGGCTTTTGGCAATGTCAATGGTGTTTTCCCAAATCAGCCGGATTTGGATATAGATTTGTTAGTCAAAATCCGCGAAGTAATGCCTGTGACTATGTTTTCTTTGCATGGGGCAAGTGGAATTCCGGCAACTGAGGTGAGAGTGGCGATTCAAAAGGGAAAAATTGTTAAAGTGAATGTAAATACAGAACTGCGCCAAGTTTATCGTGACTCTATATCTGGAAGGATAGATGAAGAAAAGGCGGAGTTTAAGTATTATGATGTTGCCAAAGATGTAGTTTTGGCAATTTGTGCGGTTGTTGAGGGGAAGATAGATGTTTTTGGGTCGGCAAACAGAAACTAGTCAAAATCCCTTGAATAGATAGCATTGTTTTGTTAGAGTTAGACAATAAAATGAGAAGTCTTTTGGGTCGAGTTCCACTTTTAGTTTGGTTTTTATTACCTACTTTTATAATAGTTGGTGTCGGAGTCTGGTTTTTGGGGCGGGGCGGAGCTATCAACGGGGGAAATAAGGATTCAACAAAGCCGGAGGCTGTTTCGCGTCCGGTTCAGGGCACGGTTGATTACACAATTGTTAGCCGAACTCACATCGCAGAGGGGACAACCGGTTCCGGATACAATTCAAATCCGTCATCTTCCGGGCCTCACTGGCCATCTCCAGCGCAAAAAGGTATTTATGATACCGCAGAGGCTGACCAAAGATATATTCACAATTTAGAGCATGGATATATTTGGATTTCATATAGACCGCCGAATGACACTCAGTCTGCAACCAACTCTGCTGGGCTCAAGAGCGGTGCGAGTCAAGACGATATAAATAAGCTTAAGGACATTGTAAAGCAGGACGATTGGAAGATTGTTATGACGCCTCGCGATAAAGATGATGCCAAAATTGCATTGGCTGCTTGGGGACGAGTTTTAAATATGGACAGTCTGGACGAGCAAAAGGTAAAAGATTTTATTAGAACTTACAGAAATCGCGGACCAGAAAGAACCCCTGAATAACTTTGACTTTAGATTGAAAGTTGTCCTATAATTTGCGCTTGATATGGAAACGCAGCGGTTTGATGGTGCTGAGAAATTACATTCGGCGCTTGAGCTAAGACGATATAAACCTTCTGATTTTGATCAGATGATTCGAAATCAAAGAAATGCAGGATTGCCAGGAATTATGACGTCGAGATTTCTAGAGGCAAGAATTATTAATGATCCGGATTCGACTCTAGTTGCTGTAATTGGGTGTGAGGTCATCGCTAGTCTATATTTGCACGCAGAAACCGATGCGCGTATATCCAGTTTAGTTGTGAAATCAAATTATAGACTTATGGGTGTTGGCAAAAGGTTGCTTTGCGAGGCAGAAAGAATCCTTAAAGAAAAGGGCTACTTAGTGGTTTGCTTAAAACCGAGTGATACTTCTATAGGTTTTTATAAGAAGTTACGTTATGTGCCCATAGAGCGTTCAGAAGACATGAGTAAGCAACTTTAAACGAGCGGCTTTTGTTTGCTTTCTTTGAAATCTTCAAGAAAAGTTTTTAATCCTTTGTCTGTTAACGGATGTTTGACGAGTTTTTGAAGAACATCAAATGGGCAGGTGGCTATTTCACAACCTGCTAAGGCTGCTTCTTTTACATGGAGTGGACTGCGTACGGATGCAAAAAGAATCCGGGTTTCATAGTCATAATTATTGTAGATCTGTCGGATTTCGTGGATTAAATCGATTCCTGATTGGCCAATGTCGTCGAGACGTCCAACGAATGGACTGACAATATAGGCACCAAGCTTGGCAACAAGAAGTGCCTGGTTGGCCGAAAAAACCAATGTCATATTAACGCGAATTTCTTCATCAGTTAAAATCTGCAGAGCTTTTAGTCCATCGCCTGTAGTTGGAAGTTTTACAACAACGTTGTGGTGGAGATTTGCAAGCTGGCGGCCCTCGTGCACCATGCCGGCAGTTTCTGTTGCGAGGACCTCTAGGCTAATGTCGCCATCTACAGTTTCCAGAATTTCTTCAACTGCCTTTTTGTACTCAATGCCCGCTTTTGTAGCTAAAGTTGGATTGGTGGTGACGCCATCTATTATTCCCAACTCCCACATTTCTTTGACCTCTTTGGGGTTGGCGCTGTCGATAAACAATTTCATACATTTTATTCTATACTATTTGGCAATAATAAATATTGGATTAAGATTGACGCTTATTGGAAAACATGGTCTAATTTGAATGAGATGAAATTTGATAAAAACTTTTGGAAAAACTGGATTAGCGATTGGCGGGCGTATGTTGCAGAATTTACGGCGACATTTATTTTTATATTGATTTCGGCCATGGTTGTGGTTGTTAATTATTTGTACGGACAAATTGGTGCGCTTGGGGTTTCAGTTGTGATTGGATTAACATACGCTGCACTTATTTTTGCGACTAGTCATCTTTCTGGCGGCTATTTAAATCCGGCTATAACTTTCAGCTTGTGGCTTGGATCTAAGATGAAGGGGACAAGAACAGTATTTTTAATACTCGCGCAACTTGCGGCGAGTTTTGCAGCGTATGCTTCTGTGCTTTTACTTTTTGGCCAAAATGCGGTCAAAATTAACCTTGGTGCCCCGACATTAGGTCTTGGCGAAACGATAGCGCAGGCTACAGTGCTTGAGGCAATTTTAAGTGCGGTTTTAATTTTTTGCGTTTACGCTGTCATGGTGGACAGGCGTGGGCCGGTTAGCTTTGGACCGTTGGTTTTAGGGTTAATCCTAACAGCGATCACAATTGTCTCAATGCCGTTGAGTGGGGCGGCACTCAACCCAAGCCGGGTAATTGGAGCGTATGCAATTTTAAAGTCTTTTAACTTTTTAATTCCCTGGATTCTGGGGCCGTTAGTTGGTTCTTTTGCCGGGTTATTATATGAATTGGTATTCTTGGCGGCTGAGACAGAAAAAATAAATTCTTAAATTCACAATTTGGTCCATTTGCGGTTATAATTGTGGACAATGACACAAGCTACTGCTCAAAAAAATCCCACTGACGACAAAAAGGTAACGCCTCCACAAGACGCACGAGTAACATCGGGCCAAAAAGAAGCAGAGCCGGCAAATGTTGACGCCAATTTCGAAAAAGAAGGCAAGCTCCTAACTGAGATCAAAGAAGTTTCGACAGAAGCGGATCGCAAAGCAGAGCGCGTAGTGACTGAGGAGCTGGGTAAAATAGGCGAGAAAGCAAGGACAATAGAGGCGACCGCCAATATTCCGGAAGATGTTAAAAATGCCGGTGTTCGCGACATTGCAAGCGAGGCAAGTGATGTAATAGATAAGGGGACGACTCTCAACCTGGATATAACGGAGGATGAATATAGGGAAGGTTTAAAAGCGAACGTGGGTGGTACACGAAGTGTGACTAAATCGATTTTAAATGTTTCATCAATTGTGGCACTTGCCATTTGGATTGGAAGACAAATTAAAAAGGCTCACGGAAAAACGATGAAAATTGTATTCAAGAGAGGAGAAAAATAATGCCGATTGAAAATGGTCAAAGAGGTTTGGGGCAAATAGATCCAACTGCTGCGCTGGGTTTGTTTTTGTCTTCTATTGGTTTTATTTTGTTTATACTTTTAGTTCTAGTTGGCTTTGCTGTTGTGATTGGTTATGTCTGGGTGCTTTGGATGCGCAACAAAGATCGTGAGGCTCGATCGTTGAACTTTATTTTACTTCAGGTTGCAGTGCCTCGTGACAACGAAACAAAAGTAGATGCGGCAGAGCAAATGTTTTCTTCCTTATACTCCATTTACAAAAGTGATTCATTTGGTTTTTTAAAGGCGCAAGACCATTTTTCTCTAGAAATTGTGGCATCGCCAGAGGAGATCAGGTTTTATATTTCTTGTCCGAAACAGCTTCAGGATTTGATAGAAAAGCAGATTCACGGTGCGTACCCAGGCGCGGATGTTCATGAAGTTGAGGAATATAATATTTTTACAGACAATGGAAAGTTGGCGTTTGCAGCGCTAAAGTTAAAAAGTTCTAATTATTACCCCATTAAAACTGCACGCGAATTGGCAACAGATCCATTGAACCAAATCACGTCGGCACTTGCCAAAATGGATAAGGAGGAAGGAGCTGTTGTGCAGATTTTAGTCGCTCCTGCCGATTCTTCCTGGAAGAGTGCGGGTAAAAGATTTGTTTCTAAAACAAAACAAGCGGAGCTGAAAAGCGAGGGTAAATCGGTTCCGGATCCCAAGAAAATGGAGGCGGTTGAAAATAAATGTGCAAAAGTTGGGTTTAACACAATTATTCGCATAATGGTCTCTGCCAAAACGGATGCAGAGGCAAAAGTGCACTTGGACAATATTAAGAGTACGTTTTCGCAATTTACCGGGGAATACAACGGTTTCACCGGTGCAGGAATCCGCTTCAAAAAACAGTTTTTAGTCGATTTTATTTATAGATACTTTCCGCTTTTTGGCAAACCTTCTGTTTTAAATGCAGAAGAATTGGCTTCGATTTTCCATATGCCCAATAAAACGGTAGAAACGCCTGGGATTTTCTGGGTAAATGCCAAGCGAGCTCCTGCGCCTGCAATGATTCCAACCTCAGGACTCCATTTGGGGAAAAGTGTTTATCGTGGGTCTACAAAGGAAGTATTTATTTCCGAAGACGATCGTCGTCGACACGTTTATATAATCGGTAAAACAGGAACCGGAAAAACAGAACAGCTTAAATACATGATTATGCAGGATATTCGTGCCGGCCATGGTGTGGCGTTTATAGATCCCCACGGTGATGCGGCCGAAGATATTCTTTCAATGATTCCGCCGGAGAGAGCAGAAGATGTTATTTACTTTAACCCTGCAGATACTGAGCGGCCGATCGGTATGAACATGTTAGAAGCCCAAAACGAGCAAGAAAAGCATTTCGTGGCAACCTATATAGTTGGTCTTATGTATAAGCTTTACGACCCTCATAAAACCGGAATAATTGGTCCGAGGTTTGAACATGCGATCCGCAACGCAATGCTTACGGTAATGAGCGAACCGGGCAGCACATTTATTGAAATTGTTAGGGTTTTAACCGATGCTAACTTTGTCCAGGAATTATTGCCTAAAGTTGACGATCCGGTTGTCAGGCGTTACTGGACGGACCAGATTGCACAGACTGCAGATTTTCATAAATCAGAGGTTTTAGATTACATTGTTTCCAAGTTTGGTCGGTTTGTTACTAATAAAATGATGAGAAATATTATTGGGCAATCGGATAGTGCCTTTAATATGCGAGACATTATGGACAATAAAAAAATTCTACTGGTTAATTTATCAAAGGGTAGAATAGGCGAGGAAAATTCTAACTTTTTAGGTCTTATCCTGGTTCCTAAAATATTTGTGGCGGCAATGAGTAGGCAGGATATTCCGGAAGAGCAAAGGACCGATTTTTTCCTTTATGTAGACGAGTTTCAAAACTTTGCAACCGATACATTTGCAGATATTCTGGCAGAGGCTCGAAAGTTTCGGCTTAATTTGATTGTTGCTAACCAGTTTGTTGGACAAATAGATGAGGAAGTAAAAAATGCAATTTTTGGAAACGTAGGAACTTTGGTTAGTTTTAGGGTTGGAGTCACAGATGCAAATTATCTTCAGCACGAATTTACGCCGGTTTTTAATGAAACGGATTTAATTAATGTTGAAAGGTTCCATGCCTACTGCAAAACAATTGTGCACAACGAACCGGTTCAGCCATTTTCTCTGGACACGACACGGGATCTAATAAAGGTAGAGCGCGATCCGAGAATTGCGGAAATGATAAAACAGTTGTCCAGACTACGCTATGGCCGAGATGTTAACGTGGTTGATGCGGAGATAGTGCACCGGGCTAGGCTTTAGGCTTTTGGTTTTGAGGAATTATTGTCAAATAATTTGTGGGCCTGGAAGGAGTCGAACCTTCGTTCGTACTTTATAAGAGTACCGTTCTGCCGTTTAACTACAGGCCCAGATAAATGCAAATTATATCAAAATTTATTCTATTTTATCTGCCAAGTCCGTCAAAAATTAATTTTTTGATCAATGATTGGTAGGGGATGTCCATCTTGTGGGCTTCTATTTTTAGCCTGTCAATCATACCCGCTGGTAAGCGCATTGTAATCGGCCTGCTTGTGAGTTTTAGGTTTGGAAAACTCACAAGTCTGGCTGTTGAATAATCCACATATTCTGTGGAATCTACTCTTTGCCAAAATTCTCTTTCTTCTTTTTCAGATTTAAATTTTGGAATCGCTTTTAATTTTTTCTTCATACAACCTCCTTTCTTTTAAATTTGCAATCCTTGCCGAGATTATTCTTACTTTATCCTTTCGTAGCGTAAATGCAATAAATAATATCTTTGTTTTTTTTATTTCACCTATAACTATAAATCGAATCTCTTCTCCTGAGTGTTTAATATCCTCTTGGAAAAATAACTTTTCATCAAGAAATGCTCTTTCTGCTTCGTTTTGAGTAACTCCATGCTTGTGAAGGCTTTTGTCAACATTACCCTCATCCCACTCAAAACTCTTAATTTTAGTTAAATCAATCACTGTACATATATTACATGTACAATATATTTTTGTCAAGGGAGGTATTAAGGGGGGAATTTTAGCATAAATTGTAGTAAACTGAGGAAGATGAAACTAGGCATTGTATATAAAACTGAAAGTAAAAAGGCAGAAGTATTGTTTTCCCAAATAAAAGATTATTTGAAGATAAAAGGGCATGAGTTAGTTGGAGAAAAAAGGCTTAAAGAGGCCAAATACATATTGAGCTTGGGTGGAGATGGAACTTTAATCCACATGTCTTGCGAATTTGCATCTATAGGTGTTCCATTTGTGGGTATTAACACCGGCAATTTAGGGTTTTTGACTGCAATAGAGGCAGAGAATTGGCAGGAAGCGGTCGATAAAATCTTGGCAGATGAAGTTTTTATTTCCAAAAGGATAATTCTAGACGCAAAAGTTGGCAAAGACGAGTTCCGGGCAATTAACGAGGTTGTAATTAAAAGTTTGTACAGAGTTGTGGAGCTGGAAGTAAAAGTAAATGATGAAGAGTTCTTGAAAATTACCGGAGATGGAGTAATTATTTCCAGCCAAACAGGTTCTACCGCTTATTCTCTTTCCGCAGGAGGGCCAATTGTGGATCCGGATTTAGATTGTTTACTGATTACGCCAATTAACCCGATTGGTTTGCCGATTCCGTCTGTTGTGATTTCACCGGAGGATGTAGTGCAGGTTGGAATCAAAAAAGGAGAAGATATATCACTGGTAATTGACGGCCAAGAACATACAAAGTTAACTGCAGAGCAGATTGTGAGTGTTTCGCGAGGGAAGTACAATGTTAGCTTCGGCTATTTTGATAAACACCAGTTTTTAAAATCTTTGAATGCCAAATTTGGATTGGCGAGTAGATTAACTGTTTAGATTCCTTCAAATTCTTTAGAAATTTTACTGACAACTCCCTTTGGTGTTGTGTAGGTTGTGTCGACAGTTAGATTAAAGAATTTAGGATCCAGGAAATTTTCGTCAGCATATAACTTGCGAAACTTTGCATCATTTTCCTCTTCTCTTTTTATAATTTCTTCTGCTGTTTCTTTTTGACCGTCTCGATTTAAGGCTCTATCGAGGCGTTCTTTTTCGTCGCAAACAAATAGAACACGCAGCACATGATTCATATCCCGCGTGAGGTATCCGATGTAGCGGCCATCTATGAGAACACCTTTTTCAGAAGCAGCTAGGTTTATAAGCTGGTTATCTATTTGTCGGTCAAGGTCGTCTGGAACTTTGGAGTGATCATATAGGGGAATATTGTGTTCTTTCATGTAATCGCGGAAGAATTCACCGGCGTAATGAAATTCCAGGTCATATTTCTTAGATAAAGTAATGGCCGCAGTTGTGGTACCAGTTGCGACTAGGCCGGAAAGAGTAATAGAGCGATACATAAGTTAATTGTAAATACTAAATCAGAATATCTAAATTCTAAACAAATTTTAATACTTAATACTCAAAATTCAAAATGTTTTTAAATTTATGTTTTGATATTATTTAGGATTTAGAGTTTAGTGTTTAGGATTTGATTAAGTTCGTCTATGGCGGCGCTTAATCTTAAGTTGAGCGAGGGATTTTTGGAGGTTGGCAGCCGTAGTTGCATATTCTTCTTCAGAGAGCGTATGTTTCTGTTTTAGAGCTTCTTCTGCCTCTTTTTGGGCTGCCTCTATAGCTTTTTCTTCCATTTCAGTGTCTTCTAGCGCCAGATCGACCAAAACTTTAACGTTACCTTCAGTAACTTGCGCAAAACCAAAACCGGCGGCGAGTGTTGTTTCTTTGTTGTGTTTTTTATAAATTAATTCGCCGGGTTCAATCGATGTAATTAATCCGAGGTGATGAGGAAGTACGGTAATTTGGCCTTGGGTTGTTGGAAGACTGACTTGGTCAACTTCTTCGTCGAAAACTGTTTTTTCTGGTGTGATTATTTGGAGGTGGATCATTTTAGTGACCTCTTATTAAACCTAAACTCGCAAATGCGAACTCAAGATTGGAGGCAATAAGAGAAAGTGGCCAAATTAATGCTAAGAAAGCAAACCCTAACTCATTTCGCAGAAGAGTCGGTGGTTTAAAATATGGATTTACGGATTGTTGAGGTGGCTCTAAAAAGAATAAAACATGTATTATGATGAACGCTACAAAGCTAATAATAAAATAGGCGATTATGATCGAAAGAAAAAGTAACTTTTTATTAAAAATTCTATTCGAGATTTGTTTCCCCAAAAATATAGTGGGAATTGCAGCTAAAACAATAATTATTCCTGATAAAATAATCTGCATTTATTTTTTAACGTCAGAAATATCGCCTCGCATATAGAACTCAGACTCATCAACATTATCGTACTCACCCTTAAGTATAGCGTCGAAGCCTTCGACGGTTTTTTCGATCGGAACGTAGGCACCTTTTTTGCCGGTGAAGGTTTCGGCGACAAACATTGGTTGAGAAAGGAAGTTTTGGATTTTGCGGGCACGGGCGACTGCGATTTTGTCGTCATCTGAAAGTTCTTCAACACCCAAAATGGCAATAATATCTGCGAGTTCTTTATAACGCTGTAAAACTTTCTGGACACCGCGGGCAACTTCGTAATGTTTGGCGCCGACAATTGTCGGGTCTAAGTTTCTGGATGTTGATGCGAGGGAATCAACAGCCGGGTAAATACCTTGTTCAGCAATGGACCGCTCCAGAGAAATTGTTGAATCCAAATGAGCAAAAGTGGCAACTGGAGCCGGGTCGGTGTAATCGTCTGCCGGAACGTAAATTGCCTGAAGAGAGGTGATTGACCCTTTTTTAGTGCTAGTGATTCGTTCCTGCAATTGGCCCATTTCCGAAGCTAGTGTTGGCTGATATCCGACTGCAGATGGGGTACGGCCAAGAAGTGCGGAGACTTCGGAACCGGCTTGGGCAAAGCGGAAAATGTTGTCGATAAACAATAGTACATCCTGATTTTTTTCGTCCCGGAAATATTCGGCGATCGATAACGCTGAAAGGGCTACGCGAAAACGGGCGCCCGGCGGTTCGTTCATTTGGCCGAAAACCATAGCGAGTTTATCTAAAACTCCTGCTTCTTTCATTTCGTGGTAAAGGTCGTTGCCTTCACGGGTTCTTTCGCCAACGCCGGCAAAAACCGAATAGCCGCCGTGCTCTTTGGCAATGTTATTGATTAATTCCTGAATAATTACGGTTTTGCCGACTCCGGCACCGCCGAAAACGCCAATTTTGCCGCCTTTGTTGAACGGAGTGATCAGATCTAAAACTTTAATACCTGTTTCTAGGATCTCAGTTTTGGTTTCTTGTTCCTCGAGGGTTGGAGCCGGGCGATGAATAGGGTAGTATTTTTTGGCTTTAACTGCGCCTTTGTTGTCGATTGGCTCACCGAAGACATTAAAGATTCTGCCTAACGTTTCCGTGCCTACCGGAACGGAAATGGGTGAACCTGTGTTGGTTACAGTCGCGCCGCGTTTAAGGCCGTCTGTCGGGCCGAGAGCAACACTTCGAACAATGTTTTCGCCAAGGTGTTGCTGGACCTCTAAGATTAAACGATTGCCGTCTGCGGCTTTAAGCTCCAAAGCGTCGTAGATTGCCGGTATTTTGCCGCCAGAAAAGTCAACGTCTATAACGGGGCCGATTATCTGGACGATGAGGCCGGTATTTTTTTTCTTTGAGTCTGCCATATTATTCAAAGGCTTTTTGCGCCGTGACTATATCTAATAGTTCTTTGGTTATTGCTTCTTGTCTTGCCTGATTATAGGTGAGAGTGAGATCGTCTACCAAATCTCCGGCGGCATCGGTCGCGTTTTTCATTGCAACCATTCTTGCCGAGAATTCCGACGCTTTGGATTCTACTAAAACCTGATAAATCTGGGTCAGAATGTGATGAGGGAGAATGCTTTCCAAAATTTCGTCGCCGGAAGGCTCGAAGATCAGGTTATTAGGTTGTTGGGTTGTTGGGATATTAGGATTTAGTCCAATCTCGATTGGCAGCAGAGAAACCCATTTGGGGGTTTGTTTAATGGTTGAATCAAAATGAGAATAGAGAATACTGACTTTGGAGACTTCTTTTTTAATGAATGCATCAGTTGCCATTTTGGTTAAGATGCGCGCTAGGTCGAGTGCTGATTTTTCTTCTGAGTTGTAGCTTGCCAGAAGATTTTGGTTGGTTTTGGAGCTAAATTCGGTGGCTTTTTTGCCAACTGTTATAAACTGAGTGTTTTTTATTTCGCTTTTGGCAATTTCTCGGAAAAGGTTAATGTTCAAGCCGCCTGCCAGACCACGGTCTGAAGAGATTAGGATTATCATTTGTTTTTCGGAATCGTTGCTTTTAAGAAGCGGATGTTTACTAGTTCTGCTTTTGTTTTTAACCTCGTTCATTACTTCAGAGAGTGAGATTGAATATGGTCGGCCGGCAAGAGCAGTAGCCTGGCTCTTTCGCATTTTTGCGGCGGCAACCAATTCCATTGCGTGGGTTACTTTCTGAGTATTTTTAATCGATTTTATTCTTTTGCCAATATCTTTTATGTTGCTCATGATTTTTTGGATGTTTTGGATTTAGGTTTTTTTGTTTTTGATTTGGTTGCGGTTTGCGGTTTTTTGTCTGAGTTGGTGTTGGATACCGTTTGTTTTGCACCGAGCATACGACCTAATTCTTTTTCGACATAATCGTCGATTATTTTTTTATCGTTCATATAATCTTTCAGTTTTTTGTTGGCTGCGAATAGACTTAGAATTCTTTCTTTTTTATTTTCGATTTCTGTTATTTGAACGTTGTCGAAAAAGCCGTTATTGATTGCCCAAAGAAGAGTAACTTGAGAGGCAACGTCTAGAGGTTGCAGTTGAGGCTGTTTGAGAATTTCGACAATTCTTTTGCCGCGCTCTAGCCTTTTTTGAGTGCTTTCGTCGAGATCTGAGCCAAATTGGGCAAAGGCTGCAAGAGATCGATATTGGGAAAGATCTAGTCTTAGCGAGCCGGCGACTTGTTTCATCATTTTTGTTTGGGCATTTCCACCGACACGGGAAACGGAAATGCCCGGATTAACTGCCGGTCTAACGCCGGAATTGAAAAGGTCTGCTTCCAAATAAATTTGGCCATCGGTAATCGAAATTACATTAGTTGGAATATATGCAGAAACATCGCCGGCTTGGGTTTCTATAATTGGAAGCGCGGTCAGTGATCCGCCACCATATTTTTCGTCCATTCGAGCGGCACGCTCCAAGAGTTTTGAATGAAGGTAAAAAATATCGCCTGGATATGCTTCGCGGCCAGATGGACGTTTCAGAAGAAGAGCAAGTTGTCTGTAGGCCCAGGCGTGTTTGGAAAGGTCGTCGTAAATAACTAGGGCGTCTTTGCCCTGATCCATAAAATATTCTCCGATTGCACAACCAGCATATGGAGCAATATATTGCATGGATGCAGAATCTGAAGCAGAAGCGGCAACTACTATTGTGTGATCCATGGCTTTATGTTTTTCCAGAGTTGCGACAACTTGGGCGATTTTGCTGGTTTTTTGGCCGATGGCCACATAAATACAGATTACGTTTTTGCCTTTTTGATTGATTATTGTGTCCAGACAAATCGCGGTTTTACCAAGGCCCCTGTCCCCAATGATAAGTTCTCTTTGCCCACGGCCTATTGGAATCATAGAGTCGATGGCAATTAATCCGGTCTGCAGTGGGGTGTTCACGGATTTTCGATAAATTACGCCAGGCGCAATTTTTTCGGCAGGATAATGTTTGGTGGTTTTGATTTTGCCTTTTGCGTCCAATGGATTGCCAAGGGAATCAATGACCCGGCCTAAAAGTTCGCGACCAACCGGGATTTCCAGAATTTTGCCGGTTGTTTGACATTGGTCGCCTTCATTAAGTTTGGTCCAGTCTCCAAAAATAATAACTCCGATTGAGTCTTCTTCTAAATTTAGAGCAAGACCGGTGATATTGTGCGGGAATTGGACAATTTCTGAGGCGGCAACATCGGAAAGGCCAGAAACTCGGACAACGCCGTCTCCGATTTCCAGAATTTTGCCGACGTTTTTGGCAGTTTGTGTGAACTTGCTTTTTTCTATTTGTTTTTCGATTTCTTCGATAATGTTCATATCAATTGGTGCAATTTGTTTTCTAGTGACTGTTCATAGATCCAATCTCCGTGTTTGATTTTGGCGCCAAAGACCATTTTTGGGTTAAGTTTGTAATGAATTTTTCTGGCATGAGTTTTGGTAAGTAATTCTTTTTCCTGGTTTGGGTTTAAAGTTTCAGTTGATTCGATTTGTAATTCTTCTGTGGCACGGGCCTGGGCTATTAATCGTTTATAAAATCTTAAAATATTGACTAATCCTTGTGGCTTTTGACACGTGAGAACTTTAAGGTTTGAAATAATTTTTTTCTCGTCTAAATAGCCATTTGAGAAGCTATTTTTGAATAAGAGTTTAGCCACTGCGGCAATTTTTTTCTTGTTTTTCATTTTACATTTGTTTTGACATTTCACGCACTGCAACTTTGGTCATTTCTGCTTTTTCGTTTTTGGTCATTGTGCGGCCAAGAACTTTTTTAACGACATCGGCAACCAGTGACATGGTTTCTGACTGCACTTCTTTTTGAAGCTTTTCCTTTTCCGTTAGAATTTGTTCTTTTATGGCAACTTGGGCATCTTCAATTGTTTTTTTAGCATCCAAACTTGCCTTATCTGCTATTCTTTGCGCTTCTGCTTTGGCATCTGTAAGCAAAGCTTGAGCCTCTTTACTGGCTTTTTCCAAAATAGCAATCGAGTCATTTTCTGTTTTTTGTAACTTTTCCTCGATTAGATCTGCATTTTTTAGGCTTTCTTCGATTCTTTTTTTGCGATCATCTAAGATTTTGACAATTGGGCCGAAGAAAAACTTCTTGAGTAAGAATAAAATTACCAAGAAATTGACAATTTGTGCCAAAAGCAGAATTGGTTCAATTCCAAAATTATGTAATATTTCCATTTTTAGCGAACTTCCTTAAACTTGTTAAGATTTTAAGTTCGGTAAAAATATCAGATTCCGGCGTAGACCAGAAGGCTGATATATTACCCCTTTATCCTGTAAATGCTAAGATAAGTGCGTAAATTGCGATAGCTTCAGCAAGTGCCATTCCAATTAACATCGCAGGTAAAACTTTGCCCGATGCGTCCGGATTTCTGCCGATTGCCTCCATTGCTTTGGCACCGATAAGACCGATGGCAAGAGCCGGGAACATACCACCAATTGCAATAACCGCACCTTTTGCGAGTACTATTTCTGTCAAATTAATTCACCGCCTTTCATTTTAATGATGTTGTTTTTCAGTTAAGATTACCATAAAAACCAGGGTAAGCATAGCAAAAATCAAGGCTTGAACGAAGCCGACTAAGAGTTCCAAAAGATAAAAGGGAATAGGGATAAAAAAAGCAAAAAGTTTGCTAGACGCTGTCGAAAGTAAGACTTCGCCCGCAAAAATATTTCCAAAAAGCCGGAAAGAAAGCGAAAGGATTTTGGTAACTTCTCCGATTATCTCCAAGAAACCGACAAATAAGAAAATTGGGTTTAAGCTTAAAAATTTGCCAAGGTAACCACCTAGACCTAAGTAGCGAACAGCCAAAAAATGAGTTGCAAAAACGGAGACGATTGCAAGTGCGGCAGTAGTGTTTAAATCGGAATTGATTGAGCGAAAGAGGGGAATGAAAGTTGCTTTGCCATTTTCCATAGTATGGAAGCCGATTGTTCCAACACCGGGAAGAAGACCAAAATAGTTTCCTAGAATTATAAAAAAGAAAAAGCTGGCAATGATTGGCAAAAAAACGCTGGTTTTTTCCGGAGCAAGGGAGGAGACTAAATCGCGGAGCGTTTCGACTGCCGTTTCAGCTACATTTTGAACACCCTGTGGTACCAGAGTTACTTTGCGGGTGGCAAAATAGGCAATAGTTAAAAGAATGGCAGTAACAAGCCAAGTTGTGAGAAGAGTGTTGGTTACAGGTATTGGACCAATTTTAAATAATTTTTCTGCGGCAAGCGTTACGTCCATATTGTTTGACTCTATTTTGGCAGGTTTTTGATTAGAAAAAAAGGGCTCTCTCGCCCTTGCGGCGATCAGAAAGTCCTTTCGGCAAAAATATACCAGAGATGTATAGTTTAGGCAAGAAGGGAGTTATGCAGCGGGTGCTAGCATTATCGATTCAACTTGCATGTGAGCAGCAATTTCCTTGATCTTTTCCATCAGCCGTTTTGCGTTTTCTTCATCTTTTTCGAATAATAAAATTTTGGTTGGACTGTGCAAAGAAAGAGATATTTCTAAATCGTTCCATAGTGTTTCGTCGTCAACTGACAATGCGTGAGGTCTAGCTATCTCGTCGTGATCATCGGCAAGTCCCAAGTCATCAAGTTTTTCTCTTGCAAGCCTCACCATTTCTGGTTGGCCTAAAATGATTGCAGTTGCGATGCAAGCATGACGATCATCGGCCACTGGTAAAAGATGATAATTATACTTGATGTTTGGGTTTTCTGAGTAAAGATTTTCTCCTAACAGTTCAAGGTTATGATGATGCGCTTGTGTGCTATCATCCCCGTTCTTTTTATAAAAGCCACAATCTTGGTGATCCACAGCTGTAATGGCTGAATGGCCCTCTGATTTTACAGATTCCATGAACCCCTTGGGGTTACCTGTTGCGCCTGCTGATGCATACAGGTAATAGTCACCTCTTTTGAGTCCTTGTTCTTCAAGCCAATTTTCTGTGTTTTTGCTTGTTCTAAAATCAATACATTTTAGGACAAGTGGCGCGTGGTTATCTTCAGTTTCCATATTTTTGTTACCTTCAATTATATTATGTTCAACCGTCATATCGTTTGTCATTCCCTCTAAAAAAAAGGCCCCGGTGTTGAACCGAGAATCCTTTGATTAGTATAATACCAGAGCTTAGAGTAAATTTCAAGCTATTATGAAAATACTGGGCAAACTTGTCTTAGTAATAATTGCGCTTTCGGGGATAGTGCTTGTCTATTTCGTCTCGTGGTTTTGGAGAGCGCTTTTAATTCCTCTTATTATTTTGCTTTTAGTTGATGTTCTCTCCAACGCGCTTCGAAAGAAAAAAGATTAAGCGGCTCTTTCGAGTGGTGGAACAAGTCTGAGGCCGGATTGAGACTGATCAGGCGTTGGGTTAGCTGTGACTTCTATTTGCGAAGGTGGAACTAGATTATCAACTGGGGCAATTGGGCGAGCGCCTGCTATGTTCAGCGTAGGTGCAGCAGTTTCTATTGGTGTGTGGCCAAGCAGAGTAAGGCCAGGTGTGGCTGAAATATTTGAACCTTGTGATGAGGTTGGAGGAAGATTATAACCAGTTAAATCAGGTGTTTTTGGTTCTGCTGTTGTTGCAGTTGGTGATTTTGTTGGTATAGAAGATGGTACTGCCGTTTTAGGTAGACTTGTTTCATGCAGATCGGGAGTGGCAGATGCTTTTGCGGGTTCGATTATTGATGGTTGTGAGTTTTGGTTTTCTGGGAATATTTCATCCAATACTTCGGCTAATTTATATTGTTCTTCTTCGTCTCCGTCGGTTGCATCTTGAAGCCTTTTCTTAACTTCCGGCTTTTCCAGCTTTGGATCGTTTTCTGCTAGTCTTAAAGCTTTGGCTGCAGCTAGATAATCTTTTTCTTTTAGAGCTTTGGATGCGATTCCGTCGTAAATTGCCATTTCTTCATCTTCTGGTGGATTTGGGTTAAGCCCATCGAGGCCGTTTTTGATTATTTCCGTTAGATTGCCTGTTGTTGGTGATTCGATATTAAGTTGAAGTATGCCGCTGCCGAGTTTAAGTTCTGTTACTGGTAAACCAAGAGAAACACGTTCGTAAAGCTCGCTACCGGCTAACTTGGCTTGTACGATGTTCTGAGCTGCGATTGACTTTTTCTCTAAAATAGCTTGTGCTTTTTCTTTGGTTAGACCAGCGTCTAAAAGTGATTTTAAACTTGGAACTTTTAATTGTGGTGTGGTTTCTACGGCAGAGTCTTGCATTTGTTACATTTAATACGGAAAGGGTGTTATTGTCAACACAAGAAGGAAGTGTAGATGCGTCAAGGTGTCGATGTATCAACGGATTATAGCTGCTCTAGTTTGAGTTTTTCTTCCCCTCTAGGAGGAGAAATGAGGGTTAAATAGCGCTCAGTTGTCGAAAGCCTTTTGTGGCCCGCGATTTTAGAAATTAAGACCAGTGATGCACCGCTTGACAGGTGATGGGCAACCCAAGTGTGCCTTAAATCGTTAACTTTTGCGCCTGCGATGCCGGCTTTTTTAAAGTAGCGGTCGATCGCGGTTCTGATGTTTCGAACTAATAGCGGACGGCCGGTTTTGGTGATAAATAAAGCTTTATTGGCAGTTTTTGGTCTGATTTCCATATATCTTTTAAGCGCAGATTCTGCTGATTTATTCAAAGGTACTGTACGTTCGCCGCGGTTTTCTAATGGGCGAACAAATAAATGGCCTTCTTTGGCACCTTCACCGTAAAAAATATCGTCTGTTTTAAGATTGGCAAGTTCACCGATTCTGATTCCGGTTTGCAATAAAACTTCGATGACCGCTGCAATTCTGGCATCGTCGCGGGCGGCATCCCGAAGGGCTCGATATTCAATAGGGGAAAGAATGCGAGGTGGTTTTGTGTCGAATTTAGGGTGTTCGACCATAGTTGCCGGGTCGTCTGTTATAATTTCCTGGACTTTTAGGTAACGGAAAAATGTTTTGGTCGAATTTAGCTTTCGGGAAATAGATTTTTGGGTGTAGCCGCTCTTTTCCATTTTGGAAAGGAAAGTTCGGATGTCGTCTGCTGAGACTTCGTGGACTTGAGCTTTTTTAAGTTCTTCTAAAAATTGAATTAGTTGTTCAATGTCTTTGCCGTAAGCCAAAACTGTAGCAGAAGCCCTTTTTTTGCCTCTTAAATGCTCAATAAACTCGCGATGCGCGTCAGTTAATTTCTTCATTATTTGTGGTTGCAGTAGGACAAGTTAGCAGGTACTGGTGCAGGTTAAAGGTATTGGTAGTATAACGCTTGCTATGGGCCTTGTCAATAGAGAATTATTACGACTAGGGCGTGCGTGTATGCGATAATGATTATATCAGTCTGCTATGAAGAGAAATCTCCTTTTAATTTTCGCTATTTTAGTTTCTGTTTTATTGGTTTTTAAAAGTACCAAGAGAATTTTGAGTTTTAGAACTACATCTGCGAAAGTAGGCGAAGAAAGTGTACGATTGGAGAAGTTAAAAGCCGAAAATCAACAGTTGAAGCAAGAATTGGAGTATAAAAAAAGCAACCAATTTGCGGAGGCGGAAATTAGGAATAAATTAGGTTTGGCCAAAGAAGGCGAAACGGTGGTTATTTTATCGCAAAATCAGAATCAAGTGGATAGTAGTCAATTAGCGCAAAAGCCGGAAAAACCTAATTGGCAAAAGTGGAAAGACCTCTTTTTCGGGACTTAAACTGTGTAGCGGCGGAAGGGATCGAACCTTCGACCTTGGCGTTATGAGTGCCACGCTCTAACCGACTGAGCTACGCCGCCGTACTAGCTTCAGCGTAATTCTAACAAAACCCCAGTAAATTGACAAAAGAAGTTTTTGAGGCTAGAATAATCACCACTACGCGGGGTGGAGAAACGGTATCTCATCAGGCTCATAATCTGAGGAAGCGGGTTCGACTCCCGCCCCCGCTACACACGTTGACGCTCAGGCATGAACTCCGAACCATTAACCATGGGTTTTTGTAGGATAATATTTTTCACTCCAGATTTTTAGCTTCGATTAGGTTCGAATTCCCTCCGGAATGAGATGAACTTTGAAAAAACGCCGTTTAATTCCTGCTCATTCCTGTATAATTCACAGTTGTTTAGCCATAACAGATGAATAGCCCAAGAGAAATTATAGTGGGAGAAATTAATTTATTCAGAACTCTATTTAAAGGTCGGATAGATGTTTATGCAAAATTCTGGAAAAATCCTGTTAATTCAAAATCCGGTTATGCGCCCGTCTTTACGCTTAATAGTAATCCTATACTAAATGACTTTGTCATTAAAAAGCATTTACTAGGCAAAGAAACTATTGGTATTTATCCATTGCTTAAAGATAACGCCACACATTTTTTGGCAGTTGATTTCGACAAAGAAAACTGGTTAAAAGAATCTTTACTGTTGATTGAAACAGCAAACAAATATCAGCTGTCCTGTTATTTGGAAAGATCAAAATCCGGAAATGGAAGTCATGTCTGGTTCTTTTTTGAAGCTGAAATACCTGCGTGGAAGGCAAGACAATTGGGAAAATATCTCTTAGGCCAAGCTTTACCGGCTTCACACAAAGCTTTTGATCGATTGTTTCCCAGTCAAGATGAACATTCTGGTAAGGGTTATGGGAATTTGATTGCTTTACCGCTCCAAGGAGAATATTTAAAACAAGGCAACAGTGCCTTTATAGATCTTAATGGTAATGTTTATAAAAATCAGTGGGAGTATCTAAAATCCTTTGTTAAAATTCCCGCTAAAAATATTGACCAAATACTGAATTCCGCTAAAGTAATTCAACCCAAACCAAAAACAAGTAAAAATACCCTAGTCGAGAAAATAACTGATGACGAGGAAGATGCATTTGTAAAAACTAGCTCCTCGCAGCAAGCAAAATTAATTTTATCCAGCCAAATCTATATTCCAGCTGCCTTTTTGCCAGATAAGTTATACAAATTCTTAAAAAGTAAATTAAACTTCCCAAACCCTCAGTTTTACGAGTTGCAAAGGAGGGGTTATTCTACTTGGAACACACATAAATTTCATAAGAATATTGAAGTAATTGATGAGGGTATTTTAATTCCTGCAGGATTTTTGGCTGAAATACAAAATTTTGCTGTAGAAAACAATTTAAAGCTGGAAATCGATAACAAACAAATTACCACAAAACCAACAAGTTTCAAAACTACCTTAGAACTTAAACCCGAACAGCTAAAAGCTGCTAAAGACTTATTAAAACAAGACCGAATTATTCTGGAGGCAAAGCCAGGGTTTGGAAAAACCTTGATTGCTCTTTACTGTATTAGTAACAGAAAACAACCGGCATTAATTATTGTTCACACCAGGTCACTACTTCATCAATGGCAGAAACAATTAAAAACTTGGTTTAGTTTAGAAAAGGAAGATTTAGGCATAATTGGAGAAAATAAGTGGAAAATTGGTAAAAAGATAACTGTTGCATCGTACTACACTTTGGCAAAAAGAGGCTTAGCCGAAATTAAGGACAAATTTGGATTTATAGTGGTTGATGAATGTCATCATGCTCCTGCAAACACATTTACCAAAGTGCTGAAAAATCTGCCTGCAAAATATATTCTCGGGCTTACAGCCACTGCTTATCGTAAGGATAAACTTGAACGTTTAATGAATTTTTATCTCGGACCAATAATCCAGTCCAAAGACAAAACGGACACCGTCAATGAAGGAAAAGATGAAAATAAAGTAACTACTCACTTAATTGCTAAAAAGACTAATTTTACAACCGCAAATACATCCGACTTTAATGAAATAAGTTCCATAATAATTACGGATAATGAACGTAACCAGCTAATAGCAAACGATATAGTTGAAGCAATTCAACTTGGTGCAAAATGTTTGATTCTAACTGAACGTGTTGATCACTGTAAAACCTTACTAGAACTCATGAGAAAAAATCTTAAAGGAGTTCAGGCAACAACCTTTACAGGCAGAGCCACCAAAAAATCCAGAGAGAACTTATTCAAGAGAATAAAACAAAACAGATTCCAAGTATTGGTTGCAACAGGTAAAGTTGTCGGCGAAGGCTTTGACTGGCCCGAGCTTACTCATCTCTTTCTGACGTTTCCCTTTTCGTGGAAAGGGAAACTGATTCAGTATGTTGGCAGAGTACAAAGGCAGGCAGAAAATAAACAAGCTGCTTACGTTTATGACTATATAGATTATGAGGTACAGATGCTTAGAATAATGTACTTTAAACGCTTAAGAACATATCGCAGTTTAAATTTGGTAAAGCAAAAAATAGTAAACACCACCAAGAAAAAAGTATCCGACAATCAAATATCGCTTCTATAGAAAAAATTGACACGGAACTAAGAGAAGTATTAGTATATACATATATTGTATATATGAAAAATCGTGTCCTTGCGAATGTGACAGGATTTGAATGGGATGAGGCAAATATAGCCCATATCGCACGTCACAATGTTAAACCTGAGGAGGCAGAAGAAATATTCTTTGACGAGAATAATGTTTTAGACGAAGACATTGAACATTCAGAAGCGGAAAAACGTTTCCTAATCATCGGTAAAACACAAAAAGGAAGACTTTTGTATCAAATATTCACCAAAAGAGGCAATAAAATTAGAGTTATTTCGTCAAGAAACATCAATAAAAAGGAGGTGAATCTGTATGAAAAAGAAACTCGTAGTGCCAAAATTCAAAAGTGAAACGCAAGAATCAGAGTTTTGGGCTAGTCTTGATTTATCAGATTACTTTGAGCCGTCTGATTTTAAAAGAGGGATGGTGTTCCCTAGTCTCAAACGTACCAAAAAGTTAATTTCTATTCGTCTTCCAGAACAATTACTTTTGAAGGTGAAGGTTAAAGCTGGTCAATTGCACATGCCATATCAATACCTTATTCAAAAGTATATAGAGAAAGGTGTAGAAACAAGATAGGCAGAACCTTGAGGCAGGGTTTGGCTAGGATATAATCCGCTCAATATTTCGAATTTTTTCCACGAGCTACACGAATAGTACGTAGATTTATGCATAATTAAGATTTGCAGTGTCTAGATGCCTGTATAGTTGATTTAACTGTTCTAGTAGCAGAGAAGCTTCTTGGGTATTTGCAAAGATAGTACTGGGATCGAGCTGACTCCCGTACACGCTACTAACTGTGTCCCTCGGGCTGTTAAGATCAAGAATAGCTTGATAGTATGGGCTAATTTGGTGTTCGACAACTAACGAATTTGTGTATCAAGCCAGCTTCAATTTCCTAATCACCTGCGAGGGATTCGAACACCAATGGACTTTTTAAAATTAGATGATGGTGTTTTTGAAAACATGCGAGAAGCGCGTAGTATCTTGACAGACATACATTTGTACGGTACAATGTACGGTATATGTTACAAATAGTAAATATCTCCGACGCAAGAACTAACCTTTCTAAGCTTATTCAAAAAATAAAGGAAACGAAAAAACCTGTTGTAATTGTTCAAGATAGCATTCCTTCTGTGGTCATTTATCCTTATGAAGAGATTTTAAAAAACGATGAAGAAAGAGAACAACTTTTCCAGTTAAAATTCAAAGAAGTTTTTGCAGAAGGCGGAAATGCGTTCAAAAAATATCTAAAGCAAAAAGGCATAAAAAAACCTCGTACAGAAAAAGAAGCTTATTCCATCATAAAGGATGCCTAGGGTCATTGTGGACACAAACGTGTTCCTGTCGGGTGTTCTTTTTGGAGGTAATCCTCGCAAAGTAGTTTTTGCTTGGCTTAACAACCAATACATTCTTTGCCTTTCTCCTGAACTTAAAGCTGAAATTTTAAATAAGCTTCGGTTGAAGTTTTTAGTGCCAATATCCATAGTAGATTTCGTAGCAGAGGCACTAGAAGTGAAAAGCGAAAAATATATTCCAAAGAAGAAAGTTGATCTTTGCAAAGATCCTGGCGATAATTTTCTTTTAGAACTAGCGGAAGAGTCACGGGCAGACTACTTAATAAGTGGTGACAAATACGTACTGGAACTAAAACAATACAAATCTACAAAGATTATTAGTCCAAGAGATTTTCTTAACATACAGTAGCTGCCTGAAGAGTTTGACTAGCCCTAATATAATCATTGATCAGCTGAACAAACCAGATGAACAGGTGTTCGACAGGAAGTGCATTAAGGCTACTTACTGTGTCCTTCGATCTCTTAAGATCAAGAATAGCTTGATAGTATGGACTAATCGTTTTATCAATAAAAATCATTAAACCCAACGGTAAAAATGGTTTTTTTGGTTTCTAGCTTCAAATGGTGTTCGATTCTCATTCACGTTTTGGTTGTCTAAATAGCTAACTTGACAAGGATTTACTACATGTGTATCATATGTTTATGATTAGAACTTTTGTTTATTTTCCTGAAGAATTAAATAGAGAGATTGAACACCTTGCCAAAGATACCAAGAAAAGTAAAGCGACCGTTATTCGTGAGGCTCTTGAAGAGGGCGTAACTTCTATAAAAAGTCAAAAGACTGGTGGGATTGAAGCCTTGTTGAAAATTGCCGAGCTGGGCGAAAAAATAAACGCTAAGGGTCCAAAAGATTTATCTAGCAATATGGATAAGTATTTATGGAAGAATTGGAATGGTTAATAAATCGCCTGTTGTGATAGTAGATGCAGATGCTATAGTGGCCCAGGCGCATCCTCAAGATTCTAATCATCAAAAAGCTTTAGCAATCTCTCAAAAGCTAAAAAATTTAAATGCCCGGATGATTTATCCTTCTACATCAATATGTGAAGCAGTTTCGGTATTGCAACACAAATTAACAAGTAGTGCAACAGCATATGGAACGGCAGTAGTCTTCACAGATTCGAACCTAGAGGTAGTTGAAGTAAACAAAGATACCATTAAGAGATCGGTAAATTATTTCAGCCCAAGCGCAAGCAAGAAAAACACATTGTTTGATTGCGTTATATTAGATACAGCTGAGAGGTTTAAGGCTGATGCAATTTTTTCCTTCGATCACTTTTATAAGAGTAAAGGATTCAAACTAGCAAATGAGTTAGAATAATCTTTTTCATTTGCCATAGAGTCGAACACCAACTGTTTTTCAAGGTAGCTATAACTTAATCTATACTTTCTTTTCTGAAAGTGCTGCGCATGCTTGACAAAAGTTTTTCAGTGTGTATAATAAGTGTGTATATGCAGATTCAAAGGATAAATATTACATTGCCAATTGGGTTAGCTCGAGATCTGAGGAGAACAATTCCAGCAAGATCTCGCAGTAAATTTATTGCACAAGCACTTGAGGATAGATTAAAGCGCAAGAAAAACCTTAAAAAAGAGCTGCTCAAAAGCTTAAAGGCCCAAGAAGTGTTAATCAGTGGACTCCAGGAAGATTTTAAGTATGTTGACGCAGAAGCTTTCGAAAAATTATCCTAAGCGTGGCGAAGTTTTCATCGCCGATTTAAATCCGGGATTTGGACGTGAGATTCACAAGAAGCGACCTGTGCTTGTAATTTCCAACGATGTTCTAAACCAAAATCTTTCAACAGTTATAATGATGCCTTTAAGCTCAATAATTCCGGAATTTATAGGACCTGATGTGGTTAAAGTGAATGAGAAAATAGGTTTGGACAAGGAATCAGTTATTATTGTTAACCAAATTCGTTCTATTGATCAAGCAAGATTAATTAAAAAGGTTGGGGTTTTGTCACAAGATAAAATTGAACAAGTTGAAGAAGCTCTAATGATTACTTTAGGAATAACCGATCTCGATTGAGCTATACGTTTCTGAAAAAATTTATATTAATTCATTCAACTAGGAAGTGAGGAATTAGATGAGAAGTGCATTAAGCCTCCGTAATGCGTTGCGCGCTTCTTCTTTAGGTTGTCTGAATATGGAATTGAAGAAACATTAAATCTTAATTTGTCGAAAGTGGACATTAAAAGGTAAATCCTCACTTTATTTTATCGGTAATGCGGATAGCAGATAATGTTTAGGTTAAACTAAGCAGTGAATTGTAATTGTCCTCGCTGGCTAGGACAATCTATGTGCCTAAACTTACACTTGATTTAAGGCTATAATGTGAAATTATCTTTCCGATCTTTACTCCTTTTACAGAGTAAAAGGATGAGACGAAACCAAACCATGGAGAAAAATTGACTTTATCTGTATAATTCCTTGATCACTTTACTTTAGCTGAATTGCTGCGAACTTAATCTGCCACTAATTAATATCTGTTCTTGTACCTAAGTATCTGAGTAGTAACCTATGGCTATGATATTGCTTAGTGAAAAACCAATCACTCATTATGCCTTATAAAAATCTTCCTAGTATTACGGCAAAAGAAGACGAGATTGTGAATCTTGTATACAAATTCCGCTTTATTAACAGATACCAGATACAAAAGTTTCTTGGTCACAAAGAACCAAGGCGTATAAATGCATGGCTTCGGGATTTGGTTTCAAAACAGTACTTGGGCAGGATTTACTCTCAAAAACTACTTGAGAATACAAAACCAGCTATTTATTTCCTTCATTACAACGGTGTTTTATGGGTTAGATTTCAAAAAGGCATGAAATACGGTGCAACAAATGAAGAGCTTGAATATAAGCATGTTAAGAAATTCTACCAAGACAAACACGCATCAGACACTTTCAAAAATCACTGTATTCAAGTTTGTGAATTTTACCTGCAGCTCAATAGTGTGGGTAAGAGCAATAGAAAACTAGAATATTATTGTGAGACCAAAACCGAACTGTGGATTCAAGAAAGTTTATATGCCGAGTCCGAAGAAATTAAAGTTACACCTGATATGTTTATTGAGGCAATTAAAAATCCCAACGGAAAAAACATGGATTCATCAACGTATTTGTTAGAACTATTTGATACCCACGTTCCAAGATATGCGCTGAGATATAGAGTGAAACAATACATTAAACTAGGCCAAAATAATAAATTGGGATCATACAGTGGTCTAGATGGCAACGCTCCAATTATTCTTCTAGTTGTTTCTAGTCAACAAAAAATAAACCATTTGAGAAGATATATTAGAGAACAGTTGAGCAGCAAATATGAACCTCAAGATATAAAATTCCACCTGACAACATACAATAAGGCGGCAGAAGAAGGCTTGCGATCTAACATATGGCAGTAAGTTTGACAGAATGTAGGATTTAATTTAAATAGATCATTTACCTATAAGGAATATTATCGTCTTTTGGTGTTAATAGTCACTAATAAATTTAGAAAGCCAGCTCAGTAGGTGTTTGACAGGAAGTGCGTTGAGGTTACTTAAGTTAATACACTAGGTTGTCACTCCAAGTTTTTAATTGCCAAAAGATTTGACACTCTAAGACTTCCACTGATATAATGGTGTTGTAAGTAATGCTCTTTTGAGGTGTGTTAAGTTTGGCAGGTTGGGTAGCGACCTTGCTAGAGTTAGCTTCGTTTTAAATGAAATTAAAACTGAATAGTATTAATTTTTGGTACTTTTACTTTACTCGCTAAAGCGGGTTTTGTAGTAGTTCTTTTTTAAGAAGAGCTTGCCAAAAATACAGAACTCGCAGAAAATGCGAGTTTTTTTGTGGCATGAAAGTAGGTGAGTTATGGAAAGATTTGTTACTAATTGCGAAAAGGGTATTAATAGTTGTTACGGGTGTCCAGTCGTTGGAATGGCGGCCGAGTTGTTAATTGCAGATGGCAAACAGCCTGTGAATGAACTGCTGAGAATTGTAGCAATTGATCACTGTCCAGACGGAAAAAGTCCTATAATTGAAGGGAATCCGCATCAGCTAGCAATAAAACATGTCCGACTCAGCAGGAATACAGAAATATCTGGAGCAGAAGCAGCTGGACTTTAATATAATCGATCTTGATCA
>Ga0209515_10000650_pt1 | contig 61484 bp, 65 predicted proteins | sample Subgroupgradi54m_FD_187454 | JGI IMG/M metagenome (GOLD analysis project Ga0209515, IMG submission 187454) | Subsurface groundwater microbial communities from S. Glens Falls, New York, USA - GMW60B uncontaminated upgradient, 5.4 m (SPAdes)... ...
CTTCCGATCTCTGACGCGCCACGCGCAGCCGGCCAGCGTCGATCGCGAGGCGCGCCTTGCGCCAGACGTCGGCGCTTGTGAAGACCTTGGCGTCGACCAGGGTCGAGGCCAAGAGCGCGCAGCCGTCATCGTCGATGCGCTGGGCGAACCAGGCGCTGCGCGCCGCATCGCGCACCGGCTTGCCGGCCAGGTGGTCGGTGAGCAGCGCGTAGCAGCTGACCTCGCGGTCGTCGTTCATGCGAAAGCGCGGATAGTCGACGCCGAAGTTGTTCCAGTCGCGGCGCCGCCCGAGCTCGAGCAGCCAGTCGTTGCGCAGCCGGTCTTCGACGTAGCTGCCGGGCCAACGGGCGTAGAACGCGTCGAGCTCGGATTGCTGCAGCTCGCTGATGCGGTTGCTGAGGTCCCAGTAGTCGGCCCACATCGCCAGCGGATGCTGGCTCGCCAGCGCCGCAGCGCGGCTGGCGGCGAGGCGGCTCTTGTCCTTCTTGCGCAAGGCCTCGCGCGCGTCGAGCAGCGGCTCACCGGTCTGGGCCTGAACGGCAGGCGCTGCGGGAAGCAGGGCGCAGGCCAGCAGCAGGCGGGCGGCGAGGCGAAAATGGGCAGAACCGCGAATGATCAAAACGTGAAGCCTTCCTGATGCTGTCGTCATTGCCCACCGAAGCGCGCCGCCAGTTGCGCCAGCGCCTGTGCCAGGCCCGTGATGTGTTCGTTGCCGGCGCGGGCGCTGCGCAGTCTGCGTTGGCGGCGAACCTGGGCCGGGTCTTGAACGAGTTGCAGCCGGCGTGCCTGGGCCTGTACTGGCCACTTCAATCTGAATTTAACGCAGCCGCCGCGTGCTGCGGCGACAAGTCCTTCGATTCCACAGTGCTTGCGCTGCCCTATGCCTGGCGCTCGCCGCCGCGGATGGAATACCGCGCCTGGGACCGCGGCCAGCCCGCCTTGCGCGACGAGTGCGGCATCCCGGCCAGCGATGGCGCGCCGGTGCTGCCCGACGTGGTGCTGGTGCCGTGTGTCGGATTTACTGCATCGGGCTACCGGCTGGGTTATGGCGGCGGGTTCTTCGATCGCTGGCTGGCTTTGCACCCGCAGGTGACTGCGGTGGGTGTCGCCTGGTCAGTTGGCGAGCTGAGCGAAGCCGAGCTCGATCCGCAGCCGCATGACCATCCGCTGATGCTCATCGTCACCGAGCTCGGCATCGCTTGACTCAGAGGTTGAGAATTTTCCACTGCGTCCACTAAAGACCGTTCGCGCTGAGCTTTTCGAAGCGCCCGCGCGGTCGTCGTGGGACTTCGACAAGCTCAGTCCGAACGGAGATAGGCTGTTCACGACGAAAGACTCTCAACCTCTCAGTCTCAATCGCCTTCGTTGGGACCTTCGTTGTCGCCGACTTCGCCGATGGCGAGCCGCGTCTGCGCCGAGCGGGCTTCGATCCAGGCGCAGAACTGCTTGACCTCGGGCCGCTGACGGCTCGCCGGGGTCACGACCATCCAGTAGGCGATCGGGCTTTCGATGCGGCCCGATGTGCCGAAGGGCTCGACCAGGTCGCCGCGTGCGAGCTGGTCGGTCACCAGCGCGACTCGCGCCAGCGCCACCGCCTGACCGGCGAGCGCGGCCTGGACCTGCTGATAGGTGAAGTTCAGGTACAACCAGCGCCGCGGCTGCAGGCGCGGCTGGCCGTGGCGGCTGAGCCAGTGGCGCCAGGTCAGGTACTCGGCACTCGGGCGGTTGTCGTCTTCCTCGGCCAGCGTGTATTCGGCCAGGTCGGCCGGCGTCGCGAGCGGCGGTGCCTGGCCGTCACGGATCTTCTCGGCCATGCGGGCGCTGATCACCGGCGTGACCACCTCGCCGAACATGCGCAGCGCGCCGGGCGGGGCGGCTTGCGGGCTGCAGTAGCGCAGCGCAACGTCGAGGTCGGGCTCGTCGAGGTCGACCAGGCGGTCGGCGGCCGAGACGCGGATGTCCAGGTCGGGGTGTTCGCGCTGAAACGCCTCCATCTGCGGCAGCAGCCACAGCGAGGCGAACGACGCGAAGGTGTGCAGGTGCACCACCTTGCGTCCGCGCGCCTGGCGGATCTGGCGCACGCTCGCGTCCAGCCGTTCGAGCCAGGGCACCACCGCGCGCAGCAGTGCGGCGCCGTCGTTGGTGAGCTCGACCGAGCGGGTTCCGCGCGCGAAGAGGGGCGCGCCGAGCTCGTCTTCCAGGCCCTTGATCTGGCGGCTGACGGCCGATTGCGTGACATGCAGCTCGTCGGCCGCCTGGCTGAAGTTCAAGTGCCGGGCGACCGCGTCGAAAGCCCGCAGGTTGCCCAGCGAGAGTGCTCGCTGGCGGACGTTATTCATATCAATTCCGCATTAAACATCGGGTTCGAATTCATTGGATGCAAAGCCAATTCACCACGAAGATAGAGACACGGTCAAGCCGGATTGTTGGCTGACCTGACGGGAGATTGATGATGAATTCGCAATTTTATGCAGATCGTGGCGGGCTTGCTCGTTTGCGCGATGGTGCGCCGTTGCGTATCGATCACCGGGGTGGCGAGCTGTCGGTGGTGCGCGGGCGGGTCTGGCTGACGCGGCGCGGCGACCTGGACGACCACGTGCTCGACGCCGGCCAAAGCATCTTGCTGCAGTCGGCCGACGCGGTGGTCGTCGAACAGTGGCGCGCCGCCGAGCCGGCGCTGGTCGGGTGGTACCCACGCGCCGGCCCGGCGCTTGCGGCACCACGCGGCGCCGTGGCCTACGCCTTGCGGCTGGTCGCCTTGGCGGCAGTCGGCGTGGCGCGTGGCTTGCGCGCTGCCGAAGGCCGCTTCGAGGCCTTGGCGCGCAGCGCGGCGTCGATGGCCAGGCGCGCCCAGGGCTGCATCAGCGCCGGCGACTCCATGGCATCGGCCGGCACGGTCCAGTAGCTCACCGTCACCTTCTTGCCCGCGCCGTCGTAGATGAAGGGGTTGCAGCCGGCGGCCTCGAAGGTGGCGCGCGTGAGGTCGTCGGCCTTCAGGTACAGGCAGTCGGCGACGATCAGCGCGACGAACAGGTCGTCGACGTAGATGCCGTGGCCGCCGAACATGCGTTTGGAGCGGCCCGCGCCCATCGGCGCGAAGAGTTCGAGGGTGTGGCTGGCGAGTTCGTCGTGCGGCATGGGCCAGTCTTGCACAATTGGCGCTTCCGCACCAACCGGCGCTGCCATGAACGAAGACCGTGCCTCGCTGCGCAGCAAGCTGATCGCCGCCCGCCTCGCCTTGCCCGACCGGCTCGAACGCGCCGTTGCGCTGCAAAGCGTGCTGCGCGTCTGGCTGGTGAGCCGGCCCGAAGCCACCATCGGCGCCTATTGGCCGATCAAGGGCGAGTTCGATCCGTTGCCGGCGCTGTACCGCTGGTCCGAGGCCGACGAGCGCAGGCGCATCGGCCTGCCGGTGCTCGACCGGGTGCACGGCTCGCTGGCCTTCCACGTCTGGTACCCCGGCTGCCCGATGGAAAACGATGCGCACGACATCCCCAAGCCCAAGGGCACCGAAGTGTTCGAGCCGCAGTTGCTGTTGCTGCCTTGTGTGGGGTACGGGCCGGAGGGGGTGCGGCTGGGGTATGGCGGCGGCTTCTATGACCGCACGCTGGCCACCTTGCGGCCACGCCCGAAAACCTTCGGGCTGTGTTATTCGAACGGGTTTCTGCCGATGTTGCGTGCCCAGTACGACGACCTACCGCTCGACGGGCTGATCACCGACGACGGCGTCGCCTGGCAGCGCGACTGACCCTGGCTGTCATCCCGGCGAACGCCGGGATCCACTGTTCGGAGGTCGCGCGTCGGTGGAGAGTGGATCCCGGCGTTCGCCGGGATGACCCGTAACGTTCAGCCCGCGAGCCCCATTCGCCTGCAGATCTCGAGCGTCGCCGTCGCCTGGTTCATCGTGTAGAAGTGCAGCCCCGGCACGCCGGCGCTGCGCAGCCGCTCGCACAAGTCGGTGATGACGTCGAGGCCGAAGGCCTTGATCGATTCGCTGTCGTCGCCGAAGCCCTGCAGGCGCAGTCGCATCCAGCGCGGAATCTCGGCGCCGCAGCTGTCGGCGAAGCGGATGATGCCGCTCGAGTTGGTGATCGGCATGATGCCCGGCACGATCGGGATCTCGGCGCCCATCGCCTGCGCTTCGTCGACGAAGCGGAAGTAGGCATCGCTGTTGAAGAACATCTGCGTGATCGCCGAGCTGGCGCCGGCCCTGACCTTGGTCACATAAGCCTTCAGGTCGTCCAGCGGCGAGCGCGATTGCGGGTGCATCTCGGGGTAGGCGGCGACTTCGATGTGGAAGTGCGCGCCGGTTTCGGCGCGGATGAAGGCGATCAGGTCGCTCGCATAGCGGAACTCGCCCGCCGTGCCGCCGTAGCCCGAGGGCAGGTCGCCGCGCAACGCGACGATGCGCTGGATGCCGTCGACCTTGAACTGGCCGAGCTTGTCGCGGATCGACGCGGTGCTGGCACCGATGCACGAGAAGTGCGGCGCCGCCGCCACGCCTTCGGCAATGATCGCGCGCACCGCCTGCAGAGTGCCCTCCTGCGTCGAGCCGCCTGCCCCGTAGGTGACCGAGCAGAACAGCGGCTTCACCGCATACAACTCGCGCCGCGCCGCGGCGAGCTTGGTCACGCCTTCGGGCGTTTTGGGCGGAAAGAACTCCAGGCTCAGCGGGAATGGATTCGTGGTCATGGTGTTCAGGCGCTGGGGTGGGCCCAGACGAAAAATTCGCGGTTGCCGTCGCCGCCGGCGATCGGGCTCGCGAAGTAGGCGTGCACCGCCAGGCCGTTGTCGGCGCAGGCGGCGCGAATGCGTTGTTCGACGATGGGAAAGCTGGCTTCGTCCTTCACCAACCCGCCCTTGCCGATCTGCTGCGGCTGCAGCTCGAACTGCGGCTTCACGAGCATCAGCAAGTCGCCGTTCGGCGCCAGGTAGCGCGCCAGCGTCGGCAGCACCAGCGTCATCGAGATGAACGACAGGTCGCCGGTGACGAGGTCGAAGCGGTGCGCGTCTGTGCTCGCTTCGAAGGCGCTGCCGGACACATCGCGCGCGTTCAGCCCCTCGTGGCAGGTCACCCGCGGGTCTTCGCGCAATGTCGGGTTCAGCTGCAGGTGACCGACCTCGATACCGACCACCGCGGCCGCGCCACGCTGCAGCAGCGCGTCGGTGAATCCGCCGGTACCCTGGCCGACGTCCAGGCAGTGCATGCCGCGCACGTCGAGGCCGGTGTGCACGAGCGCGCCGTCGAGCTTCAGCCCGCCGCGCGAGACGAACCGCAGCTCGGCGTTGTCGGTGACTTCGATCTCGCAGCCCTCGGGCAGGTCTTCACCCGCCTTGCGCGGCACCGCCCAGGCGGCGCCCGCGCGCCAGCGCACCGCGCCGCTCGCGATCAGCCGTTGAGCGGCGGAGCGGGTCGGTGCGATGCCTCTGCTGACGAGGAGTTGGTCGGCGCGCATGGTTCTTTCAATACGTCATCCCGGCGAAAGCCGGGATCCACTGTGGTCGTTCGCGCCAATGTCGCGGCCGGCAAACCGTGGATTCCGGCTTTCGCCGGAATGACGGACCTTTCTTAGTAGCGGTAACTATCAGGCTTGTACGGCCCGCTCTTGCTGACGCCGATGTAGGCCGCCTGCTCGTCGGTCAGCACCGTCAGCTGCGCGCCGAGCTTCGACAGCTGCAGCCGCGCGACCTTCTCGTCCAGGTGCTTGGGCAGCACGTAGACCTTGCCCGCTTGATACGCGTCGGGCTTCGTGAAGAGCTCGATCTGCGCGATCGTCTGGTTCGCGAAGCTCGAGCTCATCACATAGCTCGGGTGACCGGTGCCGCAGCCCAGGTTCACGAGCCGGCCCTTGGCGAGCAGGATGATGCGCTTGCCGTCGGGGAAGATCACATGGTCGACCTGCGGCTTGATCTCGTCCCACTCGTACTTCTCGAGTGACGCGACGTCGATCTCGTTGTCGAAGTGGCCGATGTTGCAGACGATCGCCTGGTCCTTCATCTTCGCCATGTGGTCATGGGTGATCACGTCCTTGTTGCCGGTCGTCGTCACGAAGATGTCGGCCTTGTCGGCGGCATAGTCCATCGTCACGACGCGGTAACCTTCCATCGCTGCCTGCAGCGCGTTGATCGGGTCGATCTCGGTCACCCAGACCTGTGCGCTCAGGGCGCGCAGCGCCTGCGCCGAGCCCTTGCCCACATCGCCGTAGCCGGCCACGCAGGCCACCTTGCCGGCGATCATCACGTCGGTCGCGCGCTTGATGCCGTCGACCAGCGATTCGCGGCAGCCGTAGAGGTTGTCGAACTTGCTCTTGGTCACCGAGTCGTTGACGTTGATCGCGCGGAACAAGAACGTGCCCTTGGCGCTCATCTCGTTGAGGCGGTGCACGCCGGTGGTCGTCTCTTCGGTCACGCCGATGATCTGCGCCGCCTTGCGGGTGTACCAGGTGGCGTCGAGCGCGAGCTTGGCCTTGATCGAGGCGAACAGGCAGCGCTCTTCTTCGCTCTTCGGGTCGCTGATCAGCGAGGGGTCCTTCTCGGCCTTTTGCCCGAGGTGCATCAACAGCGTCGCGTCGCCACCGTCGTCGAGGATCATGTTCGGGCCTTCGCCGTCCGCGCCCTTGGGTGCGAAGTCGAAGATGCGATGCGTGTAGTCCCAGTAGTCGGCCAGCGTTTCGCCCTTGACGGCGAACACCGGCGTGCCGCCGGCGGCGATTGCGGCGGCGGCGTGGTCTTGCGTCGAGAAGATATTGCACGAGGCCCAGCGCACGGTCGCGCCGAGCGCCTGCAGCGTCTCGATCAGCACGGCGGTCTGGATCGTCATGTGCAGCGATCCGGTGATGCGCGCGCCCTTGAGCGGCTGGGTCTTCGCGAACTCGTCGCGAATGGCCATCAGGCCGGGCATCTCGGTTTCGGCGATCCGGATTTCCTTGCGGCCCCAGGCGGCAAGCGACGGGTCGGCAATGGCGTAGTCGGTGGAAGGTTTCAGAACGGCGTTCATCGGTGGGCTCCAGTCAAGTCAGGAACCCGCACGGCGCGACGAAGGGAGGTCTGTCTGAAACTCACCCACGAAGGCAGAAACGTGCGGGTGAGCGCGGTTGCAATGGCGGTTTCCGAGCCTGGGGCACTGAGGTGCCTTGCAACGCTCCTCGGAAAGTGACCGGATTGTAGTCGGCCGCCGTGCCCCTTGCCAACGGGGGCTGTGCAAGACTGCGCGCATGGCATCGATTCCCTGCCGGCCGTGGCGTGACGCGCCGCTGGCTTCACTGCGCGATGCGGTCGGCGTGCTGACCGACATCGACGACACGCTGACGCGCGACGGCGCGATCGAGCCCGCGGCCCTGGGTGCGCTCGAACGGCTGCGTGCCGCGGGCGTGCACGCGATCGCGATCACGGGCCGTCCGATGGGCTGGAGCGAACCGTTCGCACGCACCTGGCCGGTCGACGCGATCGTCGCCGAAAACGGCGCGGTCGCACTGATTCGCGAAGCCGGGCAGCTCGTCGTCGAGTACGCGCAAGACGAGGCCACGCGCCAGCGCAATACACGCCGGCTCGCCGCCGCGGCGCAGCGGGTGTTGCGCGAGGTGCCCGGCACGACGCTGGCGCGCGACAGCGCGGGGCGCATGACCGACATCGCCATCGACCACAGCGAGTTCGCGCGGCTCTCGCCCGAACGCATCGAAGCGGTCGTCGCCGTGATGCGCGCCGAAGGCATGCAAGCGACGGTGAGCTCGATCCACATCAACGGCTGGTTCGGCAGCCACGACAAGCTGAGCGGCGCGCGCTGGATCGTGCAGCGGCTGTTGCGGCGCGACCTCGATGCCGAGCGCGAGCGTTGGGTCTACGTCGGCGATTCGACCAACGACCAGCTGATGTTCGGCCACTTTGCACTGAGCGTCGGCGTCGCCAACCTGATGCATTTCGCGCCGCAGCTGCAGGTTTGGCCGGCTTTTCTGACCGATACCGAGCGTGGCGCGGGCTTCGCCGAAGTGGCAGACTGCATGCTCGCAGCCCGTCGGGCTTGAGGCGCCGAAACGGACATGGGCATCCCGATTGCTCCGACGGCAGCGCAGTTGCTCGTTCTTACACCGGGTTCGGAAAGAAGGCGATGCGCTGCAGAAAGAAGGCCAGTGTGCTGAATACTTTACCGACCGGGGGCGCGGCGCTTGCCGCGATTTTCGTCAGCGTCTTTGCATTGACCGCCTGCGGCGGCGGGGGCAGCTCGGGTGGTAGCGCTCCGGCTCCGGCGCCGGTACCCGGGCCGCCGCCTCCGGCCGGGCCGTCGCTGGCCGAGTGCCTGACTCTGCCGGCCGGCGTCACCAACACCTTCCTCAACACGGCGCGCCCGCGCCATGAATGGAAGGCGGCGACCTTCCAGGGCCAGGCCGTGGTCGGCCGCTACGAATTCGCTGCCGGCGCCAGCGCGCCATCGATGGCCTGGTACTACGTGGCCGACACGGCGGCGCGCACGCTGGCCACCGTCGGCACCGACATCTTCGACGCACTCGGCAACGTCGTACGCACCGTCACCTTCACCGGTCGGGTTCACTCGACGGCGCTGACGGCCGGGCAAGGCGACAGCGCCCACTTCACGGTCCACGTGGTGACGCCCCCGGGAACGCCCGACGAGAGCCAGCTCGAACTGCTGAACTACATCGGCAGCGAAGAGATCACCTTGCCCGGCGGCCGTTTGCAGACCTGCAAGGTCAGCACCAACGTGAGCACCGTTGCGGGGGCGATCAACGAGCTGTGGCAGGAGCAGATCAACTTCGCGAAGGACATCGGCCCGGTCAAGAACTACTACACACCGACCGGATCGGTCTTCCTGCTCGATCGGGGCCAGACCTACCTGTTCGAGCTGTCGGCGAGCAGCGCCAGCGTGCCGTATGCCTCGGCGGCAGCGGCCACGACACCGTCGCTGGCCAGTTGCGGCGCGATGGCGGCCAGCCAGAACCTGGTGGTCACGGCGTCGAACCTCGGCGAGGCCACCAGTGTGCGCCGCAGCACGCAGTCCGGCACCTTCAACGGGGTCGCGACATTGCAGGTCAACCGGCGCTCGCTCGTGCCCGACCAGTTGCAGGCGGTGTACCACTTCGACCCGACAGTCGGAGCATTGCAACTGTGGGGAGTGCAAACCTACAACGTCAACGGGACCATCAGCAGCACCGACACCTACGGCGGGCACCCCAACCTGTCCGGTGTGGGGCTGGGCCAGACCCTGAGCTACAGCGAAACGATCACCAGCCAGCCGGGCGCGATGCTGACGACCAACGATTCGTTCAGCTTCGCCGGATACGAAAAGGTAACGACGCCGGCCGGCACCTTCGACACCTGCAAGGTCCGCTTCGACTACGGCGACAACAACGGCGGCGGCTCGGAGACCTACTACCTGGTGCCGAACGTGCACTGGGCGCGGCTCGACCGGGTCACCAAGGCGGGCGTGCGTACGACGCGCGAGCTGATCTCACGCTGAGGTGCCGAGAAAGACCCGCATCCGATCCACTTCCGCATCGAGCTCGCGCCGGAACGCGGGCTCGGACGGGGCGCGTCCGCGCACGAAGCCGAGCTCGCAGACCAGCGCGTCGTCCTTCACCGCGGCGTTGCCCCAGCCGATGACCTGGTCGCGCCACAGCAGCGGCAGCGCGTAGTAGCCGAGCTTGCGCCGGCCGGCCGGCGTGTAGGCCTCGAAGCGGTAGGCCCAGCCCCACAGCATCTCGAAGCGCTTGCGGTCCCACACGACCGGGTCGAACGGTGCCAGCAGCCGCACCCGCTCGGCCGGTGCATGGCGCGCCGACTGCGGTCGCTCGTCGGCCGGCCAGTACCAGTCGACGCCGTCGATGCGGGCATGCGCCAGGCGTTGCTTGGCACGAACGAGCGCGGCTTGGCGTTGGCCACTCCATTGCGGCGCGCCATAGCGCAGGTGAATCAGCAACCGCGCCAGGCCCGAAGCCGGCAAGGGCGCGTACTTGCGCACGACGATGTCGACCAGCGCGTCGAGCCGCGCCGCCGGGTCGGCCGATGTCGCCGCATGTTCACCTGGGCACCCTTGGCGCTGCGCGCCGTCCCGCCAAGCGGGAATTCGCCCTTGGGGCGGCCCGGCGGCCTCATGCGCCGCGTAGAGGCGCACCCCGTTGTCGCGCCGCGCCACTCGCAGCAAGCCGCGGTAGTGCATGCCGTCGAGCAGCTCGGTGGTGGCGTTCGACGAGCCGCCCCAGGCATTGGTCACCCTGCCGTGGGCGAAGTGCTGCTGCACGTCGCGCGGATGGACCGGCCCGTGTTCGCGGATGAATTCGAGCAGCGCGGCAGCCCGTTTATTCTTCGCCGGCGTCCAGGCGTGGCGCGCGGTGCGCGGGTGCATCAGCGCCAGGTGCGCGCGCGGCAGGAAGCCGTAGTTGACGAAGTAGTCCTCCTCGATGCCGAGCCTCGCGTAGCGCCGCTCGAGGTCGCCGGCGCGGTAGTCCTTGACGCGGTGGCGCAGCGTCAGGTCCTGGGCCCGCGCCGGGGCGCGGATCGGGTCGGCCTGCACGAAGCCGAGCTTGGCGATCGCGCGCGGCAGCGTCGTCGGCGTGAACAGGCTGCGCGCCACCGCGTGGCGGCGCAGGTCGTCGAGGGTCAGCGAAGGCGCGGCTTACCGCCCGGCCGCTGCACGCAGCGTGGCGGCCTTGTCGGTCTTCTCCCACGAAAACTCCGGCTCTTCACGCCCGAAGTGACCATAGGCCGCGGTCTTTTCGTAGATCGGACGCAGCAGGTCGAGCATCTGGATGATGCCCTTCGGACGCAGGTCGAAGTGCTCCTGCACCAGGGCCGACAGCTTCTCGTCGGAGATCACGCCGGTGCCTTCGGTGTAGACCGTCACGTTCATCGGCTTGGCCACGCCGATCGCGTAGGCGACCTGGATCTGGCACTGGCGCGCCAGGCCGGCGGCGACGATGTTCTTCGCGACATAACGCGCGGCGTAGGCGGCCGAGCGGTCGACCTTGGTCGGGTCCTTGCCCGAGAACGCGCCGCCGCCGTGCGGGCAGGCGCCGCCGTAGGTGTCGACGATGATCTTGCGCCCGGTCAGGCCGCAGTCGCCCTGCGGGCCGCCGACGACGAAGCGGCCGGTCGGGTTGACCAGGTAGCGTGTCTCTTTCAGCCACTCCTTCGGCAGCACCGGCTTGATGATCTCTTCGATCACCGCCTCGATGAAGGCCGGCAGCATCTTCTTGCCGTCGCTCATCTCGGGCGCATGCTGGCTCGACAGCACCACGGTGTCGATGCTGTGCGGCTTGCCGTCGACGTAGCGCATCGTCACCTGGCTCTTCGCGTCGGGGCGCAGGAACGGCAGGCGGCCGTCCTTGCGCAGCTGCGCCTGGCGCTCGACCAGGCGGTGCGCGTAGTAGATCGGCGCGGGCATCAGCTCGGGCGTTTCGTCGCAGGCGTAGCCGAACATCAGGCCCTGGTCGCCGGCGCCGGTGTTCAGGTGGTCGTCGCTTGCCTGGTCGACGCCCTGGGCGATGTCGTTGCTCTGCTTGTCGTAGGCCACGAGCACGGCGCAGCCCTTGTAGTCGATGCCGTATTCGGTGTTGTCGTAGCCGATGCGCTTGATCGTGTCGCGTGCGACCTGGATGTAGTCGACATGGGCGTTGGTCGTGATCTCGCCGGCCAGCACCACGAGGCCGGTGTTGCACAGCGTCTCCGCCGCCACCCGCGAGCGCGGGTCCTGCTTGAAGATGGCATCGAGAATCGCGTCGGAGATCTGGTCGGACACCTTGTCGGGGTGACCTTCGGAGACGGACTCGGATGTGAAAAGGAAATCGTTCGACACTCTTAAACTCCAATCAGTTGCACGGTGCGTTGCCGGCTTTGTGGAGGAGCGGCGAACGCTTTAGCAGAATTTTTTTGCGTCGCCCTGCAAGTAGTTCATAACTCGGCGACTCGGCCATTATAGGAAACATGCTGACCCTGCTGCGCTGGATGTCGCGCTGGCCGCTGTGGCTTCTTCACGCTGTGGGCGCGGCGCTGGGCTGGGCGAGCTACGTCTTGTCGCCGACTTACCGGCGCCGCTTCGACGCCAACGTGGCGCAGGCCGGCATCGCGCGCAAGTTCGCGCGGCCGGCCGTCGCCGAGGCCGGGCGCCTGATCGCCGAGCTGCCCTACGTGTGGCTGCGGCCGGTCGCGCAATCGATTCTCGACAAGGCACGCTGGGACGGCGCCGAGCTGATCGATGCCGCGCATGCCAAGGGCCGCGGCATCGTGTTCCTGACCCCGCACATGGGATCTTTCGAGGTCACCGCGCAGGCCTACGCCGAGAGGTTCGGCGCGCGCCACGGCCCGATCACCGTGCTGTACCGGCCGGCGCGCAAGGCCTGGCTGCGCCGACTCGTCGACACCTCGCGCACGCGCCGCCACCTGGCCGCCGCGCCGGCCAGCCTCGCCGGCGTGCGCCAGATGCTGCGAACCCTGCGGCGCGGCGAAGCGGTCGGCCTGCTGCCCGACCAGGTGCCGCCCGAGGGCATGGGGGTGTGGGCGCCGTTCTTCGGCAGACCGGCCTACACGATGACGCTGGCCGCACGGCTGGCGCAGCAGACCGGCGCCGTGCTGCTGCTGGTCTGGGGCGAACGCTTGCCGCGTGGCGCCGGTTATGTCGTGCATGTGTCGGCCTTCGACGATCCCATCGACACGACGGCTCAGGCAGAATCCGCCGCGGCCATCAACCGCGCGATGGAAGGTTTGATCCGGCAGCGCCCGCAGCAATACCTGTGGGGCTACCACCGCTACAAGACGCCGCGCGCGAGCCTCGCCCTCGACGGTGCCGCGCCGGCCAACAAGGACTGACGTTGGGAGCTCGTTTTCTGCTCGGCCTGATGTGGCTGCTGCACTGGCTGCCGCTGCCCGCACTGGCGCTGCTCGGCCGTGGCCTCGGCCGGCTGCTGCATGCGCTGGCAAGCTCGCGCCGGCGCATCGCGCGGCGCAACGTCGAGCTGTGTTTCCCCGAGCAGAGCGAGGCGCAGCGCCACGCTCTGGTGCGCGAGCATTTCCAGTGGCTGGGCTGCAGCATCCTCGAACGCGGCGTGTTGTGGTTTGCCTCGACCGAGCGGCTCAAGCGCCTGATCTGGGTCGAAGGCGACGCCACGCTGGCCGAGCGCAGCGACCGCCCGGTGATGTGGCTGGTGCCGCACTTCATGGGGCTCGACGTGGCGGGCGCGGCGACGCAGCTGTTCCAGAAGCAGCAGGTCGCGTCGATCTACCAGGAGCAGACCGACCCGGTGATGGACGCGGCGATCCGGCGCGGGCGGCTGCGCTTCAACCAGGGCGAGGTGTTTCCGCGCAGCGATTCGGCCAAGCCGCTGATCCGCGCGATCCGCAAGGGCTGGGCCTTCTTCAACCTGCCCGACATGGACTTCGGCGAACGCGACGCCGCGTTCGTGCCGTTCTTCGGCGTGCCGGCCGCGACGCTGCTCGCGCCGTCGCGCATGGCACGTGCGCTCGACATGGTGGTGCAGCCGGTGGTCGCTGAGATCCTGCCCGGCGGGCAGGGCTACAAGGTGCGTTTTCTCGAACCCTGGACAAACTTCCCCACCGACGACGCGCTCGCCGACACGGCGGCGATGAACCGCTGGATCGAAGAAGAGATAAGGCGCGACCCGGCCCAGTACCTGTGGGTCCACAAGCGCTTCAAGACACGGCCTGCAGGCCAGCCGTCGCTGTATTGAGCCTTGTCATCCCGGCGAACGCCAGCGAACGCCGGGATCCACTGTTGTTCGATGCGCGCTCCGGCAAGAGTGGATCCCGGCGTTCGCCGGGATGACAGGGATTCAGGCTTGGAGCTCGGTGTAGCGATCGCGGTGCTGCGCCAACCAGCCGGCCGCCAGCGCCGCATCGTCCTGCCGCATCGGATGGAAGCGCGGCGAGCAATACGCCAGCATGTGTGGCACCAGCACCCAGACCAGCCCACGCCGGCCGAACAGGTAGCCCAGCGCGCCGCGCCAGGTGCGCCAGCGCAGCAACTGGCCGTCGCGGTACAGGTTGTGCGTGGTCTGCAGCGTGAGGTCGATCATGAACAGCAGGCTCACGTAGGCGAACCACAGCACGCGCCGCACGCTGCCGCCGCCGATCGCGCGGTAGACGTCGAAAGCGACCGCCTTGTGCTCGAGCTCTTCGGCGCTATGCCACGACCACAGGAGCTGCGGCAGCGCGTCGGCACGCTCGATGCCGAGCCGACCGTTGAGGACGACCTGCGCGAACAAGGCGGTGTGGTGTTCGAAGGCCGCCGTCACCGCGAGCCGGCTCGCAAGGCTGACCTTCTTCGACGACTCGATGCGCCAGGCGATCCAGCGTTGCAGCACATAACGCAGCCCCTGGCGTTCGAGCTCGGCGTTGTACTGCGCATGCAGGTGCCGGTGCGTCGCTTCCTGGCCGATGAAACCGCGCACCGCCTCGCGCAGCTCGGCCGATTCGAGTTGCGGCAAGGCGTCGCGAACGCTGTCGATGAAGAACTGCTCGCCTTGCGGAAAGGTCATCGACGTGGCGTTGAAGAGCTGGCTGCGAAATGCATCGCCACCGAACCAGTGGCGCGCGAAACCTTGCTTCAGGTCGATGGACAGTTTGCGGACGATCAGGGCGGTCAAGGCGTTCCTCCAGGGCGGTCGATGGCAGGCCACAATCGTGGCGCGGCGCACCTCGCCCGCCAACTCGCTTTTGCCTCGTCATGCCGCTCCCATCGTTGAAAGCCCTCGTCACGACGAGAAAGAAGCCGTCGCAAGCCCGTGCGCAGCGCACGCTCGACACGCTCTTCGAGGCCACGGCTCAGGTTTTGATGCAGCAAGGCGAAGCCGGCTTCACGACCAACCGGGTCGCCGAGCGCTCGGGTTTTTCGATCGGCACGCTGTACCAGTACTTTCCGAACAAGCAGTCGCTGCTGCTCGGCCTGATCGAACACGAACGCCGGCGTTCGATGGCCGAGCGCCAGCGCTTCCTGACGCAGGCCAAGGAGCGCGGCCTTCGCGTGCGCGAGGTGCTGCGCGATTACATCCACGCAAGCATCGACGAATTCGGCAGCTGCAGCGTGCCCAAGCGCATGCTGGTACAACTCGCCTGGCGCAACGACGACCAGGCCGCGTTCGCCAGGGCGCTCGACGACATGGCCGCCTTCCTCCTCGAACTGCTCACGAGCCTGGACGACCCGGAGCTGCGCGCGCCCAGCGAAGCCCAGGTCTATGTGCTGACACGCGCGGTGATGGGGGCGATCCGTTCGGCCAGCCTCGAAGCATCGCCGCTGCTCGACTCGGCCGAGTTCAAGGACGAAATGGTGCGGCTCGCCTGGGGCATGCTGCGCCGCGAGCCCGGATAATGCGCGGATGAGACTGCAGTTCACCAAGATGCACGGCGCCGGCAACGACTTCGTCGTGCTCGACGGCACACGTGCTGCGATCGAGCTCACGGCGGAGCAGGTGCGGCTGCTCGGCGACCGGCGTTTCGGCGTCGGCGCCGACCAGATCCTGGTCGTCGAGCGCAGCGCCACGCCGGGCGTCGACTTTCGCTATCGGATCTTCAACAACAGCGGCGACGAAGTCGAGCATTGCGGCAACGGCGCACGCTGCTTCGTCCGCTATGTGCGCGACAAGGGCCTGACGGACAAGCAGACGATCCGCGTCGAGACGATGAACCGGCAGCTCGAATTGAAGCTGCGCGACGACGGCCGTGTCACCGTTGACATGGGTGCGCCGGTGTTCGATCACGCCGCGATTCCGTTCGACGCGGCCGGCCTGACGGCGCGATCGGCCGGCGGCTTCGAGCTGTGGCCGCTGTCGCTCGGTGATTACGAAGTCGAGATCGCGGTGCTGTCGATGGGCAACCCGCATGCGGTGCAGATCGTGCCCGATGTCGATACCGCGCCGGTGGCGTCCGAAGGGCCGTTCATCGAAACGCATGCGCGCTTTCCGCGCAAGGTCAACGCAGGCTTCATGCAGATCGTCGCGCGCGAGCACATCCGGCTGCGGGTGTTCGAACGCGACGCCGGCGAAACGCTGGCCTGCGGCACCGGGGCCTGCGCCGCGGTCGTTGCCGGCATTCGCCTCGGCCTGCTGGCGCCGCAGGTCGACGTCGACACCCACGGCGGGCGGCTCAGCATCGAATGGGCCGGCGGCGCGAGCCACGTCCTGATGACCGGTCCCGCACAAACCGTCTTTGAAGGAGAAATCGAACTGTGAGCAGCATCCAGGGCATCACCGAGCAGGACATCGCCAACTACCTGGCCAACACGCCCGGCTTCTTCGAGCGCCACGCCGAGCTGCTGGCCAGCATCCAGCTCACGAGCCCGCACGGCCAGCGCGCCGTCTCGCTGCAGGAGCGGCAGATGGAAATGCTGCGCGACAAGCTGAAGGGCATGGAGGGCAAGATCATCGAGATGATCCGCCACGGCCAGGAGAACGTCGCGATCGCCGACAAGCTGCACCGCTTCACCCGTGCGCTGATGCTGACCTCGAACGCGGCCGAGCTGCCCGAAGTCGTCGTCAACGAGCTGATGCACCGGTTCATGATTCCGCAGGCCGCGATTCGGGTCTGGGGCGCGGCGCCGGCGTTTTCGGCGCTGCCGTTCGCCAAGCCGGTCGGCGACGACGCGAAGGCGTTCGCAGCCAGCCTGAGCCTGCCCTACTGCGGCATCAACTCGGGCTTCGAAGCGGCCGCTTGGCTCGACGACGCGGCCAGCATGACCTCGCTCGCGCTGATCCCCTTGCGCCATGGCGCCGGGACCTCGGCCTTCGGCATGCTGGTGCTCGCCTCGCCCGACCCGACGCGCTATTCGGCCGACATGGGCACCGAGTTCCTGATGCGCATCGGCGAAATCGCCAGCGCCGGGCTGTCGCGTCTGTTGCCGCCGGGCTGAGGCGAGCCGTGGCGAGCCAGCCGCTCGAGCTCGACGCGGACATCACACGCCACCTGCTGCATCTGCAGGTCGAGCGCCGCCTCGCGGCACGCACGCTCACCATTTACCGCGAAGCCCTCGAACGCCTGCAACGCTTCGCCACCACCGCTGCACTGCCGTTGCGCGAAGCGCAGCCACATCATGTGCGGCGCTGGGCCGGGCAGCTGCATGCGCAAGGCCTGGCGCCGCGCAGCATTGCGCTGGTGCTGTCGGCGTGGCGCGGTTTCTACCGCCGGCTCGGACGCGACGCCCTGGTCGACATCAACCCGGTCGCCGGCGTGCGCGCGCCCAAGGCCGCCAAGCCGCTGCCCAAGGCCTTGTCGGTCGACCAGGCGGTGGCGCTCGCAGACCGCCCCGACAGCGGCGACAACCCCGCGCTCGCGGCGCGCGACCAGTGCATCGTCGAGCTGCTGTATGGCTGCGGCCTGCGGGTGGGCGAGCTGGTCGGGCTCGATCTGCACGCCGGCGCGCAGACGTCCGGCTGGATCGACGCCGGCGACGCGAGCGCTCATGTCTTCGGCAAGGGCGGCAAGCGCCGCAGCGTGCCGGTCGGCGGCCCGGCGCTGGCGGCGCTGCGGGTCTGGCTCGAGGCGCGTGCCGGCATCGCGCACGCGGGCGAGACAGCGCTGTTCGTCAGCCGGCGCGGCACGCGGCTGACGCCAAGCCAGGTGCGAACGCGCCTGCGTCAGCGCGCGATCGAGGCGGGGCTGCCGACCCACGTGCATCCGCACATGCTGCGCCACTCGTTTGCCTCGCACCTGCTGCAGTCGAGCGGCGACCTGCGCGCGGTGCAGGAGCTGCTCGGCCACGCCAACATCACGACCACCCAGGTCTATACCAAGCTCGACTTCGGCCACCTGTCCAAGGTCTACGACGCCGCGCATCCGCGGGCCAAGCGGCGCACCCCATGAAAGTCATCAAGCTGCGCGACGGCAAGGAGCGTTCGCTGCAACGCCGCCACCCGTGGGTGTTCGAAGGCAGCATTGCCGGCGGCAAGGCCGACAGCGGCGAGACGGTTCGGGTCGAGTCGCGCGATGGCCAGTTCCTGGCCTGGGGCGCGTTCAGCCCGAGCTCGCTGATCCGCGTGCGGGCCTGGAGCTTCGACGAGGCCGAGCGCATCGACGCCGCGTTCTTCCAGCGCCGCATCGCGCAGGCGCTGGCGCTGCGCGAGCGGCTGCCGATCGCAAGCGACGGCCGGCGCCTGATTCATGGCGAGTCCGACGGGCTGCCCGGCCTCATCGTCGACCGTTATGCCGACACGCTGAGTGCGCAGTTCTCGTCGGCCGGCAGCGAGCGCTGGAAGGCGACGATTGCCGATCTGCTGTTGAAAGCGACCGGCTTGACGCGGCTCTACGAACGCAGCGATGCCAGCGTGCGCGGCCTCGAAGGACTGCCCGCGGCGACCGGCTGGCTGCGCGGCGACGGCACCACCGAGCTGATGATTCGCGAGCACGACTGGCGGCTCAGCGTCGACGTGGCGGAGGGCCACAAGACCGGCTTCTACCTCGACCAGCGCGACAACCGCAAGCTGTTCGCCGACATCGTGCGCCACTTCGGCAGCCAGCGGGTGCTGAACTGCTACTGCTACACCGGCGGCTTCAGCGTCGCCGCGCTGGCCGGCGGTGCGGGCCACGTGACCAGCGTCGATTCGTCGGCGCCGGCGCTGGCGCGGGCGGCCGCGCATGTCGAGCTGAACGGCTTCGACCCGGCGCGTCACACGGTGCTCGACGCCGACGTGAACCAGACGCTGCGCGAGTGCATCAACCAAGGCCGCAGCTTCGATGCGATCGTGCTCGACCCGCCCAAGTTCGCGCCGAGCGCGTCGCATGCCGAACGTGCGGCGCGCGCCTACAAGGACATCAACCGCCTCGCGTTGATGCTGCTCGAGCCGGGCGGCGTGCTGTTCACCTTCTCGTGTTCGGGCGGCATCAGCCCCGACCTGTTCCACAAGATCGTCGCCGGCGCCGGGCTCGACGCCAACGCCGACGGCATCGTCTACGCGCGGCTCGGCGCCGCGCCCGACCACCCGATGACGGTGACCTTCCCCGAGGGCGACTACCTGAAGGGCCTGGTGTTGGTCAAGCGCTGAACGCAGCGTCCACCCCCGTGGATCGGGGGGGCCGCCGCCCGGGATCCTTCCTCCAGAATCTGGACATTGCAAAGTGGTTTTTCGTGCCGAAGTTGGCACAGCCACGGAACCGTCGAGTCGGGGTTCCCCTTTGCAAGGGTCGGCGGCCCGTCGCCACGAGCGAGCGGGCCGCTTTCTAATACCAAGGAGCAACTTTGAAAAGCATCACGTTCCGGCCATCGGCCCTTGTCCTGGCGCTCGGCTTTGCGGCGCTCGCCCCTTCAGCGCACGCACTGAATTTCGTGTTCACCGACGTTTCGAAGAACGGCCCGATGACCGTCGAGCAACGCGGCGCGTTCCAGCAGGCGGCCAACTACTGGTCCGGCAAGTTGAGCGACAACGTCACGGTCTACATCAACATCGCGTTCGACAACCTCGGCCCGAACATCCTCGGCGGCACCGGCTCGAGCTTTGTCTCGACTTCCTACTCGAACATCCGCGGCGCCCTGACGCTCGACGCCAAGTCGGCGCTCGACGCGACCGCCATTGCCAACCTGCAGGGCGGCCCGGCGCTGTCGTTCCTGGCCACCCAGGGCGACCTGTCGCAGCGCTTCGACAACGACGGCTCCATCAACAACACCCGCCTCGGCCTGACCACCGCCAACGCCAAGGCGATGGGCTTCGGGGTCGGCACCAACGTCGCGAATCCCGACGCCAACATCACATTCGCGACCGGCTTCGCCGGCGACTTCAGCTACACGCGCGCCGGCGGCACGCCGTCGAACAAGATCGACTTCATCACCGTCGCCGAGCACGAGATCGGCCATGCGCTCGGCTTCACTTCGGGGGTGGACGATATCGACTACTGCGCCGGCCCTGACGACCGCTGCGGCTTCGGCAACGACCCGAACGCGTTCGAAACCGACTGGTGGTACGAGCCGCTCGACCTGTTCCGCTTCTCGGCGCCCGGCGTGATGGACGTGCGGGTCGGAGGAACGCCGTACTTCTCGGTCGACGGCGGCGCGACATCGATCGAGTCGTTCTCGACCGGAAGCTTCAACGGCGACGGCTGGCAGGCCAGCCACTTCACGCCGGACCGGCTCAATCTGATGCGCCCCTTCGTGCGTGACGGCGAGTTCTACGATGCGACCGCGCGCGACCTGTCGGCGTTCGATGTGATCGGCTGGGACCTGGCGCCGGTGCCGGAACCCGAGACCTACGCGCTGATGCTCGCCGGCCTCGGGGTGCTGGGCGCAGTGGCACGCCGGCGCAAGGCCAAGTAACTCAGCGGCGCGCCGGTGGCAACGCGATCTGCGTCTGAAACTTGGCGCGCCTGACGCTGAAGAAACTCTTCACGTTGCGCACGTTGGCGTCCTGTGTGAACAGGCGCTCGACCAGCGCGTTCCAGGCCGCCATGTCGGCCACTTGCAGCACCAGCACGAAGTCCGGCCCCGGCGACACGCGGTAGCACTGCTGCACCGCCGCGTCGCCGGCGGCGCGCTGCTCGAAGGCCGCCAGGTGCTCGGCACCCTGGCGGTCCAGCGTGACTTCGGCGATTGCGCTCAGCCCGGCTCCCAGACGCTCGGGCGAGAGGATCGCGACCCGCCGCTCGATCAGCCCCGCATCCGACATTCGCTTGACCCGGCGCAGACAGGTCGCGGCCGAGGTGTGGGCGGCAGCCGCCAGGTCCTGGTTCGACAGTGATGCGTCGTGCTGGAGCAGGTCCAGGATTCGGAGGTCGGTTGCGTCGAATTCGTTCATACTTTCACGGAGTGCGGTGATTTATTGCAATCATACGGCTGGATGAAATATCAAGCCGTATGCAGCCGAAGAACGCAAACTTCAACCGCCGGCCGCTGATTACGATTCAGCCGTCCCAATCGTCTGAGGTTCAAAACATGTGTGGCATCGTCGGCGCCGTCAGCACCCGCAACATCGTTCCGGTCCTCATCGAAGGCCTGAAGCGGCTCGAATACCGCGGCTATGACTCCTGCGGTGTGGCGGTTCACCAAGGCGGCGCACTGCGCCGGGCGCGCAGCACGGCGCGGGTAGCAGAGCTCGAAACCAGCGTCGCCACCGAGGAGGTGCAAGGCGGCACCGGCATCGCCCACACCCGTTGGGCGACCCACGGCGCGCCGGCGGTGCACAACGCCCATCCGCACTTCTCGCACGGCCCGGGCGCGAGCAAGGCCACGTCGGGGCGGATCGCGCTGGTCCACAACGGCATCATCGAGAACCACGACGAGCTGCGCGCCGAGTTGCGCGCCAAGGGCTACGTGTTCGACAGCCAGACCGACACCGAGGTCATCGCCCACCTGGTCGACCACCTGTACGACGGCGACCTGCTCGACGCGGTGCAGCGCGCCACCTTGCGGCTGCGCGGCGCGTATGCGATCGCGGTGTTCTGCCGCGACGAGCCGCAGCGTGTGATCGGCGCACGCGAAGGATCGCCGCTGGTGCTGGGCGTCGGCGCCAACGAGCGCGCCGGCGACCACTTCCTCGCTTCCGACGCGATGGCGCTGGCCGGCGTCACCGACCAGATCGTCTACCTCGAAGAGGGCGACGTGGTCGACCTGCAGCTCGGCAAGGTCTGGATCACGCAGCGCACTCCCGAAGGCCGCTACGCGCCGGTGCAGCGCGAGGTGCGCACCGTGCATGCCCACACCGGCGCGGCCGAGCTCGGGCCCTACCGGCACTACATGCAGAAGGAGATCTTCGAGCAGCCCAAGGCCATCGCCGACACGCTCGATGCGGTCAACGCGGTCTCGCCCGAGCTGTTCGGCGACGGCGCCTACAGCGTGTTCAAGAATGTCGACTCGGTGCTGATCCTGGCCTGCGGCACCAGCTACTACAGCGGCTCGACCGCGAAGTACTGGCTCGAGAGCATCGCCAAGATCCCGACCAGCGTCGAGATCGCGAGCGAATACCGCTACCGTGACAGCGTGCCGAACCCGCGCACGCTGGTCGTCACGATCAGCCAGAGCGGCGAAACCGCCGACACGCTGGCGGCGCTGAAACACGCGCGCGCTCTCGGCATGTTGCACACGCTGACGGTGTGCAACGTGGCCACCAGCGCGATGGTGCGCGAATGTGCACATGCCTACATCACCCGCGCTGGGGTCGAGATCGGCGTCGCATCGACCAAGGCCTTCACGACCCAGCTGGTCGGCCTGTTCCTGCTGACTTTGGCGCTGGCGCAAGTGCGCGGCCTGTTGAGCGACGAGCAGGAAGCGACCCACCTGAAGGCACTGCGCCACCTGCCGAAGGCGGTGCAGGCGGTGCTGGCGCTCGAGCCGCAGGTGATCGCCTGGAGCGAGGAGTTCGCGCGCAAGGAAAACGCGTTGTTCCTCGGCCGCGGCCTGCACTATCCGATCGCGCTCGAGGGCGCGTTGAAGCTGAAAGAGATCAGCTACATCCACGCCGAGGCCTACCCGGCCGGCGAGCTGAAACACGGGCCGCTGGCGCTCGTCACGTCGGCGATGCCGGTGGTGACGGTGGCGCCCAACGATGCGCTGCTCGAAAAGCTCAAGAGCAACCTGCAGGAAGTGCGCGCCCGCGGCGGCGAGCTGTTCGTGTTCGCCGACGCCGACACCCACATCGAGTCGGGCGAAGGCCTGCACGTGATCCGCATGCCCGAGCACTACGGCGCGCTGTCGCCGATCCTGCACGTGGTGCCGCTGCAGCTGCTCGCGTACCACACCGCGTGCGCGCGCGGAACCGACGTCGACAAGCCCAGAAACCTGGCCAAGAGCGTGACCGTCGAATGACGGCCAGGCTCTTGCGGCGCGTAGCGCCGGCGGCGCAGCCGCGCCAGTTTTCTGGGCTTGCGTCGCAGGCTAACTTCGCTCCGCGAAGTTAAGGCGCGAAGCGCCGGCCGCAGACACAAGCCGCGGAATCTGGCGAAGAGCGTGACCGTGGAGTAAGGGGCGAGCGGGCGTTTTGCTGTTGCGGCTCACTGCCCCCGGCTGGCCGGCCCCACCCCGGCCAGCGTGCATCAGGCCGATGATCACCTCGCCGACGATGCGCCCGCCGACCAGGCCGAGCGTCTGCCCGCCGGCGGCCAGCGCCGCTTCCTTCAGTACGTAGTACCACAGCGGCGTGCTGTGATCGAGGCCGACACCATAGCCCGCCAGCTCCGACAGGTCGCCGCGCCGCAGCGGCTGCACGCCCATCGCCTCGGCCAGGCGCTGGCCCGACGGCAGTTGCCAGGTCAGCTGGCGCAGCAGGTTGCGCTGCGGCAGCGAGGTGGGCGTGCTGCCGTCGGCGATGGCCCCCAGCGGCAGCCTGAACAGCGGCGTCGACAGCCGCGTGTCGATGGTCTTGCGCGGCTTGACCTGGCCGTCGCCAAAATCAAAGAAGGTTTGCCATCCGATGAAGCGGCGCGCCGCGCGGGCGCCGCCGCGCAGGTCGTCGGGGTCGACCTGGCCTTGCGAGCGCGGATCGAAGATGAAGCCGAAGAAAGGCCCGCCGCGGTCGCCCTGGAGGTTGGCGCGGTACGAGGGCCGCACCAGCGAATGGCCGAAGCGGTAGGCCGCGCCCTGGAACTCGACCGGCATTGCCGCCTGGTCCTCGTCGCCGGCGCGGTAGAAGCGCCGGCCGCGCCAGCGGATGTCGTCGACCATCGAGCGCCCGATGTACGACGGCAGCAGCTCGTTCAGCACGATCCAGTGGTAGTGCCAGGTGACGTCGCGCCGCGCCAGTCGAAAGATGCGCCCGGGGTCGGTTTCGCCGGACGCGCGCACGCGGTCGACGACATGGTTGTGAAACAGCAGGAACGCCGCATGCAGCCCGGCGATCACCATGTGCTCGTCGTTGCGCGGGTCGCCGATCAGCGCCCGCCCGGTCGCCGTGCGCGGCAGGTCTTCGAACACGCCGCCCGATTCGAGCCTGAATTTGGCGCTGTCGGCCGGGTCGTACAGCTGTGGGTCGACGACCGGGCCGCGCCCGTACAGCGAGTCGAGATCGAGCGCCGGGATGCGCGAGTTCGGCGACAGCCGCGGCGCGGTGGCCACGCCGAGCGGCGAGTGGGCGTCGAACGTCATGTCGTGGTCGACGAACTGGCCGAGGAAGGTGCTGCCGGCGTTGCCGGCGGGCATCTGCGCATTCGGGTTGTTCGCGCTCAGCGCCGGGTCGGTGATCAGCGCGATCGGGCCGGCGGAGAGCGGGTCGTTCGCGTCCATCAGGCCGCCAGGGCGGCCGATGTCCATCAGCGCGCCGATGACCCCCGGCGAGGCCTCGGCAAACGCGCTCATCCCGTTGAAGATGCGCGTGAAGTGGCCGGCCGAGGCGGGCTGCGCCGATTCGTGCGGGTTGGCGAAGACGTTGGCGCCGGCAGCGGTGCCGGCGGCCATGGCACCGATGCCGCAGAGAATGCGGCGGCGATCCCGTTACGCGGCCAACGAAGGGGTGATGTTCATGCGGGGGTCCTCCTCGGGTTGATGGGTGGCTGCACCCAATGCAGCCTCGTACCCAAGCAAATCGCAATCGGGCCGGCGAAGCGGACAACCGGTATCCCCCTAACAATGAAGGACGTGCACCCTCGCATGGGCGTCGACACGGGGCAGCCGGGCACCGCAGAATCGCCGCCATGGAGCCCGACGCCCCCTCGATCGCAGCGATGGCGCAACGCGCAGAGTCGGGAGATGCGTCGGCCCACGACCAGCTCTTTGCGCTGCTGTATGCCGATCTGCACCGCCTGGCGCGGCGCGAAGTGCATCGCCACAGCGCACAGGCCGGCCTGGGTGCAACCACGCTGCTGCACGAGGCCTACCTCGACATCCGGCGCCGCGATGCGCTTGCGTTTCCCGACAAGGGCCGCTTTCTTGCCTACGCGGCGCGCGCGATGCGCGGCGTGGTCATCGACCGGGTGCGCGAGCGCGCAGCGCAAAAGCGCGGCGGCGCGCTCGCGATCACCTCATTCGACACCGAAACCGCCGAGCAATGCGGCGAGCCCGAGCTGCTGCCGCGCGTCGCCAAGCTGCTGGACGAGCTGGCAAGCCTCGAACCCGAGCTCGCCCACGTTGTCGACCTCAAGTTCTTCTGCGGCTTCACGATCGCGGAGATCGCCGCGTTGAAGAACGTGTCCGAGCGAACCGTGCAGCGCCAGTGGGAAAAGGCGCGCCTGCTGCTGCGCGCCGCCTTGTCGGACGATTGACCCGCCTGGCAAGAGCAGGAGCTCAGTCCGGGCCGGGCAAGGCCCTGAGCCCGACCCACGCCGCGCCGATGACCACGCTCACGGGCAGGGCTCAGAGCGGCCGGAACATAGAAGACGGCCGAGAGACCCGGGGCCTTGAGGATCAGCTCGACGAAGCCGCCGAGACCGGCGCAGGCGATGCCGCACCATAGCCATCGCCGCAGGTAGCTGAGCAGCCAATGTGCTTGCGACTGGTTGTGCCGCCAGGCGGCGCAGCGCTCGAGCAAGCTTCCGCGTGTGACGTCGCGGAACATCCAGTCGAAGAAAAAATAGCGGTACAGCTGGGTTCGAAGCCGCAAAGCGGCCATCGGGACGCGAGCGCGATCCTGTCGTGCGGCGGCGGTGGTGGTGACCATGTCGGGTGCCTCCATGATTGCTTGATTCGAGCCGGCGCAAGCCGAGCTCGTACTTGGCAAATCGCGAAGCGTCGAGCGATGCTGCCGCTCACCCCCTAGGATGAAACCGGAATGCCCAGGGCACGTCGGTGGCCGCCAACGCAGAATGATGGCCATGCGCATGCCCGACGCCCGGCGGTGGGCCCAACTCAGCCCCGCGCTCGACGATTTGCTCGAGCTGTCGCCCGACGCGCAGTCGGCATGGCTCGCGTCCTTGGACGGCACCGATCCGGCACTCGCCCACGAGCTGCGCACGCTGCTACAGGCGGGGCAGCGCAGCGCCAGCGGCGCGCTGCTGGGCGGCGAGGCGGGCTTGGCGCCATAAGGCGCGATCCTCGCGCGGCTCACCCACCGCAACATCGCGCGAATGCTCGATGCCGGCGTCACGCGGGACAGTCAGCCCTACCTGGTGCTCGAGCTGGTCGAGGGCGAGACCATCGAGCGCCATGCCGACAGCCATCGCCTGAGCATCGAGCAGCGCATCGCCCTGTTCATGCAGGTGCTCGAAGCGGTGGCGCATGCCCACAGCCACCTCGTCGTGCACCGCGACATCAAGCCGGGCAACGTGCTCGTGACGCGCGACGGCACGGTCAAGCTGCTCGACTTCGGCATTGCCAAGCTGCTCGAAGGCGACACACCGCTCGGCGGCGGCAGCGCCGCTCACGCACGAAGGCACACGCGCGCTGACCTTGCGCTATGCCGCGCCCGAGCAGTTGCAAGGTGGCCCGATCACAACGGCCATCGATGTCTATGCGCTGGGCGTGATGCTCTACGAGCTGCTCGGCGGGTGCCACCCCACCGAGCCCGAGCACGCGGGCGCGCCGGAGTCGATCTGCGCCACGCTCGAGAGCGAGCCGGCCCGGCTGTCGCAGGCGTCGCAATCGTCGCAGAACGTCGAGCGCATTGCCGCTGCGCGGGCCACCTCGGCCGCCGCACTGCAGCGCCGGCTTCGTGGCGACCTCGACAACATCGTCGCACGTGCCCTGCGCAAGCTACCCGTGCAACGCTACGGCTCGGTCGCGGCGCTGGCCGAAGACCTGCGGCGCCATCTGGCGCACGAGCCGACCAGCGCGCGGGGTGATTCCCTGGCCTATCGCGCGGCGCGCTTCGTGCGAAGAAACCGCATCCCGGTCGGGTTGGCTGCACTGGCCATCGTTGCCCTGGTGGGGGGCCTCGCAGGGACCATCACACAGGCACAGCGAGCAACGCGGGATGCGGCGCTCGCGGAGCAAGAGCGCAGCCGGGCCGACCGCGAGGCGCGGGCAGCGAATGAGCAGCGCGACTTCGCGCTCCTTCAGCACTCGCGTGCCGAAGCGATCAACGATCTGAATCGCTTTCTGCTGTCCGATGCGGCGCCCTCGGGCAAGCCGTTTACGGTGGGCGACTTGCTGGCCCGTGCTGAAGACGTCATCGAGCGGCAACACGCCGAGACCGACGCGAACCGCGTCGAGATGCTGATCGCGATCGGCATGCAGTACCACTTTCTCGACGAAAGCGTCAAATCGCGCAGGCTGCTCGCGAGCGCCTACGAAATTTCTCGCAAGCTGAACGAGCCCTCCACCCGTGCGCGGGCTGCCTGCGCGTTGGGCGGAGCCATCAGCCAGGCGGGAGAGCGGGCGGATCGCGAGCGCGCCAACAAGCTCCTGGACGACGCGCTGACCGACCTGCCGAACAAGGCCCAGTTCGCGCTGGATCGCATTTTTTGTCTGCGGCGCGCAAGTGCCGTCGCCCGCACCGTGGGGGATACGAAGACGGGCGTGGAGCGGGCCGAGGTGGCGCAGCAGTTGTTCGCGCAACTGCCCTTTCCGTCGAAGCTGCTGGAGATGCACGTGGCGATCGATGTGGCTGAGGCCTATCGCATGGCAGGCCGCTACCGTGATGCGGACAATTCGTTTCAGAACGCCTATGCCCTTCTGGTCGCCCTCGGACGAGAAAACACGGACAGCGCCGGCACGCTGCTGAACAACTGGGGCCTTGCGCTGGACCAGATGGGCCAACCGCTGAGGGCAGAGGCGTTGTTTCGACGCGCGATCCGGCTGAGCAGCAGGGATGCCAGCGGCAAGGGCGTATCACCGATGTTGCTCACGAACTTTGCGCGGACCCTCGAAAATCTGCACCGGCTGCGGGAAGCAGAAGCCATTGCCGCACGGGCCGAAGCGATCGCACGGCGCGCCGGCGCGCAGGCTGTGGTCAATCAGTCGCTGGTGCTGCGTGCGTCGATCCAGCGCAAGCAAGGCCATCTCGAGCGCGTCGAAGCCATTCTTGCCGAGCTCGAACCGAGGCTCGAGAAAATGTTCCCAGCCAAGCATGTCGTGTTCGCCACGCTCGCCTCGCAGCAAGCACTGCTCGCGCAAGCCCGCGGGAACTTCGACGCGGCCATGACGCTTGCGAATCAGGCCATCGCCATCGCCGACGAAGGGGCTCACGCGTATTTCATGGCCGTCCTGCTGCAGCGCCGATCCGATCTCGAACTGCAGATGAACCAACCGGAAACTGCGCGGATCGATGCCGCGAGGGCGCTGGAACTCGAGCAGAAAGCAGCCACCGCGGGCGTGCTCTCGGCCAAGCTCGGCACCGCCTATCTGACACTGGGTCGTGCCCTTCGTGCGCAAGGACGGCGCGAACAGGCGGTCGCCGCCTTTTCATCGGCTCTCGAGCACTTGGGTGCGACACTCGGACCGGAGCATCCGAAAACTCGCGAGGCGGAACAACTCGCCGGCTAGGAATTGCTTGGTTTATATCAACGCGGCGGCGCCGGGTCGTCCTCGACGATTCTCAGCGCCGTGGTCGGACGCAGGTTGAACTTGAGCACGCTGACGCTGGCGACACCGAGCGCGGAGGCGGGCAACTGCGTGATCTGCAGGCCGTCTGTGACGTCGATGCCGCCGCGCACCTCGACCTCGACGCTGTCCACGAGCATGCCGGTGCTCTTGCGGCTGATGACGTCGGCATTGATGCGGTCGATGTTGCCCTTGAACTGGCCCACCAGGTCTTGCACACCGATCTTCGGAACGGCGATGGCCGCTTGAGCGATCTTGTCGCTCAGCTCTTGAACCCGCGCCGCCTGCACCGCCAGTTCCTTGCGCAGACCGGCGAGCTCGGTGTCGCGCGCATGGGTCAGACGGTTGGCTTCGTCGAACTGCCTTTGCAAGGCGCTGTTGACGTTCGCCAGACGCTGGATCTCGGTGTCGCGCGCGCCGACGGCCTGCACGGCCTCGGTGAATTTGCCGCGCACAAATGGGGTGTCCTTCAATTTCGCGTCGTCGACCATGCCGACGTCGAAGGGCGGGAACCTGCTTGCCATGACTTGACTCCTGGTGCCTCAGGCGCTGCGGCCTTGCGGGGGCACGGGCACGATCTTGAGCTTGAGCGTGCTGCTGCCATCGGCACTGAAGCTGAACGTGTTGCGGTACTTGGTGTTGAAGGGCGCCACGTACATGCGCGCCGGACTTTGCGCGTCTTTCTTCTCGAAGTGCAGGGCCATACGCATCTCCACCAGCGCTTCGGGGATCTGGTACCAGGTGACCTGGTAGCCCAGCGCTTGCAGCTCGGGATGCTCGGTGGCGAGCTGGGTCTGCGTGGCCAGCGCCGCGGCGTCGAGCTCACGCTGCGCGGCGCCGACACCGGCGCTGATATCACGCAGCATGCTCGACAGCGGCGCGATCAGCACTTCGTCCATGTTCACGTCGATGGCCATGTGGGCTCCTGTTGTGTTCAGCGCTCGGTGCGGGTCACCGTCGGCGGGGTCACGGTGGCGTTGATCGTCACCACATCGGGCGCCAGGCGCACCGGCGCGGGCACCGGTTTCATCGTCACGCGCAACAGGCTGGAACCTTCGGCGGTGTGCGAGTAGGTGCTGGCGTTGCGAAAGTTCACCGGCGCTGCGAAAGCCATCACGCTGCGCTTGCCGAAGCCGGGCCGGCCCTCGGTTTGTGTGGCGCCGGTTTCCTTCAAAGTCACCGAGAGCTTGACCTCGATCAGCGCTTCGGTGAACTGGTAGAAGGTGGGCAACAGGCCGGCCTGCAGCAAGGTCGTCTTGACCGTCGCGGTCGGCTGTTGCGTGACGCTGACACCCGGCACCGTGACGTTGTTGCCGCCGACCAGGATCGTCGTCGGCGCCGAGGCGATCACCTCGGTCACCTGCGGGATCAGGTCGATCGCGTTGGCGTCACTGGCCAGGAACCTGAGCGTGTCGATCGACGCGCGGTCCAGCGACAGCTGGCCTTCGGCGACCGCGGAGGCGAGGTCGCGCACCATGTCGGCGATGGGAATGTCGAGCAACTCTTGTCCAATGGCCATCGCGGGTCTCCTGGGATGCGGTGAGATGAATCAGGCCGGCGCGCCGAGGCCGCTGAGGTGTATCGCTCGCTGCAACACTCGCGCGGCGCGGCTGAGCACCGGCGTGCCGCGCTCGCGGGTCTGCCAGGGGCCGGCGCATTGCGCCAGCCAACCGATGCCGCCCTGGCGACACAGGCTCATCAAACGGTCGTCGGCCATCGGGCTGTGGGCCGAAGGCGACCAGCCGTCCAGCAGCACCGGCTGGCGCAAGGCGCCGGCCAGCGCGGGTGCGCGCGGGCCCTGCGGGCGCGCGGCGTCCCAAAGCCAGCCCAGGTTGGCGCTTGTGCCTGCGCTTGCCCGCGTACCGGCATCCGCGGCCAGCGCGGCCTGCGCCGATTCGATCGGCAGCCACACCAGCGCGCGTGGATGGGCCCGGTGCAAGTCGAGGCTGGCTGCCCACAGCCGCGCGGCCAGTGGCTTGCGCCCGAGCAGCGCGAACAGCACCGCCGGCTCCTGAGCATACCGGCGCGCCACGCGCAGGTGGTGGCCGTGCAGCCACAGCCGTGCTTCCAGCCGCAGCAGCGTGTAGATGCCGGCGGCAGCGTGCTGCGCGATGCGTGCATCGAGCGCGGCGAGCGCGGCTGGCTTCATCTGCGCTGCGTGCCCCAGCGACACGGCGATGCAGCGCCGGCCCGGGGCCACATCGGCCAGCAAGGCTGCGGCGTCGCGCAGGTCGTGCTCAACGTTGGCCGCGCCGCCCGGGCTGCGCAGGCCCAGCAGGCGCACGGCCTCACCGCGCGCGTCCTGCAACAGGCCGCCGCGGGTGTTGAGCCAGGCCAGGTCGAAGGCCGACAGGCCTGACACCGGCGTCCGGGGCGTGCGTGCAGAGCGCGGCGAACGTGCCGAAGGCGCAGAAGAGGCAGAAGAGGCAGAAGCCGTAGAAGTGGGCCTCGGTCGACGAGTGGGCTTGAGCCGCACCGGCGCCGCGACGCGAAGGCGCGGCCGAGGTGCCTGCGCGTGACGCTTGCTCGCGACCGCAACCACCGCGCGCTGCGCCGCGGGCCGGGTCGACACACGCGCACGCGCGACGGGCCTCGATGCAAGTGCTGCACGCTCGGGCCGTGTTGCGCAGCGGGGCGGCCGCCCCGCAGGTGCTGCCTGTTTGCTGAGCGCAGGCTTCGGGCGGGTGCGCGCCGCCGGCTTGCGCGCCACTTCGATCACCGGGCGATGTTCGGCCGCGGGCGTGCGGCGCCGGCTGGGGCGCGCCGCTGGCTTGGTCGCGGGGGCGGTCGGGTGGGTGGCGCTGCGCTGAGGCTTCGGCTTGTCGGCACGAAGTGGTTTGTCATCGCGCACGGGCCTGGTGACACGCGCTGGCTTGGCGTCACGCAGTGACTGGGTGTCACGCAGTGACTTGGCCACGCGTGACGACTTCGCGTCACGAGCCAGCCGCTCATCGCGCAAGGGCTTGTCACCACGCGCGGGCTTGACTGCTGCGGCCTGCGCACGCGGGCGGGCCGACGGCTTGCGCAGCGTTACCGGGGTCGGCCGTGCGCGGCGGGCATCGCTCGGCAACGGCCGCGCCACGACAGGCTGCTCATTGCGCGGGGCTGCAGCCGGCTCGCGCTGCGGCCGCGCCGCCGCCGGCCGCGCGGCCCGGGCGCGCTCGAGGCGCTGCTGCGCCCGGCGCTCGCGCGCGGCGGCCTCGCGGCGCGCTTGCACCCACTGCGGGTGGCGGGGTGGCGACATGAAGGTCGTGCTTGTGAGGCTCGATGCAGGCTCAAGCCCGGGCTCAAGCCCGGGCTCAGGCGCCGAAGGTCACCTTCGGCGGCGTCACCGTCGCGTCGACCGTGACGATGCGCGGGATGATTCGCGCCGGTGCCGGCACCGGCTTGAGCGTGGTGCGCAACAGGCTGGAGCCTTCGGCCGAGTAGCTGTAGCTCGACGAGCTCTTGTAGTTGACGTGCGAGGCGAAGGTGCTGCTGACCTTCGACGAGCCACCAAAGCCGAACAGCGAGCCATGCGCCTCGGCCTCGACCGTGAGCTCGGAATCGAGGCCGAGCTCGAACTCGCTTTCCGAGGAACTGCGGTGGCTGATGGAAATTTTCACTTCGATCAGCGACTCGGTGAACTGGTAGAAGGTCGGCAGCAGGCCGGCCTGCATCAGCGTCATGTTCACCGCCTTCGCACTCTCGGTGCGCACCGCGATGGTTTCGATGTTGCCGGTGTCGCTGCCCCCCGGCAGCACGGTCGGATCGGCCAGCGTGTCGGAGAGCTTCCTCTTCTCGACGATCTCGTAGATGTCGGGGATCACCGCCACCTTGAGCTTGGCGAGCGCACGCGCTGTATCGAGCGAAGCTTTGTCGAGCCTGCGCTGGCCCTGCGCGATGGCGTTGGCCATCTTGTAGATCATCTCGGGGAAGGGGACGTCCAGAAGTTCCTGACCGATGCTCATGATGTGCCTCTTGCGAAGGGTTGGGTTGAGATGCTGATGCCGGTCGACTGGCCCGGCGGCTGGGACACCGGCCGGTGCCAGACCAGCGGGCGATGCCTGGGGCCTTGCGCGGGCACCTCGGCGGGGGGATCGATGCGGCGGCTGGTGAGCTGGGCCGCCACGTTGGCCGCGAAGAGGTGGCGCAGCTTGTCGGCCGCAGCACCGTTCGGGTCGAGTTGCAAGGCCCCGCAGAACTCGACCGCCGGGTGCCGCTTGAACATCGGCAGCCATTGTTCGTCGAGCGCGGCGATCAGTGCGCTGGCACCGGCCGCCATCAACACGAAGCCGCCGACGCCGTGCAGCATCTCGGCGATCTTGTCGCGCACGTCATCATCGTCCTGCGCAGCGGCATGAAGACTGATGAGGAAGATCTGATGCGACACGCCGGAGCCCCCGATTCGTCAAACGACGGCCCGCAGCTGCACCGAGCGCTGGCGCAGTCTCTGCGCTTTGCCCGGGCTTGACCACCCCTACGTTTAGGGGCGAGTCAAGAACAGCGCCTGTACACTGCGCGGCGCTCCAGGGTGCACTGCCTGCCGAGATGGCAACACGCCGACCCGCGAACTCGATCCGACTCAGGATTCCCCCCATGAACGCTCCCGACAGCATCGACCCCGCGGCGCTCGCCGACCATGCCGAGGCGGGCCTGAGCGAGCGCAGCCTGCGTGCCGTCTGGCACCCGTGCACGCAGATGAAGCAGCACGAGGCCACGCCGCCGCTCGCGATCGCGCGGGCCCAAGGGGTCTGGCTCTTCGACCCCGCCGGCAAGCGCTATCTCGACGCGATCAGTTCGTGGTGGGTCAACCTGTTCGGCCACGGCCACCCGCATCTGAAGGCGGCGATCGCCGACCAGCTCGAGCGGCTGGACCACGTGATGCTGGCCGGCTTCACCCACGCGCCGGTGGTCGAGCTGTCCGAGCGGCTCGGCCGGCTGACCGGTCTCGGCCATGCGTTCTACGCGAGCGACGGCGCATCGGCGACCGAGATCGCGCTGAAGATGAGCGCGCATCACTGGCGTAACGCCGGGCGGCCGGCCAAGTGCCGCTTCGTCGCGCTGGCAGGTGGGTATCACGGCGAAACGGTCGGTGCGCTGGCCGTCACCGACATTTCGATCTTTCGCGCGGCCTATGCGCCGCTGCTGCACCCCGCCGCCATCGTGCCGAGCCCCGATGCACGCAACGCGCTGCCGGGTGAAAGCGCGGCCGACGTGGCTCGCCGCTGCGCCGACGCGCTGGCCGCATGGCTGGCCGAGCACCACGCGCAGACCGCCGCGCTGATCGTCGAGCCGTTGGTGCAATGTGCCGCCGGCATGGCGATGTACGACGCCGAATACCTGCGCCTCGCGCGCGCGCTGTGCGACCGCTACGAGGTGCATCTTGTCGTCGACGAGATCGCAACCGGTTTCGGCCGCACCGGCACGCTGTTCGCGTACCAGCAGGCCGGCATCCGGCCCGACTTCATCTGCCTGTCCAAGGGCCTCACCGGCGGCGTGCTGCCGCTGTCGGCGGTGCTGACGACCGATGCGGTCTACGACGCGTTCTACGACGACGAGGTGGCGCGCGGCTTCCTGCATTCGCATTCGTACACCGGCAACCCGCTCGCCTGCCGCGCGGCGCTGGCCACGCTCGACCTCATCGAGTCCGGCGACGTGATCGCGCGCAACGTCGAGCTCGCGCGTGAGCTCGACGAGGTGCTGGCGCCGCTCACGCGCCATCCGCAGGTGCGCCACGCACGCCGGCTCGGAATGATCTGGGCCTGGGATGTCGCCGCTGCACCGCCCGGCTTCGCGCGCCGCTATCACCAGCACGCGCTGGCGCGCGGTGTGCTGCTGCGGCCCATCGGCGCGACCCTCTACGCGATGCCGCCCTACGTGATCGACGCCGAGGCCGGTGCCTGGCTGGCGCAGGGCGCGGTTGCCGCCCTCGACGCAACACTCGCCGAATCGGCCTGATGGCGTTCTCGCTCTTCGTCACCGGCACCGACACCGGCGTCGGCAAGACGCTGGTCGCCGCCGCGTTGCTGCATGCGTTGGCGCGCCACCACCGGCGCGTTGTCGGAATGAAGCCGGTGACGGCCGGTTTGCTTGCGACCGATCATGGCTTCATCAGCGAAGACGCCGTCGCGCTGCGTGCGGCATCGACCATCGTCGTGCCTGCTGAGCTCGACAGCCCGGTGTTGTTGCCCGAGCCGCTGTCGCCGCATCTGGCCGCGGCACGCGCGGGCATGTCGATCGACTTGGCCCATATCGTCGCTTGCCACCGCGAGCTGCTGCAACGCTGCGACGCGGTCGTGGTCGAAGGCACGGGCGGCTTCCTGGTGCCCTTGAGCGAGACAACCACCGGCGCCGACCTCGCGCAGGCGCTGGGCCTGCCGGTGGTGCTGGTGGTCGGGCTGCGCCTGGGCTGCCTGAACCACGCGCTGCTCACCGCGCAGGCGATCCGCGCGAGCGGGCTCACGCTCGCCGGCTGGGTCGCCAACCGCATAGCCCCGGCGATGGCTTGCGCCGACGACAACATCGCCTACCTGCAGCGCCGCCTCGGCGCGCCGCTGCTGGCCGACGTCGCGCACGCCGCTGCGCCCCACCCTTCGACGATTGCCTTCGAACTGCCACCCGCATGGACACAATACCCTCCTGGATAGACGAGTTCGAGATCCGCATCGCCGAGCTCGACGCCGCCCACCTGCGGCGCCGGCGCCGCGTCGTGCAACCCGACGGCGGCGCGCGCATGTCGGTCGACGGGCGGACCATGCTGGCTTTCTGCAGCAACGACTACCTCGGCCTCGCGAGCCATCCCGCGCTGGTCGACGCGGCCTGCGCCGGCGCCAAGCGCTTCGGCGTCGGCTCGGGTGCATCGCCGCTCGTCAGCGGCCACAGCGCCGCCAACCACGCGCTCGAACAAGAGCTCGCGGCCTTCGTCCGCTTGCCGCGCGCGCTGTACTTCTATGCCGGTTACGCCACCAACATCGGCATCGTGCCGGCACTGGTGGGCGACGGCGACGCCTTGTTCTCCGACACGCTCAACCACGCCTGCCTGATCGACGGCGCGCGGCTGTCGCGGGCCCGCATTCATCGCTACGCTCATGCCGATCTCACAGCGCTGGACAGCGCGCTGGCGCAGAGCCAATCACGGCGCAAGCTCGTCATCAGCGACGCGGTTTTCAGCATGGACGGCGACATCGCCGACGTGCCCGCGCTGCTCGAGATCTGCGAGCGCCACGACGCCTTGCTGCTGCTCGACGACGCCCACGGCTTCGGCGTGCTGGGGTCAGGCGGGCGCGGCTGCCTCGAACACTTCGGCCTTGCCGGCGAGCGCGCGTCGCGCCGCATCCTCTACATGGCCACGCTCGGCAAGGCCGCCGGCGTCGCCGGTGCGTTCGTTGCCGGCGACCCGACGCTGGTCGAATGGCTGCTGCAAAAGACCCGCAGCTACATCTACGCCACCGCCGCGCCCGCGATGCTGGCCGAGGCGCTGCGCGCGAGCCTCGGTTTGATCGCGAGCGAAGGCTGGCGGCGCGAGCACCTGCAGCGCCTGATAGCGCGCCTGCGCGATGGCCTGGGCGAGGGGCTGCGCGGCGGCCGCTGGACGCTGGGCGCGTCGTCGACGCCGATTCAGCCGCTGCTGATCGGCGCCAACGACGAGGCGCTCGCTGTCATGGAAGGCTTGCGCGAGAACGGCCTGTGGGTGCCGGCGATCCGCCCGCCGACGGTGCCCGAAGGCAGCGCACGCTTGCGCATCGCGCTGTCGGCGGCACACAGCGAAGCCGATGTCGACCGGCTCGTGAGCACGCTGCGCCGGCTCGCGGTCATTTGACCGGAATCGGCGTCTCCCGGTCCACCGGCACGGCGGTGATGCTGTTTTTCGGCGAGCCGTCGATGAGCCGATCCGAGTAGGTCAGGTAGACCAGCGTGTTGCGCTTGCGGTCGACGATGCGCACGATGCGCAGCTTCTTGAACAGCACCGAGAGCCGTTCGTTGAACACCTCTTCCTGCTGCGGCAGCGGCTGGGCGAACGAGATCGGGCCGATCTGGCGGCAGGCGATCGATGCCTCGGCCTTGTCTTCGGCCAGGCCGAGCGCGCCCGAGATGCCGCCGGTCTTGGCGCGCGAGACGTGGCAGGTCACGCCGGCGACGCGCGGGTCGTCATAGGCTTCGACGACGATCTTGTGGTCGGGCCCGATCAGCTTGAACACCGTGTCGACCGCGCCGATCTGTTCGGCTGCGGCGGTGGCGCAGAGCAAGGAGAGTGCGAGCGGCAGGAATTGCTTCACGAGAGTGCCTTTGGGTCAGAGTCGAGATGGCGAAAGTGTGAACTACTACCAGCATCGCGTGAAAGAACAAACCGTTGCGCCGGTTCACAGGATCCAACTGGCCTTCACCCGTAGGATGCGCCAGACGAATGAACGCGCAGTGAGGGACATTCGATGTCATTCATCATGATTGCCGCCGGCCCGACCAGCTGCTCGCGCGTTCGCACCGTGTCGATCCGCTCGCTGCTCGTCGCGGGCAGCGTCGTGGCGCTGCTGCTGCTGGCGGCCGGCGCCGGCCTGGCGCGCTGGGTCGCGGCGCCGCCGCCGGTGCAGCTGGCCGCCGAGCATGCACCGACAGCTTCGGCAACCCCGTTCGCGGTCGAGCAGCTCGGCGCGCTGTCGGGTCGCTTGTTCAAGCTCGAGAGCCAGGCCGGGCAGCTCAGCGAACGCATCGGCGTGATGCAAGCCAAGCCGGTCAAGCAACCGCCTGCGGCGCGTGCGGGCAAGGCCGGCAGCGGCGGCCCCATGCTGCCGCCGCGACCTGAGCAGTCGGCGCAGGACGATCTGGGTGCGCTGGAAAACCGGCTCGTCGAGCTCGAGCAGCAGATCGCGCTCGTCGCCGAAGCGGCCGCGCTGCAGAACCTGGTGCTGATGCGCATGCCCTCGCGCTTGCCGCTGGAAGATGCCGAGCTGGTGTCGTCGTTCGGCAATCGCGGCGATCCGCTGACCGGCCGGCGCGCCTTTCACGCAGGGCTCGACTTCGCGGCCGAGAAGGGCACGCCGATCCACGCCGCGGCCGGCGGCACGGTGGCCTTTGCCGGCTTCCGGCCCGACTTCGGCTGGGTCGTCGAGATCGAACACGGCAACGGCCTGACCACGCGCTACGCCCATGCCTCGCGGCTCCTGGTCGCGCGCGGTGCGCTGGTGATGCCGGGCGACGCCATCGCCGCGGTCGGCTCGACCGGCCGCTCGACCGGGCCGCATCTGCACTTCGAGGTGTTGCGCAACGGCGAGGCCACCGACCCGCGGCTTTATCTGGCCGGACTGTGAGGCCTGAATCCGCATGTCGATTCGTCCGTGGCGCGCTGCCTCGACCGACCTCGCCCGCGTCAGGCTGGTGTTGGCGTCGGGGCGCGCCGGCCGCGGCTGGATCGCCGCCGGCGCGCTGCTCGTCGCCGCGCTGGCCGGTGCCGCCGGCAGCCACTTCTACTGGAGCCAGCGGCTCGGGCCATTGCAGCAGCAAGCAGTGGCGCTGAAGGACCTGCAGCAGCTTCAGCAAAGCCTCGAGCAGCTGCGCTTGCGGCTGCGCGTTTCCGAGGCGAACAGCCAGGAGCTCGAGCGCCAGATCGATTCGCTGAACCAGCGCTTGCGAGAATGCCAGGAGGAAGTCACTTTCGTCCGCAAGACGCGTGACGGCAAACACTAGTGGGGTGCTGCACGCAGGGCACAGCTGTCATACCGGCGAACGCCGGTATCCACTCGTTCGGAGTTTGCTCGCCCGCCGCAGACCGCGGGCTCTCAAGCGGTGGATCCCGGCGTTCGCCGGGATGACGGCCTCTCAGGAGGAAAGCAGTCGATGTTTGGCAAGCAAGCGAAGCGCCCGTTCATCGAGGTGACCAAGCTGTCCAGCCTGATCGCCGAAGACGTGCAGATCGTCGGCGACGTGAGCTTCGCGAGCGGCATCCGGATCGACGGGCGCATCAAGGGCAACGTGGTCGCGCGCGCCGCCGAGGGCGAAACGCGCGCGCTGCTGGTGCTGTCCGACAAGGGCCACATCGAGGGCAGCGTGCATTGCGGCGACGCCGTGATCGACGGCACGGTCATCGGCGACCTCGACGTCGAGCACTTCCTGGAGCTGCAATCGAACTCGCGCGTCAGCGGAACGATCCGCTACCAGCACCTGCAGATGAACGTCGGCGCCTCGGTGCGCGGCCAACTCATCAAGGCGATGGCCGAGTCCGTATCATCGGCGGACAGCGGCAGCACGAACCCCGACCATGACCTCGCCCATCCCCGCGACCCTGATCCCCGGTGACGGCATCGGCCCGGAAATCGTCGACGCCACGCTGGCCGCGCTGGAGGCGGTGGGCGCGCCCTTCGAGTGGGACCGCCAGATCGCCGGCCTCGAAGGCGTCAAGACCGACGGCGACCCGCTGCCCGGCGCCACGCTCGCCAGCATCCGGCGCACCCGGCTCGCGCTCAAGGGGCCGCTCGAAACACCGTCGGGCGGCGGCTACCGCTCGTCGAATGTGCGGCTGCGCGAAGAGTTCAAGCTCTACGCCAACCTGCGCCCGGCGCTGACCATCGTTCCCGGGGGCCGCTTCGACAACATCGACCTGGTGGTGGTGCGCGAGAACCTCGAAGGCCTGTACATCGGCCACGAACACTATGTGCAGATCGACGACGACCCGCACGCGGTCGCGATGGCCACCGGCGTCAACACCCGCACCGGCAGCCGGCGCCTGCTCGAGTTCGCGTTCGAGCACGCGGTCGCGACCGGGCGCAAGCGCGTGACGATTGTGCACAAGGCCAACATCATGAAGGCGCTGACGGGCATCTTCCTCGAGACCGGCGAGCAGCTCTACGCGCAGAAGTACAAGGGCCGCTTCACGCTCGACTCGGTGATCATCGATGCCTGCGCGATGAAGCTGGTGCTCAACCCGTGGCAGTTCGACGTGCTGGTGACGACCAACCTGTTCGGCGACATCCTGTCCGACCTGGTGGCCGGGCTGGTCGGCGGCCTCGGCATGGCGCCGGGCGCGAACATCGGCGCCGACGCCGCGATCTTCGAAGCGGTGCACGGCTCGGCGCCTGACATCGCCGGCAAAGGCATCGCCAACCCGACCGCATTGCTGCTGGCGGCCGCGATGATGCTTGACCACTGCCGCCTCACCGAGCAGGCGACCCGGCTGCGCCAGGCGATCTCGGCGACGCTGAACGTCGACCAGGTGCGAACCGGCGACCTCGGCGGTCGCGCCAGCACGGCGCAGTTCACTCAGGCGCTGGTCAGCCGGATCGCGAACGCTTGAGCCCGTCAGCCCTTGGCCAGCAGGTGATTGCACGCCGCTCGCAACTGCGCCGGGCGGACCGGCTTGTGCTGCAGCAAATGACCGGCGGCACGCGTCTCGCGCAGGCGCTCGGGTGAGGTGTCGGCGCTGATCAGCATCGCGGGGATGTTCGCGCCGTAGCGGCGGCGCAGATCGTCGATCACGCCAGCTCCCGTTTCCGCGCCGGCCAGTCGATGGTCGCAGATGATCCAGTCCGGCGGCCCGCACTCATCCAGCAAGACCACCGCTTGCGCGCCGGTGGCCGCCGTCACGCTCACGCAGCCCCAGCGCATGAGCAAAGCCTGCATGCCTTGGCGAATCGCAAGCTCGTCGTCGACCACGACGATGCGCTTGCCCGCGAGAACATCGACGCTGGCGATGGCAGACTCGCTCGCCGCCTGGACCCGCCCCGGCTCACCGAGCGGCACTCGAGGCGAAACACCGTGCCACGGCCGACGACCGATTCGAGTTGCAGCGTGTGGCCCAGCAACGTCGTCAGTCGCCTGACGATGGCCAGCCCCTGCATCGAGTCCGGAAAGGTCCAGCAGCTCGTCGAACAGCGATTCCAGTGCGTCGATGCTCGCATGCATGTGGTCGACGACCGCGCGCTTGTCGGGCTCCGGGCTCATTTCGCGCAGCGTCGCCGAAAACAGCCCGAGCGCATGCAAGGGCTGGCGCAAATCGTGGTTGACCGCAGCGAAGAACCGCGACTTGGCTCGATTGGCTTCCTCGGCACGCACGAGCGCCGCTCGGTGGCGTCTTTCTGCTGGCGCAAGTCTTCTGCCAGATCGAAGTTCTCAAGCCGCAAGCGAATGGATTCCCTGGCGACGCGCGCCGAGACCGATCCGAAACTCAACAAGCAGTGAACGCAGTTCTGCTCTGTCCGTGACGGTTGGTGGCGCAGCCGCGCGGTGGGGCTGACACCTCACCCCGTAACGGCTTCATAACGGCCCGCCCGCTACACCTGCGTTGTATTCACACTCGATTGAAGGACCCCATGAAGACGATTCATTTGCCAAGGCAAGCAGCCACATCGGAACGCGTGACCGCGATGCAAACCGAGGCTCACGCCTGGAGACGGGCGAGCTCCCGCGCGGCTCTTGTGTTTGCCTTGGGTGTGCCGGTCATGGCAGTGCAGGCGGCCCCGATCGCGTTTGCCAACGCCGTGTTGGCAGACGCCCCGAGCGCGTACTGGCGCCTGAATGAATTGCCAGGGACCGCGACCGCCCCCGACTCCTCCGGCAACTCGAACAACGGCGCGTACTCGGCCACCGGCATTGCGCTTGGCGTGGCGGGACTCGGCGGCGGGGACAGCGCGGCTCGGTTCGACGGCCTCGGCAGCGGTCGAATCGTCGTCCCCAACAGTGCGACGCTGAATCCCGCCAACATCACCGTGGAAGCGCTGCTCAGTTGGTCCGGCCCCAACGGATTCCAGCAGCGGGTCCTCGAAAAGTCTCGCTTCAGCGGGGGCCAGCTGCCGCAATACGGCTTGAATGTTCTGCCCGACGGGAAGGTGAAGTTCGAGATTCAGGTCGGGGCGACCAATTCCTTCATGGACAGCATCGGCGCGGTTCAACTCGGTGTCGCAACCGATGTCGCTGCGACCTATGACGGAAGCCTGATGCGGATCTACCTCGACGGGGTTCTCGACAGTGTGCAGGCGCCCAGCCTTGCAGGCAGTCTGCCGTTCGACCTCACGGACCTCGGCATCGGCAATCAAATCGATCGGGATCGCCCGTTCAACGGGGTCATCGATGAGCTGGCCCTGTATGACAAAGCGCTCTCGGCGGATCGGATCCAGGGCCATCTCGCCGCCGTCCCCGAACCCTCTGCCTTCGCCTCGATGCTGGCGGGACTGGTCGCATCGGCGGCGTTCGTGTCGCGGCGCCGCCGGCGCGATCGCAGCCTGTGATGAGCCAAGCAAGCGCGAACTCCGGGATCGGCCGATGGGGTGGGCCCGTGGCACGCCGCCGCGCGGGGTCTGCGCTCGCTGGGCTGGCTCTGTGTGTTGCCGCTGTGGCTGGCGGCCTGCGGCAGGGGCGGCGACGCAGCCGTCGAGCCGCCTCCAACGGGAGGCGGCAGCACCAGCGCGCAAAGCTTCCAGGCTGCTGCCACAGCGGCTGGGTCTTGCGATCGGCGCAGACGCTGGATTGCTCGCCATCGGCTCAGGCAGCACGACGACCTGGTCTTCCAGCGATCCGAGGGTCGCCACGGTCGATGCATCCGGGCGGGTACAGGCCTTGTCGAAGGGCAGCGCCGTCATCAGCGCGAGCTCCGATGCGAACGTGATGTTTTCTCACTTCGAAACGACACACAGGAGGTAGTCGAATGAACACGTTTGACTCTTTCATTCTTCGTCGCGCACTCGTGGCGACGTGCATGACGGCGGCCGCACTCGGCTGGCAGAGCGCGTCGGCGCTCGGCTTCGGAACCAGCTGCATCGTCAACGCCAGCACCGGCGCGAGCGGCGGAAACTCGATGGCGAAGTCGGGCTTCTGTGATTCGGAAGAGTCGGCATCGGCCGGAAATACGGCCGGCTTCTACATCGACGTCGTCACCCCGGGCGGCGCATTCACGACCTCGAGCGGCCACTCATACGCAACCGTCAGCGCGGTGCCGGAGCCTTCCACATGGATGTTCCTCACTGCCGGTGTGCTCGGCCTGGCGCTCGTAAGCCACAGGAGGGAGGCGAAGCGATAGGGCCGGCCCACGCGATGCGAGGGCTCGCGTGGGCATGCGCGCTGATCGAGGCATGCACCCCGGAGGTACGATTGCAGCCACACCCCCACGGCGGCGGTTCGCGTTCTGCGCGAGCCCCGCCCCGAGCCATGCACCTTGAACTGGCCGAGCTCGCGCTGGCCACTCGTGCCGATGGATCGAGCAGCGCGCTCGCGCCGCGCGACGCTGCGCTGCTGGCGTGGCTGGCACTGGAAGGCCCGACCCCGCGGGCGCAACTGGCCGAACTGCTGTGGCCGGGCAGCGACCCGAGGGCGGCGCGCAACACCTTGCGCCAGCGCCTGTTCAATCTGAAGAAACACTGCGGCGAGCTGGTGGCCGGGGCCGCCGCGCTGCGCCTGGCCGACGGCGTGGAACACGACCTGGCCGAGGCCGAAGGCGTGCTCGGCGAGCTGCAGTTCCCCGATGCGCCCGCGCTCGACGCCTGGCTGCACGGCCAGCGCGAGCGCCGCGTCGACGCCACGCGGCTCGACCTGGAGCGCCAGGCCCGGGCACTCGAAGACGCCGGCGAGCTGGCGGCCGCGCTGCCGGCCGCACAGGCGCTGTTGCGCCTCGATCGCCTGAGCGAAGTGGCGCACCGCCATGTGATGCGGCTGCACTACCTGCGCGGCGACCGGGCCGCCGCGTTGCTCGCCTTCGACGAGTGCGAACGCACCCTCAAGGATGAGGTGGGCGCGCGGCCGTCGGCCGAGACGCTGGCGCTGCTGCAGACCATCGAGCAGGCGCTGCCGCACGCCTGGCTCGCCGGCCAGGCCTTGCCGGCGTCGGCGCTGCGCCCGCCGCAGCTGATCGGTCGGGCGGCAGAGCTGACCGAGCTCTCCAAGGCCTGGGCTGCGGAGCAGCGGTTCGTCGTCACCGGCCAGGCCGGCGCGGGCAAGAGCCGGCTGCTCGATGCGATGGCGGAAATGCAGCCCGGCGTGCTGGTGCTGCGCGCCCGGCCGGGCGATGACAAGGTGCCGCTGGCCACGCTCGACCGCCTGGTGCATTGCCTGAGCGAACGCTGGCCCGAAGTCGGCGCCGTCCCGGCCTACGCCCGTTTCATCGCGCAGATGTCGGGCCCGGGCGAGGGGCAGACGCCGACCGTGCAATCGGTCGCGCCGATACTGGTCGAGCTGCTGCGAGCGGCACGCGCGCAGGGGCTCATCGGCCTGGTGCTCGACGACTTGCAGTTTGCCGACGACGCGAGTGTCGACAGCTGGCAGGAGCTGTTGGTCTGGCCCGCGCTGGCCGGGCTGCGCTTCGGCTTTGCCTCGCGCGCCGAGGGCGACATCGCCACCGCGCGCATCGCCAGCCTGAGCGGGCGCAGCGATGCCGCCACGCTGGCGCTGCAGCCGCTGGGTGCCGCCGCGGTGCTGCCCTTCGTCGAATCGCTGGCGCTGCCGCTGGTCGATGCGCAAGCGGTCGCGGCGGCACTGGTGCGGCGCATCGGCGGCAACCCGCTGCACCTCTTGGAAACCATCCGCCATGCGCTCGAGAAACACGGCCACCTGAGCGCGGACAAATTGGAAGCGCCGGCGCGTGTCACCGAGCTGCTCGAACAGCGGCTGGTGGCGCTGCCCGCCGACGGCCTGCTGGTGGTGCGCATCGCCGCGGTTGCGGGCAGCGACTTCGACCCCGAGCTGGCCGCCGCAGTGAGCCGGCGCGACGTGCTCGAGCTCGCCGATGCCTGGCATGCGCTCGAGCGCCAGGGCCTGCTCGATGCCCGCGGCTTCATGCACGACCTGATCGGCGAGGCCGCCCATCGGCTGCTGCCGCAGCCCATCGCCTGTGTGCTGCACGCGCGTGTTGCGGCACACCTCGCGCAGCGCGGCGCGAGCCCGGCGCGGCTGGCGCACCACCTGCTGTGCGCGGGCGACGAAGCTGCGGCGGTGCCGCATCTGGCGGCCTCGGCGCGCCAGGCCTGGCAACTCGGGCGCAGCCGCGAGATGCGAGACGCCTATCTCAAGGCGGCGGCGATCGAGTTGGCGCGCGGGCAGCCGGATGCGGCTTTCGATCTGCTGTTCGACCACGCGGAGGCGACCACCGAGCTCGGGCCCAGAGCGGCGTTCGACGACGCCGTCGAGCGCCTGGCACCGCTTGCCCACACACCTTCGCAGCACGCCCGTTTGGCCTTCATGCGTGCCGTCAGTTTCCATCACCGAGCGGACCATGCCGGTTGCCTGGCACGCCTCGACGAGGCGCTGGCGCTGGCCGTCGCCAGCGCCGATCGCGCGATCGAGGCCGGATGCCGCTACTCGAAGGGGTACTACGCGGCACACGACGGCCGCCTGCACGAGGCGATCGATCACCTGGCGGCGGCCGTGGCGCTGCTGCGCGGCGTCGGCCGCGAGCCGCGCGCGCTGCTGATCGAGCTGAGTGTCCACGCCGTGCTGCTGTGGACAGGGCAGGCCAAGCTCGCGCTCGAGCGGCAGCGTGACGCACTGCAGCGGGTGCTCGATGCGGGCTCTTCGAACATGCTGGCGACGGTGATGATTCGACAAGCCGACAGCGAGCTGCGCCTCGGCGACGTCGCCGCCGCCATGCGCTCGGCCAGCCGGGCCCTGGAGGCACTGCGCGCCACCGACATGATCGGCGGCGACCTGGCGGCCACCACACGGGCCATCGCCGGCGTGCAGCGACGCTGCGGCCGTTGGATCGAGGCGCTCGACATCGTGAACGAGACACAGCAGCGGCTCGGTGCGGAAGGAGACCCGGACCAGTGGCTCGCGCAGGCACTGGCTGACATCTACCTCGATCTCGGGCGGCCCGACTTGGCGCATCGCCAGATCGAAGCCTTCGCCGCCGCATCGCGTCACTCCGCGCGCCTGCGCCAGCGCGCGCTGGCACTGCGCTGGACCTACAGCCTCGCCGTCGGGACCGGCATTGAAACAGCGGTCGCCGTGGAGCGCGCGCTGCGCTCGGAGAATCTGCTGCAGGCCTGCAAGCTGGTGATGGTGGCCGGGCGGGCTGTGGAGCCCGAGCTGACGTCGGCCCAATGTGCGGGCCTCATCGCACGTTGCGAGCCGGAGGGCCTGCGCGAGCAGCTGGCCCCGCTGCATGCCTTGTGCGCCCGTTTGCTGGCGCGCGAGGGCGAGACACGCTCGGCCCATGCCAGCGTCGCGCAGGCCGAGCAAGCGCTGCTGCAGGGCGACATCGGTGCAGCGACGCCGCTCGCCGGCCTGTGGCTGGCCCAGGCGTTGCAATCCCTGGGTTGTGCCGCCGACGCCGCGCTGCAGGCCCAGCGGGCGGCGGCCTGGCTCATGGACCGCGCACAGCACGCGGTGCCGCCGGAGTTCCGCGACAGCTTCCTGCATCGCAACCCCGCGCATGCGGCGTTGCTGGCGTGGGCGGGATAGGCGTCGTCATCCCGGCAAAAGCCCGGATCCACTCGTCAAGACGGGTTCCCCGCCCGGTGGACCCCGACCCTGTGTCGCTGCACGGGGCGACGCTTTCGTCGGGGTGACAGCGTCGGGGCGGCGTCTGCGTTCACCCCTTCGGAATCGCCAGCGCCCCGCCGCGCTTGACGGCATCCAGCACCACCTGGGTCGTGAAGCTTCTGACGTTCGTGTCGTGCGACAGGCAGGCTTCGCAGAAGGCCTCGTAGGCGGCGAGGTCGGCCACGATGACGACCAGCAGGTAGTCGGCCGCGCCGGTCACCCCGTAACACTGCTGCACCTCGGCACGCGCGCACAGCTTGTCGCGAAACGCACGCGTGGCACGTGCCGACTCGTCGATCAGGTCGACCTGCACGATCGCCGTCAGGCCGAGCCCGAGCCGGGTGCAGTCGAGCGACGCCGTCTCGCCGACGATGACGCCGTTCGTGCGCAAGCGCTTGAGACGGCGCTGCACGGCCGCCGCCGAGAGGCCAACCTGTTCGCCGATCTGCTCGCTCGGCCGGCGAGTATCGCGCTGGTAGATGGAAAGGATCCGGCGGTCGAGCGTGTCGATGGTCATCGGGCGTCCTGATGGGCGACATGTCTTAGCCACGGAAGGTGCACCGTGCGCGCCATGCCAATCCGGCCGTCATACCGGCGAACGCCGGTATCCACTCGTTCAGTTTGCGCGCGCTGGACATGCGCGGGTGGGCCTTCGGGCAGTGGATCCCGGCGTTCGCCGGGATGACGCGGCTGGGCGTGGTTGCTTTCGGGCATTGGGCTGAGCTGCGTCGCTAGTCAAGTCGGGTGTTGTGGCCGCGTTGGCAGCACTCGGAATGCGGCTTCGCCGCGGGCGCGGGGGTCGATTCGCGGCCCGGCATCGAGGCAGTCGCGCGACACTTTCTGCCTGCAAATTATCGGTGCCCCATTGCCATGATCGATCATGTTTCACTCGGCACGACACGGTATGCCGACGCCGTCGCCTTCTACCGCCGCGTGCTCGCGCCGCTCGGCATCGTGCTGCTGCGCGACGGCGGCGCCGAGGCCGGGTTCGGCCGCGCGTCGCAGTACTCGTTCTTTCTCTATCCGGTGGACCCGCACGAGACAGTCAACGCGCCCGGCACCCATGTCGCGCTCGGCGCGGCCTCGCGGGCCGAGGTGTCGGCGGTGCACGCGGCAGCGCTGGCCGCGGCGGCCAAGGACCTGTTCACGCCGCGCGAACGGCCGGACATCAGCGCGACCTACTTCGGCGCGATGTTCATCGACCTCGACGGCCACCGCATCGAAGTGTTGACCCACGCCGCCTGAATCAGCCGCCGCTCGACAGCCCGCTCGGGTCTTCCTGCGACAGGTAGCAGTGCAGCGCACGGATCGCCGACGATGCATGCTCGCCCCAGTGGATCTGGAAGTTGAAGCCCCAGTGCCACAGCGCGTCTTCGATGCTGCCCGCCTCGTACAGCATCAGCCCCGCCGCCACGTCGCGGTAGATCTCGACCAGGTCGTCGGCCAGGTCGCCGACCACCGGCGCCTCCAGCGGCAGCAGCGGGCTGAAGATCTCGCTGTAGTGCTGCAGCGGGATCGCGGTGGCGCGTTCGCGCAGCGCGTTCAGGCGCTCGGCGAGGGCCGCGCCCGACGCGGGTCGCGCCGAGACACCTTCGCTCCACGGCTGCGGCAATTCGAGCGCGGCGGCATACAGCGCCACCATCCGGCGCAGCGCGACCGGCGCGAGCAGCTTCGGCTGCGCCGCGCTGCCATCGGCCCAGTCGACGAAGCGCCGCGCTTCGCGGCTGAAGCGCTCGGCGGTGAGTTGGCGGCTGGCGTTGCGCGGCATGGTGTGATCACGTTGGCGCAGTGTCCATCGCGGCGTGCGGCGCGTCCAGTTGGGCCAGCACCTCGTCCAGGCTGGGTGCGGCGCTCGCCGCCTCGGCTTGCGCTTCGGGGCTCAGCGCCAGGCCACGCAACAGCTTGAGCGTGCCCTGCCGATCGGCATCGTCGACGCCGGGATAGGCGGCCGTCATGGTCCAGATGCGCGCCGCCTGCAAGGGCTGGCCGAAGGCCGCCAGCAGCTCGGCGTAGATCGTCGCGACCATCACCAGGTTGGCCTTGAATGAATTCGCCCGCGTCAGCTGCGCGGCGCGCCGCAGGCCGGCCAGTGCACGGCCCGCATCGCGCTCGGCGATGGCGATGCGCGCCAGACCGAATTCGGCGGCGATCGTGATCTGCAGCTGCGACGAGCCGTAGATGTCGGCCAGCACCGCCTCGAGGTGCCGGCGGGCGCTCGCATGCAGGCCCAGCTCGAGCTGCGTGAAGCCGAGGTTGAGCTGCAGCATCGCGGCCGACGCGGCCAGCTCGTAGCGCTTGCAGTGCGCCAGGCCTTCTTCGAAATAGGGTTGCGCTGCGGCCCATTCGCCCTTGGCGCGGTGCAGGTTGCCGATGTTGTTGAACTTGGCGGCAACGCCGCGCTGATTGCCCAGCTCGCGCTCGAGGGCGAGTGCCTCGAGGTTGAGCTGCAGCGCCTGGTCGTAGCGGCCGAGCGCCTTGTGCGCGATGGCAAGGTGCGACAGCGCCAATGCAACGCCGAAGCGGTCGCCGTCTTCCTGGCTCAGTTGCAGCGCACGCTCGAAACGCGCCGCTGCCTGGTCGAAGCTGCCTTCGTGCCACAGGCACAGGCCGATGGTGCCGAGGCAGCCCTTGAGCGAATCGCGGGCGCCGCATCTTTCAGCCGGGATCAGCGCGGTCTCGGCCATTGCGCGCGCTTCTTGCAGCTCGCCCTTGCGATACAGCAGCCCGGACAGCGCGCGGCGCAGGCGCGACAGGGCTTGGGCCGATGTGGTGTCGGTGTCGCGCAGCGCCAGGCCGGGCCGCAGCTGGGCGATGCCTTCGACCAGCCGACCCCGGTTTTCATAGAAGGTCATCAGCGTGAAGACCATCGCCGACACCAGGTCGGCGCGTTCGAGGGCGAGCGCGCGTTGCCAGGCCGAGCGGCAGTTGGCGAACTCCGCGCTGAGCTGCTCGACCAGCACCCGCTGGTCCTTGCGCGCATGCGGCTCGAGCGCTTCGAGGAAGCGCGCGAAGTGCTGGGCATGGCGGCGCTGCAGCTCGCGCGCGCGCGCCGCGTCGTGGCCGAGCTGCTCGGCGGCATAGGCGGCCACCACCGGATGCATCGCGAAACGGCCTGCGGCGTCGGTGCTCAACAGGCTCTTGTCGGCCAGCGAGGCGAGCAGCGGCAGCGCGGCGTCTGCCACCGCTTGGGCCGCGGCGCGGGTGAAGCCGCCCTCGAACACCGACAGCGCCGCCAACGCCTCGCGCTCGCGCGGCACCAGCAGCGACCACGAACGCTCGAGCACCGCGCGCACGCTGCGGTGCTCGGGGCGGGCCGGGGCCTGCGCTGCGGCCGGGTCGTGCTGCAGCACGTCGATCGAGTCCTGCAGGTCGCGTGCGATCTCTTCCGGCGGCAGCAGTCGCACCCAGCCGGCGGCGAGCTCGATGGCCAGCGGCATGCCGGCCACCGCGTCGAGGATGCGGATCACCGCGGGCAGGTGGCGCGCCAGCTCGAAGCTGCGCTGCGCGGCCGATGCACGCAGGTCGAACAGACGCACCGCGTCGTAGCTGCCGGCCGCCTCCAGGTCATGGCTTTGTTCGTCGGGCACGGCCAGGCCGGCCAGCGGATGCAGCCATTCGCCGCCGGCCTGCAGGCGGGCGCGCGAGGTGGCGAGCAGGCACAGCGGCCGGTCCGACCCCAGCAGGCGGGTCAGCAACGCCGGCAGCTCGGCCAGGTGCTCGGCGTTGTCGAGCACGATCAGCACGCGCCCGGCCGGCAGGCCTTTCAGCAGCTGCTGCACCGGGTCTTGCATGTCGTTGATGTCGACCTTCAATCGTTGGGCCAGCCGCGCGATGACCGATGCCAGGTCCACCAGGTCCTGCAACTCGACCCACAGGGTGCCGCCCGGAAAGTCGCGGCCACACCGCAGCAGCGCCTCGCGGGCGAGGCGGCTCTTGCCGATGCCGCCGGGACCGAGCAGGGTGAGCAGCCGGCAGTCGGGTCGCGCGAGCAGGGCCAGCAGCTCTGCCAGCTCGATGCGCCGCCCGACGAAATCGGCCTGGGCCTCGGGCCGGTCAGGCGCGAGCGGGTCGGCAGGCTTGTGATCGACCATCTCGCGCAGCGCGCGCGACGGCTCGACGCCGAGCTCGTCGGCGAGCTGGTGCGCGTAGGCCCGGTAGGCGCGCTGCGCCTGGGTGAAGTGCCCGAGCTCGGATTCGGCGCGCAGCAGCTCGGCGAGCGCCGACTCGTCGAGCGCATCGTCGCGCAGCAGCTGTGTGGCGAGCTCGCTGCGTGCCTGCGGGTCGGTGAGCGACTTCAGGTGCGCCAGCACGGCCTGGTGCGACAGTGTCGCGACGCGGCTTCGCTCGGCCGCCAGCCACTCCGCCAGCGCCGCGTTGCCGGGGTCGTCGATGCCGGCCAGCAACGGCCCGATGCACAGTTGCGCCGCGTCGCGATGGCGGCCCTCGCCAAGCGCCGACTGCAGCATCTGCAAGTCGGTGGCCACGTGCCAGCGCAGCGCATGCTCGGTCGCCTCGACGCTTGCGGCGCCCTGCACGGCGCGGGCGCGGAAGATCACCTTGCGCAGGTTGCGCCGCGCCTCGGCATTGCTGCGCTCGGGCCAGAACAGCGCCGCCAGCCGGTCGCGCGTGACCCAGTCGCCGCTGTGCAGCGCCAGGCAGGCTAGCAGCTGGTGGCTGCGCTCGGCCTGGAACGCCAGCGCCTGTCCGCCGGCCTCCAGCACAGGCGCTCCGAGCAGCCGCACCCGCGGCAAACCAGTCGTCGTCATGCTGCGCAGCATAGGTGAATTCGCTTCACCCACCCGCGCCGACGCCGCGGAAAAATCCCCCCGGATTCAGGGGAACCGGGCCTGCCAGTCTTCGAGCGGCACCTGCGCGGCGTTGCAGACGTAGGCGATCGCGCGGTACCAGCCGGCGAGCATCAGGAGCTCGATCAGCTGCGGCGGCGTCCACTCGGCGGCGAGCGCGGGCCACAGTTCATCGCTGACGTTCGAGGTCTCGTGCAGCTCGTCGACCAGCCGCAGCAGCAGCTGGTCGCGCGCCGGCAGGTCCGTGGCGGGGCCCGCGCCGGCGATCGCCGCGACCTCGGCCGGCGCGAAGCCCGCGGCCTTGGCGAAGGCGGCCACGTGCACCCCCCATTCGTATTCGGCGCCGCAACGCGCGCAGACGCGGTCGATGACCACTTCGCGGTCGCGCAAGGGCAACAGCGCGTGGCCGCCGAGCAGGTAACCGGCCCAGCCCTTCATCCGCTCGGCGAGCGCCGGGTGATGCGCCAGCACCCGGAACAAGGCGAGGACGTTGGGTGCGCCGGGCGGGTTGAACCTGGCCAGCAGGTCCTGGATCGGCGGGTCGAACGGCGGTGCGAGCGGGACGATTCGCGGCATGGCGGCTCTTGTGCTACCGAAATAGTAGCGAGCCTCATCGTACCGCTACGTCTTTCGTAGCGCAAGCGGCAGTTGCCGCTGCCAGCGCACGCCCCACTTCATCAAGGGCGTGAACGCTTCCACCATGTCTTCGCCGAGGCGGGTCAGCGCATACCCTTCGCCGGCGACCAGCTCGACCAGCCCGGCCTCGCGCAGGTCGGCCAGGCGGGCGTTGACGACCGTCGGCGAGAGCTCGTCGCAGGCCTGCTGCAGGGCGCGAAAGGTCTTGGTGCCGAGGTGCAGCTCCCACACGACGCGCAGCAGCCACTTGCGCTGGAACAGCTCGAGCGTCGCGTTGACGGCGTTCTTGGTTTCACGCTGCGCGTTGGTGCTTGGCATCGGGTGTCTCGGCATGAGCGGATTGTCCGGGAACGCGCGCCGGCGACGCTGCGGGCGGGCGGGGCTTGTGCCGCGACACCAGCGCGTGCAGGCTTTGTGCGGCCAGCGACAGGCTGCGGTCGCGCCTCCGCAGCAGGTAGATGCGGCGCGTCAGGCCCGGCCATGAAAGCGCCCGGGTGACGATGCCCGGCTGCTCGAAATGGAACAGCGCCAGGCCGTCTTCGAGCCCGCGGATCAGTTGGGGTGAGGGGTCAACGTGAGTCAAGCTGAGCTTCGGCAGTGGCAGCTCGTCGAGCCGGGTCGCCGGCGAGCTGTTCAAGGGTTACTGGTTCGCCGCCTACGTGCCCGCGAACACGCCGCAGCGCGCGGCGCTCTATGGGCCCAGGCTCTGCAGCACTCGTTCGAGCCCGGTTCGCAGCGCTTCGTTGTCGGCCACGATCATGGCCTGGGCTTCGCGCGCTGCCACCAGGCCCTGCAGGTTGCTCAGAACCAACTCGCCCTGGCGGCGCGTTTCTTCATGCTGCTTCAGCAGTGTGGCCAGGTGGGCCTTGGTCTGGGCATCCTTGGTGCCGGGCAGGCGAAGTTCGGGGTTGCCGTCGGCCAGTCCCTTGGCAATGACCGGGAACGACTTCAGGTCCTTGCCGAGCAGGAACACCGCGTCGGGGTTCACGCTGTCCAGCGTCAGGAATTCATTCGCCGACTTGGCCGTGCGCTGCGTCAGCATCACCAGCTGTCCCGCCGCCGCCAGCTCGGCCGGCCGGGCGCCGTTCACCAGCTCGAGGACCATGAGCTTCTCGGCGCTCTCCAGCAGATCGGCCGACTGGGTGTTGATGGCGCGCAGCGCCTGGCGCGTTTGCACCAGGACCTTTTGCTGGAAGACCAAGGTGTTGGCGTTTTTCTCGGCACGCTCCACCAGCGGCAGCAGCGGATCGATGTAGCGCTGCACGTCCGAAGGCGCGGCGCTCAGGCTCGCATCGCCGTACTTCAGGGCGCGAACGTTCTTCGCAAGCGCCTCGGCACTTTCATGCACCTCCAGAAAGGCCTTGGGGTTGCCGACCAGCGCCTGCGAGACCGACTTCGCAAGGCGCTCTGACTGCATCAGGGCCTGGCCGCTGGCGATGAGCTGAGCGGGGCCCCCCGCGCTGATCCAGCACGAGCTGAGTGAAACCGCCAACAGGCCGGCGATGCCGATCCGGAGCGCGGCAGCCTGAAGGCGAGACCGGGTGGAGGGGTTTGTGGGCATGGGCGAACGACGCACTTGATGGACGGGCGGCCATTCTGACTTACGACTTGTCGCAATTAGTCATTTCAATCGATGCATCCGGATTGATCCGTTTCAACGATGACGTCGTATGTCGCTGGGTGCCCGCAGTGGGTACGCCCTGCGGGCCACGCAAGTGCCTGCGCCATTCAAGGAATCGTTCATGCATTTCCATCCTGTTTCTCGTCGGGCCCTGGTGGCCCTCGGCGCCGCGGCGGTCGTTCTCGCGGGTTGTGGCGGAGGCGGCTATGACTCGTCGGCGCCGCCGGTCGTGCTCGAAACCATCCAGGCCGTGCTCAGCGGCGACCAGGAAGCGCCGGCGCGGGTCGACAGCGGAGCCACCGGCGTGGCCACGCTGTCGCTCGACCGCTACAACCGCACGATCAGCGGCAGCGTCAAGCTCGACGGCGTGGTTGCGACGGCGGCGCACATCCACGCCGGCGAAGCCGGCAGCGCGGGTGCCGTCGTGATCGCGTTGAACGTGTCGCCCACCAACGAAGTGAGCCTGCCGGCCACGCTGCTCACCCCCGCCCAGCTCGACAGCCTGGACGCCGGCCAGCTCTACGTGAACATCCACAGCACCGCCCATGCGGGCGGCGAGATCCGCGGCCAGCTCGGGCGCGAGGTCTACACCGCGCGCCTCACCGGCGCGCAGGAGACGACACCCGTCGCCTCGGCGGCCGGCGGCAGCGGGTACCTGGTGCTGAACCCGAAGACGCTCGGCGTCTCTGGCCAGGTCGATCTGACCGGAATCAGCGCCACCGCGGCGCACGTTCACAGCGGCGCATTCGGCAGCAACGGCGCTGTGCTCGTCGGCCTGACGGACCAGGGCAGCGGCCGTTTCACGGTTCCCGCCAACACCATGCTGAGCCAGTCCCAGGCCGATGCCTTGCGCGCCGGCGGCCTGTACTTCAACGCCCACAGCGCTGCCAACGCCGGCGGTGAAATCCGCGGCCAGATCGGGCGCCGCGTGCTGCTGGCAGCCGCCACCGGTGCGCAGGAAGTGGCGAGCAACGGGTCTGCCGCCAGCGGCCGGGGTTTTGTGACCTACGACCCGACCAGCCGCCGCATCGAAGGCAGCCTCACGCTCAGCGGCATGAGCGCGACGCTGGCCCACATCCACATGGCAGCGGCGGGCGTGAACGGCCCGGTCGCGGTCGGCCTGGCCGAGACCAGCGCCGGCAGCGGCGTGTGGGCCGTGCCGGCGGCGACGACACTGAGCGCCGCACAAGCGCAGGCGCTGCTGGCCGATGGCATGTACTACAACGCCCACTCGGCGGCATTCCCCGGCGGCGAGATCCGCGGCCAGCTCGGCTTGCAGTAACGCGCCGGCTCGACATCAACGAGGCGCCGCGCTGGGATGCGCGGCGCCTCGTTTTTCATTCGACACCGGGAAAGCCCCCACTGCCATGCTGCATTGCCGCACGGAGGCTTGAAAGGTCGCCCGCACGCCTCTAGAATGAAGTCATGTTGCAGTGCAACAATGTTGGCCTGCAGACCCTCCCCTCCACTGCCAGGAATCGAGCCCCCATGTTGACCGTTGAACAACTGATTGCCGCCCAGAAATCCAACCTTGGAAACGTCTTCGGCGCCAGCGCGCGCGCCTTCGAAGGCTTCGAGAAGCTGGTCGAACTGAACCTGCAAGCCAGCAAGGCCACGCTGGCCGAAACCGCCGAGACAGTGCAGACCGCACTGGCGGCCAAGGACCCGCAGAACTTGATCGTGCAGCAGGGTGCGGCACTCAAGCCGGGGGTCGAGAAGTTCGCCGCCTACACCCGTCAGGCCTACGACATCGTCGCCGCGACCAACGCCGACATCGGCAAGATCGCCGAGGCGAGCGTTGCCGAAGCTCAGCAGGCTTTCGCGGCCTCGTTCGAACAAGTGGTGAAGAACGCGCCGTCCGGCTCCGAGAGCGCTGTCGCGTTCGTCCAGTCCGCGCTGGCGGCTGCCACCAACGCCTACGAATCGGTGCAGAAGGCCGTCAAGCAGGCCGCCGATGCGGCTGAAGCCAACGTCGAGGCCGTCACCGCCACGGTCACCAAGGCCAACGGTGCGCGCACCAAGCGCGCTGCCTGAGCCGAATCCGCCGGTTGGCGGATGAAGGGGCGCGAGCATGCGCAAGCGCCCCTCGTTCTGGCCGCACGACCGCAGCCTGTTCCGCGACACGGGGCGGCGCCGCAGCGCCGCAACCTGGATCGTGCTGGCGCTGTCGGTCGCCGCGGCCGCTCTGGTGGTCGGGTTCTGGCGCAACCCGGCGATCTGAATTCCGCTACTTCGCGGCGACCTGCTCGTTGATCTCGATCTCGAGCCCGCGCGACCCCACCGCGGCCGGCGCGGCGAGCCCCTGAAGGTCGCCCGGCTGCGGCATTGCGTTGCCGCTCTTCGAGATGCGCGCGCCGACCACCACCCGCGAGGCGCCCGACAGCCGGGCCGCCGGCGACATCGCCATGCCATCGTCGAGCGTGAACGGCAGCGGCAAGTCCTTGGCGCGCAGGCGAAGAATCGCCAGCGGCATGCGCGGCCCGTCGACCGCGCGCGCGAAGACGAACAGCGTGTCGTCGGGCGCCACGCGGCCCTTCAGCGATGGCGCGAGCCTGACGGTGCCGCTGACTTGCGACGCTGCGGGCGTGGTCGCGGCTGCGGTCACGGGGCCCGCGGTCCCGCTCGCGGGCGGCATGCCGGCGAGCTGCCGCGCCTGCGCGATGCTGGCCTGGATCTGCTCGGCGAAGCGGCTGCCCGGCGCTTCGGCCTGCGCCAGCTTCTCCCACAGCTTGACGGCGCCCGCGTAGTCCTTGCGGTCGTAGGCCGCGGTGCCGGCCAGCGCAAGCACCTTCGGGTTGTTCGGTTCGCGCGCGAGTGCATCGGCAATCAGTTTCGCCGGCTCGCCGGCGAAACTGCGCTGGTTCGCCATCGCCATCGCGAAGGCGCGGTCGACCATCAGCGTGGCGTCTTTCGGCCGCAGTTGCGACGCGCGGGTGAACGCCTGCGCTGCCTCGGCATGCTGGCCAAGCGCCGCATACGAGCGGCCGAGCATCTGCCAGCCCTCGACATCGTCGGGCTGCGCTTTCAGCCGTTCGGCCAGCCGCTCGATCATCGCGGCGATCTGCTCGCCGGCACGCGCCGGCGATGCCTGCTCGGCGCTTTCGGACGCCGACGCTGCGGCGGCCGCGGCCAGCGCAGCGCTGTCGAGGTGGCGCGGCGAACCCAGGCCGACATAACCGCCGCCCGCCAGCACCAGCACGAACAGCGCCAGTCCGACCCCGAGGGCGGCGGAAGGGCGCTCGCCGGCACTCCCGGCGGCCCACCACGGACGCGTGAGCCAGGCCACGGCCAGCCCACAAAGCAGCGCCGCGAGCAACACGAACGCGGTCATCGCGGCGCCCCGGTTTCAGCGCGGTCGAGCTCGTCGGGCTCGAAGCGATCGTCGCCCCAGCGGGCGCGCCGGCGCAGCACGATGACGAGCGTCGCCAAGCCGCCGACCAGCAGCGCGGCCGGGCCGAACCACAGCAGCAGCGTCGTGCCCTTGACGGGCGGCCGGTACAGCACGAAGTCGCCGTAGCGGTCGGTCATGTATTTGAGGATCTGCTCGTCGCTGGCACCCTGGCGCAGCATGCCGCGCACCTGCTCGCGCAGGTCGACCGCGAGCTCGGCGTTCGAGTCGGCGATGGTCTGGTTCTGGCACACCAGGCAGCGCAGCTCGATGGCGATGCGCAACATGCGCGCTTCGATGACCGGGTCGGCGGCGGCGGGCGGGGCGTCCTTGGCGGCGGTGGTGAGTGACGTGGCGAGGAGTAGCGCGCAGGCCATCACCCTCACCCCAGCCCTCTTTCGCAAGCGGGAGAGGGAGTAAGGCAGCGAGTGTTTGGCTCCCTCTCCCAGGTACACCGGGGAGAGGGTTGGGGTGAGGGGCCTACCCATTGAGCTCCTTCAACAACGGCCGAATCCGCGTCTCGATCAGCTCCGGCGTCACCGGCCCGACATGCTTGAAGCGGATCAGCCCGCGCTTGTCGATGACAAACGTCTCCGGCACGCCGTAGACACCGAAGTCGATCCCGACCCGCCCGTCGCGGTCGAACACCGAGGTCTCGTACGGGTTGCCGAACTGGCTCAGCCATTGCAGGCCTTCGGGGCGGGTGTCCTTGTAGTTCAGGCCGATGATCGGCGCGGCGCGGGTCTGTGAAAACGCCACCAGCGTCGCATGTTCGTCGCGGCACGCGACACACCACGAGGCCCAGACGTTGAGCAGCCAGACCTTGCCCAGCATGTCGTCGCGGCGCAGCGTCAGGCTCGCATCGTCGAGCCGCGCCAGCGCGAAGGCGGGCGCCGGCTTGTCGATCAGCGGCGAGGGCACCTCGTGCGGGTCGAGCCGCAGCCCGCGCCACAGGAAGAACACCAGCAGCGCGAAGATCGCAAGCGGTGCGATGAAGCGCAGCTGCTTCATGCACGCGCTCCTGCGTCGGCCGCGACAGCGTCTTCCTGGCGCTGCTTGGCGCGGTAGCGCCGGTCGGTGGTGGCGAGCGCGCCGCCGAGCGCCATCAGCAGGCAGCCGCCCCAGATCCAGTCGACAAACGGCTTGACGTAGACCCGCACGATCCAGGCCCCGCCTTCCACCGGCTCGCCGAGCGAGACGTAGAGGTCGCGCGCCACGCTGCGGTCGATGGCGGCTTCGGTCATCGGGTTGCGCTGCACACGGTAGACGCGTTTTTCGGGCCGCATCACCGCCACCGGGCGGCCGTCGCGCGTGACTTCCATCAGTGCCTGGACCGCGTCGTAGTTCGGACCCTGCAGCGTCTTCAGGCCGCGGAAGCTGAAGACATAACCCGCGACCTCGGTGGTGTCGCCGACCGCCATCTTGACGTCGCGTTCGAGGTCGTAGCTGCGAACCATGCTGACGCCGAAAGCGAACACCGCCACGCCCAGGTGCGCCAGCATCATGCCGAACATCGAACGCGGCAGCAGCCGCAGGCGGCCGATCAGGCTTGTCTTGATGCCGCCGGCAGGCTTGACGCGCTCCCACAGGTCGGTGGCGATCGAGGCGACGATCCAGTAGCTCATCAGGAAGCCGAGCGTCGCGCCGAGCGTGATCCGGCCGGCGAGCCAGCCGGTGACCAGCGCCGCGAGCACAGCCACCGCGGCGGCCCAACGCAGGCGCCGCGCGAGGTCGGGCAGCTCGGCGCGTTTCCAGCGCGCCAGCGGGCCGATGCCGAGCAGGAACACGACCGGCGCCATCAGCGGGAAGAACACCGTGTCGAAGTAGGGCGGGCCGACCGAGATCTTGCCGAGACCCATCGCGTCGAGGGCCAGCGGGTACAGCGTGCCCAGCAGCACCGACAGCATCGCGACGACGAACAGCACGTTGTTGGCGAGCAGCGCCGCTTCGCGCGACACCAGGCCGAAGCGTGCACCGAGTCCGACCTTGGGCGCGCGCCAGGCATACAGCGTCAGCGAGCCGCCGATCACGACCGACAGGAAGGCGAGGATGAACAGGCCGCGCCGCGGGTCGGTGGCAAACGCATGCACCGACGTGAGCACCCCCGAGCGGACCAGGAAGGTGCCGAGCAGCGACAGCGAAAACGCGATGATTGCGAGCAGCACGGTCCACGACTTGAAGGCGCCGCGCTTTTCGGTGACGGCCAGCGAATGGATCAGCGCGGTGCCAGCGAGCCAGGGCATGAACGACGCGTTTTCGACCGGGTCCCAGAACCACCAGCCGCCCCAGCCGAGCACGTAGTAGGCCCACAGGCTGCCGAGCGCGATGCCGAAGGTCAGGAAGGCCCAGGCGGCGGTCGTCCAGGGCCGGGTCCAGCGCGCCCAGGTGGCATCGAGGTTGCCGCCCAGCAGGGCCGCGACGGCGAACGAAAACGCGACCGAGAAGCCGACGTAGCCCATGTACAGCATGGGCGGGTGCACGACCATGCCGGGGTCCTGCAGCAGCGGGTTCAGGTCGTTGCCGTCGAGCGGCACATCGACCAGCCGCTCGAACGGGTTCGAGGTGGTCAGCATGAACAGCAGGAAGCCGGCGCTGATAAGCCCCATCACAGCGAGGATGCGCGACGCGACCGGCTGCGGCAGGTGCCGGCTGAGCTGCGCGACCGCGAACATCCACACCACCAGCATCAGCAGCCACAGCAGCAGCGAGCCCTCGTGGCCGCCCCACACGCCGGCGATCCGGTAGGCCAGCGGCAAGGCGCTGTTGGAGTGGCTCGCGACGTACAGCACCGAGAAGTCGTTGCGCACGAAACAGCTCGCCAACGCGACGAAGGCGAAGGCGATCAGCACGAACTGGGTCTGCGCGGCGGGCCGCGCCAGCGCCATCCAGTCGGCGCGGTTGCGCGCCGCGCCGATGATGGGCAGCGTGCCCTGGATCAGCGCCACCCCAAGCGCCAGCAACAGCGCGATCTGGCCGAGTTCGGGAATCATTTGACGACCACCGTCTTGGAGAGTTTCTGGTTCATCGCGCCGGCCCGTTTCACCGCTTCGGCGGCTTCGGGCGGCATGTAGTTCTCATCGTGCTTGGCGAGCACCTCGCGCGCGACGAACACGCCGTCGGCGCCGACCTGGCCTTGTGCCACGACACCTTTGCCCTCCTTGAACAGGTCCGGAAGAATGCCCTGGTAGCGCACCGGAATCGTCTGCACGGTGTCGGTGACGAGAAAGCGCACGGTCACGCCGTCGCGCTGCAGGCTGCCCGCGGTCACCATGCCGCCCAGGCGGAAGGTGCGGTTCAGCGGCGCTTCCTTGGCCGCCACCTGCGACGGCGAATAGAAGAACACCAGGTTGCTCTGGAAGGCGTTCAGAACCAGCGCAGTCGCGACCCCGACCGCGGCCAGGACGCCGACGGCGATGGCGATGCGCTTGTGGCGCGGCTTCATGATTCGGACTCCGCGGCTTGCGTGAGGGCACGTTGGCGCCGCCGCCGCACCAGCAGCGGCTCACCGACCAGGACCACCGCGGTGACGAGGTACGCGCCCCACACATACAACGCATAACCGCCCATCGCGAAAAACTCCGTCGCGCTGCCCCAGTTCATGTCCTGTCCTTCGCCAGCTGCTGCACCCAGTCGGCATGTGATTCGCGTTCGAGCACGATGGCGCGCGAGCGCATGAACACCACGGCGAACGAGTAGGCCCAGAACGCCAGGGTCATCAGCAGCATCGCAGTGAGCATCGTGCTCGCCATCTTCGGGGCCGCCGTCATGCTGATTGTCGCGCCCTGGTGCAGTGTGCTCCACCAGCGCACCGAGAAGTAGATGATGGGAATGTTGACCGCCCCGATGATCGCCAGCAGCGCGCCGGCCTTGTCGCCGCGCCGCGTGTCGTCGATCGATTCGACCAGCGCGATGTAGCCGAGGTAGAGGAACAGCAGGATCAGCTCCGAGGTCAGGCGCGCGTCCCAGACCCACCAGGTGCCCCAGGCCGGCTTGCCCCAGAAGGCGCCGGTCCACAGGGCGATGAAGGTGAACAGCGCGCCGGTCGGCGCCAGCGCGTGGGCCAGCATCGCGGCGGTGCGGGCGTTGAGCATCCAGCCGATCGCGGCCCAGCCGGCCATCGCCAGATAGATCACCATCGACATCCAGGCCGCCGGCACGTGGATGAAGATGATGCGGTACGACTCGCCCTGCTGGGCGTCGGTGGGCGCGACGAAGAAGCCCATGTACAGGCCGGCTGCGGCGAGCAGCGCTGCCACCGCCCACAGCCACGGGATCAGCGCGCCGGTCAGCGCGTAGAAACGCGGCGGCGCGGCGAAGGTGGTCCAGCGGATGCGGTCGGTCATGCGTCGAGCCTGTCATCGAGTCTGTCATCCCGGCGCACGCCGGGATCCACTGATTCCAGGTCAACCAGCGTTGATCGAGTGCGCGAAGTGGGGGAGAGTGGATACCGGCGTTCGCCGGTATGACGGCTGTGGGTCATGGTCCTAGTCATTCCAGTGATATGCGCAACGCCGCCGCGGTGGCCGGCGGCGCCGTCAGCGCGCAAAAGATCAGCAGTGCGCCGAGGATAGAACAATGGCCGCCGGCCGACTGCCCGGCTTCGACCGCGGCCACCGCGCCGGTGCCGAAGATCAGCGCCGGGATCGCCAGCGGCAGCACCAGAAGAATGATCAGCACCCCGGCGCTGCGCAGCCCGAGCGTCAGCGCCGCGCCGACCGAGCCGAGCAGGCTCAGCATCGGCGTGCCCAGCAGCAGCGTGAAGGCGAGCATCGCGAGCGAGGCGCGGCCCATGTCGAACAGCAGCCCGAACAGCGGTGCGGCGATCACCAGCGGCGCGCCGGTGACGGTCCAGTGCGCCGCCGCCTTGGCCGCCGCGACGACCACCGCGCTCTGGCCCGACAGCAACAGCTGCTCGAGCGAGCCGTCGGCGAAGTCGGCGGCGTAGAGCTGGTTCACCGACAGCATGGTCGCGAGCAGCGCACAGACCCAGACGACGCCCGGCGCGATCTGGCGCAGCGTGTCGTGCTCGGGCCCGACGCCGAGCGGGAACAGGCTCACCGCGACGACGAAGAAGACGATCGGCAGCAAGGCCTCGATGCGCCGGCGCATCGCCAGGCGCAGGTCGCGGCGGTAGACGGCGAGGAACAGCGCACGCATCAGAGGCTGAGAGTTTTTCGAGCGTGCCCGAGCAGCGCGCCAGAAGGCGTCTGATCTAGGCGCAAAGCGCAGCCATAGCTCGGGCTATGGCGAGCATTTGCA
>Ga0209515_10000651_pt1 | contig 61444 bp, 60 predicted proteins | sample Subgroupgradi54m_FD_187454 | JGI IMG/M metagenome (GOLD analysis project Ga0209515, IMG submission 187454) | Subsurface groundwater microbial communities from S. Glens Falls, New York, USA - GMW60B uncontaminated upgradient, 5.4 m (SPAdes)... ...
AAATAAAAAAGCCTTATGGTTAATTCTTCTTTCTCCAATTGTATGGTATATTGCTCCTTGGATTAGTCCAATCCAACTTTCAGGCCTTCTTTTATTATGGGCTTATTACTATATGGCTAAGTATGGGTCTACAAAAAATATTTATTATTTAATTTCTTCAGGTGTTTTAATTGGACTTGGTTGGGCTTTTTGGAATACTCTTCTTTTTATAGGAACCTTTTTAGGAATTATTTATCTCTTTGATAAAAAGTTATATCATTCTCTTTTTTTTATCTTTTCAGTTTTTTTAGGTTTACTGCCTTTATTACTCCTTGATTATTTTATGTTTAATTTTCCTTTTTATACTCTTTTAAAAACTACGGCGAGTAATTTTGTTGCAACTTATTTTGGAGGAATTTATGGCTTTTTTCCTTCTGATCTCGTTTCTAAACTTATTATCTTATTTTTAATATTTTTATTTATTCCTTTTTATTATTGGAAATTTTATTCTCCTTCTTCTTTTAAAAAAAATTATAGGTCTTTAATTTTTATTTCTTTAGTTCTTCTTTTAATTCTTACTAATCCTCAATTAAGATATTTAATTGTTATTCTTCCCATTATTCTTCTTTTTATAATAAATAAATTGAATAATTTCCAATTTAAAAAACAACTTATTTTTTCTTTTTTTATAATTTTAATTCTTATCGTACCTTATCTTTTTCAGATTAGATATCAGGTTGATGATCAAATTCAAGGTGTTGATATTTCTTATTTTTTAAAAAACATTAATACTCTTCATTTTTCTTCTCCTTTTCGTTCTTCTCTTATTTTAAATGATTTAGTTCAAATTACAAAAAATTATCCAAACCAAACTTTTCTTGTTGGTCCTGCTGTTGACGATTATCAAGTACTTGCTGATTTGTATTGGAATAATAATATTCATGAATTTGTAAGTATTCAAGATTATGATCTTTATTTACAGAATAAAACAATTTTATTTCAAAAAAATTTCTCTTTTCAACCAAAAATAAATGAAAGAAGACAAATCTTTTTTATTGGTGGGATGCGTATTAATGAAGCTAGTCTTTCTGATTATTCTAAAATTCAATATGTAATTAGTGTTAATGAACCTTTTTATTTGAAAGATTTTAAATTTGTTCAAAAATATAATGTTCTTTATCTTTATAAAAAAGAAATTTAGGAAAGTATTTAAATTTACAATAATCCTTTTCTTTAATGGTTTTTGAAGATCTTGTTAAACCTTTTGATGCAAAGAGATATCCTTTTAGATTATTTTTTCTTGGTATTGTCTTTTCAATATTAGCTATTGCTTTTAGTTTATGGATTTTTCCAAATGATTCAAGTTTAGTTATGGTTTTTCTTGTTGTTATAATGAGTACTCCTCTTATGTATGCAACTCTTAAAGAAGAAGAAGAGGAAGATCTTAGGAGTGATAATGAACTTTGGTTACTCAGTGAACATGGAAAAGCATTAAAATTTTTGATTTATCTTTTTTTAGGTTTTGTCATTGGTTTTTCTTTATTTTATATTCTTTTTCCAGAACATGTTGTTCAAAATGTTTTTCGTTCACAGCTTAACACTATTGAAAACATTAATGGTGGAAATGTTAATGGGGCGTATTTATTAAATAACTTTTTTATCATCTTAACAAATAATCTTAAAGTTATGTTTTTTTGTTTAGTCTTTGCTTTTTTCTTTGGTGCTGGGGCTATTTTTATTTTAGCGTGGAATGCTACTGTAATAAGTGCTGCTGTTGGTACCTATGTAAGAAATGGATTAGGAAATTATGCATCTTTATTTGGTTTTAATAATGTAGCAGTACATTTTAATTTATTTGTTGCAGGCCTCTTTAGATATATGATCCATGGTATTTTTGAAATTGCAGCTTATTTTGTTGCTGGACTTGCAGGGGGTATTATTTCTATGGCTGTGGTAAATAAAGCTGTGAGATTAGTAAAGCTTAAAAAGGTCATCAAAGATGCTTCTGTGTTAGTTGTAATAGCAATCATATTATTATTGATTGGTGCGGTTGTTGAAGTTTTTATTACACCGTTATTTTTTTAAAAAATGGAAAAAGATGTTATAGCATTAAGAAAAGAAAAAATATTTACTTTCTTTAAACAGAATCCTTCTTTAATTAGTTATGTTCTTTTATTTCTTATTCTTCTTCTTACTGTCTTTTTAAGATCGCAATTTATTGATAATCTTGTTGATCCTACTACTGGGAATTATATTAGTTTAGAACTTGATTCTACAATTTATTTGAAATATGCTCGATCTATTGTTGAACATGGTACTTTGTTTGATGTTGATCCTGAAAGATATGTTCCTCTTGGTGCTCCTGTTAGAGATATAGGGATCTTTACTTCTTATTTTATTGCATATCTCTATAAATTTTTACATCTTTTTATTCCCAGTATTACCTTAGAATATGTTGATATTATTTATCCAATTATTGCGATTGTTATCATGACTATTTTCTTCTTTTTAATCCTTAGAAGAATTTTTGATTATAGAATTGCTTTACTAAGTTGTTTATTGATTAATCTTTTACCTCCTTTTTTATTTAGAAGTATTAGTTCAGATCATGATATTTTAGTTATGATGCTTTTTATGATTGCATTTTATTTTTATATTGTTTCACTCCATTCTAAAAAGTTGTTTAATATTGTTTCTTTTGGTTTACTCTCTGGAGTTTTTACTTTTTTATCTAGATTTACTGGTGGAGCTGCAAATATTCTTTTAGGTTTATTTGGGTTAACTGTTCTCTTTTCTTTTATTATTAATAATTTTAAGGATAAATACCTTTATTCATATTTAGCTTGGGTATTTTCGTTTAGTTTTTTAGTTTTTATCTTTAATTTAAATGGCGGTTTAAGTGGTTATATAAATTCCATTACTACATTACCTGCTTATTTTGGTTTGTTAGTTATTCTCATATATCTTCTTTTTTTCAAATACGACGTTTTTAAGCTTCACAAATTTAAAGTTTATACCTCTCTTAAAGAGAAATTCCCAATAGGATTAACAACTATTTTTATCTCTGGTTTTCTTTCCTGTATTTTAGGACTCTTATTCTTTGGTCCTAATTTTTTTCTACATAAATTTACTGGGATTTTTAATTTGCTCTTTCATAATTTCTCTTTGAACAGAATCGATGTTACTGTTGCAGAAAATAAGAGAACCTATGTTATTGACTGGATTAGTCAATTTGGTTGGTTTTACTTTTTAGCTTTTTTTTCAGGCGTTCTTGCTTTGTTTTATGCCCTTGTAAAAAAATTAAACATGAGAAAACTTCTTACTACTTCCTTTTCTCTCTTCTTTTTCTTTTTTATCTTTTCTAGTTATGCAGAGAATGCATTTTTTAATGGTCAAAATTTTATTTCAAAATTAGCACTTTATGGTTCTGTCATTCTCTTTTCTTCTCTTATTTTATATCTTTATTTTAACTCTTTTTATAAAAAATTAGAAGATTATACCTTAATTTCTGAAGTTCGTTATGAATTTCTTTTAATCTTAACTTGGGTCCTTTTTATGACTTTTGCTGCTACAGGAGGTATTAGACTTCTATTTGAATTTTCTCCAGTTACTGCAATTGCTGCTTCTTATTTTATCTTTTATCTCTTTGATTATTTATGGACAATAAAACTAGATATTCTTAAATATGCTCTTGTTGTTCTTTTAATCTTAATCCTTTTTAGCCCTTTTTCTTTTTTTCCTGGTTTTGTTCATACGTATTTTCAGTCTAGTTATGGACAACTTAATTATATTGGACCAGGGTATAATAGACAGTGGCAAATGGCTGGAGAATGGGTGAGAAATTCTACTCCTTCTGGTTCTGTTTTTGCTCATTGGTGGGATTATGGGTACTGGGTTCAAGAAGGTTTTCAAAGACCAACAATGTTAGATGGGGGTAATTTTTATGGGTGGTGGAATTATTTAATGGCAAGAGAAGTTTTAACTGCACAAAATTTAACTCAACCATTTAAATATCTTTATACACATAATGCAAGCTACCTTTTAATTATTTCAGATGATATTGGTAAATATCCTGCTTATTCTTTAATTGGAAGTGATGAACGTTTAGATAGAAATAGTTATCTTCCTAGTTTTGGATTAGATCCAACGAACTCTAAAGAAACAAGAAATAGTACTTTGCTTTTTTATCGTGGTTCTTTTGGATTAGATGAAGATTTTATCTATAAAGGGAAGGTTTATCCTACGGGTTCTGCAGGTATTGCTGGAATTATTCTTCCCTTTAGTAAACTTGGTGAAGAAAATACAACGAGTTTTACGGTTGGACAACCAAAAGCAATTCTTGTTTCAGGTTCTACTCAAATAGAATTATCTTTAAAATGTGTTTATATTGATAAACTTTATACTTTTGCTAATTATACCTATGAAGGATGTTTTAGAATTATTCCTGTCTTTTCTGGAGATCAATCTAATAAATTTGGTGCAGGTATGTTTATCTCTAGAAAAGTAGTTAATAGTCTTCTTACTAAATTATTTCTTTTTAATGAACACTCAGATAACTATGAATTAGTTTATGATGATAGTACATCTATCCCTTTAGCGGTTTATAATGGAAGACAAATAGGTCCTTTGAAAATTTGGAAGATACATTATCCAAAAAATCTTACTCTTACAGATAAAGAAAAAGAATATTATTTGAGAGGTGATTATCCTGATAAAAATTTGCAGTTACTTAAGACTTAGATTTTTTTAAATTGTAATAGTAGGGAATGATTTTAAAGATAGTTAAAAGACCAATAATGTTTTAAATTTTTGCAAATAATTTTAATTTTCTTTTAAATGATTCCAATCTTCTAATATATATTCTTTCATGGCTTCTTTCCAAGGACGCATAATATTCATCTTTTTTAAGTTTAAGTTTTTATTTATTAATCTTTCAGAATTTGCTCTTTGAACAAAAAACTCATTTTTAAAAAATTCAGAATTAACTTTTTCAATTGAATAATTTTTTATTTTTAAAACTTCAAGTATAAACTCTGCAATCTCATATCTATTTGTTTCTTCTAAACAAACCATATGATATTTACCAAAGTTTTTAGTATTAATTAAGAGTTCTATGTTTTTAATTAAATCTTTAGTGTACGTGGGAGTTCCAAATTTATCATCAACAACTTTAAAATTTCTTTTTCCTTCCTTTAGTTGAGACATGATATAAGAAACAAACTTTTTATCTTTTTTTCCACTTCCAAACATCCAACCCGGTCTAATAATAAAATATTTTTCAAGACTATTTTCAACATACATTTCTCCATAAAGTTTTGTTTTACCATATACATTAATTGGATTTGGTAAGTCTTCTTCTAAATAATTTTCTTTTTCACCATCAAAAACTCCAGCAGTACTTATATGTACCATAGGAATGTCTAGTTTTTTACAAGCTAAGGCAATATTTTTAGTTCCTAAATAGTTTACATCATATGCTTCTTTCTTGTTTAATTCACAATATTCTAGGTTTGTAAGTGCTGCAAGATGAATAATTACATCAGGTTTAAACTCTTCTAAAAGGATATTTATCCTTTCATTATCTCTAATATCTAAACTTTTTAACCATTCTTCATTTAGATCTATGTCTGTTGCTAATATTTCATAATTTTTCTTTTTTAAATAATTATAGGTTGCATAACCAACCATACCTGCGCAACCAGTTATTAATATTTTTTTCATTTTAATAAGTTTAGATTATAATTGAGTACCGTGTTATTATCTATTTTCTTATATTTCATTATCGAAGAGATAATACCAATTATAAAATAGAACATTCTTTTTAGAAAGGTATTATAAAATATTAAATTATTTATTTTTATTTTATTTCTTGTATCAATTCTTGTTATAAATGATCTAATAAAATTTTTTAAAATTAAAGAGCTTGTTTCTGAAATTTTTGCATGTCTGAGTAAATAGATCATACCTCCTTCGACTTGTTTTCCAAATATTTTATCATTTTTAACTTTTCCCGTTCCACTTCCAATATGGATTGATTTAGAAAATCCATTATAAATAATCTTTATTCCTTCTTTTCTTGCTCTAAGGCAGTAGTCTATATCATTTGGACCATAAAAGAAATTTTCATCATAGTATCCTATTTTTTCTATTGTTGATCTTTTTATTATTATACAGGGTCCACCAAAACCATCTACTTCTTTTATGAAATTATATTGTCCTTTGTCTTTTTGATGAGAATCTTTTAAATCTGAATTTATAAAAGGAGGTTGTAACGCTCCATCTTTATAAATATGTTTACCACTACCTATACCATATTCATCTGATTTTTCAAGTTCTTTAATTATTAAATTTAACCATTTAGTTTGTATTGTTACTATATCGTTATCCATAGCACATATATAATCTGCTTTTAATTTTTCTATAGCATACTTCCAACCAATATTTGTACCACAAGTGTAACCTAAGTTTTCTTTTAATCTTATTATTGTTATTTCTTTATTAATCTTTTTTAGATAAGTTATGCTTCCATCTGTAGATCCATTATCTATTAGTATTACTTTATAATTTTTATAAGAAGTTTTCTCTAGTGATTTTAAACATTCACCTGTCATTTCTTTTTTGTTCCAATTTACTATTACAATGCCAACTAATGGAACTTTTTTCATAAAATAAGATAATCTGAATAATATATAAATTTTTTCTTTATTGGCTTTGGTGCAACCCTTCCAAAGATAAGCAAAAGATAATTTAGCTTTCTGTCTAAATTATAGGCAATGAGTTTGCTTATTATTTCTACTTGTTGAGTTGCAAAGCTTTTATTTCTAAGTACGCTTCCGTACTTACGTTTGATCACAGAAAATACTGTTTCTACTTTGCTTCTTTGATGATAATTCTTTCCATTTATTTTTTTTACCTTGTTTTAAGTATCCATAAAAGTTATGATATCTCCTTATAGGAATTATTGGAATTGCATTAAGTTTAGTTACTACAAATCTTCTTAGCTTTTTATCATCGTAGCCCTTGTCTGCTACGACTTGTTTTAAGCTCAAATTTTTGAGTAAATATTTGAAGTCTTGAGTATCATGTCTCAACTTCCTTCTTATTTTGTGAGTCAAAATAAGTTGTTTCTCAGTATCAATTGCAATGCTTAATTTAGCATATCTCCTTGTCTTTTGCTTCTTATCACTGTTCCAAGCAGTTCTGTAATAATAACTCTTGGTTTCCAATTCAAATCCTATTGCATCAACGGCAACAGTATGTGCTTGTCTAAGGTCAAGCAATAATCCAATGAATTTTTTTATTTTTGGTAGAAATCTTATAATTGTTGTATGGACTGGAATCCTTAGTAATCCGAATTCCAAGCAAATGTTTGAATTGCTTCGTAGAAAGCTTACGATGCTCCTTGTTGTAAGTTTGAGTTTTTGCATGAGCACATAGATTGTTAATTTTTGATGATTGCAGTAAATCTTGTTTGAGAACTTGCTAAAATACCTTGGAACCTTCTTAGCAAGCTCTAGTGCTTCACTCACAAATTTTAAGTAGGATTCATATTCTTGTTTCTTTTGAGGCATAGTATCACTCTCCTTTGTTGCTTGCCAGCATAAAGGAGGCTATGCCTCTTCATCTACTTAAAATTTAGGAATGCACCAGAGCCTCTTTATTTCTTATTACTATGTATTTTAAAATTAATAACAAAAATAATAAAGGATTTAGTGAAAATTTTTTAAGAGGGAGTAATTTTAGTTATTAAAAAATATTTCAATCCTTAACTTAAGGGTATTGTTCCAGGGAGTAGTGATTGTCAGCAATTAGGTTATGGTCTTGTTTCAAAGATAAATTTAATTTCTTTAAAATTTTTTTGCAAAGATTATTCCTGTTTCTTTTGAATTTATTATTTTATAAGTTTTGAATTTATTTATTTTTAATACATCTTCAATTTCATTACTTCTTCCTTTATGATATTCTAAAATTATACTTTTTATTTTTTTGTAATCCCCTTTAGAAAGAGATTTTATTATTTCATATTCAGCTCCCTCACAATCAACTTTTAATAAATCAATATTCTTTATTTTCTCTTCAGTTATAAAATCTGAAAGTCTAATAGAGTTTACTTCAATTTTCTTAGATTTTCCACCCCAAATATTATGTATAGAATTGGCTTCATAATTTCCTGGATAAACATAAAAACTTACAGTTCCATTTTTTGCAGAAATTGCTACATCTTTCGCTTTAATCCTATCACTTAATTTATTAATCATAATATTTGTTCGTGTAATTTGATAACTGTCAAAAAATGGTTCAAATCCGATTATTTTAGCTTCTTTAAATATTCTTGACGCCATTACAGAAAAACAGCCTATGTTCTGTCCAATGTCAATTATTACTCCTCCATCATATTTAATTTTATTCATGAATTCCCCATAAATATTCTCCAAAAATATTTCATTAATTGTATGAAAGTCTCTAGAATTACATCTTATAAAAAAACAATTGTTATTTTTCATTTTTACAACCATAAAGCCCTCTTTCTTTAGAAAAACATTATATATAATATTAAAACTGTTCTTATAATTCATTATTATTTGTGCTAAAAGTAAGATTTTCCTAAGCATAATTATAATAAACAAATTATCTACTATTTAAATTTGTCTTGTTTTCTGGATTCTAAAATAATATATGTAAAGCTAGAGTCTCCATTATCTAAAATATTCATTAGATTATAATAAAATAAAAACATTGCGCTGGAAACTTAAAATAAATTTTGAATAAGGTTTAGATAAAACTATTTCGATGTATAGAAATAATGAATCCTTTGTGAGTAAGATTTAAATAGTTCTGGAGGAGTTTAAGTCTTATGAAAGGAGTTATATTAGCTGGAGGAAGTGGTTCAAGATTATTACCTTTAACAAAAGTTACAAATAAACATCTTTTACCTGTATATGATAAACCTATGATTTATTATCCTCTCAATTATTTAATTAATGCAGGTATTAGGGATGTTTTTGTCGTAACCGGTGGAGAACATTTTGATTCTATAGGAAGATTACTTGGTTCAGGAAAGAAAATTAAAGAAACATTAGGTTTTGATACTAATTTAGAGTCTCTTGCTTTTGGAGTACAAGATGAAGCTGGAGGTATTGCACAAGCATTAGGATTAGCAAAGGGGTTTGTAGGAAAAGATAATCTTGTAGTTGTATTAGGGGATAATATTTATAGCGGCAATGATCTTTTTTTGAAAAATATTGTTCTAGCCTTTTCAAATGGTGCACATTTATTTTTGAAAGAGGTTTCAGATAGCTTTCTTTATGAACTGACTTCTCAAGGTAAAAGAGCTAAATATGGAATTGCTGAATTGGGTGGTTCTAATGTTATTGGAATAGAAGAAAAACCAGAAAATCCAAAAACAAATTATGTTGTAACTGGTTGTTATTTATATGATTCTTCTGTTTTTGATATCATCCAAACTTTAAAACCTTCTTGGCGTAATGAATTAGAAATTACAGATGTTAATAATTTTTATATTAAGAATAGAAAAGCCAAATTTTCTCTCTTTGAAGGAGAATGGACTGATGCTGGATCAATTGAAAGTTTATATAGAGCGAGTGAATTGATTAGAGGGAAATATCATAGAAAGCTTTAAATTTTTGATACTAGGGGAAATATTATGATGTATTTGCCTTTTATTAGTGCTTTTGCAAGTTTCTTTTTTGTGCTAGTAAGTACTCCTTGGTTTATAAGTTATATGAAAAAATTAGGTCTTGTTGTTAAAGACATGAATAAAAAAGATACCCCTCTTATTCCTTTATCTGGGGGGGTTATTGTTTTAGCAGGAGTTATTGTTGGTGTTTTTATTTTTATTTTCTTTAAGGTGTTCTTTTTTAAGGAAAGATTTGGGTTGTTTTTAGATTATAGAAATATGTCTCTTTTACTTGCAAGTTTGATCTCTCTTATTATTTTAACATTTATTGGGTTTTTAGATGATATTGTTATTTTAGGTAAAAAAGAGACTTCATCTGGTTTAAATCAGTGGCAAAAACCAATTTTAACGTTCTTTGCTGCAGTTCCTCTCATGGCAGTGAGTACTGGAACAACATTAGATATTCCGTTCTTAGGAATTGTTGATTTTGGTTTAATCTACCCTTTATTTTTTATTCCGTTCGGAGTTGTTGGTGCTTCCAATATGGTTAATCTTTTTGCAGGGTTTAATGGTTTAGAAGCTGGAATGGGAGTTATTTATCTTGGAATGCTTGGATTATATGCTTACTTTCACAATAGTTATGTTGCAGCTTTGATAGCTCTTGTTACTTTATTTTCTTTATTTGCTTTTCTTTATTATAACTCGTATCCTGCTAAACTCTTTCCAGGAGATAGTTTGACGTATCTTTTAGGGGGGGTGTTAGCTGTTATTGCTCTTGTTGGACATATGGAAAAAGTGACAATGATTGCTTCTTTTCCTTTTTTTATAGAATTTTTTCTTAAATTAAGAAGAAAATTTAATGCTAAGAGTTATGGGTATTACTTTAAAGGAAAAGTTAAAAGCCATTATGATAAAATTTATTCTCTCCCTCATTTCTTTACTCGAAGTGGTAAATTTACAGAAAAACAAGTTGTTTTCTTTTGTCTTTTAATCTCTCTTTTTTTTAGTAGCTTGATATGGTTTGTTTAATATGAACTCTTTAATATTAAAATTAAAAAATTATTTTTTTAAAGAACATGGTAAAAACTTCTTTATTTATCTCTCTATTTCTTTTTTTGTAACAAGTATTGATTATTCTCTTTTATTTATTTTAACTCACTTTTTTGGAATATTTTATTTAATAAGTTCAACAATTTCTTATTGTTTGGGTTTAACGCTTAGTTATTTTTTTAATAGGTTTTTTAATTTTAAGAAAAATACTTATGATTCTTTTACTAAACAGTATGGTTTATTTGTTTTTTTTGCACTTATGGGTTTATTTTTTACTAATATTATCCTTTATATTTTAGTTCATTTCTTTTCTCTTCATTATTTACTTGCTAAAATTTTTAGTATTTGTCTTGTCTTTTTTTGGAATTATCTTGGGAGTAGATATGTCGTTTTTAGATAAACAAAAATATTTTAATAGTCTTAAATATGCTTTAGTTTTTATTTAATGTGTCTTTTGAAGGGGTAAACTCATGAAAAAAATAAATTTAGGTTGTGGTCTTGATATTAAAAAAGGATATATTAATTTAGATACAATTAAATTAAAAGGAGTAAATGTTGTTCATGATTTGAATAAATTTCCTTATCCTTTTAAAGAAAATGAGATAGATGAGATTTATACTTCTCATGTTCTTGAACATGTTCAAGATTTTATTTTAGTCATGAAAGAATTACATAGAATCTGTAAAAATAAAGCAATAATCTCTATAAGAGTTCCTCATTTTTCATGTGGTGTTAGTTATAGGGATCCAACACATAAAAGACTTTTTTCTTATTTTACTTTTAATTACTTTACTGATGAATGTTTTTACAATTTACCCCAATTTAAAATTTTAAAAAGAAGACTTAATTTTACAAGATTAGCATTTCCACAATTAAATTATCTTTTTAATCCAATTATTAATTTGAGTCCCTTACTTTATGAAAGATTTTTTTGTTGGATGTTTCCTTGTGCGGAATGTTTCTTTGAATTGGAAGTTGAAAAATGAAGATAAGTCTTATTATTCCTTTGGATCCAAAGAAAAAACTTGAATTTCTTAAAAATATAAAAAAATTGGATGTCTTTTTAATTATAGAAAAAGGATTACATCCTTCAAAAAATAGAAATAAGGGTATAAAAAAAGCAAAAACTGAATTAATCTCATTTACTAATGGTCATACGCTTTTAGATAAAAATTGGTCTAAAAAGGTTAAAGAATTTTTTATCAAGTATCCAGAAATAGATATTGTTGGAGGGCCTCAATTAACTCATAAATCTGAGAATTCTTTTGCTAAAATGAGTGGTTTTGCTCTTAGTTCTTATTTTGGTGTAGGTGAAGTTTCGAATCGTTATGGTGGTAAAATTCTAAAATTAAAAGCAACAGAGTCAGATGTTACTTCTGCAAATTTAATTTGTAGGAGAAGAGTATTTACTGCCTTAAAATTTGATGAAAATGTTTATCCTGGTGAAGATCCAAAATTTATTTCTGATGCTTTGAAATTAGGTTTTAGAGTAGCTTATTCTCCAGAAATAATCTCCTATAATCGAAGAAGAGATACTCTTTTAGGATTAATTAAACAGATTTTTAATTATGGTCAAAATAGACCAAAAATAGAACCTTTGTTTGAAACTCTTAAAAAGCCTTATTTTCTAATACCTAGTTTTTTTCTTCTTTATTTATTACTCTTGCCTTTCCTTTTTTTAATAAATCTCTTTTTTATTTTTCCTTTATTAATTTATCTTCTTTTAAATTTCCTTTTTTCAGTTTACGAAAGTATTAAAAATAAAGAATTTTTATGGTTATTACCTTTAATATTTTTTAGTATTCATCTATCTTACGGGTTGGGGTTTATATGGGGAATGATAAGAAGATAAAACCAAAAATAAGTTTTATTACTCCTATGAAAGAGCAGGACTTTAGAGTTATAAGACTTTTAAAATCAATAAGATTGCAAAATTATCCTCAACATAAAATTGAAATTATTATTACTGATGGAGGAAGCAATCCTGAAGTTTTAAAAGAAGCTAAAAAATACCGTGTTAAAATTTTTAATAATTCTAAGATGTTAGCAGAGGGTGCAGGAATGGGAAAAGATCAGGGAATTTGGAAATCTACTGGAGATTTTATTGTTATTGCTGAATCAGATTTGGAATTAATTGGTAAAAATTGGATAAATAATATGATACGTCCATTTATAGAACATAAAGAAATTTTTGCAAGTGTTCCAAGATTATTTATCAATAAACAAGATAATTTTACAAATAAGTATTTGAGTTATGTTGGAGTAGATCCTTTTGCAGTTTATAGGTCTTTAGAAGGAAATTTAGTTCTTAAAAAATTAAATAAAGTTCAATGTAATGGATATTCTTTATTAAAAATGGACAAAATTAAACCTTATTGTATGGGTAGTAATGGTTTTATGTTTAAGAAGAGTTTAATAAAAGATGTGGGGGATTATGCTCAAGATGTTGAATTTATTGCTAGAATTGCAAATAAGGGTTATCATCAGTTTGCTGTTGTAGAAAACGCTAGAGTCTGGCATAAAAATGTTCAAGGTTTTGTAAACTTTTTAAAAAAAAGAGTAAAATGGACGAGAAATTATTCTAAAATTTATATCAATGAAAAGAAGGATTTTAATTGGATTCACAATAAAATTTTATTTTTTCTTTATGTTTTAACAAACCTTTTAGTTTTACCTAACTTTTTTATTAGTCTTAAAAAAATTATTGAATATAAAGATTTTTCTTGGATTTTACATGCACCACTTATGTTTATTTCTACATTTTTAAATATTTATTTTACTTTAACTTCAAGAAAAATGTTTCAACAACTTTTTTAAGGTTTATCAAACAATACGTTTATTCGTTTTTTAGCATCAGGATAATCTTGAGCTAAATTTACCCAAAAATCAGGAAGTCCTTTAGTTAATTCATATGTTTCCCAAATAATTGGATCCATCGGACCAACAGTTTTAGCCCAAGAGGCCATTTTTGCAAGACCGTCAACTAAAGAAGTGTCATCTTTAAAGTCTAATAATTCTTCAGATTTTTTTGTTGTAGAGTAAGCATGTTTTACTTCATGTCTTTGACTAACATGTGTTGGTTTTAGTTCAGAGTCCATTGCTCTGAGAACTTTATCTGCAAGTTCATTTAAAGTAATTGCATTTGTAGAACTAGAGCCTAAATTTATAATTTCTCCCCTTGTTTCTTTTTTAAATCCTGCTTGTATTAAACTAGGAATTGCATCTTTAACATAAGAAAATGCTCTTGTTTGTTCTCCATTTCCATAAATTAAAGGAGATTTATTTTGCATGATACGATTCATCCAAATACCAATTACATTTCTATAGGGATCTCCTAAAAATTGTCTTTCACCATAAAAATTATGGGGTCTTATTATTACAAAGTCTAAACCGAACATTTCTTTAGCAATTCTTAAATCATTTTCAACTGTGACTTTTGCTAATCCATAGGGATCTTCTGGGTGAGGTGTATCTTTTTCATCGAAAGGAGGATTCCCTGAACCATATATTGCCATAGATGAAGTAAAAACAAATCTTTCGATATTGTGTTTAACTGCAGCATTGATGAGATTTACTGACCCAATAAGATTATTCATATAATTATAAGTCCTTACATAATGAGAAAGACCTTCTGCTGCATAGGCTGCTAAATGATAGACTATATTTGTATCTTGTATAATATTTTCTACTAAATCTCTATTTGTTATGCTTCCTTTGACAAATTTTGCTTCTTGGTTAATATTTGTTTCAAGGCCACCAGAAAGATCATCTAGAATTGTTACTTTATGCCCTTTATCAATTAATCCATCTACTAAATGGCTTCCAATAAAACCTGCTCCACCAGTGACTAGTATGTTTTTTGACATAAAAATAAGATTTAGACTTTCTATATAAAGATTTTGTTGATTTAGTAGGGTACAAAATTATTTAAACTTTGAATTTAGGCTTCTTTTAATGAAAGCGGTTACTATTATTATTCCAGCAAAGAATAGATCCAAACAAGAAAAAATCTTTTTAGATAAGATCCTCAAAACGCTTAAGAATCAAGATTATCTTGGTTCTGTTAAGGTTATGAAAATTGAGAAAGATTTTGGTTTAGCTGATTCTTTAAATTATGGTATAAAAAAAGCTAAAACTGAACTCGTTGTAAGTTTACATCAAGATTGTTTACCTTCTTCAAGATCTTGGTTACGAAATCTTCTTGAACCTTTTAAAGATTTAGAAGTAGTTACTACAGTAAGTAAAGTAGAGTTACCTTATGCTTATTGGAAAACTTTTGATCTTTTTGCACAATTAATGTCTGTAAAAGAACAAAAAATTATTACTCCTTTAATGGATGAAAAAGGATGTGCTTATAGAAAAAGTGCAATTGTTAAAGCAGGTTATTTTGATGGTAAAAAATATAGGACTGCTGGTGAAGATTTTGATATGTGGTTAAAACTTAAAGAATTGGGTAAGCTTAGTTATCCTGATTCTAAAGTTTTTCATTATCATAAATATACTTTTAAAAATAGAATTCATAAGGAATATCAATATAGTAATGGTGCAGGTGCTTTGATTAGAATTCATGGGAGAAAAATACCTACATGGTATGTTGGTGTTCTTAAATCAATTCCCCTTTTTGGCTGGTTGCCTTTTTTAATTAAATTTCCCTATAGAAGAATTGGTTTTGTAAGTCTTTTATGGTTTCCTTTATCTCTTTTTATTAATTTTATTTATTGTTTTGGATTTTGGAAGGGTTATTTTGAAGGGAAGCAAACTATATGATTAAAAAGTTAAATCTTGGATGTGGGAAATTATTAAGTTTTATACAAATCTTGATTTTTGAAAATGTTTTTAAAGGAATAGTATCAATGGTTTAAAATGAATATTAGAGAGATAAACGTTTCAAAAGATATCCTTAAAAATAAAGGATTTTTTAGTTTAGTACAAGTTACTCTTACCTATTTTTTAAAAATGGCAATATTGCCTTATTATATCCTTAAAATTAGAATAACTCAATTTAAAAATGAAGATTCTTTGGTTGATTTTGCCTTTAATAGTATTTTTTGTTTATTGAAACCTGCGCAAGTTAAGTCAGAAATACTTTCTTTAATAAAAATGATTTCAAAGGAAAAGCCAAAAAATATTCTTGAAATTGGAACTGCAAAAGGAGGAACTCTTTTTTTGATATCAAAAGTTTTGCCTAAAGATTCAAAAATTATGACTCTTGATATTAGAGGTGGACCTTTTGGTGGAGGATATCCCCTATGGAGAATTCCTTTGTATAAATCATTTATATCTGAAAAACAAAAATTATTCCTTATAAGAAGTAATTCCCATAATAAAGAAACTTTTTTGAAAATTAAAAAATTACTTAATGGAGAAAAACTTGACTTTTTATTTATAGATGGAGATCATACTTACAAAGGTGTTAAGAAAGATTTTTATTTATATAATCCTCTTGTTAGAACTGGAGGTTTAATAGCTTTGCATGATGTAGCAGAACATTATAATGATCTAAATTGTAGGGTCAGTCAATTTTGGAAAGAATTAAAAAAGAGATATCAGTATACTGAATTTATAGAATCTAAGAATCAAGGATGGGCAGGTATTGGAGTAATAAGAAAATGAAATTTTTAATGTCAGTTTTAGTAGCTTGGAAAATACAAGGATTAAATATTCTTAGTAAGAGGTTCTTTAAAAAAATTAATCATTTATAAACATCTTTAATTCGTTAGTTAAATAAACCTTCTGTTCTTAAATTGATTTAAACAATGAAAATATTAGAACTTACAAATTATTCTGCAGGTGTCTGTGGAGTATGGACTCGTGTTTTAGAAGAAGCAAGAATCCTTTCCAAAGAAAATGAAGTTATGATCTTTTCTTCTTCTTTTATAAAAGGATCTTCCTTATTAGCAAAAAAAGAAGAAACTCTTAATAGTATAAAAATTAAAAGATTTAAGGCCTTTAAACTTGGTGGTGAAAGTTTCATGTATTGGAACTATGAAAAAGAAGCTTTGAAGTTTAAACCAGATCTTATTATTGCTCATGTTTATAGGCATTTTCATACCTCTAAGGCTTTGAAAATAGGTAAAAAACTTGGGGCTAAAGTTTTTTTAGTTACTCATGCTCCCTTTGTAGAGGACAATACTACTCGTTCCTTTTTTGCGAGTTTATTTGTTCAGCTCTATGACTTTATTATAGGGCCTTTTCTTTTAAATAAATTTGATAAAGTCATTACTATTACTTCTTGGGAGGTTCCTTATTTACTTAGATTAGGTTTAGATAAAAATAAGATTTCCTATCTTCCAAATAGAATTCCAGATTTATTTTTTAAACAACCATTATCTAGAAAAGAAGGAAACACAATTTTGTTTTTAGGAAGAGTTTCACTTATAAAAAATCTTGAAACTTTACTTAAGGCAATGAGTCTGATTGAAGATAAAAATATTAAGCTTGAGATTGTTGGTCCTGCTGAAGAAGAATATTTATCACAGTTAAAAGGACTTATTAATGAGTTAGGTTTACAAGAAAGAATTCTTTTTTTATCCCCCATTTTTGATATAAAAGAAAAAATTAAGAAAATAGATTCTGCTAAGATTTTTATTCTTCCTTCTTTAAGAGAGGGAATGCCTCAATCTTTAATAGAAGCAATGGCTAGGGAAAAAGTTGTCATTTCTAGTGATAATCCTGGTTCTAAGGAACTTGTTAAAGATCAAATAAATGGGTATTTATTTCAAATTGGTAATGAAAAGGAACTTGCTGAGAAAATAAACTTTGTTTTGAAAAATGAGCATGCTTCTCTTTGTAAGCATGCTCGAACTTCTGTTGAAATTTTTAATTGGGATGAATCTAAATTCACAACACTTTTAAATGCAAAGAAGTAACTCTTTTTTATGAATATTCTGATTATAAAAGTTGGTGCTTTAGGAGATGTCTTAAGAACAAGTTTTATTGCTCAAGCATTAAAAGAAAAATACAAAGAAAAAAACCCTGTTCTTTTTTGGGTTACAGATAAAAAGGCTTTAGCTTTGTTTACTAATAATCTTTATGTGGATCATCTTTTGGAAATAGAACATAAAGAAAAATTAAGAAATGTTAATTTTGATTTAATTATTAATCTAGAAGAAGATGAAGAAAACTGTATATTTGTTTCTTCTTTACATTGCAAAGAACTTCTTGGGTTTATATGGAAAGATCATCTCGTTCAACCAACAGAAACAGCACAAGAATGGTTTGATATGTCTCTTTTAGGGAAAAAACCCCAGAATGATCTTTTAAAAAAGAAGAATAAAAAAACACATCGTCAAATTATTGCAGAGATTGTTGGTGTAGATCCTCTTAGATATGAACCTTTTTTAAAACTAGATGAAGCTCAAAAAAAAAGAGCAGAAGAATTTAGAGAAAAAAATTTACTTTTAAAAGAAGATTTTATTATTGGTCTTAATACTGGTGCTGCTGATCGATGGCCTAAGTCTTTATCCTTAGAAAAAACATTAAAACTCATTGATTTACTTTACAAAAATTTTAAACCTAAGATTCTTCTTTATGGTGGACCGAATGAAAAAGAAAGAAATCAAAAAATAAAAGAACTAACAAAAATTAAAATTATAGATACAGGATGCGATAATAATCTTACTGATTTTATTAGTTTAGTAAGTCTTTCAACGATCTTTATTACAACAGATAGTTTAGCACTTCATATTGCTTTAGCCTTAAAAAGAAAAACAATTTGTCTTTTAGGCCCAACATCTCCTGCTGAAATTGAAATGTATGAACATGGAGAAAAGATCATTGCAAAGTCATCTTGTATTTGTTGTTATAAAAAGAACTGTAAAAGCATGGAACATATAGACTTAAAGGAAGTTTTAGATACAGTAAAAAAGTTACACCAAGAAAAAATTACATTACTTATTACTGCATTTAAAGAACCAAATATAGGGAAAGCAATTGAAGCAGCACTCAATCAAAAAACAAAATATCCTTATGAAGTTTTAGTTTCTGCACCAGATAAAGAAACCCTAGACATAGCTAAAAAATATTCTAAAGATAAAAGATTAAAACTTATGAGAGATCCTGGAAAAGGAAAGAGTTTTGCATTAAACTTGATTTTTAAAGAAGTAGAAACAGATCTTTTAATTTTAACAGATGGCGATGTTTATCTTTCAGAAAACACTGTAGAAGATATTACGACGATGTTTCAAGATCAAGAAATTGGATGCCTTAGTGGAAGACCAGTTCCTTTTGAAACAAAAGAAATAAAATATGGTTATTGGGCAAATTTTCTCTTTGAAGCAGCACATATGATGAGAAAAAAAGCTTATCTTGAAAAAGGATTTTTAGAATGCTCTGGATATTTATTTGCTTTTAGAATGAAGAAAATACAACAGATTCCTTTAGATACAACTGAAGACTCAATAATTCCTTATTATTTTTGGGAAAAAGGATATACTCTGGGGTATGAAGAAAAGGCACTTGTTTTTGTAAAAAATCCTGAAAATTGGCAAGATTGGATAAAACAAAAAATAAGAACAAGTAAGGGACATGAAACTTTAAGTAAATATGTAAATACAGAAAAAGTTCCAAGAGCAAAAACGTTCTTAAATGAAGCTAAAGGAATTAAGATGTTGTTTTATTATCCTTCAACTTCCAAAGAACTTTTTTGGACCGTTGAACTTATTGCTGTAAGATTTTATATGTGGTTAAAAGTTTTTTACGATACTAAGATCCTTAATAAACAGTATGGTGACGCTTGGGAAAGAGTTGCATCTGCGAGATAAATAATTTAATAAAGGAGCATCTGGCTTTAAGTTTATGTTATTTGAAGATAAGTTTGTAAAGTTATCTGCTTTTTTAAAAAACAAATTTTCTCTTGACATTTATGATTCTTTATTTGTTTTAGTTTTTATTGCTTCTTTTATTATTCGATTATTTTATTTTAATATTAATTCTGTTGTTTGGTGGGATGAAGCAGATTATTTGAGTACAGCTAAACATTGGGCATTAGGTTTATCCTATTCTGTTGATCCTGGAAGACCTCCTTTATTACCATTACTTGAATCTTTTTTTATAGGATTGCATATTAATGAAGGTGTTATGAGATTTTTCTTAGAGTTTTTACCTTCAATCTTCTTAGTTTTAATTGTTTATCTTTTTGTTAAAGAAATGTATGATAAAAAATTAGCTTTACTAACTTCCAGTATTGTCGGTTTTTTTTGGTTAGTCCTCTTTAATACTGCACGATTACATGTTGAAATACCTTTATTGTTTTTAATTTATACAGGACTTTACTTTTTTTGGTTAGCTTATATAAAAAAAAGAGGAACAAAATTTTATGTTTTTAGTGGAATATTTTTAGGTTTAGCGACATTAATGAAATATACAACACCTTTAATTATCTTTATTGTTTTAATCTTTATTTTAACTTTTGAAAAATTTAAAATTTTAAAGAGTAAACAACTATGGGTTTATTTTTTTACGTTTGTTGTTATGTTTTCTTTTATCGGTTTATATAATCAATTTTTATTTGGGAATTTCTTTGCTTTTAGCTCTGGAGCTCATTTCTTAGAAAATCCTACTGAAGCAGCTACTAGACCTTTAGGTTGGCATATTCTCCAAAACATTCCTCATTTTACTTTATCACTTTTTTTCATTATTTTTTTTATAGGACTTTTTACGTTTTATAAATTTTTTTTATGTTTTGATCTTCTCTTGAAGGGTAAACAGGATCAATTAAAATCTCAGGATCAATTAAAATCTGATTTTTTTGTTTTTTTATACTTCTTTATTTTTCTTTTCTTTTTTATCCTTGTCGTAAGAGCTGCTGAAGATAGGTGGTTATTACCTATGATCGTACCTCTTTTTGTTATTGTTTCTAAAGGTATTTTATTTATTTCTGAACTTTTTTTAAAAGTAAAAAATTATGGTAAACTAATTTCTTTGTTTATTATTCTTTTAATTCTTTTCATCGGAGGTTATCAACATTTAACTCTTGCTGATTCTATGGTTAATGTTAAAAAAGATACCTATAAAGAAGTTAAATTTGCAGCCTTATGGATGAAAGCAAATTCAAATCCAAACGATATTATTTTAACTTCTTCTTTGCCCCAGAATTCTTATTATTCAGAAAGAAAAACTATTCCTTTTTACAATAATGAAACAGATGAAGATATCACTAATGTTATTTTAAATAATAAAATAAAATATGTTTCTCTTTCTGTTTTTGAAAGATATACTAAAGTAGCTTATGATTATCCTACAAAGCACCCAGATATTTTAAAACCTATCAATGCTTATTTTTTTGATAATGACAATAAAAAACCAATCTTAATTATTTATGAAGTTAATCAAGAAGCTTTGAAAAAAATTATATAACTATTTAGAAAATCTTAATTTTAACAAAGATAACATCATTTCGTAAGGTGTCCAGAATGTTAATTTTGTTCCTTTACTTTCAGACCACTTTATGGGTATTTCTTTAATTTTGAATTTTCTTTTTTTTAAACTATAAAGCAAGTCTATATCAAATGCCCATTTTTTTATTATTATGTCTTTTATTATTGCTTTTGCAGCTTTATTTTTTAGTATTTTAGCCCCACACTGTGTATCTTTAAATTCTAAATTAAATAGTATTCTTACAGTTATATTAAATATTTTTGAATAGATATTTCTTACTAAACTTCTTTCTTTTTTTATTGATAAACTTTTCATATATCTTGAGGCAATGATACAATCATAATCCTCTATTTTTACTATTAATTTATAATATTCTTCTGGTTTTGTTGAATTATCTGCATCTACAAACCCTATTAAATCTCCCTTTGCCATTTTAAATCCTTCTAAAATAGCTCCTCCTTTTCCAATAAAATAAGGACAATTTTTATATCTTATTTCTTTATATTCTTTTGAGAAATCTTCTGCTATTTTAGAAGTATTATCTTTACAATTATTAGGAATAATTATTATTTCGAATTCTTTTTTTAATTTTTTATTAAAAAATTTATGGTAATCTTCTATTGTTTTACTTATTCTTTCTTGTTCATTATATGCTGGAATTATAATTGATAGTTTCATTATTTTATTTAATTTCTTTTATTTATATACTTTTTTTATTAACCCCCTCATTAAAATTTTATCTTGATCATCAAAACATTTCATTATTACTAATAATATTAAATAAATTATTAAAAATAAACTACCTAATACAATAACCCCAATTATATTTATTGTTATCATCTTTTTTATTAATAATACAATACTTATTGCGATTATCCCTGAAATAATTGCTTTTATTGAGTCTTTATGTATTGGATAGAATTTTAAATATTTTTTTACCTCTAATAAAACGATTATTAAATAAATGAAATAAGAGATACTTGTTGCTATTGCTGCTCCTTCTATCTCATATTTTTTTATTAAAAAATAGTTTAATATTATATTTATTGTTAGAATTATGATTACATTTGTTAAATTTAGTTTTGATTTTTTTAACATATCTATTAACACTAAAGGTATTTGAATTAATGATAAAAAGAAAAAACCAATACTAAGTATTGCTAATGTTGTTGTTGCTCCTAAAAAATTTACACCAAATGTTGTTTTTATTATTATTTCCGGAAATACAATCATAAGTAATACTAAAGGGAAATTTATATAAAAAGTCCATTTTGATGTTTGTTTACTCAATTGAGTTATTAACTTTAATTTCTTTTTTGCGAAGTTTTTATTTATTAGGGGGGTTATTATTGGGATTAATAAACTAAAGGTGATTAACATTATCATTCCTAAAGGTATTGCTGCATTGTATAATCCTACTTTTTCAATATTTAAAAAATAGCCTATCATTCCTGTGTCTACCCATCCGAATATATTTAGTAATACTCCAAAAAATATCAAAGGCCAAGAATAATTTAATACTTCTCTTATTTCATAAATTGGTTTTATTTTCACTGGCTGTAATTTTTTATAGGCCTTGTATGATAAGATCATTAATACAAATGTACCTATAAGATAAGATAAAGCAATACTTGAAACCTTAAAACCAAGATAAATTAAAATTATTAAAGAAACCACTTTCATTACATGTTGTATAACGTTAAAAATAAATGAATATTGTTTAATTTTTTCAAATGCTAAAATATAAGCAATATAAACTTGACTTATTGTAACTGTAATAATTGTTAGACTCATAATTTTTATCATATTACTGAACATTATGTCTTTGAATATTTTTATTGCTATTAGATCTGCTGTTAGATAAGTTATTATTGTTAAAATGATACTTGTTGGAAGTATTAGATATATTGCAGTTTTTATAACACCTTCAATTCTTCTTACATCTTTCTTACCCCTATAATAAGAAACATATCTAGATACTCCTGATTGTAATCCCCATGAAGCAAAAATACTTATAAAACCAATTATACTTAATGCTAATGAGAATCTCCCATATTCCTCAACCCCAAAATAACGACCAATAATTAAGCGATAAACATATAATAATATCTTTGAGAGAATTGTTCCAATTAAGATTATTCCTGCTGACTTAGCTATTACTTTTAATGAGCTTTCTAAATCTTTTGCCATTTTATTGCTCTTTTTTTATAGGAAACACTGTATAAATTATTAAAGGCGTATTTGATTTGTTTTTTATTTCTACTTTTGTATTTGGTGTTACTAAAAATTCTTTTGATTCTTCATTATCGACGTTTAATATATTCCCATTTATTGTTCCTTTTCCACTCCAAACGATTCCTGCAAAAGGTCTTTGGTCTGGGTTTCTTGTGAATGTTTCTTCTGGTTGAATTTCAAATCCTTCACCATAGAAATCATCAAAGAAAATTTGTATTCTTCTTCCCCATTTTCCTTGTTCTCTTATTTTACTTGGTCTATAATGTTTGTTTTTAAAATTAGGATCTGTTGAATTTTCCCAATCTATTGTTTGTTCTAGGAGTTCATGTTCATTATCTAATCCTTTAAGTAATACTTCTTTTCTTGATTTTTTTAGATCTTGATTTTCTAATCTTTTTCCCAGTTGCCAACCTAATAAATTAAAATCATCTTGGGGCGCTTGTATTTCAAAGGTAATCCAAGGACCGGGAGCATGTACAATTTTAGAAGGAATTGTCCATCCATCATAGGGTTTTATTTCATACATATTTGCAAAAGAATAAGCGATGTCCTCTTTTCCAAATTTTGTTAAAGCTTCTAGAAACTCTTCTTTCTTTGTTTCAGGTTTTAATCCTAATCTAGTTATTACATGTCCAAAATCTTGATTATAAGGGGGAATGTTCACTGGGGGAAAGAAATACGCTTCTTTTTTTCCAGGAGGTTGTATCTTTCCTTTTACTGCGTTTCCAGAATGTACATGTAAGGGGATTGGAGGAACTTCTTTTTCTTTTGAGTAGGAGACTTCTACAGGATCTCCTCCTATATCTAAAATTTTTGTTAATGGCCATGTACTCTCATATGTCCCCATTATTTCTTCTTTACATTCATTTATTATATCTTTAAGAAATAACATTTCATTTTCTATCTTTAATTGAGTTAGACCTTCATTTTCTTTTTTTATTTCATTTTCTGCTAAGGTGGTAGACATAATCCACCATTCAACTGGAAGATATCCTCTTTGATCAGTATATTCTTTTTCAAACTTACTGTTTTTTGCTAAAATATCTCTTCCACTATAAGATTCCCTATAAACTATTGCAGGAAGTGCAAATAAAATTCCTTTTTGTTTTTCTATTGTTTTTAGAATCTTTTCTTTTTTCTCTTCATTTTTTAAGGTACTCTTTTTTTCTAATTCTTGAATTTCTAAGATCTGTTTTATCATTTCTGTTGTTGATAATCCTTCTATTTTTGGCATGATATGAATTTTCCCACCATATTTTTTTATTGTTTCTGATTCTATACAGTTTTCTCCATATTCTGCACCATTACAATGTACATTTGGTTTTATTTCTTCTAAAAGTGATCTTGGATCTGTTTCATCAAAAATTGTGATGTAATCTACACAAGTTAACGCTGCTAAAAATTCTGCTCTTCTTTCTTGTGGATTTATTGGTCTATATTTTGATTTATACTGTTTTATAGAAATATCACTATTTAGTCCTACAATTAAAACATCTCCTTGATTTTTTGCATCTTCTAATGTTTTTATATGACCCAAGTGAACAATATCAAATGAACCGTTTGTTGTGACTATCTTTTTACCTTCTTTTCTTAATTTCTCTCCTACTTCTTTTATCTTTGATCTTTCTATAATCTTTGGATGTGCTGTTCCAAAATCATATTTTTTTTCATTTTCAGCATATCTTTTTGAAGAAATAACAATATTTTGGTGTGGGTTAAGAATCCCCAAGGTACTATTTATTATAGGGTATTTTACTCTTGTGATATGAAAAACATTTTCAAAATTATATTCTGTAAAAAATTCTAGATATGCTTGTCCTTTTGCTATTATCAAATCTGCTTCTTTTAATGTTTTTTTAAATTCACTTGAAACATCTTCTTCATGTAATCCAAAACAATTAGAACCTGTAGAAATGAGTGTTCCATATTCTTCTAAACCTAATTCTTTTAATTCTGAAAAGGTAACATCGTTTAGCATAGGGCTCTCTTTTCCAGCGATCTTTATTTTATCTTTTGAAAGATATTTATTTATCTCTTTTAATAAAGGAATATCAAAAATTATTTCACCTGCATTATCTGGTAGAAAAAGAATATTTTTTGCTTTTTTTATCTGTTCTTCTAATTCTTTTGAATCATTAAGTGTAAATTCTGTATCTTTATAGTTTATGAACTCTTCTTGCATTTTGTTTAGATCTGGATTTAAAATTAAGACTGCTCCAAAATCTAATTTATTTGCTTGTACTGAAACTTTTACTGCATCTTGAAAAGATTCTATGTTTAGTGTTTGTAGTATTTTCTTTGCTTCTTGATTTGAAAGATCTTTAAGTTTTTTATAAGGGTCTTTAAAATTTATTAAACGATAAAATTCTCTATAAAAGTCAGTACAAAACTTTGTAATTATGGGATGAATATAATTTTTACTTTCTAGTTTTCTAGATAAATACCGTTTTAATTCATTTGTTAAAACTTTATACTCTGTTTCTTCTAATTCTGCTTGTTTTAAGAAACTCCCTGTAATTGCAAAGTAAGATGCTGGATCACGATCTTTAGTTTTCATTTTTTATTATTGTGTCTATGATTGCGTCTGCAGTTTTTCCTATGATTGGTAAAATAACTACTTCACCATTATAAGATTCAACAATATCTTTTCCAACAACCCCTTCTTTTGTATAATTTCCTCCTTTTACGAGAACATCTGGTTTTATTCTTGAGATTAATTTTATTGGAGTTAATTCATCAAAAACAGTTACATAGTCTACGTTTTCTAAAGATGCTAAAATTTTTAGTCTTTCTTCTTGTTTTAAAATTGGTCTATTTGGGCCTTTATTTTCTTTTACTGAACGATCACTATTAATTCCAACTATTAAAACATCTCCTCTTTCTTTTGCTTTTTGTAATAACTCTATTTGTCCATCAGTTATTAAATCAAAACATCCATTTGTAAAGACGACTTTTTTGTTTTCTTCTTTTAGCATTCTTACTATTTCTTCTATTTCTGTTGATTTTTTTACTTTGTTTTTTGTTAGTCCTTGTTTTGTATATTTTAATATTTCTTCTGGTTCTACGTTTGCAGTTCCTGATTTAGAAATACAAATACTTGCAGAAATTAAGCCTAATTCTAATGCTTCTTTTACTTCTATATCTGAAACTAGCGCAAGTGAAAATGCTGTGCTTAAAGCATCTCCTGCTCCACAGACATCTACAATGTTCTTCGCATTACTTGGCATTGAAATTACTTCTTCATTATTAAATAACGTTGCTCCTGCTCTTCCTTTTGTAATGATTATTGTTTTTACATTTAATTTATCTTGTAATTCTTTTCCTATGTTTATTATATCTTGTTCTTCTTTTATTAATCTCTTTGTTGTATTTTCTGCTTCTTTTTGATTCAGAATAACAATATCAAAATTTTTAAAATGTTCTATATTTTTTCTTGAAATCCCTACTACTTTTATGTTATTTATTTTTGCTACTTCTGCACAATATTCTGCTATGTTTTTTGTTACGATTCCTAAATGTGACTTGTTTTCATCATAGTCTGCAATAAAAATAAGATCTACTTTTGATCCTATACTTCTTATATACTCTTTTAATTCATTAAAGGAATTATTATCTACAGGGAATTCATTTTCTTGATCTATTCTTGCTACATGCTGTGTTATATTTCCACTTCCTTCTAAGAGAATTCTTGAAAATGTTCCTGTGACTCTTTGTTTATGCTGTTGTATCCCTCTTGTTATTACTTGTTTTTCTAGGAGTCTATTTAAAAGTGTTTTACCTTGTTCATCGTTTCCTATTATTCCACAGGCGAATGTTTTTGCTCCTAAAGATGCGAAATTTGAAGCAACATTTCCTGCTGCACCAGGCATATATTCTTTCTTTTTTATAATTATTCTTGGAACTGGTGCTTCTGGAGAAAATGATTCTGAATTTCCTGTGATATATTCATCTAGATAGAAGTCTCCTATAACCAGGATTCTTTTATTTTCAAAACTTTCTAAAGCTTTTTTAATTGTTTCTTGTTCCATTTATTACTATTATCAATAGATTTTTAGAAGATTTATAAAGCATATGGATCTTTAATCTCTATTTTCTAGAAACTAGGGTTTGAGTTCTTTTATAAACTTTAGAATCAGACTTTTTTTTATCCTATTTAATTTTTTATAATTAATTATCCTTTATTAATTCTTTATATAAATTATGTAAAAAAGCTTTATTGTCTAATCTTATGTATTCTGAAGTTCCTCCCATTCTTGAGAATGTTTTAAAGAATCTTAAATAATATGCTGGATTATCTTTTGGTGGTTCTCCTTTAGACCAATCCCAATCTCCAGGTTGAATATCATTTACTATAATCGTATAATCATCTAACTTTTCTTTATTTTGTATTGCTTTATTTTTTGCCATTGATATTGCTTTTTCAAATACCATTGGTGCTGCTATTGCTGATCCTATTGATATAAAAGTTCCTCCTTGAAGTTTTGTTAATGTCTTTGCAAATTTTAAAAAATCTATGTCTGCTGCTCTTCCAAATGCTGAGCCATCAAATGAAGGGTGCGTGTGAATGATATCTTGACCCATGCTTGGAGCTACACTAAATGGAATCTTCAATCTATAAGCATGAGCTATAATTGAATATTCTTTATATTTATGTTGCACATTTTTATCTTTTAATTTTTCTTCTTCTATTAATTTTCCTAGACCACTTCCATACCCTTTATTCTCTAAAGCTCCTACTTTTATTGCTTCATTGATATAATATCCTGTTTCATGCCAAATCCCAAATTGACCTTCAGAAATATATTTTTTTACATCTTCTTCAGTTTTTCCTTGATATGCTAATTCCCAGTCATGAATTGTTCCTGCACCGTTTGTCATCAAGTGTTGAATAAATCCTCTTTTCATCAGGTCAATTAATATTAAAGATAAGCCATTTTTTATTACATGTGCACCATATGCTATTATTATTGGTTTATTATTCTTTTTTGATTCCTTTATTTTTTTAGTTATATTCTTAATTTTTTCTTTTGTACTTTCGTTTATTTCTGGAGCTTCTGAACCTGGTTGTATCATTATTGATAAGTTTGATTTTGAAATTCTTTCTGAAAGTGGTTTTATTTTTAATTCAGATCTCTTGAACATTGTCTCTGGATAATCTTTTTCTAGGTTATATTCATTATATTTTTCTGTAATCTTTTTTATGATGTTTGTTGTTGAATACCCTTCTTCTGTTTCAAATACTTTAAATTTTCCGTTCCAGGATTTGAGTAATGCTTCTTCTTCTTTGATTCTTTCTGAGATGAATGTTCCTCCTTTTACATGAATCTCTGGTTTAATTTTTTTTAATATTTCTAAAGGTTGATCTTCTGAGAAAATAGTTATGTAATCCACTTGCCATAAATAAGCTAAACTTACTGCTCTTTCTTGTTCTGGAATAATTGGACGTTTATCTCCTTTAAACCTTTTTATTGAGTTATCATCATTTAATAACACTATGAGAATATCACCTTCTGATTTTGCTTTTTCTAAAAATCTTAAATGTGCTCCATGAAGGATATCAAAGGAACCGTTTGTAGTTACTATTCTTTTACCTTCTTTTCTTAAATTTTCTACAAAGAGTATTAGTTCTTCAATGCTTTTTATTTTGTTTTGCATGTTTTATTAGGTTATATAAAATGTTTATAAATACTCTGAATTTATAATCTTATTTTTTATAATTCTAGGATGATAAATTTAAGGTTTAGAACAATAGTTTTAAATATTTATTATATTCTCTTCTTTAAATGAAAATTCTTTTTACAAATTCACCTTTACACTTTTCCCATGGTCATACATTTACACAACCAGATTGGCAGACTTTAATATTACCTTATTTAGCAGGCATTGTAGGTCCTGAATATGAAATAAAATTAGTAGATAATATGCACTCTTTTTTAAAATCTAATCGAATTCTTAATGAAGTAAAAAAATTTCAGCCAGATCTTATAGGTTTTAGTATTATTGCATCTAGAGATATCTTTAATACTCTTGATGTAATTAAACAAGTAAGGTCTAATTTTCCAAAAACTAAGATTATTGCAGGTGGACAAGCCTCTTCATATTATTATGAATGGTTATTGAATTCTGGTGTTGATATTGTGGTTCATGGAGAAGGTGAGAAAACTCTTGAAGAATTAGTTCAAGTAATTAGCAATGATTCTTCAGATTATGCAAAAATTGAAGGTATCTCTTATTTATTGGATAATTCTATAAAATTGAATAATCCTCGGAAACTTATGAAAACTTTAGACGAGGCTCCAATTCCAAGATTTGATTTAATGCCTTTGCTTAAATCTAAATGGTTTACAGATATGAATACTGGTTCTGTTGAAATGTCACGTGGTTGTTCATATGATTGTAATTTTTGTGCTATAAGTTCTTTTTGGAAGTCTTTCAGAAGAAAATCTAATGATAAAATTCTTCAAGAATTAGAAATACTATATAAACAAAATCGTAGACACATTTATTTGGCAGATGATAATTTTGGTATGGGTGAAGAGAAACATATAGATCTCTTTAAAAAAATCATAAAAGAAAAGTGGAATATGAAATTTTTTGCTCAAATAAGAACAGATACTATTGCAAATCATCCTGAAATGATTGAATGGGCTGCTAAAACAGGTTTTTATGGGATGCTTGTTGGATTTGATACTTATAATAAAGATACCTTTAATAATATAACAAAAACAACATCACTTGAACTTAATGTTAATGCTTCTAAAATTTTAAGGAAAAATAATATTGCTATTTTTGGAACTCATATTTATGGTTTACCTGATCAAAAAACACCTTTAGATTTTTATGAAACTTTTAAAATGGGAAGAAAATATTCTGATTTATTTAGAATGCCTCACTTTTCCCCATTACCCTTTACTAAAGGTTATGAAGATGTTGTTCCTTTAAACCCTAAATCTTCTGATGTTACTTCCGTAGATCAAGAGTCTAAAAAGGATTTTAGACCTAGGGTGGGAGATGAAAAACATAAAAAAATTATGAAACTTGGTTATGATATTTATACTTGGATTCATAATCTTTCACCCTCTGAAATTTCTGGAGCTTTGTTTCATTCAAATCCAGCTGTAAGAAGATTTAAACAACAAGGTTATATTGCAACTTCAAGACATTATTTATATAAGTTCCTTAGAGATTATAATATAACTGATATTTAACTTAAGTATTTAGTATCTTTTCTTTATATTTCTGAAGAAAATCATTTAATGGTTTAGGAGTATCTAATGTTAGAATTTCATTAAAATTAAAAAAACCTAATTTTTGACCTTCTGTCAAATTTATTTCTTTTATTTCTTGATTTATCTTATTCTTATATATAAATACTTCATTATTTGCTCCATCATCTTCTATTTTACCTATAAACTCAAAATTATCATAAAATTCCATCTCAATTTCTTCTTTAATCTCTCTTTTTAAGGCATCTAAAGGTTTTTCATCATTCTCTAAATGTCCTCCGATTAGAGCCCATTTGTTTGGATAAGGTATCTCAGGTTTATTATCCCTTAAGCAGAAAAGAAATTCTTTTCTGTTATTTATTAACATTACTGATGCGACTTTGTTTTTCATGTTATTATAATCCTTTTAATAGATTCTATATTCTCTACAATTTTATTTGCTTTATTTAAATGTTCTTTTGTAAGTGTTGAGCATACTGCAATACAATAAATATTTGCATTTTTTGCAGCTTCTATGCCTAAAGGTGCATTTTCTATTATTATTGCCTCATTAGTTTTTATTTTTAATTTTTCTATTGCTTTTAAATAGGATTCTGGATCTGGTTTACCGTTAATTACATCATCTCCAGAGATTATACAATCAAATTGATTAAGGAATTTTATCGGTACTGTTTTTTCAAGTTTTTCTCTGGGGCTTGCTGTAACTATTGCAAGTTTTATATCTCTTTTTTTTAATTCACTAATTAATTCATTAACTCCTTTATATACCTTAAATTTTGCAATTTTTGAATAATATTCATTCTTCTTGCTTACTAAAATATCTAAAAATTCACTATTTTCTCCAATATTATTTTTTTTTAATATCTCTTTTGCTACATCACTTAGTTTCATTCCTTCCAGGAGAAAGTAATCTTCTTTTTTGATTTTAATATTAAACTCTAAACATGCTTTTTTCCAAGCTCTAAAATTATCTTCCATTGTATCTGCTAATGTTCCGTCAAAATCAAACAAGAATGCTTTTTTTTCAAGTACCATTTTCTTCTTTTTTATAAGGATCAAAGGGAATTGATTCTATGATCATCTCTTTTTCTATTACTTCTCGCTCTAAATAAGGAAGCATGTCTTCTATTGGTCTTGGTACTGTTTTTCCGTCTGGACGGTTAAATGCTCCTTGTTTTGGCATGACAGGGTCATCTTCAGATACTTTTATATCACAAATCATAGGACCTTCGAATTCTAAAATTTTTTTAATTCCTTCATCTATTTCTTCATGATTATTTATTTTTATTGTTTTAATTCCATAAGCTTCACCTATTTTAGTAAAGTTAGGCATACTAACTCCGCTTTTTGTATCAGATCCAATCAATTCTTTAAAATACATTTTTTGTGTTTCTCTAATAGCACTATATCCATTATTATTTAGTATAAATATTTTTATTGGTAGGTTGTTATGGGCTATTGTTGCCATTTCTTGAATATTCATTTGTAAACCACCATCTCCAGTTATACAAATTACTCTTTTTTTATTATTTCCTAAACAAGCACCAATTGCTCCTGGTAAACCATATCCCATTGGAGCCATTCCTGAAGCAGTAAAAAGTTTTTCTCCTTTTTTTAATTTCATTGTTTGCATTGTACACTGAAAACTCATACCCATATCTGTGACTATTACATCTTCCTCAGTTAATTTTTCTGATAGTTTTTCTAAAAAATAATAAGTATTTACTGAATCTTTTATTTCTTTATATTCTGGAAGTACTATTGGATACTTTGTTTTCCATTCTTTTATTTTTTCTTTCCATTCATTTACTTCTTCTTTTAAATGATAATTATTTAATTGATTTAACATTTCTAAAATAAATTCTTTTGCGTCACTATTTATTGGAATATCAACATTAATTGTTGGTTTTTTTAATTCTGCTTTATCAATATCTACTACAATTTTTTTTGCTTCTCTTGCAAAGTCTTTATATGCCCAACCAGTTACGGCTAATGCTATTCTAGAACCAATTGCTAATACTACATCTGAGTTTTGAATTGCAAAATTTGAATATCTTTGTCCAAATGAACCTATTCTTCCAACATATAGTTCATGTGCATCCCAAATAATGTCATTTGCGTTTCTTGTTGTAACTATAGGTATTTTTAGCTTTTCTACTAATTCAAAAAATTCTCTTTCTGCGTTCGCTAATCTTACACCATTTCCTAAGATTATCATTGGTCTTTTTGAATTATTTAGAATTTCTATTGTTTCTTTAACTTTTTCTTTTAAAATTTTATTATTATTTTCCTTTTTTGGTGGTACAAATTCTTCTAATTCGTCTACTTCTATTTCTGTCAGTTGTATATTGATCGGAATATCTATCCAAACTGGTCCTGATCTTTCATTTGTTGCATGATACATTGCTTCATCTAAATGGTACTTTATTTTTTTTGGATCTCTTACCATTATTGCATATTTTGTTATTGGTTTGACTATTTCTGTTATATTCATTTCTTGTACGCCTAATTGTCTTAAACCTGTAGTTCCTATTGTTTGATTGTCGTAAGATTGACCTGAAATGACTAACATTGGAATTGAATCTACCCAAGCACAGGCTACTCCTGTAATTGAATTAGTTCCTCCAGGACCGCTTGTTACTAGTGCAAATCCTGTTTTTTTTGTTAATCTTGCATAGGCATCTGCACACATTGTTGCTGCTTGTTCATGATGGTTACAAATATAATTTACTAATGGGTTTTTTCTTATTGATTCTGTTAAATGCATAATATTTCCACCAGTTACTAAGAATACATCTCTTATATCTCTTTTTGCTAAATAGTCTATAACAAAATCTGATAATTTTTTTAAATTTTTTCTTTCATTTAAAAATAATATTCTTATTTTATCTTTTAAAATAATATTGTCTTCTTTTATAATTGATATTGTATCTCCTATAGAAAAAATATCTTCATTGATTTTTATTTCTCCCTTTAGTATTATACACTTTTTTGAATTATTTTTTTCTATTTCTTCTTTTAATTGGTTGGAATTATTAACTTCTTTTATTTCAAATTTATATTTACCAAATGTACTTGCTTTATCTCTTTCATCTTTTATAAATAAATAATGATAATTATATAATTTATTTGTTATATTTTCTTTTGAAGTATATTTTGTTTGAGCTCGATGATATTCATCCTTGAGTCTATATAAATCTCTTTTATTTACTGGAGTTTCAACTTCTATTACAAAAATACCATTTTCAGATAGTGCTTCTGTTCTATGAAAAACTCCTTTTTCTATAATCAAATTTTCTTTTTCTTTTAATATGTACTCTTTATTTAATGTAGAAGTTTTTGCTTCACCAGATAAAACTAAAAGAGATGTTTTTTTAGAAGGGTGACAGTGCATAGATGTGCAAAAACCTTTTTTTAAATATAACATCCATATTGCTACTTCTTCATTTTGAAACATAAGGTATTCATAACCCCACGGTTTATTTACAACTACATTATAGAATTCCTCTTTATTGTTATCTAAAGGTACGTTATAATCTTTAAGATTTTTTATGTCTTCTTCACTAATATTAATTTTAATTTCCATTCTTTAATTTATATAAATTTATAGCTTCACGCATCCATGGTCCCATGTGTTTATAATGAGGTGAAGAGATTATATTCTGATCTATAACGAATGGTGCATCTACATATATAGCTCCTGCATTTTCAATATCATCTTTTATACTATAATAGCCTGATATTTTTCTTCCTCTAATAATTTTTGATGAAATTAACAATTGTGCACCATGACAAGTACTTACTATTATCTTTTTTAGTTTATCCCATTCACTAATAAAGTCGAGAACTATTTTTTCTTGTCTTATCTTTTCAAGAGCTTTAACTCCTCCAGGTAATACCAATAAGTCATAATCATTTGTTTTTAGATCATTAAAGGTAATGGTGGCATCTATTTTTAATCCTAAGATACCATATAATGTCTCTTTATTTTTAGCAGCTATATCTACTATAAACTCTTCTTCAAGTAATCTATAATAAGGGTATATAACCTCTTGATCTTGAAAACCTTGTCCTGTTATAATTAATGCTTTTTTATTTTTCATGATCCTTATACTTTTAATTTATTTATAAATTTTTGTATCTCTCATTTATCTATTCCGTGTAATATATTTATTGCTTTTTTGTATAATTCTTCTATTTTTTTGAATTCTTGGGTTTTCATATCTCTCAAAAATTTATTTGCTCCTTCCCTACTTGTAATAATATTTATTTCATCTATGATTTCATCTAAATTTACTATATATTTGCTATTTTGTTCATTAGGTATTACTTGTTCATATTCTGGAGGAGAAAAATAGTCACAATATTTTTTAATTGTTCTATGAATTAATGTTCTTTCAGCGAGATGTAACCAACGAGAAGGTAAAGAATCTTTTTCATTTTCTATTTCTTGTGCTTTTATTTGATGATACTCTTTTACTCTACGTATATAATGTTCTACTGGACCTAATGCAGTTTTGTAATCTCTACTTAATCCTGTTTTGTTTAAGATATTTTCAATATTTTTCATGTTTATTTTAGTTATGTGAAAATTATAAGTATATAAAAATTTAGTTATTAAATTTCAATTAAGTTTATAAATATATCTCCCTTTTTAAAAGACAATGGTTACGCCAAATTTATCTAGTTTAAAGATACTACAAGATTCATCACTACATCAACATGAAATTACTCGTAATATAAGAGCTGATCAAGGAAATATTAATGAAGAAAGAATAAGAAGACAAATTGAAGAAATTAAAGATGAAATGAATCCTTCTCTTGATCCTAGGGCTAAGATGCATTTAGATTCTACAAAAATTTTTTATCCTCAACATAGAGAACGTTTAATTGCATGGTCAAAAGGAGAACTTGTTGCGCCTATAACCATTGATATGGCACTCACACAGAAATGTAGTTTTTCTTGTACTTATTGTTATGCTGGACTTCAATATAATGAAGCTAGTCCTGCTAATTGGGAAACTTATAAGAACCTTCTTGATGATTTTGCTTCAATAGGACATCGTTCTGGACAGGGAGTTAAAGGAGTAAGTTTAGTAAGTGATGGGGAAAGTACAGAAAATCCCTTTTTTCATGATTTTATTCTTTATGGGAAAAGTAAAGGCATTGATATGGCTTCTGGAACGAATGGTTATTTATTAGACCCAAAAAAATATTTTGAATTATTGCCTGCTTTGACGTATCTTAGATTTAATATTTCTGCTGGTGAAAAGGAAGCTTATAAAAAAATCATGGGTGTTGGTGAGAAACAATGGAGTCGTACGTTAGAAAATATTAGGGAAGCTGTAAGAGTTAAAAAAATAAATAATCTTCAAACTACCATTGGTCTACAAATGGTGCTTTTGCCAGAATATGCAGATCAAGTTATCCCTTTAGCTAAATTAGGTAAAGAATTAGGGGTTGATTATACAGTTATTAAACATTGTAGTGATGATGAGAAAGGAAGTCTAGGTGTTGATTATTCATGGTATCATTCTTCTCTTGCTCGTGATGTACTTGTTGCTGCTGAATCACTTTCTACAGAAGATTATTCAGTTCAAGTTAAATGGTCAAAAATATTAACTGGAAGAGATAGGAAATATTCAAAATGTTTCGGTACTCCTCTTTTGTTTCAAATGTCTGGAACGGGAATTGTTGCACCTTGTGGTTCTTTTTTTGGTAATGATTATGAAAAATACCATATTGGAAATTATACTCAACATCGTTTTAAAGATGTTTGGGCAAGTAGTAGATATAAAACCGTTACTGACTTTTTAGCTTCTGATAAATTTAATCCTCAACATATGTGTGCAACTCTTTGTTTACAAGATAAAGTTAATGAAGCATTATATGACTGGGTTATAGATAAACATGCAGATCTTTCTGTTCTTCCAGATTATTCTGATAGACCTATACCTTTACATCTTAATTTTATTTAGGAACTCTTTTAATCTTCTTCAATCAACTTTGAATAGTCTTCTTCTGTTTCATATTTTGAAAAACCATATAATTTTTTTAATCTTTTATCTACTCCTACAAATCCATCGTACGTTCTTAAAGGTGTTAAATAATCATTTCCTATTAATCTAAGAATTTGATTCATTGGTCCAACAGATAAAGGAGTATACCCTAAAGATCTTTCTTGTGAACTAAATGGTGTTTCTGTTGAAGTAAAACGTGCTGTTAATGAAATGCGTATATTTTCACCACTATGTCCTGTAGTTGAATGAATAAGAAGAGGATGCCAAATAACCATATCTCCTGTTTTTATGTTTGATAAATTGATAGATTTAGGATTAATATTTATTAAAGGATCTATTCCTCTATTTTTTACAGGAGTCATACCATAAAGGTGAGTTCCTGGACAAACAGATAATCCATTATATTGATCAACATCAGTAAAGAAAGTTTTAGCAAAAATAGTATTTACAGATGTTCCTGTCCAAGCATCTAAATGTAATCCTTTTAATAATACTGGATTTGTATCATTAGGAACATTAATCCAAAGCGCATTTTTTCCCAAAAGGGCAATATCTGGACCAAGATATTTTTTTATCATTTCAATTACTTTAGGACTTTCGGTAAATTTTTTACTAAGATTTGTTCTTTCATATTTGTCTATAATCGCAATACTCCAATCATGTACTTCATATTTTATCTTTCCTTCTTTATAGTACTCAAATAATTTGTTGTAATTATTCATAAAAAATTCTTTTGAAGCTTGTATAACTTCTTTTTCATGAATGTCCTCATAAATAACAAAACCATCATTTACAAATTTTTCAAGAGCTTTATTATCATTAGGTTTATACTTCTTAAGAATAAGATCAAGATCCATTTTTACTATTTAGTACTACCCTCAAATTTTACTAGGGGGTTTTTCATCCCCTCTTCTCTTAAATAACAGCTTAAAAAATGTCCAAATACTGAATGAATATCTTCAGTTACTTCATAAGATTTACAATTAACATGAGCATTATAATCTGCTAATTTTTTTAATTCTCCTCCTTCAAAACCTGTAACTCCAACAACAATCATTTCTAAAGCTTTACCTTGTTTTGCAGCTTCAACAATATTCGGACTATTTCCTGAAGAAGAAATTAACATAAGAATATCTTTAGGAGAGGCTAAGTTAATTAATTGTTGTTTAAAAATATCTTTATAAGATTCATCATTCGCAATAGCAGTAATATAACTCATATTTGTAGATAAACAAATTGATTGATACCTCTTATAATTTTTTTCCCAATCGTGTACTGCTCCTTTAGAAAAATCAGAGGAGTAATGCATTGCTAATGCCGCACTTCCCCCATTTCCTGCAGTAAATATTTTTTGTTTGTTACTAATAGAATCTTTAAGAAGAAAAAGAATTTTTTCATCAAATTCAAATACGTCCAATGATTCTTTAACTTTCGTTTTATATTCTTGCCAATCCATTATTTAAACCTTAGTGTATACATCAGTTATGAAGTTTATTAAACTTTCTTTTGTAATATTCTCTTTATTTCCAATGATATTTGAAGCTATTCCTCCCACAGCATTTGCTAAGAACGTTAAAATTTTAGGTTCTATTTTTTTATAATTACATAAAGAACTGAAAGCGAAAACTGCATCTCCTGCACCGACAACATCTTTAACGCTATTTATAAGAGCAGGAGCACTATAATTTTCACCTTTTGAAACATAAATTACTCCTTCTGATCCACGTGTTAAAAGAAAATTTTTAAAATTTGTTGTTTTTTTAAGTTTTGAAATAAGGGTATTAGAATCAGAAAAACGGTCATGTAATGCTAATTTAATTTCACTTTCATTACTTGTTAAGAATTGAATTGCGTTGTAACGTGTAACTAAATTAAATCCCATATTAGCACTATTTGTCTGAATATTTGCAGCAATATAATTAGAATAATTCTGGATGACTTCTACAAGCTGTTCAGTTATAAAACCATGTCCAAAATCACCTACAATAACTAGATCATAATGTTCTAATCTTGTTTTAAGGTATTCTGAAATCTCATTTTCAAGATTTTTAGGTATTGCAACATCGTTCATATAATCTATTTTTATAAGTTTTTCATTTCTAATTGTAGAAATTATTCTTTCTTTGATAACCGTAGGTGATTCCGGTTTAGTAAATAATTTAGATCTAATATTTTTGTTAAGTAGGTTATTTACAAAATCTTCTTTTCGATCATGATCTCCAAGTAAGGTAATAAGATCAACAGATTCTACAAAATTAGAAATATGATTTGCTATTGCAAGAATTCCACCACCATATTCTTCTCTATTTTTATATCTTGTGGCAAGAGTTGCGTCTTTTGTAGCCCTTCCATGAGGATCAACGAAGGTATATCTATCAATGATCGTATCGCCTATAACACCCACTTTTAAATTTTTAAATTCTTCTAGATTAGTAACAATTTTTTCTAAAGGATATTCTTCTTTAATTAATTTGATATATTCTTGAATGTTTAAATCTAGCATAGAAGAAATGAAGAAATAATCCCTTTAAAAAGATTTATTTTTAAAAAAAGGCATATTGAACTTAAAAAAGTAGTTATTTTATCTTAAATTAATTTCTTTCATTTTTTTTATATTGCTATATTTACTATCATTTGGATCTTCTAATAATCCTTTTTCAAAGGCGTTCTTTAAATCTCTAATTGCATCTTTAATTGTTTTTTTTGGATAGAAACCTAATATGTCTTTTATTTTATTTGATGAAATAGAATAAGAACGTGGATCATTTGTTTCAGGAATCTGATTTATTTTTATATTATTTCCTATTACTTCAACTACTAAATTTGCTAGTTCATTTATAGTATAATTTGTGTCACCATAATTAAATACTTGTCCTGAAATCTTCTCATTAGGAACTTCAAGAAGATCAACATATAAATTAGTGATATCGTCTATATGTATATTTGGTCTTTTTTGATCGCCTCCAAAAACAGTGATTTCTTTTTTAGTTATTGCTGCTGCAGTTAGAATATTTACTACAACATCTAATCTTTGTCTTGGAGAATATCCACACACAGTTGCAGACCTAATACAAACAGGACTAAAATTTTCTGACTTTGCTTCTAACATTATTTTTTCTGATTCTGCTTTTAATATAGAATATAATGTTAAAGGTTCTAATGAAAGATCTTCAGTTACTTCTTCTTCTTTTTTTACACCATAGACACTAGAAGAAGATGCTGCTATAAATCTACTAACCCCTAATTCTTTTGAGATATTAACAAGAGAAATTATTGCATCATAATTGACTTCTTTAGTTAATTTAGGATCTAAATCTGAACAAGGATCATTTGAAATTGCAGCTAAATGAATTACTGCGTTGATTCCACTTAAAGACTGTTTTAAAGTTTCATTATTTCTTATATCTCCTTTTATTATTTCACATTTATCTTTTACAGGATCTAAAACTTCTTCACCAAAGATCATTAAATCTAAAACCCTCACATCATATTGTTTTTCTATTAATTTTGGAACTAATACAGAACCTATATATCCTGCTCCTCCTGTAACTAATACTTTTTGTTTCATTTAAGATTAAATTATAAAATTTCTCTTTAAAAATATTCTTATGACTTAGTATATAGATCATCCATTTCTAATTATATCTTTTAAGAGAGAAATATATTTAAAGATAAGATTTTTTTTTAATTTATGAAAGTTGAGTACTCTTATTTAAAAGAACAATTCAAAAATCCTGAAAAAATATTGAAAAGTGTTGAAGAATTAGTAAGAGAAGGGGATTTTACTTTAGGGAGAAGAGTAGAAGAATTTGAACAAAAATTTACCAGATTAACACATACTAAATATGCTATTGGTGTTTCTTCAGGAACTGCTGCTCTTTATTTAAGTCTTAAAGCTTTAAATATTCATGATGGAGAAGTTATTACTCCACCAAATACTTTTTTTGCTACAGTTAATGCTCTTGTTGCTGCTGGTGCTAAACCTAAATTTGTAGATGTAGGAGATGATTATAACATTAATCCTGAACTTATTGAAGCTGCAATAAATGAACATACAAAAGCAATTATGCCTGTTCATTTAACAGGGAGGCCTGCAGATATGAAATCTATTATCCAAATAGCATGTAAATATGATCTCCCTGTTGTTGAAGATGCAGCACAAGCTATAGATGCAAGAATAGATAATTTTTTTGTTGGAAACTTTGGAAATGCAGCTGGCTTTAGTTTTCATCCTTTGAAAAATTTGAATGTATGGGGCGATGCTGGTATGATTGTGACAAATGATAGTAATCTAGATATACTCTTAAGAGAATTAAGAAATCAAGGATTAAAAGATAGAGATACTTGGATTAGATATGGTCATAATTTACGTCTTGCACCTTTACAAGCAGCAGTAGGAATTCATTTAATTGAAGATACAATAGAATTAACTGAAAAAAGAATAAAAAATGCTCAAGATTATGATTCATATTTGGGAGAAATAAAAGAGATAAAAATCCCACAAAGAAAATCAAATATAAGAGAAGTATTTCATACGTATGTTGTTGAAGTAGAAAAAAGAGACGCACTTCATAATTATTTAAATGTTCATGGAATTGAAGCAAAGATACATTACCCACTACCCTTACATTTACAACCTGCTACAAAAGATATGAATCATAAGGAAGGAGATTTTCCTAATGCTGAAAGACAAGCAAAAAGAATCATTTCACTTCCAGTACATTCTTATTTAAAAGAAGAAGAAAAAGAGTATGTTCTAGCAAAAATTAGGGAATTCTATAAACATGAGTGTTAAATATATTAATTTAAAATTACAATATAAAACTTTAGAGAAAGAAATTATGTCTAGTATTTCTCGTGTTTTAGAAAGTGGAAATTTTATCTTAGGTGATGAATTAAAAAATTTTGAATTAGAAATAGCAAAATATTGTGATGTTCAATATGCCTTAGGAGTAGGTAATGGAACTGATTCTTTAAGAATCGCTCTAAAATCTCTTGGGGTTGGAAAGGGGGATGAAGTTATTACCGTTCCAAATTCTTTTATTGCTACTGTCGGTTCAATTGTAGAAGTAGGTGCGAGACCTAGATTTGTAGATGTTGGAGATGATTATAATATTAATCCTACACTTATTGAAGATGCAATAAACGAACATACAAAAGCAATTATGCCTGTTCATTTAACAGGGAGACCTGCAGATATGAAGATTATTATGCAAATAGCACATAAATATAATCTTCCTGTTGTCGAAGATGCAGCACAAGCCAGCGGTGCAAAGTATCATGGTAAAAAAGTTGGATCACTTGGAAACATTGGAAGTTTTAGTTTTCATCCTTTAAAAAATTTAAATGCTTATGGTGATGGAGGATTACTGACAACAAATGATCAAGAACTTTATGAGCAAATTTTTAGATTGAGAAATCATGGGCTTAAAAATAGAAATGAATGTTCTAGTTTTGGATATAATAGTAGACTTGATGAACTACAGGCAGCGATATTAAATTTAAAATTAAGTTATTTAGATTCTTGGAATGAAACATGTAGATTAATTGCTCAAAAATATCAAAAAGAATTGTCTGATGTTGTAGAAGTACCTTCTGATAAACCTTACGAAGAACCAATTTATCATACGTTTATTATCCAAACTGATAAAAGAGATGATTTACAAACTTATTTAGATAAACAAGGAATTGAAACTAAGATACACTATCCCATTCCAATTCATTTACATGAAGCAGCAAGATACTTAGGATACAAAGAAGGAGATTTTCCCAATGCTGAAAAACAAGCGAAAAGAATCTTATCTTTACCAATTTATCCAGAACTTACTGAAATTGAAGTTCATGAAGTTATTGATGGTGTGAAGACTTTCTTTAGACAGATTTAATTATTTTTCTTTCTTTATTCCTATTAAATAAAAAGATTGCATTATTTTTAATTTTTTTTCTATTTTCCAAAGAAATTCTGTTACAAGTGAAGCTGTTGAATCTAAATTTATAATTTTTATTTTATTTATAGACATAATCTCTTTCATCTTTTCTATATCTAAACCTCTTTCATACCCCCAATATTCTATTAATTCCTCTTGTTTTTCAATAAATTCCTTTCTAAGGATTTTAAATTTCAATTTTCGAATGTATTTATTATTAATAATTGGACTAAAAAAATTAAATGGTGCATAAATAAAATATAATATTCGTTTATAACCTTCTTGTTCAAATATTGCGCGATCCCATAATCTTAGTGTTTGATCTATATAATAATTATATTTCTCTTTAGAGAGTGGTTCGCCAACAATGAGAATAACTCCCTTATTAGATAATCTCTTACAGCATAATTCAAATAAAGCTAAATAATCATAAATATGATGTAATGTTCCAAAGATTAGTATAAGATCAAAACTTTCTTTCTGATGATTTAAATAATTTGTTGCATCATCACAAATAAATTTTGTTTTTTTTAATTGTTCTTTATTTAATTTACTTTTTAATACTTCTAACATTTTTTTAGATATATCTAAACAAAAAAGTTTAAATTGAGAATTTTTTATCTTTTTGAGAAGGTGTATTGTAGAAACACCAGTTCCGCACCCTATATCTAATATTTTTAATTCTTCTTTTTTCTTTACTAATCTTAGAGCATCATTTATTTTATCAGAAAAGAATTTATGTTGGTGTTTACTATATGCTCTATTTTCATCGTTATCATAATTACTTGCTTCCTGATCAAACTCTTTTTTGTTTGCTTCACACACTAATTTTTTATTGTAAGAATCTTTCATTTATTTTTATTAATTTTTCCTCTTTAAATTTTTTACTATTAAATTTCTTAGGGGTCGTCCTTATATTTTTTAATATATAACCTTTGTTCTAGATTATTCATTTATTTTTTTATATTCTATAACTTCTTCAAAAAACTTTTCTAATCTTGGCATATTCTTTTCTAAATCAAAATCTTTTCTTGCTTTTAGTACTTTATTTTTTAATTTAGCTTCATCTAACTTATCTATCCTACTTTTTAATTTATTTAAATTTTTAATATTGAAACTTAAATTTAAATAATATTTTTTCATTATATTGTGAATTGCTAGACTGTTATCTGGATAGAAAAATGGTAAACCTGCTTCAAAAAAAGAAGCCATTTTGTTACCTGTTGCTTCAGTTATGCCTTTTTTCTCATTATTACCATTACTTCCATCGAACCAAAGACCATAATCATATTTGCTTATTTCTTTTGATAATTCTTCTTGACTTACTTGATCATGTATATGTAAATATTTTGTTTTTAATAGTTTTATGATTTTTTTGTTATTATGCATCTTTTTTTGTATCTCTTCTACACTTAAATTTGCAGTTTTACAATACAAATGCAAATGCATTTTTTGTTCTATTATCTTTTCCATTTGTGAACAATAATTTTCATCAAATTCAACATGGCCAACAAAAACTATATGAATATCTTTATCTTTTTTTGTTTTTTTAGTATTTGGGGTAATATTAAATTCTTTTAGACAATAAGGGTAAAAATGAATTATTGGACACTTAATCTTTATCTCTTTTAAAAAAACCTTTGAATCTAATTTTTTTAACTCTCCAGGATTTCCTTTGTGTAATATTCCATCAGCTTTTTCAAAAGCGTCTCTTTCTGATCTTATTTCAAAATTAGGTATACCTAACTTTATTGCTTCATCGTAATTATCGTAACAAAAGGACCTTATATCATAAGGATAATAAATTATTGGATAATTATTAAATCCTTTTTTTACAATACTAAATAACCAATTTGGAGTTGTTCTAACAATAATGATGTCTGGTTTTAATTTTTTTAAATTGTATAATCCTTTTAATATTTTGAGTGACTTTTTTAGTCCATAATTGAATATTTTAATACTATTCTTAATCTCTAATCTGAAAAATTTAAAATCTAGAGTTATAATCTTGTTATATGCACTTGAATAAAAATTACTTTCGGTATGAATTATTGTGAATAAACTTGTCTCATAACCTTTCTTTTTTAGAACATAGGCTATTTTTGCTACTATGTCTGTTGCTGAGGATTCTACAAATAATATTTTTTTCTTTTTCATATCTTATTAAATCCAGTCTACTTCCTTTCTTAAACTTTCATAATCTTTATTATTAATATCTATATATTTTGCCTTTAAATTCCTTGCTAATTCTTCGTCATAACTTGTGTCACCAATTACGATTATTCTATGAAACTCTCCTAATACTTTATTTGTTTGTTCTAATCCCTCAATTACCATCTCAATACTTGGTTTTCTTTTTGTTTTTTCTTGAATATATTTTTGATTAAACTTTATTTCTGGATGTTTAATGACATAATTTTTATCAACATAAGGACAATATTGCCAATTATCAATATTTACTTTTTCTAATTTTAATTGTTCGTTAAGATATTTATTAATTTCTTCAACTCTTGTTTCATCAAAAAAATCAGAAGCTACACCTGCTTGATTGCTAATAACTAATTTTGTTGTTTTTGCTTTGTTATCAATATATCTTAAAAAAGGTAATAATTCTTTATTAAATTCAATTTCACTTTTCCAATTTTCATTTCTTCCTAAGAACTTTTTATCTTTTATTAAAGTTCCGTCTCTATCAATACATAAAAGTACTTGTTTTATATCTAATTCATTTTTTATATATCTAATTATTTCAGTTGTACTTAAATTTGGTTCGGTTGTTAATATTAATTGTCCGCCTAATTTTTCGATTAATCTTTTTTCTTCAAGAAGTTCTGGAGTTGGATTATTTAAAAAATCAGGACCTTTGAAATAGATATTTGGTTGAATTGAAGTTATTGCTTCTAAACCAGTATTAGTTTCTATAATTGTAACATAATCAACAAATTCTATTGAAGCTAATGCATAAGCCCTTAATTTTTCAGGATATATTGGACGACCTGAACCTTTCCTTTTTGAAATGTGTTGATCAGAGGTTGTGGAAACTATTAATTTATCGCATTTTTTCTTAGCTGATTCAATATGTTTTATGTGGCCTGGATGTACTAAATCAAAGCCCCCATGGCATAATCCTATTTTTAGATTTTGAAATTTTAGTTCTTTGATTATTCCTTCTAATTCTTCTATTCTCTTTACTTTTGGTGAAAAAAAGTTATCTATTGAGGTTACTTTCAACATTTTTAATTTTTAGTACTGAAATTATTTATAAATTTTCTGGATCTTCAATTTATCCTTTATAATCTCCTTTTTCAAAACTTATAAGATTTATGAGTTTATCTTCTAAGATTTCTCCATCACTAGCACTAAGTTTAATATTTAAAAGATTGAAGTTTTTTGTAATATAGAGAATGTTCCAGAGAGGAACGTGTTGTTTTTGTAAAATTATTGTTATTTTTAGTGGTGTTTCTCTATGTCCTTCTAACATCATGTCTAGTTTTTCTTTTAATTTTTCAAAATCTATTTTTATTTCATCTAACTTTAATTCTTCTATTTCTACTTTTTTTTCTTCATCTCTAAATACTTCTGAATCTTCTTCTCCTGTTATATTATCATGGACTGTATAAGCAGTCATGGTATCTGTTTTTTCATCATAGAAATCTAACTGCCAATCTGATTTTTCTAGATCTTCAACAGGACAACTTAAGAATGCACTTGCTAAAAATCCTTTATTCTTAAATTCTTTAGAACTAACTAATCTTTCATAACTTTCTTTTAATTTTGTTAACATGTTTTACTCAAAACTTATCTTTGTTTCTTTTTCTAGAATGTTCTTCTTTACTTTTATTATAAAGTCTTCAACTTTTATTCCGAATGTTGTTTTTCCTTCTAAGGTTCTTATTGCTAACGTCTTATTTTCACTTTCTTTGTCTCCAAGAGTGATCATTAAAGGAATTTTCATGAGTTGATGGTCTCTTACTTTTTTTCCTATACTTTCAGATCGATCATCTACTTCTGTTCTTATGTTTTCTTTTTCTAGTTCTTCTTTTATTCTTTTTGCATATTTTAGATTACGATCTGTTAACGTCATTAAAACTACTTGAACTGGAGCTAGCCACAAAGGGAATTTTCCTGCATCATTTTCTACTAAAAGTGCTATGAATCTTTCTAAAGAACCAAGCATTGCTCTATGGATCATTATTGGGGTATGTTTTTTTCCATCTTTACCTTCAAAGGTTAATTCAAAACGTAATGGAATTTGAAAATCTACTTGTATTGTTGCTAATTGCCATTCTCTGTGTAATGCATCTTTTACTTTTAGATCTATTTTTGGACCATAAAATGCTCCATCTTTTTCTGCAATAAGATACTTGATATTCTTTTTCTTTAAAATTTCTTCTAAGATTTTTTCAGCTTTGTCCCAGAGTTTTTGTTCACCCATAAAATGATCTGGACGCGTTCCTATTGTTAACGTGTACTCTAATTTGAATATTTTATTATAAATTTCTTGTTCAAAATCTAGAATTTTTTCGATTTCTTCTTCTAATTGTTCTTCAGCTAAAAAAATATGCGCATCATCTTGGGAGAACTTTCTTACTCTTGTTAATCCACTTAATGTTCCAGAACGTTCATTTCTATGTAATGGTGCAAAGTCCGCTATTCTTAAGGGTAATTCTTTATAACTCCATAATTTATGTTTGTAAATTAAACAGTGAGAAGGACAATTCATTGGTTTTAAACTAAACATCTTTTTTTCACTTTCCATAGAGAACATATCTTCTTTATAATGTTCCCAATGACCTGAAGTTTCCCATAACGTTTTTTCATAGAGTAAAGGAGTTAACACTTCTTGATATCCTCTTTTTTTGTATTCTTCCCTTATTAGTTTCATTAATTCATTATAGATAATTACTCCTTTAGGTAAAAATATTGGTGCTCCTGGAGAATACTCATGAAAGAAAAATAAGTCTAACTCTTTTCCTAAAATTCTATGATCTCTTTTCTTTGCTTCTTCTAAACGTTTGAGATATTCTTCTAATTCTTCTTTCTTAGGAAAGGCAGTTCCATAGATTCTTGTGAGCATGTTATTTTTTTCATTTCCACGCCAATATGCTCCTGCTAGTTTAAGAAGTTTAAAATGTTTTAATTCTTTGTTTGGATTTTCTACATGACCACCTTTACATAAGTCCCAATAGTCCCCAGATTTATAAAAACTTAATGTTTGTCCTTCTTTTGAAAATTCATCTATTAATTCATGTTTATACTGATTATTTTGATATTCTTTTTTTGCTTCTTTTGCATTTAATTCGTGCTTTTCAAAACTTTTCCAGTTAGGAAGAATTTCTCTCATTTTTTCTTCTATTTTTGGAAGATCTGCTTCTGTGATTGGCTTAGAGAATTCAAAATCAAAATAAAATCCTTCTTCTATTGCTGGACCTATTGTTCTTTTTGTATCTGGCCAAAGTTTCATTACTGCAGCTGCTAATAAATGTGCTGCTGAATGTCTTAAGTTTTCTAAACTTGCCATTTTTTTGATAAGTGCTTATTACTATTTAAAATTACCTTGTTTTTAAACTAAACTTTCTTTTATTTTTCGAAGAACTTTTTTTGAATATTATTTACAGCTTTTTACTAATATCTTTGTTTAACCTCTAATTATATTCTTTTTCTTCTAAATTGAATGAACATAAACCTTATAAATAAATTAAGTTAGATAATACTTATGAAGGTGATAAGATTAAGTTTAATAGTGTTCTTGCTTGTGTTATGTCTTCCCTTTGTTCATGCAGTAATTACTCTCAATCCTTTGTCAAATAGAGTTTATAACTTAGGAGATAAGGTTTTATTTACAGGAAATGTTGTTTCTTCAAACAATACTCGAGCTAATCTTAATTTGCTTTTTAATTGTGGTTCTTCTTCAGTACAAATAGGAGTTATTCTTTTAAATTTAAGAGCAGGACAAAAATCTGAATTTTCTTCATTTATTACTCTGCCTTTAAGTCTAAATGGAAATTGTAAAATTATTGCTGAATTAAATGATCTTGAAGGAAAACTTTTAGAAACTAAAGAATCAAATATTTTTGATGTTAGTAATGAACTTAAAGGTAGTTTTCAAATAAATAAAAATAACTTTCAATTAGGAGATGAACTTTTAATTAAAGGAAATGTCTATAAACAAAATAATGAACCTGTTGATGGGGTTTTACTTGTTTCTTTTAAAAAAGGAGATAGTGTTCTTTTTGTTGATACTCTTCAAGTTCTTTCTGGTCTTGTTACTTATTCTAAAATTTTAAATAGAATTCCTCCAAGTGTTTCGGGAATTGACCTTGCCTTTAAAGATAATTTTGGAAATAGTAAAACTTTTTTGAATCTTTTTAATATTGTTGTTAATAGTAATTTTGATGTAACGTTAAATTTGGATAAAACTAGTTATTCACCTGGAGATACGTTACACTTAAATGGATATGTTGGAGTTGGTTCTGCAAAACCTCTTACAAATATTAATATAGAATTCACTTTTGAAAACCAAGTTAAAAACGTTGCTTTAGTAAGTAGTAAAGAGTCTTTTTCCTTTACTTATGCTCTTGTTCCAAAAATTAGATCTGGATTACACACTCTAAAAATTGTAGCTACAGATGAAGGAGGTAATTATGCTTCTAAACTTATAGAGTATAGTGTTACTCCCTTACCTACAACTTTGACGCTTAGTTTAAATGGAACAAGTTATGATCCTAGTGAAGATGTTTCTTATCTTGCTACTTTAACTGACCAAGCTGATGAGGCCTTACAAGAAAATATTCAAGTTGTTTTATCAAAAGGTAATGAAATTCTTGCTAGTGGAACTACTCGAACAGGAACTAACGGTCTGATTACAATTCCTAAAGATACGAAACCTGGTGTTCTCACTTTAAAAGTTAGTGGATTAGGATTAACTAAAGAAGCAAGTGTTACAGTTAAAGAATTTAAAAAACTTAGTGCAGAAGTACAAGGTACAAACTTAGTTGTTCAAAATTTAGGTAATGTTCCTTACAAAGGTGCATTTGATCTTTTAGGTAATGGTGAAAAGAAGAGTACAGATGTATCTATCAATGTTGGTGAAAAAGAGACTATTAAACTTGATAAATTATTTTCTCCTGGTTCTTATACATTAGACCTTCCTGCATTAGGCGCTTCTTTTGAAAATGTTGTTATTCCCAAAGTTACTTCTTTTTTTGATTCAATTAATGGTAATGTTGTCAATCGTATTGCTTTTAATACAAAAGGAACGACAAGAAAAACATTATTACTTTTATCTTTCTTAATCCTTATCTGTAGTATTGGTTATCTTTTTTTGAGAAAATGGAAATTGCATAGAAGAAATCGTTTTGTTGATCCTAAATACTTTAAAGAATTTAAAAGACTTGAGAAAGTAAGGGAAGTTCATAAAGCTGAAAAACCGAGAGAATATGGAAAAGCAACTCAAGCAGATATTGATGATTGGAAAAAAAGAGTACAACAAAGTTTAAAAGAACAGGAAGCGCAAAAAAGCAATCAACAATTTGTACGTCATCAAAGAGAAACTATTGCTCAAGATAAACCTAGAGAAGGAATGTTTAATATGTTTAATTAGGAAGATTTTTATTGTTGATGATTCTTATTTTGTTTTATGAAAGAAGTTAGCGATCTTAAATTAGATAGGTACTTTGATATTACTTCTCGGGCTTTAGAGAAAGTTAAAATTGTTTCTCCTCCTTCTTTTGATGTGAAGACTATTGCTGATGATTTTTTAGATATGGCAAAAAGGTATTTTGAAGATGCACATTATTTTAGAACTAAAGGAGATTATGTTACTGCTTTAGCTGCTGTAAGTTATGCGCATGCCTGGCTTGATGCTGGAGCAAGAATTGGGGTTTTTGATGTGGATCATGATTCTGAATTGTTTACCGTTGATTAAGTTTAAATAGAAGTTTATTCTTAAAATAAAATAGGTGAAGATTTTAATGAAAAAAGAGTTGATTGTTGAAATAGGGGTAGGTTTACTCTTTGTTCTTCTTGTTTTTCTTACAGGGTTTTATTCTGGACAACAAGGTACTATTATAACTGGAGACTATCTTCTTCTTAGTCATACGACGAAGGGGGATTGTGAAACCTACCTTTATAATCTTAGTTTAGGAGAAACAGTTTTTGTAAATGGACAGAGCATTACTGTTCTTAATGTTAGTTTTAATCCCTTTACTCGTTCTTATGAACTTAATTTTACTGTTGATCATCAACAAGCTCATCTTGCTCTAAGTCAGGCTGTGACACTCTCAGATCTTACTTTTAATTTTGTTTCTTTAGGGGGAGGATATCCTTCGAATGTTGTTGTTAGTTTATCAATTACTTCCTGTAATCCTAAACCTTTTGTTTCTTTATTCAATATTGTTCCTTCTTGGACGAATTTTATCTCTTTTATTCCTGTTTTCTCAAGATTTACTGTTCAAACAGAGACTTGCAGATATATTCAACTTAATGGATCGACAATTCCCTATGTTGGAAATTTAAATGGAAATGAATTTTGTACACGAATAGGATATGCACGTTGTGATACTTTGACTTTACAAAGTGGAAGAACTGGAACTTGTACTGATCTTCTTTCTTGTAATAGAGCAAGAGGGAGTCCTTTTTGTTGGGCAATTGTTACTCCAATTACCTTTAGAGGTAATGATGTCATTAGATGTTGTGGAACACGTATTCCTCCTTCAACAGAACTTCCTCCTGATACTTTTCCTAGATCCTCTTTTGGAGTTGGATTAAGATGAAAAAAAAGATACTTGTGTTTTCTTTAGGTGGAAGTTTAATTGTTCCAAATACTGTAGACTATAATTATTTACATACTTTTAAATCATTTATTCATAAATTAAAAAAGAATTACCATATTGTTCTTGTAACTGGTGGTGGAAAGACTGCAAGAAATTATATTCAAGCCTTACAAAAAGAACATACTTCTGAAATTTTTTTTAGTCTTGTTGGTATTATGTCTACAAAACTCAATGCTCGACTTGTTGCTGGATTTTTCAATCTTAAAGAAAATATTCCTGATACTTTAAAAGATGTGAAAAAACAACTTGATAAACAGGGTCTTGTTGTGTGTGGTGCTTTAGGATGTCAACCCGAAATGACCAGCGATGGTGATGCAGCACAAATTGCAGAATATTTACATGCTTCTTTGTTTGTTAATTTAACAAATGTTGATGGTCTTTATGATAAGAATCCTCACAAGTATGAAAATGCACAACTCATTCCTGCTTTAGATCATACTTCCTTTATGCATCTTGTTATGAAAATAAAATATGAAGCAGGACAACATTTTGTTTTAGATCAAGCTGCTGCTAAAATTATTGCAAAAGCTAAAATTCCAACATTAATTTTACATGGAAATAAGGTAAAACAACTCTTTAATTATCTTGCAGGAAAACGTTTTATAGGGACGATTATTTCTTAAATTACGTTTGCCAATTCTGTTAGTTTTTCGTGATTTATTTTTATTATATTTTTTGTTCTTTGATGAAAAATAAGGCTTTCCAGATATTCTTTTATCATCTTTAAGTTATTTGTGTTTGAACTTGCTTCTTTTACCATATTTTTTAAATGGTTCCTATTTCTTAGACTTACTTTTTCTTCTATTTGTTTTACTTTGCTCATTAATTTTACTAATGTTTCTAGTAAACTTTTTTCTTCTTCTATTTCTCTTTGTAAGGTAATTATTTTTTCTATAATGTCTCTTCTTGTTAGCTCTGTTGCATTTTCAAGAGCATTTGTTGTTTTTTTTAATGTTTCATTCATATAATTTATTATTAAATTTAATTGAAGTAGTAAACTTTCTATAAACTTTTCAAGTTCAGAAACTCTTGTTGAAATTTGTTCTAATTGTCTTTGTTTTTCATTTAGGATTTTTTTATCTATAACGCTTATTTTTATTTCTTGTAATTCTTTTATTATTTTTTCAAGACATTCTAAGATTGCTTTTGAAAATTCAACAGATTCTTGGAAACATCTTTCGAGAACAATGGGATTTTTTATTGTAAGTAAATTTACTCTTATTTCTGCAAGGATTCTAGATATCTCATTGTCTCTTTGTTCTCGTATCATCTTCTTTTTTCTTCTTTCTTATGTATTTAATATTTTCTGTAGGTTTTATAAGCTTTTATTTCTTTGTTCTTTTAATGATTATTGCTGTTAGCGGAACTCCAGGAACAGGTAAAACTACTCTTGCTAAAAACTTGGCTAAAAAATTAAAATTTTCTTATCTTGATGTAAATCTTTTTATTAAACAACATCAGTTAAGAGGATCATTTCTTAAAAAATTTAAAAGTTATGAAGTTGATGTGGGGGTATTAACTAGATTACTTGTTAAATTTCTTAAAACTAAAAAAAATGTTGTTGTTGATTCACATTTAAGTCATTATTTACCTGCTTCTCTTCTTGATTATTGTATTGTTTGTACTTGTGAACTCCCTGTTTTAAAAAAAAGATTGAAATTAAGAAAATATAGTGAAACAAAAATAAGGGAAAATTTAGATGCTGAAATTTTTCAAGTATGTCTTGTTGAAGCTCTTGAGAGAAAACATCATCTTTTTATTGTTGATACAAGTACTAAAAGTGTTCATCAAGGTGTTAAAGATTTACTAAATAAGATTAAGTGATTACTTTCCAAATCTTCTTTCTCTGTTTGAGAATTCTTCCAAACATTCTTTAAAATTTTCTTTTGAAAATTCAGGCCAAAGGATATTTGGCAAGAATATTATTTCTGAATAACTTGCCTGCCATAAAAGAAATCCACTTAATCTTGATTCTGAAGTTCTTATAATTACATCTGGTTCAGAATTTAAATAGAGATTTTCTGCTATTATCTTTTCAGTTATCTCTTCTGGTTTTAGATTATTTTCTTTTATTTTCTTTGCTATTTTTTTTACTGCATCTACTATTTCAGCTCTTCCGCTGTAGGCCATTGCAAAATTTATTTTAAAACCAGTATTATTTTTTGTTTTTTCTATTAAGGAAAACATTGCATTTTGTACTTCTTTAGGAAACAGTTCAATTCTTCCAATGAACTTTATTATTGTGTCTTTAATTTGATCCTGTTCTTTTTCAAGTTCTTCAAATGCTTTTTTGAAAAGACGCATTAAGTATTCAAATTCTAATTTAGGTCTATCAAAGTTTTCTAAAGAAAATGCATATAATGTTAGTTCTTTTATCTTGAATTCTTTTGACCATTCTATTAATTCTTTTACTTTTTTATAGCCCCATTCATGTCCTTTTTCTGGATTTTGCATTAATCTTTTTGCAAAACGACGATTACCGTCAAGGATTATTCCAATATGATGAGGTATATCCATCTTTTTTTAGAATACTAAATGTTTTTAAAGATTATGAACTGAGGATTTAAGATGTATTGCGACGTTGTTTTAATGGAAAAAAGTAATGAACTTGAAAATTTTGTACAGAAATTAGGATTTTCTCAATTATTCTTTAAAGAAGATTTTCAAAAAATAGGTCTTGTTCTCTCTAAAGATTATTTAATAAATCGTACTCTTGTTGATAGTGGAAAACTTACTGTTCTTGTTGATCCTCATGTTAATCCTTTAAAAGATTCTTTTACTTTTAGAGTAGGTGGACTTGATGAAGCTCTTTGTAAATCTTTATCTAAAAATAATGTTGCCTTAGGAATTAGTTTATCAAGTTTAACTAATCCTGTTTTACTTGGAAGAGTTAAACAAAATATTTTTTTATGTAGGAAATTTCATGTTCGTATGTTTTTTTTTAGCTTTGCTACAACTAAATATTCATTAAAGTGTACGAGTGATCTTCTTTCTTTATTAAAAGTTTTAGGTATGACTGGAAAAGAAGCTAAGGATGCTTTACGTTTTTGTGATTTTTTTTGTTCTAAAGAAAAAGGTTTATAAACTTTTTTTATCTTTAGTTCTTATCTTTAAGGAGGTTTTAGGTTCTTGACTCAAAAAATTAATAGAAATAAACAAAAAACATTGTCTTCTAGTTTGAGAGAAAAAAAAAGGTATGTGGTTTATGAAGTTTTAAGTGAATGTTCTTTTCTTTCTAAGGATGTTAAAGATGCAGTTGTTTTTTCCTTTAAAGAACTCTTTGGTGTAGAAGGACTAGCAAAAGCAAGTTTAGAATTTATAGAATATTCAGAAGGAAAAGGAATTATTAAAGTTACAACGAAAGGACTTGATATGTTACGAGCAAGTTTTTGTTTTGTTCGAAAGATTAATAAGGACGAAGTTCTTTTACGAAGTTTAGGCGTGTCTGGTATGTTAAAAAAAGCGAGAATTAAATTTATATCTGGAGGGAGATCTTAATGCAACCAACGTTAAATCATCAGATGATGGGATATGATAGAAGTAGTACGATGTTTAGTCCTGATGGAAGATTATTACAAGTTGAATATGCTAAAAAAGCAGTGAGACAAGGAACAACTTCTTTAGGTCTTGTGTGTAAAGATGGAGTTTTATTACTTGCTGATAAAAGAGTTTTAGAAAAATTAATGATAGGTAAAAGCATAGAAAAAGTTTTTCAAGTTGATGATCATATTGGTGCGAGTGCAACTGGGTTTTTAATGGATGGAAGAGTTGTTATTGAACGAGCTCAATTAATTGCTCAACAATATAGAATTTCTTATGATTCACCTATAGATTTACTTTCTTTAGTAAAAGATATTGCAAATTTAAAACAGGCTTATACTCAGTTTGGAGGAGCAAGACCATTTGGCGTCAATCTTTTATTTGCAGGTATTGATGATGAGGAAGGACCTCAACTTTTTGTTACTGATGTTACTGGAATTTATTTTCAATACAAAGCAACTGCTGTTGGAGAAATGGAAACTCAATTACGAGAAATTCTTGAAAAAGAATATGATGAAAATATGAATTTGGAACAAGGATTAAAACTTGCAGTCAGTGCTTTTAAAAAAGTATTTGAAAAAGATTTTGATTCTGATAGGCTTGATGGCGGATATATTAAAACAACAGAGAATATTTTCAAAAGAATTGACAAAGAACTTTTAAGAAAGTTAGCTAAGAAGGCTTAATTTTTCCTTTAAAAATGGTACCTTTAGAAAAAGCAGTTATTGTAAAGTTGAAAAGAGAAGGGAAAAATTATGAACTTTTAGTTGATTGTGAACGTGCTTTAGCATATAGAAAGGGAAAAATTCTTGCTCTTAGTGAAGTTGTTGTTAGTGAAGAAATCTTTCATGATGCGAAAAAAGGTAATAGGGTTTCTGAACAAGATCTTAAAAAAGCATTTGGTACAGCTGATTCTGCTCAAGTTTGTGCTCTTATTCTTAAAGAAGGACATCTTCCTTTATCAACTGATTTATTGAGGAATGAAATTGATGCAAAGAAAAAACAACTTGTGGAACTTATTCATAGAAATACTATTAATCCTCAAACAGGAAAGCCTCATTCTTCTTCACTTATTGCTTCTGCGATGCAAGAAGCGCGTATTGTTCTTGATGTCCATAAAAGCATAGAACAACAAATGAAAGATGTTGTTGATTCGTTAAGAAAGATTCTTCCTTTAAAATTTGAGACAAGGATTCTTCTTCTTACTGTTCCTTTGGAGTATAGCAGTCATGTTTTTTCTGTTGTTAAGAAGTATGGAACTCTTTTAAATGAGCAAAAAACAGATTTAGGTAAGCTTCTTTTTCGTGTTGAACTTCCTAGTGGTTTGGCAGAAGAATTTGAGATAGCTTTAAATAATCTAAGTAAAGGTACAATTGAATTAAAGATAGAATGAACGAGGTAAAAAAATGACTACATTGCTTGTTGAAGAAAAAGAAATTGTTGTTCCAGGACAAATTATTGCAGAAGGATTAGATTATTTACCTGGAGAAGATGTCTTAAGAGAAGGAGATCATTTAATTTCTACTAAAGTAGGAATGGTTACTCTTCAAGGGAGATTTGTTAAAGTTGTTGCTTTAAACGGTCCTTATGTTCCTAAAAGGGGAGATATCGTTATTGGTAAAGTTGTTGGTGTTGGATTAAGCGGGTGGAGACTTGATATTGGCTGGCCTTTTGAAGCTAATTTATCTTTAAAAGAAGCTACTAGCGATTTTGTTGAAAAAGGGACAGACTTAAGTAAATACTTTGATTATGGGGATTATATTCTTTGTCAAATTGTTAATGTTGCAAGTGTAAAAATTATTGATTTAAGTATTCGAGGTCCTGGATTAAGAAAATTAGGACTTGGAAGAATTTTATCTCTTCCTTCTCCAAAAGTTCCAAGACTTATTGGAAAACAGGGAAGTATGATTACTATGGTTAAAGATGCTACTAATTGTAAAATTTCAATTGGTCAAAATGGTACTGTTTGGTTAAGTGGAGAAGATCCTAAATTAGAAATGTTGGCTGTTAAAGCACTAAAAAAAATAGAAGCAGAAAGTCACACTTCAGGATTAACAGATAGAATGAAAGAATTTTTAGAGCGTGAAAAAAATGGCTTATGAAAAACGTATAGATGGAAGAAAATTTGATGAATTAAGACCCTTTGAGGCAAAAGTTGGAGTTGTACCTCGTGCAGCTGGAAGCGCGATGTTTAAAATTGGAAAAACAATTGCTGTAGCAGCAGTTCATGGTCCAAGAGAATTATATCCTCAAGTGTTTCAAAATCCGACAAGAGGAGTTTTAAGATGTAATTATAATATGCTTCCTTTTTCTGGAAGTGGAGATAGAGTTAGGCCTGGTCCTAGTAGAAGAAGTAAAGAAATTTCTTTAGTTACAGAAAAAGCATTATTGCCTCTTTTAGATTTAAGTGCTTATGCTGGTTCTGTTATTGATGTGTATATTGAATTAATTCAAACAGATGCAGGTACAAGATGTGCTGGTATTTGTGCTGCTGCAATGGCTTTAGCAGACGCAGGTATTCCTATGAAAGACTTAGTGAGTTCTGTTGCTGTTGGAAGAGTTGGAGGAAAAATCGTTCTTGATCTTAATAAAGAAGAAGAAGATTATGAAGGACATGCTACAGATATTGCAACTGCTTTTGCAACAAGAAATGGACAACTTACGTTATTACAGATGGATGGATTTTTAACAAAAGAAGAATTAAAAAAAGCTTTAGAGCTTGCTAAGAAGGGATGCGAAATGATTAAAGAAGTACAAATAAAAGCTTTGAAAGAAAAATACAAAGGTGGCAACAATGAGTAATATTGAACGAGATTATTATTTACAATTACTTAGTAAAGGTTTTAGACTTGATGAACGTAAGTTTGAAGAGTATAGACCTATTACTGTTGAATATAGTATTTCTGCTAAAAGTGCTGAAGGTTCTGCAAGAGTCAGAATTGGGGGCACTGAAGTTGTTGCAGGAATAAAACTTGAAGTAGGAGAACCTTATGAAGATAATCCTGATGAGGGAACAATCATGGTTAATATGGAACTTTTACCTATGAGCAATCCTGACTTTGAATCCGGACCTCCTAGTATTCATTCTATAGAAATAGCAAGAGTGATTGATCGAGCTATTAGAGAAGGAAAAGGATTAAATTTTAAAAAACTCTGTATTAGAAAAGGGGAGAAAATGTGGATTGTCTTAATAGATATTTATCCTCTTAATGATGAAGGTAATTTATTTGACGCTGCTTCACTTGCTGCTTTGGCAGCTTTAAAAGATGCAAGATTTCCTGCAATTGTTAATGATAAAGCAGATTATAAAGAAAAGACACAACAAAAACTTCCTTTAGAAGCTTTACCTCTTTCTTGTACTATTTTGAAAGTTGGGGATTTCTTTTTAGTTGATCCTCTTAGTGAGGAAGAAAAATTCCTTGATGCAAGACTTACTGTTGGTGTTTTAGAAGATGGAAGCTTATGTTCTTTACAAAAAGGTGGAGATGCAAGTTTGAGTGTTGAAGATATTGATACAATGGTTGAACTTGCAATCAAAAAAACGAAAGAACTTAGGAAGTTTTTAAAATGATTAAATACACAAAATATGAACGAGCGAGACTTGTTGGAGCAAGAGCTTTACAAATTGCTATGGGTGCTCCTTTACTTTTAGATATGAAAGAAGAAGATTTAGAACGAATAAATTACGACTGTGTTACTCTTGCAAGACTTGAACTTGAGAAGGGAATTCTTCCTCTTCGTATCAATAAGTCCATGCCTAAAAAAACAGAGTAACTCTTTTATATTTTTCTTCTTTATTGTTTACTATGATCATTCAAGAAATTAAACTGGGGAAAAAACTTCTTTCTTTTAAAGAAGAAGTAATTCTTGTTACAGATTCCTCTAAAATTTATTTGAAAGAAACTTTGAATGCAGAAACTGTGAGAAAATTACACCTTACTTTACAAGGCCTTAAGATTGAAAACGTCTATGATTTTTCTCGTTTGAAAGAACTTCTTAAATTTGATTCTTCTCTTTATCCTATTTTTGAATCTGTTTTATTACAACATATTAAATCGCCTTGGAAAATGTTTGATGCTACAACGCAACAAGTTCCCCGACCTATGAATATTGTTTTAAAAAAAGAAACAGGAATTACTGAATTTGTTGTTTTTTCTTTGAATGCTAAGAATTTTCATGGTGCTTTAAGCGCTAATAGGGGTGTTGTTGATTATGCTCTTAAACATTTAAAGGATGTTTCTAAAATGAAAGAAGAAGAAATTCTTATGCTTTTAAGAGAAGGAATAGATCGGGAACATGAACTTGTCAATTTTGAATTAAGAATTGGAATTATTTTTAATAATTTTTCTGGAGGAAAATATCATTACAATGGTTTTGATTTAGAACCAAAAGAACAATTTGATTTTATTTGTAAACTTATAGAAAATTATGGTGTTTGTTATGTTGAAAATCCTTTTAGTGAAAAAGATTTAGATTCTTATAAACGATTATTTGAAAACTATAAAAATAGTTGTTTAATTTGTATGAACTCTCGTATCCACGAATATAGTAAAGGTATTCATATGCGTGCTTTTAATGCTGTTGTTCCTTTTTTTACAGATATTCCTAGTTTTAAAACTGAAATAGGTTTTTTCAAAGAAAAAAATTTAAACATTGTTGCTGATTTGGATTCTTCTTTAATGGATGTTCTTGTTGGACTTGATATTCCTTTAGTAAAATTACGTGATGACGTTCTAGGAAATATTTCTGCTAAACGATTAGGCGTTATTTCTGATGAAATCATTGAAATGCATGAAAAATAATTCTTTTTAAGTGGTGAAGAAAATTAAATATAACTTTCTTCAGATCTTTCTTGAATGGAAAAATAATTTTGAATTGAAATTGATTTTCAGATGTTATGAAAAATAATAAATCTTGTGAAAAAATATTTCTCGTTCACGAAAACTTTGAAAATAGTAAAGTATATAAATAATTATGTGTATTGAAATATATTATAATTAAAAAGTGAGGTGTATTAAAAAATGGGAAATCCATTATTAGCAACAGGAAATTTATTTATTAAACCGTTATTTGAATTGTGGCAAAATTTTGTTGGAATTTTTCCCGGTGTTGTCGTAGCTCTTCTATTATTAGTTTTAGGTTATTTTATAGGATGGGCAATAGGTAGTGCTGTTACGTGGTTATTAAATCAAGTTGGTCTTGATGATGTTATCAAGAAATCTGGTTTAGTAAAAGAAATAGGACATACACATGTTCCTAATTTAGTCGGGGAAGTTTTAAAGTGGTTTGTTTTTCTTATCTTTTTACAAGTAGGTGTTGGTGTTTTAAATTTAAGTACACTTAGTACTTTATTAAATGACTTTGTAAGATGGATTCCAAGCGTTTTATTCGCAATCTTAATCTTATTTGGTGGTGTTGCTTTAGCACATTATGTAGATCTTAAAGTAAGAGAACATACTAAAATGAGAGGTATGTTAATTATGGCTGGAGTTATTAAAGTTATTATTTTATACTTTGCTCTTGTTATGGGATTAAGCCAAATAGGAATTAATGTTGGAATCTTAGAAAATTCATTTTTGATTTTACTTGGTGCTTTGGGCTTAGGATTTGCTTTAGCATTAGGAATAGGTCTTGGATTAGGACTTAGAGATCATGCAGATGAATTCATTAGTGGAATTAAGAAAAACTTTTAATTCCTTTTTCTTTTTTATTTTTAAATTTTCTTTTTTAGAATTTATTATTCATAAATTAAATAATTTTTTACGCATGATTTGATTGTCATTAACAATAAGGTTGATAGGATATTATCCCTTTACTTAATGGTTTTCTTTCTTTTTCTTTTAATTTCTTATAAATTTTATTGAAATGATTCTTCTTCATTAATTTTTTTAGATTTTATTTTGCTTTTTTGTTTTTATTTTTAAGTTGTGACAAAAATTTATATAAGATTTTGTATCTTTTATTTTACTTTGAAATTAAAAAATTTTTATTCTCATTATAAATTTCTTTTTTTATTAGTCATTATTCTTATTCTTTTTTCTCTTCAATTTGTTTTTGCTGCTCCTCCTACTGCTTGTACGAGTTTATTTTGTATTTCAGATTATTTGAATGCAACTACAAGTTCTGGAAATTCAACTGTTCAAATTTGTGCAGGAACATCTACAGTTGTTAGAAATTTTAATCTTTGGTTTAATGGCACTGGTCCTTTAAATTTTAGTTCTGGTGGAATTCTTAGCGGAATTTATCAAAATGGTGTTGCATTTACTGATGGTTCAACATTAACTAATACTACAAATGGAGGGTGTGTTAATCTTTATTTGAATTCATCTACTTTACCTTACACAACAACTTCCGTTCCTCTTAATGCTACTGTATATAATAGAACAGATTATTCTGTTGCTGCTAGTGAATGTAGTGGTCTAAGTTGTAATGGTACAAGAATAACTACTAATTATGTCTATGTTGGAGTTAAAGATGCAGGTGGAAATAGTTTTATGCCAAATTCTTTACTTATGACTTATAATAATGTTACAAAAGCTTTTGTTTCACAGGGGCCAGCATTAACTGGAAGTGATGGAGTTTATTCATTACATTGTGTTGGTGCTGTTGTTAATGGTAA